>Ga0272441_10009296_pt1 | contig 15237 bp, 19 predicted proteins | sample SSMProp6N_FD_193582 | JGI IMG/M metagenome (GOLD analysis project Ga0272441, IMG submission 193582) | Marine sediment archaeal communities from Little Sippewissett salt marsh, Falmouth, MA, United States - SSM-Prop-6N | ecosystem: Environmental > Aquatic > Marine > Wetlands > Sediment ... | reverse complement strand
ACCGGATGTACCTGCCGCTGGCGGGCGTCGTGGTCGCCGTGGTCCTCGGCGCCTACGTTCTGGGCCGTTCATTGCTCGACCGCATCGCGGGCGATGCCGCGCGCCGCCGCCGACTCGGCCGGCTCGCAGGCGCTGCGGGACTCGTTCTGGCCGCCGCAGTGGCCGCGACCTTGGCCGTCCTGACCGTGCGCCGCAACGAGGACTACGGTTCCGCCGTCCGCATGTGGACCGACGTGGTCGGCAAGTGCCCGGCCAACCCGCTGGCCCGGAACAACCTCGGCAGCGCGCTGGTGGCCGAGGGGCAGCGCAGCGACGCCCTGCCCCACTTCGCCGAGGCGGTGCGGCTCAACCCGAAGTTCGCCAACGCCCGCAACAACCTCGGCGTCGCCCTGGCACAGGAAGGGCGGTTCGACGAGGCCGTCGCCCAGCTCTCGGAGGCGGCGCGGCTCGATCCCGCGAGCGCCTCGACGCGCGGCAACCTGGCCCGGGCCTCGCGGCTGCTGGCCTGGCAACTGGCCGCCTCCCACGACGACGCCCGGCGCGACGGCGCCCGGGCCGTCCAGCTCGCCCGGGAGGCCTGCCGCCTGACCGGCGACGCGGACCCGCGGGCGCTCGACGCCCTGGCCGCCGCCTACGCAGAGACCGGTCGGTTCGACATTGCCCGCGAGACCGCCCAGAAGGCCCTCGACCTCGCTCGCAAGGGGGGCGACCAGCGCCTGACCCCCGCGATCCTGGCGCGGCTCAGGCTCTATCGCCGGGACAGGCCCTTCCGCGAGCCGCCGCCGCGACCCAGCCCGGCGCCGACGCCGTGACACGACCGCCCAGCAGCCGCGCGGGGGATGCACTGCTACGTCCCGCGGGTGAAGTAGAAGAACTCCAGGATGATGAGCACGAGCCAGCCCACCTGGAGGATGAAGAACAGGACGATCTGGATCCACTCGGCGCGGTGCTTCCGCGAGACGCTGAAGTTCTCGGCGACGATGGAGTAGATGTCCTCGACGGACTCCAGTTTCCTGCGGATCGTCTGTCGCCATTCGGCGATCTTGAACTTGGCGGTGGCCAGCTCGTAGAACCGTGCCGAGTACCAGTCGCCGATGAGCTTGATCTCGCGCTCGAGCCGCTGGAGTTCGCTGATCGACCGCATGCGGTCGCGGATGATCTGGACGAGCCCGCGCTCGACGTCGCGGTGGCCGAACGACAGCCGCCCCCGGCGCGGCTCGCCGACCAGCTCGGCCATGCCGGCCAGCCGCCCGTCCAGGTCGCGGTCGAGGATGCGGTGCCGCAGCAGTTGCAGGTTGGCCAGCGAGAGCAGCTCGATCTCCTGCTGCACGTCGCCGCCGGGGTCGAACAGGAACGCCCCGTCCCAATCGATGATCGCCAGGTCGTCGCGCCCGTACTTGATCTGGGCCTTGAGGGTGTGCTCGATTTCCCGGGCGGCCAACTCCTCCCGCTCCGACTTCAGCAGCGAGGCGATGATGGCGGACCGATCGAGGAACTGCTCCGGCGGACCGTCGTACTGCGACACCACGAAGATGGTGTACGCCTCGCTGAAGTCCAGGTTGCCGCCATGAGCCGTCAGGATGTCGCGGGCCCGGGCGAGCAGCTTCTCCTCAACGTCGAACGTCTCCGGGCGGAAGATGTCCTCCGACTCGACCGTCGTGCGGATCACCAGGATGCCCGGCGCGTAGCCGCCGATCTCGAAGGCGACCTCCTCGCCGTCCACCTCCGCCGTCGCCTCGCCCACCGCCAGCCGACGCGGAACCGACGCAGCATAGTACGACGGCGCGCTCTTGCCGGGGTTCGGCAGAAACATCTCGCCCCGGAGGTCCTCGGGCACCTCGCCCAGAAGCAGAATGATGGCCTGCTGCCTCATCGTCGTGCCGCCTTTTGCGCAGATGACACCGGCGCCGGCCGACTCGCCCACCGCCCGGTGCACCGCCGCGCGCCGGTCACGCCATCCTACTCCGCCCAAGGCCGGCGGTCAATCAGCACACACCGCCCGTGTCGGCCGCACTGTTGCCGCGCGGCCGGCGGCGTGGTACCATCTCCGCTCGCCCGCGCCGGGACCGGAAGTGGAAAGGCAATGAGACGATGGCCAGGATGACCAGTCACGAACGCTTCAAGCGGATGTTCGAGCACCGCGAGGCCGACCGCGTGCCCATCATCGACTCGCCCTGGGCGGGCACCATCCGCCGGTGGCATCGCGAGGGCATGCCCGAGGGCGCGGCCTTCTGGCAGTTCTTCGACATCGACCACGTCGCCGCGATCGGCACCGACACCAGCCCGCGCTACCCCATCGCCGTCGTCGAGGAAACCGACGAGTGGCGCGTCGTCACCACCCGATGGGGCGGAAAGCAGCGCGAGTGGAAACAGGACGACTCCACACCCGAGTTCCTCGAGTTCACCATCACCGGCCCCGACGCCTGGCGCGAGGCCCGCGCACGCATGCAGCCCACCGACGACCGCATCGACTGGGATCGCCTGAAGACCAGCTATCCCGAGTGGCGCAAGCAGGGCCTCTGGATCCAGGCCGGCCTCTGGTTCGGATTCGACGTCACCCACTCGTGGATGGTCGGCACCGAGCGCGTCCTCATGGCCATGATCGAGCAGCCCGAGTGGCTCAAGGACATGTGGAACCACGAACTCGACGTGCAACTGGCCCTGCTCGAGAAGGTCATCGATCGCGGCTACACGTTCGACTCGGTCCTCTGGTGGGACGACATGGGCTACAAGCAGAACCAGTTCTTCTCGCTGGCGATGTACCGCGACCTCTTGAAGCCCGTTCACCGGCGGGCCATTGAGTGGGCCCACGCGCGCGGCATCAAGGCCCACCTGCACTCCTGCGGCGACGTGCGGCCGTTCGTGCCCGAACTCGTCGAGATGGGCCTCGACGCCCTGAACCCCCTGGAGGTGAAGGCCGGCATGGACCCCGTGGCCCTGAAGCGCGAGTTCGGCGACCGGCTGGTCCTCCACGGCGGCATCAACGCCGTCCTCTGGGCCGACCCGGAGGCCATCACGGCCGAGATGCGCCGCGTCGTCCCCGCGCTCGCCTCCGGCGGCGGCTACATCTTCTCCAGTGACCACTCGGTGCCCAACACCGTCAGCCTCGACACCTTCCGCACCATCACCACCCTCGCCAAGCAGCTGGGATCATACGAGTGACGTGTAGGGCCGTAGCCTGCCCGCTCCGAGCGCAGTCGAGAAGCCGTGGCCGCGCCGTTCGGCATGGCCGCTGCAACTTCATCGGCGGGCCCATGAAGCCGCAGTGGCTTTCGGTCAAATCAGCTCAAGGATTTGGATTGACGGCGTGACTTTCGGCTGTTCTTATGCTATACTTCATGGGTGGCCTACCGGGCAGAAAGGCTCAATCTGGCCCGGTGCAACCGCCGATACCGCCCTAGAGGCGAGTAACATGCCATTCAGGTTCAATCCATCAAAGACTATTCAGGCTGCCGGGGTGCTCCTGCGGGCGACGCCGCATCAGAGAATGAGCAGGCTGCGCCTGCTGAAGTTGCTCTACATCGCGGACCGCGAGAATCTTCGCCTGACTGGCCAGCCAATTACCGGTGACCGTGTTGTAGCGATGCACAACGGGCCAGTTCTATCGCATACATATGATTGCATAAAGGGGGCTGGGCCGATCCAGGCCGAGTGGGACCGTCACTTCGCGTCCGAATGGTACGATGTCCTGCTAAAAGAGCCGACCTCCACTGACGACCTCTGTCCGCACGAGATTGCACTGCTACAGCGTATGGCGGAGGAACGACAGAACAAGGAAGACTACGACGTGGCGATGGAGACACACGGTTTCCCGGAGTGGACTGATCCAGGGAGCACCTCGGCGCCGATTTCGTTTGAAGCAATCCTCGACGCATTGGGCAAACCCAGGGAGATGCTTGAAGAGGCAGGCGAATTTGCCACTGTTGACCGCCTCTTTGAGAGGTTCCGAGCATGATCTCGGCTGGGGACGTCATCCGGATCGGTGATGACGGAAGCCCAGGATGTCATCACTTCGTCGTCATATCAGACCCCGCCGTAAACCCCCACGCAATCCTTCTGGTTCCGTTCACCACCCTGGAGCCTTGGAAGGACGACACGTGCCAAGTGTCTCCAGCGGACGGGCTCCCCTTTGTCCGACACCAGACGTGCCTGGACTACTATAACGCCCGGACGGAATCGGACGCCACGCTCACGAAGATGTTCAGCGCTGGCGCGGCCAAGCATGTCATGAATGTCGGCGCCGAACTCTTGGAGAGAATTCGCAAGGGAGCAGATGAGTCCCCACGCCTACAGAACAAGCACTGGAGGCTCCTTAACGATCAGAACCTGGTTTGACCCGCCGGTCTTCGCTGCTCGACCGAATCCCCCAGACAACCCTCTCACCCACGGGTGCATCAGTGGCACGTGAGAGTGGAGCATTGTCCAGGTAAGGAATGCTCACGGGCTCAGGGATGTCAGGCGTCACGGATGACCTCGGCGAGTTCTCGGAGTTGCTTCGCGGTCAGCCTCTTGCCTTCGATGGTCCGGAACACCAGGGGCAGCTTCGCTACCAGCGCCGCGTCGTTCATGATCCGCTCGGGAATCCGGCCGGCGGAAATCTCGGCTAGCTCGAAGAACGTCCGCCAGTCCTCCGTCCCCTCCTTGAGCCTCAGCGCTTCAGCGTAGCTTCTGAGGGCCGCGGCCGTCTTCGGCGGACTGAGCAATCCGCGCTCGGTCTTGCTCGTGTTCCCGACGTCGAACCCGTTCTCGCGGCAGAAGGCGCGGAGCGTCAGTCCGAGTTCCAGCCGCTTCCGTTTGAAGAATGCGCCGAATGCATTTGTGCCCGCCATGGCCCCGTCCTCCTAACCTTTGTGCTACCGCCCTCTTGCCTCACAAGGGCCGCCGTGTGCCATATCGGCGTTTGTCCCGCCCCGTTGTACTAATTATACAACACCCCGAGAGGAATGCAAGCCCTTTTTCTGCATCCACCGCCGGCAGCAGCCATCCGGGCACGGCTCCAAGTTCGCCGAGGGCATGGCGCAGCACCCTTACGCCACCAAGGCCCTCACTTCGCCGATACTTCGAGGCCTTCGGGGTCGAAGATCACATTGACGCTCGCGCGGAAGTGCGACGCGTCGCGGACGAAGGCCAGATAGTGTTCGAGCCGCGCCGCTGAGTTGACGCTGTTGTGCGCCAGCACCAGGGCCCCCGCGGGCAGGCGGTCGTAGCAGGCCTGGAGGATGTCGTGGTATATTCCCTTGCCGCGCGCCGCGTCGCCGTCGGCGTCCAGGTACAGAAGGTCCACGGGCCCGGCCATGTCGGCGACGAACGTCACGGCGTCGGCCGCGACCACCCGCGCGACGCCCGTGGGGTCCAGCCGGCGGACGTTCCGCTCGGCCCGCGCGGCCTCGTCGGGCTTGATCTCGATGCCGACGAGGTCCCGCGCCGTGTAGCACGCCCCGGGCCCCACGGCAGCCCCGGCGTTCGAGATGAACGTGAAGCCGCAGAACACCCCGGCGGCCACCATGACCTGCGGCCGCGCGATGGCGCTCAGGGCCCAGATGAACCGCTCCATCCGCGGGGCGATGGCCGTCCAGGGCACCTCGAACCGCTCGCGGACCGCCGCCCGGTGGGCCAGGAACCGCGCCTCGTCGTAGTCGGTGCGCGCAATCGCCCCCGCGTCGCGCAGCGACTGGAGGGCCTCGCCGACCACGGCTCGTTCGCGCTCGATGGGCTCCAGCTCGGCGAACGGGTGGTGATAGTCCACGCGATAGCGGTCCCAGTCGTCGCTCCGGTAGGTGCCGGCCACTGTCAACTCCTTCGGCCGCGCGGGCGCGGCACAACGGGTGCGGGCTACTTGGCTGCCGAGTAGCCGATGATCGTCGCGCAGTAGGGGCACACCAGGATGTGGTGCTCCACTGTGCTGCCATGCTTGTACTTGCCGACGCGGTCGAGTTCCTGCTGGCAGTACGGGCACCGGGGCAGCGGCGAGTCGGCGGGAAAGTCGATGATCTCCATCGGTTCCATCGGCTTCTCCTTTCGCCCGCGCCGGCAAAGGCGTCACCGGTTGCCGGTCAGTCAACCTGCGGCGCGCCGGGCTGCGAGCGGACCACCTCCATCATCGCCACGAGGTTCTCGGGCGGGACGTCGCCGGGCACCCCGTGCGACGGTGCGAAGATGTAGCCGCCCTCGCGCCCCGCGTCGAGCAGCCGATGCGTCTCGCGCCGCACGTCGTCAGGCGTGCCGAACGGCAGAGTCTTCTGAATGCTCAGCCCACCGTGAAACGCCAGCCGGCCCCGGTAGCGGCGCATCAGCGCCAGCGTGTCCATGACCTCCGGCTGGAACGGGTTGAAGCACCCGAGGCCCATCGCCGCGAGGTCGTCAAACAGCTCGGTCACGCGGCCGCACGAATGCAGGAAGACGAACTTGCCGGCCTCGCGGACCGCGGCGAACATTCTCGCCAGGCGCGGCCGCATGAAGCGGTGCCAGTGGCGCGGGCCCATGATGAGCCCCGTCTGCATCCCGTAGTCGTCGCCGAAGTAGACCGCGTCGACGTCGAACTCAAGCGCGCGGCCGACCTGGACCAGGTTGTGCTCCGTGATGGCGTCGAGAAACCGGTCGACGAACTCCGGCCGCTCGACCATGTCCATCAGGATCGCCGTCATGCCGCGCATCGTCCAGGCCCGCTCGAAGAGCGAGAACCCGATGGCGTACCGCGCGAAGCGGTCGCCGCGCACCGCCAGGCGCTCGGCCGTGCCGGCGTACCACGCGGGATCCGAGACGTCGGGCCACTCGTAGCGGTCGAGGTCCTTCGGCTCGCGGATGGGCCAGTCGCACGGCGTGCCGATGTCGCGGTCCACCGTGCGGTCCCACACGACGCCGTACGCGTCGCGGTCGTGCGTCGCGTCCACGCGATCGAACCGTCCGACCGACGCGCCGACGTCGCAGAAATGGTCGCCGAGGAACGCCTCCAGGTCGTCCGTGCCCAGATGCGCCTTGAGCCGCGCCGCACACGGCGCCGTGGGACCCCACGCCCACGGCACGTACGCCGGCCGGCGAAACTCCAGGGCGTCGATCACGACCTGCCGCCTGCTCATCAGAGACCCTCCCCTGCCCTCACTCGTCGCGCCGATACTATCGCGGGGCAATGAATCGGGCAAGCGCGATGTAGGCCCGCCGCGCCTGGCGGGTGCACGCCACGGTTGCAGGTAGCTGAGATCGGGGGGTGCCACGGCCTGCCTTGACTTCCGCCACGCCGGACCGCTATCATCGGATCGGCCTCCAGCGGCGGCGCCGCCGGACGCGGCGCAGCAGGAGCCGAATCGGGGAGCGCGAGCACATGGGCAACGCCTGGGTCAACGTCGCGGTACAGCGCTTCGCGGAGAACCCCCTCATCCGGCCCGAGATGCTCCCCGGCGGCGACGGGGCGAACATCAACGGTCCGTGCATGCTGCGCGTGCCCGAGTGGGTCGAGCGGCCCCTTGGGAAATACTATCTCTACTTCGCCCATCACGGCGGAGGCTACATCCGCATGGCCCGGGCCGACGACCTTCACGGCCCGTGGACCGTCCATCCCGGCGGCGTGCTCGGCCTCGACGACCTGGCGTTCGAGGCCCATCACATCGCGTCGCCCGAAATCCTCGTCGACGACGCCGCCCGCACCATCCGCCTGTACTTCCACGTGGCGCCGAAGAGCGCGGAGCGCGTCACCTCGGGGCCGCACCGCGACGCCGACTGGCCGGGGCAGACCTCGCACGTGGCCCTCTCGGCCGACGGCCTGAGCTTCGAGCCGCGCGCTGACGTCCTGGCGTCGTCGTACCTGCGCGTGTTCCGCCACAAGGGAAACATCTACGGCATTGCCATGCGCGGCGACCACGCCGCCCTGGCCCGCTCCGACGACGGCCTGAGGACCTTCGAGCGCGGGGCTCCCTTCATGCCGCGCTCACGCCACTGGGCTCTGCTGCGGCGCGGCAATCACCTCTGGGCCTTCTTCACCCGCATCGGCGACGCCCCGGAGCAGATCCTGCTGACGCGCCTCGACCTGACGGGCGACTGGGACGCGTGGCCGCGCGCGGCTCCACCGCCTGTGCCGGTGCTCGAGCCGGAGGCCGACTACGAAGGCGCCCGCCTGCCGGTCGAGCCGTCGCGGCCCTCGGCCGCCACAGGGGTCAACCAGGTGCGCGATCCGTACGTCTACGAGGAGGACGGCCGCCTGACGCTCTTCTACTCCGTCGCCGGCGAAAGCGGCATCGCCGCGGCGGAGCTGGCGCTGGCACCCACCTGCGGCGCCGCCCAGAGGTAGTACGCCGGGCGGGTGAAGAGGAACCGGGCGACGTAGCCGCACGCCTGTGAGAGCGTCGGGCGGTAGACCCGGGCGGTCTTGGCACCCAGGTAGCTTCGCACCCATCGCATGACCTCGGCGTCGAGCCAGCGGCGCAGCGACGCGTCCTCGATCCGCTCGATGGCCGCGCGGAGCGCCGGTCCGCTGCGGGCGTCGCGGCGCGAGAGCCCTGCGGTGGCCAGGGCCTCCTTCAGCCGCTCCGACTGGCGCGGCGGCGGGGCGTCGTAGCGCGTCATGCCCGCCCGCTCGAAGAAGGGGTGCACCTGGGCCATCGCTGCCAGGGCCTCGACGTAGGGCACGCCCGCGCGCGGCAGCGTCTCGCGGACCAAGCGGACCGACAGGCCGAGCCCGCGCCAGTTGGGGTCGATGACCACGCGGCTGATGGTCCTGAGGTGCGCGTTCCAGAAGCGCACCCTGCCGCGCCGCGGAAGCCGCGCCACCAGCGGCGCCAGCGCGCGGTTCCGTGCCGCGAGGTTCGCCGCGGGGTAGCTGTAGGCGATGATGCCCACCAGGTCGCCGCGGAAGCGCAGGGCGAAGAGCCGGTCGAGCCCGCCGATCGCGTGGCTGCGATAGTGCAGCGGCGCCAGCCGGCGCCAGTCATGTGACGTCGCGTCGCCCAACTCGACGTCAGCCAGCAGCGTGCACACGGGAGCGCCCTCGGACCGCTCAGGATACGTGCATTCCATCGTCGTGCTCCTCCTCGGACACCGCTCCCCCGGTCGCCCCGGACGCCGGGGCGAGGAACCGTTCGGCCATGGCCACGAGGGCGGCGGCCCGGCGCCTCCCGCGGCGCGGCTCTTCTGATGCGTCGCCGTCGGTCTCCGCGCGTGCCGCCAGCCTCAGGGCGCGGCTGACGGTCCGCTGCTCGTCGTCGGTGAGGAAGAACGTCATGGGGGCGAACACGCGGAGCATCTCGTCGGCCGATGCGGGCATCGGCAGAGGTTCGCGAGCCAGGGCCAGGGCCCGCTCCAGGGCCGCCCGGTTCTCCGGCAGCAGGCGGGCGAGTTTCGCGAGGTCGGCCGCCGATCTGCCGTCGCCCGCCAGCCGGGCCAGCAGGGCCGCCCGTCGCGACGGGTCGTCGCGGCCCTCGAGCCGGTTCAGCGTCGCCAGCAAGAGCAGCGCCTCGCCGTCGTCGACGTCCCAGACCTCGCAGCGGACGCGCTCGTGGCCCAGGTGGCGGAGCACCTCGAGCCGGTGGTGGCCGTTGAGGACCTGGTAGCGCGGATCGTCGTCAGTCCCGCCGTGGGGGCGGACCACAAGTGGCTCGTAGCGCTTCGTGCGGGCTATGTGGCGCGCGAGCGTCTTCATTGCCTCCGGTGACATGACGTTGGCATTCTGCGGATGCGGCTCGATGCGGTCGATGTCGATGTCGCAGCTCATGGTTCTCCCTCCGCCCGGTTCCCTTGAATGTCGGGTCCGGGCATGAGTGCCGGGCGCGCCGCACCGCCGGTCGGCCTGCGCGGGTCAGTCGGCGCCGGCCTGTCTCGAGGCGGCGTCGGCGGCGCGGCGAAGGTTGACGCGGGCCCGCTGCATCCGCCGGTAGACCGTCTGCCGGCTGACCCCTATGGCCCGGGCCAGGGTCCTCACGGGGACGCCATGGATCAGGACGGCCTTCAGAATGGCCTCATCATGCTGCGACTGTCTGTCGTCACGGTTCCATCGGGACATCGCGGACCTCCTCTCGACGTAACACCTCTCTGCCACCAACACGGGCGCGGGCGGCGGGGTCTTCGGACCACCGCATCAGGCCTCCCTGGCCCCCATCCCAGGTCGCAGCGCTGCTACAGGGCTGTCACCGCCCCCGTCAGAACATCGAAGAAAAGTGCCCCTTTGCGAAGAATATGGTTGAAAGCGGCCCGAGAACGGGCTATTCTTGCCTAACATCACCCTAAATTATACCCGTGGCTTCACTAATTGTCAAACATTTTGTTCGAGGAAAGATAAAATTTCCATTGCCCAACTGCCCCGCTGCGTCTATGCTTCAGGCGAGTGGGCAACCGTCTGGCACACCCTTGTGACGAGGGACGACCTGTGGGCATCCAGAACGATCTGGAACAGCTTCGCCAGTTGCGGCAGCAGGTGGAGCAACAGTTGCGGGCCGCCCAGGGCTTCGGCGAGCGCGTCCGCCAATTGCGGCTGGAGCGGCGCATGACGCTCGACGACCTGGCGGGGGCGAGCGGCATCAGCAGGGCCTACCTGTCGCAGATCGAGAACGGTCGGGTGGACCCTCCGAGGGACGACAAGGTCCGCAGCCTGGAGGAGGTTTTCGGCGAGCGGCCGGGCGTCCTGATTCACCTGGCCCACATGGCGCGGGTCCCCGAGGATGTTCGCGGCCGGCTTCAGAACCTCCAGGCGGCCTTCGGGCGGGCCGAGCAGACGCTTGAGGATGTGTTCCGGCGCCTGCCGCCCGCCGGGAGCGATCGGCCCGTCGGCGACGAGCCGGACCGCGAGGGCACCCGAGGCGCCGATGCCGGCGTGGCCGACCGGCAGGGCGTTCGCGGGGCCGTGCCGGTCATCAATCGCGTGGCCGCCGGGTACCCGGCCGAGTTCACCGACCTGGGCTACCCCGCGGGCGTGGCGGACGAGTACATCGGCCGGCCGCCCGGCCTGGAGGACGCCAGCGCGTTCGCGGTCCGCGTGGTGGGCGACTCCATGGAGCCGCGCTATCGCGAGGGCGACATCGTCCTCGTGAGCCCGGGGGCCACCATCCGCAGCGGCGACGACTGCTATGTGCGGTTCACGCCGGAATGCAGCGCCGCCCAGGGGGCGACGTTCAAGCGGGTGTACTTCGACAGTGAGACGGCGGTTCGGCTTCAGCCGCGCAACGAGCGCTATCCCCCGACGGTTGTGCCTGCCGCGGAGGTCGCGGGCATCTACAAGGCGGTGTTCCGCTACGAGGCGCTCTAGACCCCGCCCGAGAGCCCTCTGCCGCCTTGACACCGCATGGCGCCGGTCTTATAGTCGTGACGGCAACAACACGGAGAGTGACGCGCGGTATTCGGCCCGGCGACCTTCTCCGGGGCACCGGGTTAGGACTTCGATCCCATGGCCAAGATCGCCATCCTGCGCAGCACATCGGCCCTCAGGAAGACGTCGTCGCGTTCCGGCGTGACGAAGCAGCGGATGAACATCGACGCGTGCGTGCAACTGGCGGACGACTTCGACATCGTGGTGGTCGGCTCGGCTGCGCCCGACGAGGTGTTCGACCACATTTCGCGCAACCTGCCGCGCTCCGTCCGGATGAAGTTCCGGTTCTACCCGCGCAGCTTCTTTACGAAGCAGCGGATCCGCGACGACAGCGACGACGGCCGCAGCGCCGGCTGGGAAACCATCCTCGCCGAGAACCACGTCGAGTTCGAACCGATCATCGAGCGTGCCCGGAAGGACCGGACGCGCGAGCAGGTCAAGTTCGACTGGCAGCAGATGGAAGACTTCGTCACCGACGAGAACGTCCAGTTCGTCGACGGGGCCGAGGGACAGCTCCTGTACAGCAAGCCGGCCAAGTTCCGCAAGTGACGCGCCCGGCGGACGCGGGCCGGCACGGTGACGGCCCCGGCAAACCGCGTGCACGACACATCCATAGGAGGCCCGCAATGGCCACAGTCATTGTCCTGGTGGACTCGCGCGGCGGCAACACGCGGGCGGTGGCCGACGCCGTCGCCGAGGGCGTCGGGATGGTGCCCAAGGTGGACTGCACGGTGATGAGCGCCGAGGCGCTCGACATGGACGCCCTGGCCGCGGCGGACGCGCTGGCCGTCGGGTCGCCCAACTACTACAGCTACATGAGCGGCCGCGCGAAGACCTTCTTCGACCTGGCGTTCCGCAACCCGGCCTTCAAGGGCAAGCCGTTCGCCGCCTTCTCGACGCACGGCGGGGGCGGCGGCGTGGCGGCCCTCATCGAGAAGCTCTCCGAGCACCTCGGCATGAAGAAGGTGGCCCCGGGACTCGACATCCTGAACGCCCCGGCCGGCGACCAGTTGAAGGAGTGCCGCCGACTGGGGCAGGCCCTCGGGCGCGCCGCCACCAACGCGTAACCAGCGCCCGGGCCGGACGACCTTCCCATCCCCCCATCCGGCCAACCGGAGGGAATGCAACGTGGCCGCATACCATCTGGGACTCATCGGCGCCGGCAACATGGCCGAGGCGATCGTCCGCGGGGCCCTGGCCGCCGGCGTGTTGCCGCCCGGGAACATCTCGGTCGGCGACCCCAGCGCCGACCGCCGGCGCCTGTTCGCCGACGACCTGGGCGTGACTGCCCTGGACGACAACGCGGCGGTCGTCGACCGCAGCGACATCGTGGTCCTGGCCGTCAAACCCCAGCTCGTCGACGACGTCCTCTCGAGCGTCGGCCCGATGCTCGGATCCGGGAAGCTCCTGGTGAGCATCGCCGCGGGGGTGAAGATCGAGCGGCTCGCTTGCGGGTGTGCCGACGGGGCGCGGATCATCCGGACGATGCCGAACACGCCCGTGCTCGTCGGGCGCGGCATGGTCGCCGTGAGCCGCGGCCCGGCCGCCGGCGACGACGACACCCGGCGCGTCCGCGAGCTGTTCGGCGCCTGCGCCGTGGTGATCGAGGTGCCCGAGTCGAAGATGGACGCCGTAACGGCGGTCTCCGGCAGCGGGCCCGCGTACTTCTTCCTCCTGGTCGAGGCCCTGATCGAGGCTGGCGTCGCGGCCGGCCTGGCGCGCGACGAGGCCGTCACGCTGGCCGAGACGACCTTCGCCGGGGCGGCCGAGTTGCTGACCTCCCCGACTTCAGTCGGGGCTGCGGAACTGCGCCGCCGGGTCACCAGCCCCGGAGGCACCACGGCCGCGGCCATCGCGTCGTTCGAGGCCGACGACTTCCCCGGCATGGTGGCCCGGGCGGTCCGCGCGGCCGCCGACCGCAGCCGCGAACTCGGCGGATAGGTCTTCCCCCTGCGCAATAAAGTTGGGCCGCCCGCGAGTATGTCATGGGTCGCCGGCGGCCCGTGCGCTGGGATGGGACTTGTTGATACCTATCGGTCATTGCTGGAACTTGACTTGAGCAATTCACGCCGCATCGGCATCCTCCATGGCGTGCCAGCCAGGCGGCGTGAGGCAGACGGCATGGCCCACGGCGCCACGCCGGACCCGACCGGCCCCGCTGCCAGCGATCACAGCGAGTTGTTGCGGTGGAGCTGCCGGAACCGCTCGATGGCGGCGGCGATCTCGCGGTGGACCTCCGCCGGGCGGCGGATGTGCTGCCACATGCTCGCCTCTCCAGTCCCCGGCAGCTGCGAGGCTCAACCGGCGTTCATCCTTGGGAAAGGCCAAGAATCGCCACAAGCTTATCGCCGACTTCCTTCATCAGCTGCGGGGAGGCTCTGCCGAGGAGGCGTTTGACCATCCTTCCATCGAATGTGTAAATGCGGTCGCAGCGAATGCAGGAAGTGCGAGCAAGGCCGGTCTCCCGAAAGCCTGGGGCAGATTCATCAACGATGACGTGGTACTGCCTGCCATGACTCCTGCATTGAGTGGTAACCATCAGCCCGATGAAGTCGGAACTGCCGGCGAGGTTCGATGCAATGACGAGGGCAGGCCGTCCTTTCGTCGAGGACCAGTCCGTGAAGGGCCACGGAAGCCAGACGAAGTTGCCTCTAGTCCACTGGCTCGCCATCGTCGGAGGTGTACAGGTCTTCCTCTTCGTCTCGGAGGTACTCGAAGTGGCCCGCTTCCTCGAGGGACGCGATCACCTCGAAAGCGGGAAGGTCATCCGCAACCGCTGCCGCGCCCTCCCCGCTCTCCTCAGCGGAGACGACAGGGTCAAAGCGACGATAGAAGTAGTATGTGCCCCCTACAGGCCCGAAGCTCTCCGGCACCTTGCCAGTCACATCTCGATCCGCCTGAATTCCTCGCGCTGTGACGGTCATCTCACGCTCCCTCGCTCTGGCCCTTGCTTCCCTTGGTGGCACGCACAACCCGGAAGCACCGCTGCCCAACAAGACTATCGTCGCACCAGAACTGTATCCTGTACTCGCCGTCCGAAGGAAGCGGCAAGCCACGTATGTCGAAAGTCATCTCCACAACCGCGACCGGATCGGGGAAGCGTACATCGCCCTCTCCGTGGAAGACCTCGTTGCCTTCAGCATCGTGAACTATGAGCTTCCCCCGACTATTCCCCCGGCCATTCGTGAGACTGACGAAGATCGAGAGGCGCTCGTGCTGCCTCGGTCGGCTGGCACGAAACGGAGCTGCTATCGTGTTGAAAATGTTGACCAGCGTCAGGTTCTTGGTCCTCAGGTCCTGAATAACCTGCTCACACAGGACCAAGGCAAGGCACTCGGGCGCCGGCAGGTTGTGGTCCTTGGCCATGCGAAGCTCCCCACTATATCCGCACGAACGGACTCCGGCAGACAGAACCACCCACGTATCGCGCCACGATCACATCGAGTATACGCATGGCAGGAAACAAATCAAGAATCGCTTGCCTAATAGTAGCCCTCCGGTCACGGTTGCCCAACATGTTGGGTCTCCAAAGCAGCAACGGCAGGCATCACAGCGAGTTGTTGCGGTGGAGCTGCCGGAACCGCTCGATGGCGGCGGTGATCTCGCGGTGAACCTCCGCCGGGCGGCGGATATGCTGCCACATGGCCTCCACGACCCCGGTCCCGGCGGTGGCGAAAAAGATGGTCCCAATCCCCAGGACGCGCTGAAGCACCGTCCGCTGAATGAACGTGTTCTGCACCCGGTCGAGTCGGCATTCGAAGACCTGGATGTTCAAGACGCCCCGCTGCCGGATGACCCGCCGGTCCGTGAGCACGTAGACCCGGCCCATCCATTGAAGGATCGCCCAGAACACCCGCAGCCCGATGATCCAGGCCCCCGCGTACCTGAGGATGGTCTGCCACGTCGGCACGGCGCGGCTCACAAGGGGCAGGTCGGCAGCCAGCAGCGCG
>Ga0272441_10009295_pt1 | contig 15237 bp, 14 predicted proteins | sample SSMProp6N_FD_193582 | JGI IMG/M metagenome (GOLD analysis project Ga0272441, IMG submission 193582) | Marine sediment archaeal communities from Little Sippewissett salt marsh, Falmouth, MA, United States - SSM-Prop-6N | ecosystem: Environmental > Aquatic > Marine > Wetlands > Sediment ... | reverse complement strand
TCCGCCACAGGAACTGCCAGTGGCCGCATCCGTCGAGCACCGCCGCATCGAAGTAGTCCTCGGGGATCTGCTTGAAGAACTGGGTGACCAGGAAGATCGAGAAGACGTTGGCGCTCCAGGGCAGAATCAGAGCTCCGAAGGCGCCGATCGTCCGCGCCGCACCCTCCGCACCCTGGCCGAACAGCCCCACCATCCCCCGCACAAGCGTCCCCTTCATCCACGTCACCGTGATGAAGTTCGGCACCAGCACCACCTCGAACGGCACCATCATCGTGGCCAGGAACACGACGAACAGCACCCGCTTGCCCGCAAACCGGATGTGGGCGAAGGCATATCCCGCCAGAAGCGACGACAGGAGCACGCCCGCCGTGACCAGCGAGGCGACCACGAAGGTGTTGAGAAAGTAGGTGGCGAACGGCGCGGCCCGCCAGGCCTCCACGTAGTTCTCCCAGTGCCATCCCGCAATCGGCCCCTTCGGGAGGAGGCGCAGCACGCCGCGGGCCTCCGAGTCGCTCTTGAGCGCCGTGACGATCATCCAGAAGAACGGGAACGCCACAATGGCCGCGCCGGCCAGAAGCACGGCATGTGTGGCCGCTGAGCGGAGCCAGCGGGCACCCGTCCCGAGTGCGGAGTGTCGCGACGCGCCCATCTGTGTCGCTCCTCCCGTCTGCCCCTCACGTGAGCTCGATGAGCTTCCCCGTTTCGAGGCTCTCGTGCACGGCCACGGCAATCCGGGTGGTCTCGCGTGCCTCGCGTCCGTCCACGTAGGTTCCCTGAAGCTCCTCGAGGCTGCCGCCGCGCTTCAGGAAGTTGATGTTGTGCGCGAAGTCGGCGATCGACTCGATGCCGTAGCCGCTCCAGCGGATCGTTCCGTCCTTATCCCTGTCCTCGAGGAAAAAGCCGAGGTTCCAGGTCTGCTGTCCGGCGGTGCTGGTGCAGACTTCGGCGCCTCGGTTCTGGGAGTCCACTTCCACCACGCCCTCGGTGCCCGCGATGCGGATGCCCTGGTTGACCACGGCCTCGAAGCCGTCGGGGAGGATCCACGAGGTGTCCACCGCGAAGGTCGCGCCGCCCTCGAAGGCGATCTTCGCGTTCACGCAGTCGTAGGCGTCGATGCCCAGGCTGGCCAGCTTGCGCTTGGCTCCTGTGGCATACACGGCGGCCCCGCGGTCGCGAATGCAGTAGCGGATCAGGTCGACCATGTGGACGCCGAGGAACCAGAAGGAGGAGCTCTCGGGCGCCCAGTGGGGGAACCAGTCGCGCGGCACCTCGATGCGGTCCTCCATCCACGCGTAGCCGTAGAGGACGTCGCCGATGGCGCCGCCGGCCACCTGGGCAGCCATCTGGCGGTGGTACGGGTCGAACCGCTTGTGGAAGTCGACCTGGAGGAGGGTTCCCGCCTCGTCGGCTGCTGCGATCATCTCGTCGCAGCCCTCCACCGTGACGTCCAGCGGCTTCTCCACCAGCACGTGCTTGCCGGCCCGAAGGCAGTCGACGACGAACCGGCGGTGCAGGAAGTCGGGCGTCACCACGGTCACGCCGTCGAGGTCTTCGGCGTCGAGCATCTGGCGGTAGTCCGTGTAGCCCTTCACGCCATACTGCTGCGTGCGGAGCGCCAGGACTTCCTCATTGATGTCGCAGAGCGCCACGAGCTTGGCTCGCCCGTCGCGCTCGAGCTGCGTGAAGGTCCGCAGGTGCATCTCGCCGAACTTCCCCCCGCCGATCACCGCCACCCGGGCCACGGCCTCGTTGGCCATCACGATGCTCCTAGAATCCCTCCGTCGCTGTTCGGCCTCCGTTCACGCCCTTGATCGTCCCCTCATCCCCCTCCCCGGGCTTCACCGGTGCTGGGGTCGTAGGTGAGAGCGAACCGGGCCAGGGCGCCCGCCGCTGCGGCGAGGTCGCCGACCTTCACCTGCTCTGCATCGGAATGGGCGTGCTCGAGTGCGCCGGCGCCGAACGTGATGATCTCGCTCTCGGGGTACTCCCGGGCGAAGATACGCGCATCGCAACTCACGTCCCAGCCGCGCAGCGGCTCGGGCACCGTGATTCCCGCGCCGCGGGCCGCTGCCACGAATGCCCGAACACCCGGGCGGCTCGCGTCGCGAGCGAAGGCGTCGTTGTGCAGCTTGTCGAACGTCATCGTGGCCAGTTCGGGCGACCAGGCGAAGCCGCGTTCGGCGCAGCACGCCCGCGCCGCATCGGCCACGGCGCGTCGCATCCGCTCCGTGACTTCGGCCAAGGAGTGGGTGGGCAGGAAGCCCTGACCCCCCTCCAGCACGAGTTCCGCAACGGGCTGGCCGCTTTCGAGCTCGAAGCCTCTGGTGCGCAGTTCGCTGCATTCCTCGAGCGCCCGAACGATCCACGCCGTCTTGGTGATGGCACCGTCGCACTCGCGCACCGCGCCCATGTGGCCTGCCTTGCCGTGGACCACCAGGCGGGCGCTGGCCCCTTGCAAGGCCAAGTCGTAGTGGTGGTCCACCTTGGGCTTGCCCGTGGCGGGGTCGGGCTCGGCCGTCTTGTCGCCGTAGACCTCGCAGTAGGCCAGCACGGCGTGGTCCACGGCCATCGCGAGGCGCTCGGGGTCTGGTGCGCCATCGAAGATGACCGTGAACTCCACGCGGTCGTTCACCGCCGAGGGGTGGCGGCCCCACGGGCCGAGCACGCCGTGGCAGGTCTGCACGGGCCGATGAGGGAACAGCGGGTGGTCGCTCTCCGCTCTGAGTGCCTCGCCCTCGCGTTCGAGGCCCAGCACGACGGCCGCCGCCAACCCTATGAGATCCAGCCGGGGAGCCGCCGATCCGTCCAGGGCGAGCCGATACCATACGGCGCCGCGATTGCCCGGGTGGATGGCCAGCTTCGTCGCCTCGAACACCACCATCGCGTCGGGGGCGAAGCGGCGGTCGAGGGCGAGGGACAGGCTGCCGTTTCCGCCTGGCTCCTCGTCGATCACGAACTCGAAGAGCAGGTCGGCGGGGGGCACGGCCCCGCACGCCGCCCCCGCGTGCTTGATGAGCTCGAGGGCATAGACCATCGCCGCGCACTGCCCCTTGTCGTCGCACGCGCCCCGGCCGAAGACCACCTCGCCCTCGCGGCGCGGGCCGAAGAACGGAGCCACCACGTCGATGTGCGCGTTGAAGGCCAGCGTGCCGCGTCCCTGCCCGGGCACACGCACGACGAGATTGGAGCGCCCGCGATAGGTCCCGGCCGCGCTCAGCGGCTCGGGGTGCTCGGGGCTCGCTGTGTAGTGTGCCGGCGTGTAGTAGGGGTCGGCTTCAATGCGCGGGTCGATCGGCACGCTGAGCATGCCATCGCGTGAGCCAGCGATGCGCTCGATCTGGTCGGCAATGAGCCCGAAGGCCTTGGCCTCCCCCGAGCGCACCCGCTCGAGGTCCGGCCCCACCGTGGTGTCCACGCCCACCAGCGCCACGACCAGTCTGGCCAGCCGCTCTCGGGCCGCCGCGTCGTCGGCCCGCCGGAGCACCTTATCGACCTGAGTCGTCATGATTCCTCCGTGTGCTCGCCACCGTGCCAGCGGCGGGCGGGCGACATTATAGCGTTGCCCGTTCCCCGCGATCAAGGCCGCACGGGCCTGGTGTGGCGCGCGCCCCTCCGAGTCCGCGCGCGGTCGGGGATCGGGCTAGAAGTGCGTCTTGCCGTAGCGTCGGAAGTAGAAGCCGGCACTCGAGAACATGTAGTCCTCGGGCTTTGCCGCGATGCCGCACAGGACGGGCTTGTTGTGGATGTAGTTGAGCTTCTCGAAGTGTGCCTGGGGCGAGTAGAGGACGAGGACGTCGGCCTCGCTGTCCCAGAGCGGCTGCCCGTCGTCGGGTGAATCGACGTAGCGCTCCACCATTCGGTTGATTGCCAGGATGGCGTCGGCCACGGGGCTGCTTTCCGCGCTGCCCCCCAGCAGAAGGTGGTAGTGGTCTGGCAGGACCACGTAGGCGAACTTCTTGAGTCCCGAGCGGCGGCGCACCGACTCGATCATGTCCACCAGAGTCCGGGCGCGCGTCTCGTCGTCGAACACCGTCTTGCAGTTGAACGTGCGCACCGTGACAAAGTAGCTGACGTGCTGGGGCGTTCCATCCTCGCCGTTCGCCGCCATGCGGCTCTCCTGCGCAACTAGAGCGACCTGTGGAGCGTGTGGACGACGAACGCGGCCACGAGCAGGGCCGCTCCGACGCCGATGAGCCCGGGCGCCCAGGCCTCGTAGTAGCGGTACTGCTCCCACGCGGACATGTCGTAGCCCACTTTCTGGCCGAGACGCTGGATGAAAAAGAGCGCGACCCCCGCCATGACGGCCGACACTCCAACCAGCACCCCGTTGTTCTGCGTGGTGACGGCAGCCAGTGCGATGCAGCCGACGGCCACCGACCAGACGACCATGGCCCCCCCGAATCCCGCCATCCACTGCCCCGTCTGGGACCCGAAGGAGTAGCCGAGGGTCACACACCACACCGTGGCCGCAATGCAGGCCACAAGGAGCACCGTGCGCCCCATCCGCCAGTTCGACTTGTAGCGCGGGTCGTAGAGGTGCGGCCCCACCCTGAGGAGTTTCTTGCACTTCGCGCACTTGAAGCGCGCGCCGGCGGGCAGGGCCGAGATGTCGATCACACGATCGCAGCCCGGGCACCGGAACTGCCCGCTCGCGGCCTCGAAGAAGCTCGCCACGCCGCCGCCTCCGTCCTCGCACCCTGTTGGCCGTCCCCCACGCTGCACCCACCGTGGGCCACCCCCCAACTTACCATACTGCACCGCGCGGGATCAACGGACAAACCCTCTGCCGGTTCTGCGCGCGCCATTCGACAGTCAGCCCACGCGGCAGGCAATCAGGAAGCCGTTGGCGCGCAGCCCCCGCGCCAGGCCCCGCAACGCGCCGTTCCGCACCTGGTTCAGGTAGACCATCTCCTGGACGCGGAAGCCCGCCTGGGTGACGACGCGGCGGATTTCCCGGGCGCTGAAGACATAGAGCGACATGCGGTGGATCCCGCGGTAGCCATCGACGTCCTTCTGAAAGGCTTCGGGCTGCCGGGCGACGCATGCCCGGAGGGCGCGGCGGAGGTACTGCCGCCCCTCGGGGTACCAGAGGCTGTGCCAGCGGTTATGGACGTGGAAGGCGAGGAGGCCGTCGGGCTCGAGGAGGCCGCGCACGGCTCGCAGGAACGCCATGCGGCTCCCCGCGCCGTAGATCATCCCCAGAGTGCTGAACATGCAGAGCGCGGTGCGGAACCGCCCGAGGCCGAGGTCCTCGATTCGGGTAAGGTCGCCCTGGACGAGTGTGGCCCCGCACTGGCGTGCGGCGAGCTTCCTCCGCGTCGTCGCCAGCATGTGGTCGGACAGGTCGACGCCCGTGACGTCGAAGCCTCGGGCGGCGAAGTGGGCCACGTGGCGCCCCGTGCCGCAGCCAAGGTCGATCAGGCGCCCAGGCTCGGGCAGCCACCGGTCGAGCACCTGAGTGTCGTAGCTGAACAGCTCGTTGTACTGGAAGTACCTGTCGTAGTCGTCCGCGATGTGCCTGCTCGTGATGTAGTCCCACGTGGCGGCGGTGATCGGGCCGGCCTGGCCGTCTGGGCGGGCAACGAGGGCAGCCGAATCGCGGGGTGCCTGGCAGATGATGTGTCCGACCTCGAGATCCAGCGCCGCCCCGCATACGCAGAGCACGGAACGCTGGAACTCGAAGAGCGTCACGTCGTATTGCCGGCCACAGTGCGGGCACTGGAGTGCCATGCGAACGTCTCCGGTCGGGGCGGGACCCCGTCAATGCTAGCGCATGGGCACGGGTCAGGCAAACAGGTCGCTCTGGCCCCACGGAGTCCGGCGCCGGCCCGTGGCCGCGGAACGCGATCCGCCCACGAACGGCCCCCAGGGTGCCATATCTGGGGTTTGTGGGGCCTGCGCCCCGATGGCTTGTGTGCGCTCATGCCGGGGCTGTGCGCCCTGCGGGTCTGGAAAATCTTGACTCCCCTGAGCCAACACACTATAATTCAAACAGCTCTGGCGAGCGGCGCGGCTGCCGAGGAAGGATTCGGCTTGGCCAACTACTACAAGGTTCTACACATCGAGCGGCAGGCGGAGCTGTCCGACATCAAGCGTGCGTTCCGCCGTCTCCTCAAGCGATTCCATCCCGACCAGAATCGGACCAATGCTGCATGGGCGGAGCAGCGCACTCGGGAAATCGTGGAGGCCTACCACGTCCTTTCGGACGCCCGTCGCCGCAAGTTCCACGACCAGCAGTTGCGGCGCCAGGGTGCCATCGAGCCCGTGGACCCCAACGCCGTGCGCTTCTGCCAGGGCGGCGACGGAGCGGCCGCGACCTGCCACCGCATCCTCGAGGGCCTCCTGAACGGCAACGGCGCGACAGCCATCGAGCTCTACGAGACGTTGCGGGGCAAGCGACGCAGCTTCGACCTCTATCCGTACCTGAGCCTCAAGGACCACCTCGACTGCAAGTTCCTCCTCGGCGAGGCCTACCAGCAGCAGGGCAACCTTCGCGAGGCGCTCGGCCTCTACGAGGAGGTCTACCGCGAGGAGCGCGAAGGCCCGCGCCTGCGCTACTTCTTCGAGGAGGTCCAGGACCGCATCGTCAGCATCTACTGCCAGCACGTTCCCCGCGAAACGGACCCTTCCGAGGCCATCGAGTACTTCCTCCACGCGCTCACCCTCGGGCTCCCGACCAAGGACCGCGCCGAAATCCGCAAGCGCCTGGCCGAGACACTCCTCAAGACGGGCGACAAGGAGTCGGCTCGCCGCGAGCTCCGCGAAGCGCTCCGCCTGCGCCCCGGACTCAAGGGCGTCCAGCGACTCGCCTCGCGTCTCGGCATGCAGGTTCCCACGACCTAGTCACCCAAGCCGCGCCCGGCCCCCCACACAGGAGACGTTGGACGTGAGTACCCCGGTCATCACCGAGACGAGTATCCCCGGCATCCCGCTCCTGGGTCGCGGCAAGGTGCGCGATATCTACGACCTGGGCGACCAGCTCCTCATCGTCGCCTCCGACCGCCTCTCGGCCTTCGACGTCGTCAACCCCGTCGGCATCCCCGAGAAGGGCCGCGTGCTCACCGCGCTCTCCGTGTTCTGGTTCGGCCTCGTGCGCGACATCACGGACACCCACTTCATCACCGCGAGCGTCGACGCGTACGGCCACGGCCTCGAGGCACACAGGAACGTGCTCGAGGGCCGCTCGATGCTCGTGCACAAGACGGACCCCATACGCGTCGAGTGCGTGGTGCGCGGCTATCTGGCGGGCTCCGGCTGGCGCGAGTACCGCGAGAACGGGCAGGTGTGCGGGATTCCGCTCCCCGGCGGCCTCATGGAAGCCTCGCAGCTTCCCGAGCCCATCTTCACGCCCGCGATGAAAGCCTCATCGGGACACGACGAGAACATCTCGTTCGAGCAGGCCGCCGAGCAGATCGGCCTCGACCTGGCCACCGTGCTCCGCGACCGCAGCATCGCGCTCTACAACAAAGCGGCCGCCTATGCCTGGCAGCGCGGCATCATCATCGCCGACACGAAGTTCGAGTGGGGGAAAATCGACGGCAAGATCATCCTGATCGACGAGGTGTTCACCCCGGATTCGTCGCGCTTCTGGCCCCTGGACACCTATGAGCCCGGCCACGCCCAACCTTCGTTCGACAAACAGCCCGTCCGCGACTGGCTCGAGAGGACCGGCTGGGACAAGACGCCGCCCGCCCCGCCTCTGCCCGACGACGTGGTCCGCCAGACCACCGAACGTTATGTAGAGGCCCTCCACCGCCTCACAGGGCAGCCGTAGCCCCCGCCCCGCCGAGGAGGATGCTCCTTGGACTGCCCCAGGCTGCGCCCAATCGATGCTGTGCCGGTCCAGCGCGGCGGACGGGTGTTCCTCCAGCTCTACGACCCCGCCCGCCTGAGCCCCCACGTGCTCGTGGTGCCCCAGGAGATCGCCCCCATCGTCGCCATGCTCGACGGCACGAACACCGTGCGCGACATCCAGGCGGCCCTGATGCGGCAGACGGGCGCACTGATCTTCGCCGAGCGCATCCAGGAGGTGGTCGACCGTCTCGACGAGGCCCTCCTGCTCCACAGCGACCGCTTCCGTGCACACCGCACCCAACTGGAGGAGGCCTTCCGCCAGAGCGCCGTGCGCGAGCCGTGCAGCGCAGGCTCGGCCTATCCGACCGACCCCCACGAGCTCCGACGGATGCTCGACGCAAGCTTCATGGCTGACGGAGGCCCCGCCCTGCCCCACGCGCACCCGCCCGACGGAAGCGTGGCAGGGTTGATCGCTCCCCACATCGACTTCGAGCGCGGCGGCGTGGCCTATGCCCACGCCTACAAGGCACTGGCCCAGGGTTCCGATGCCGATCTCTTCGTGGTCCTGGGCACGGCCCATTTCGCTGCGGACTCGCTCTACATCCTCACCCGCAAGAGCTTCGCCACCCCCTTCGGCACGGCCCCCACGGCGGCAGGGCTCGTGGATGCACTGGCCTCGCGAGCCGGCCAGGACCTGTTCGCCGAGGAGCTCGTTCACAGGAACGAACACTCGATCGAGTTCCAGGTGCTGTGTCTTCAGCACGTGCTCGACGGGCGGGACTTCGAGATTCTGCCCATCCTGTGCTGCTCGATGGACCGGGCGGTGGGCGACGAGGAGTCGCCGCTGGCGGCCCCCGCGGTGGCCGACTTCCTGGGTGCTCTGCGCGACGTCGTGGGGAGCTGCGGCAGGAAGGTGTGCGTGATCGCAGGCGCCGACCTGGCCCACGTGGGACGCCAGTTCGGCGACGAGTTTGCGCTCACCCCGCAGGTAATGGCCGACGTGGAGGCGGCCGACCGCCAGTGCCTCTCGTTCATCGAGCAGCTCGATGCAGACGGGTTCTACGACTCGATCCGCATCGACGGCAATGCCCGCAACGTGTGCGGGCTGCCGCCCATCTACGCGCTTATGAACGCCATCGAAGCGGCTCGGTGCGAGCTGCTCGACTATCGGCAGGCGACGGACTACGACCTCCAGCGCGCCGTCACCTTCGCCAGCCTCGCCTTCTACGCCTGACCGGGGCTCAGGCGGGCCTGCCACTCTCAGGCACATCCATATCGAGCACGCAGCCGAGCCGCCCGTCAGGGCCGCGCGTGCAGCCGTTGCACGAGATGCATGTGGCGCGGCTCGCGGTTCCCTCGCGCAGCTTCCTCGGCAGGTCGGGCTCGCGGATCAGCGGGCGGCACAGGGCGACCATGGCAGCCGCCCCACCCTCGATCACGGACTCCATCACGGTGCGGCTGCGCAGGCCGCCCACGCAGATGAGCGGGCAGCTCACGCGAGCGGCGAACTCCCTCACCTGGGGCAGGAAGTACGCCTCCTTGTCCTCGCTGTCGATCTTCTTCCGCATGATCCGGTCGGCCGTCTCCGCCATGCCGGCGCTGATCTCGATGGCGTCGATGCCCTCAGCCTCGAGCGCCTGGCCGATGCCGCAGCTCTCCTCGAGGGGGAGCCCGCCCTCGATGAAGTCCTCCGCGTTGAGCTTCACGAGCACAGGGAAGTCGCGCCCGAGCTCGGCCCGGATGCGGCGGAGCACCTCGAGGGGGAACCGGGCGCGGGCCTCGGGGCTGCCCCCCCAGGCGTCGTCGCGCCGGTTCGTATAGGGCGAGAGAAACTCGCTCATCAGGTAGCCGTGTGCACAGTGGAGCTGCACGCCGTCGAAGCCCGCCTCGCGAGAGCGCCGCGCGGCGGCCACGTAGCAGGCCACGAGGTCTTCCACCTCGCTGGCGTCCAGGGCGCGCGGCGTGATGCCGCTGGACTTGTCGGTCACGGCGGACGGGGCGACGGGGCGGCCGCCGCCGATCAGCTCGGGGCGCGTCTGGCGTCCCGCGTGGTTGAGCTGACAGACCACCCGGGCTTCGGTTTCGTGCACGGCATCGGCGATGCTCCGCAGCCCGGGGATCATCGCGTCGCTGTGGACCCCCATCATCCCCTTGCTGGCCTTGCCGTCCGCGCGCACGAAGCTGTGTCCCGTCATGATGAGGCCCACACCCCCCTGGGCGAGGGTGCGGTAGAGGCCCGCCAGCAGGGGCGTGGCCTGCCCATCGCGCGCGCACATGCCCTCGCCGGTGGCGGAGCGGGCGATGCGGTTCGTCACAGCCATCGTGCCGATGCGAACGGGCGAGAAGAGGATGGACATCGGGTTCTCCCATTGCAGTCGCTGGGGCGTTGCGAATGGAGCCTGCGGGGGTCAGGGGCGCTGGCGTGGGTCCAGGAGGATCCTGCCGAGGTGGCCGAGGGGCTGGCCGGTGGGGCAGACGACCTCGAGGACAATCTGCGCGGTGCCCGGCGGCACCGTCACCGGCGCGTTGAGCTCGATCGCACGCAGCGGCCCTACGGCTCCGCAGTCCACCCGCCTGAGCTCTTCGCCCCTGCTGTTGCGGAAGACGACGGCCGCGCTCCCGACGTGGAACACGCCGAATGTGCCTGCCACCCAGGTGTCGCCCCCGCCGCTCAGGAGGCTGAGGGGTGCGGAGACCACGCCGGCTGCCGTCACATCCACGATGGGCGCAGGGCAGCGTGCCGCGGCCCATTCCTGAACGAGCTGCGTGCTCTGCCCGGGCCCGAGGCGGACCACCGGTGCGAAGGACTGGACTTCGACGAGCGGATGGCTCCGCAGCGGCGCACCCGCCGCAACGATCGCTTTGCGGGGCGCCGAGCAGGTCTGGACGAAGACGAGGCCGGCCCGCTCGTCGACGAATGCCACCCAGGGCAGAGCAGGGTCCACGAGCAGCTTGCCGAACAGGCCCCGATAGCCGAGCACGAGCATGCCGGGCAGTGCGCGGGTGCTCCACTGGCGCGAGCCCTTGCGCGAGGCCGAGGCGTCGGCCACCACCTGGCACCCGCCATTGGGCAGGCGGCTCTCAGGATTCAGCGGCGCGTAGAGGCGAATGCGGCCGCGAGCTCGGTCGCGTTCCCCAACGATGCCGTCCGCGGCCTCGGTGCCCTTGAGCTGGAGGATATCGTGAATGCCCCATTCCTGCGGGGCCACGCCCGCGTTGGTGAGGGTGTCCGTGAGCCGGAGTCGGGTGGAGCCCGGGAGCAGCTCGACGGTGCGGAGGAAGTGCGTGCGGCTGGCCAGGTCTACGCTGCCGCGCATCGTGAGCGCGGCCCGCCCCCCCTGAGAGGGGGCGGCTTCAGCCTCGTAGCGGCCCATGAAGTGCGCGGCGGGCGCGCTGCCCCGCACGGCGTGCCATTTCTGCTCGGGGTGAAGCTGTGCGTAGTGGCCGCCGAAGTGGCGGTAGATCGTCTTCGACCCCTCCTCGGGGACCACGCCCAGTTCGTTGCGGCCGATGAACAGGAAGTTGCGGCCATCGATCCCGTAGTGGAGCACGCGCCCCCCGATCTGGGGCACGCACACAGCCCTGGCGAGACCGTTCGAGAGTTCCCAGCAGCCCCGCCAGCCGTGGAACGACGTCTGCCGCACGGTGCAGGGCCGCGCCTGGGCTCCAGCCCCAGCGGCGCCGGGTCCGCGGAGCGCGGCGCACCCGCCACACAGGAGCCATGCCAAAGCGATGGCAGCCTGGCCACGACGCCGATTCACGAACAATCCGAGGGGGTGCACAAGGTTGGGCCTGGCCACAGGGAACGGAGCGCCTGCTCAGCGGTCAATGGCGGCGGAATGACCGTACCTGATCAACTGCTTGATGCGCGAGGCGACCAGTTGGATGAACTCGTCCTTGTCGTCCAGCGCCACATCGAGGAGCGGGTAGAGCGACTCGTCGCGGTACTCGTAGATGGCCATACACGCCGCTTCGCGGCGCCGGACCTGGGGGCTCTCGAATGCCTTGGTGATGATCTCCCTGGTCTCGGGCGCGCCCTGGCTCGCGATGGCGATGATCGCGTTATGGGCGTCCTCCACATCCTTCCCGTTGACCACCTCGATGAGGACCTTCGTGGCCTCCTTGTCCCCCTTGAGCGTGCCGAGCGCAATGATAGTGGCGGTGCGGACATTCGCCGATTCGCTCTTGAGGAGCGGCTTGAGGCCCTCGACGCCCTGCTTCTTGGCGAACTCGACGGCGACGCCCTTGCTGCCCGCCGTGTTCTGGCGGAGCACATCGGCTGCCTGCTCCTCAGCGCTCTTGATGCTTCCGATCGAGCGCACGAGAATCCCGATGAGGATGATCAGGAGCACACCGGCTCCGACCACGAGCACGCGTCTCATACACGCTCCTGACGCAAATCGAGCCCTGGAGTTGTCTGTCTCAGGCTACCAGCCGGGGTTCCACTTGAGGTGGTCGGGCTCCCAGTAGTCGATCCGCATTTCCTGAGGCTGCTTCGCGAGCGTGATGCCGCCGTCGAAGTGGAGGATATTGCCGCCGCCGCTGTGGCGCTTGAGCACCCGCACGGGGTGCTTGTAGGCTCTCCAGCGTCACCCACAGTTCCCGAATTGCCACGTGGCTGGTTCCGTTTCGAGGAGCATGACCCCCCTGCTGGGTTTGGGCACCTCCTGGATCTGGTGGTACTCGAAGCGTCCGTCGAACGGCGAGGTCGGAACCTTGGTCCCGAAATGCCACCAGCCATACTTGGCCAGGCCCATGTAGGAGACGAGGCAACCCTGGTCGCAGCGGTAGTTCGCGATGTCGCTCGGGCACAGGAGGAACGGCGCGCCGCTGCGGATAATCATGCGCTCGGCAACACCCACGAACGGCTGGATCGGCTGGAAGTTGTCCCAGCAGCGCCCAATCAGGGGATTGATATCGTCGAGGTTGTGGATACTCTTGTCGTTCAGGAAGAGCCACTTGATGCGGCTGTTGATCTTGTTCCACCAGGTGTTCCCATTCCGGGTGGGCGGGTCCTTCTGGGCATCGCCGCTGATCTCGTAGTTGTGCCACCACTCGTCGATGGGCGCGATTCGGGGATCCTTCTTGAGCTCGATGATCCCCTCGCGCCATCTGCCGCCCGCAAGGCCCATCTCGCCCACCCAGCGTTCGTGCCAGAACGAGGGCATGTAGCCGCCGTAGTTCGGGGTGTAGGCGAGCATGAGCTTGTGGATCTGGCTGAGGTTGTTACGGCATGTGGCGTTGCGGCCCGCTTCCTGGGCTGCAAAGACGGCCGACATGATGAGCGTGGCCAGTACGACGATCACGCCTGCCACGGTGAGCAGCTCGACAAGCGTGAAGCCGCCTCTCGTGCGCCTGATCCCAAGCCTCATCGTGTGGACTCCTTCCGCTCCGTACCCGGTAGGTGGCTCGACCCCGCCAGCACGGCTCCTGGTTCTGCCCCGCCAACTGCTCGGGTCCGCCTCCCGATTACGCACCCATGCGGCGTAGCCCCTTACTTCTCTATAGTATAGTAGCGCATTGTGACTCGGTTCGTCAAGGGGCCGGATCAAATCATGGCGTGGGTTTTTCGCCGCCCGCCGGCACCCTCGGCGGCCACAGCGCCTGCTCAAGCGGAGCAAGCCAGGCCCAGCACCACACGGAAGCGCGCCGAAGCCGGGGAGCAGACGGGAGGATGGCTTGGACGATCAGGATGGCAGATGCGGGGGGTGGCGGAGCGGGCCGGCCCTTGTGGGCACGCGGAGCGTCCGGGAACTGCGTCCCCACGCGGAGCGTGGGGACGAGGATGGGTGGGGAGCATGGGAACGAGAAGGAGGGGGACGATCTCTTCGCGGGACAGGGACGTCCCGCCCACAAGTGACAGGCCGGCGCTACTTCTCCTCGATCGGGAGCACCCAGATGTTGCGGTAGCGGACGGGGTTGCCGTGGTCTTGGAAGGAGAAGCCGCCCCGCCGGGGCTTGCGGTTGAGCGGTACGGCGTCGTGGATCTTCATTCCGTTGTGGTAGACCGTCAGGAGGGGCTTGCCGGTGGGCTTGCCCGCTGCGTCGCGCTTGACGCGATACTCGACATCGTAGGTCTGCCACGTGAGGGGCGGGTAGGAGGCAAGCGAGAAGGCGTCGAAGGCGTCGGGGTCCTTCCACCTGTAGAGGCCGCCGCACCCGCCGCCCTTGTAGGTGGTCATGCCGAATGAATCGAGCACCTGGATTTCCTGCCCGCAGGTCAGATGGACGCCGCTGTTGCCGCGGCCCTGGCTCCGCTTGTCCGCTCGCAGGGGGCACATGAACTCGACGTGGAGGTCGTAGCTGCCGTCGGTGGCATACTTCGTGCGCATGCCCCGCCGCGGGATCTGCACGGAGCCGTCGTCCTCGGAGACCTGCCACTCGGGCTCCTTGCCCTGCTTGTCCTTCCGCACGGTCATCTGGTCGAAGTTCTTGCCGTCGAGGAGCACGACGGCGCCCTCGGGCGGCTTCTTGCCGACGGTGGGCGATTGGGGGACGATCCGCTTGACCTCGAAGCTGCCGTCGGCGCCCATCTTGCCCGTCACGGCGCCCGCCGCGTGGGTGCCCGACCAGTCCTTGCCGGCGAAGATGACCTTGTCGCCGTCGAGCTTCCCGTCCATCTCGGCCTTGGCCGTCTTGCCGTCGGGGAGGTGCTGGATGGCGAAGACCTTGTAGGCGTTGGCCCCGAGGGCGACGACGCGTGCGACGAGCTTGCCCTCCCCCGCGCCCGTCTTCCACGTGCCCTCGTACATGCCCTGCACCTCTGCCTCAGGCGGGGCGCCGGCGAGGGCCAGCGCCGCGAGCGCCAGGCAGGCGCACACCATCGTTGCGGTTCGTCCCATTCCTTCGTTCTCCTTGCGGTGCCTGCGCCTCACTTCGCCTGGAGGGGCAGGACCCAGATGTTGCGGTAGCGGACGGGGTTGCCGTGGTCCTGGAAGTGGAAGCCGCCCTTGCGGGCGTCGCGGTTCAGCTCCACGTTGTCGTGGATCTTGATGCCGTTGTGAAGCACGGTCAGCCGCGGCTTGCCCTTGGGCTTGCCGCCGACCATGGGCACGATGTACTCGATGTCGTAGGTCTGCCACTGCATGGGCGGCAGGGAGGCGAGTGTGAAGGTGATTTCCTTGCCGCCGGGGGTGGCGGGGAAGGTCTCCATCGTGTCGGGATTCTTGAAGCCGTAGAGGCCGCCGGCGCAGCCACCCTTATAGGTGTCCATCCCGAACGAGTCGAGCACCTGGATTTCCTGGCCGTTGGGCAGGTAGCATCCGCTATTGCCGCGCCCCTGGCTGCGTGCGTCGGGGCGGAAGGGGCAGCGGAGCTCGACGTGGAGCTTGAAGCTGCCCTCGAACTGACGCTTCGAGTTCATTCCGCCGCGGGGGACCTGAAGGGAGCCGTCCTCGCCGATGCCGAGCACGGTGTCGACCCGTCGGCGCATCTTGGTCAGCT
>Ga0272441_10009293_pt1 | contig 15240 bp, 15 predicted proteins | sample SSMProp6N_FD_193582 | JGI IMG/M metagenome (GOLD analysis project Ga0272441, IMG submission 193582) | Marine sediment archaeal communities from Little Sippewissett salt marsh, Falmouth, MA, United States - SSM-Prop-6N | ecosystem: Environmental > Aquatic > Marine > Wetlands > Sediment ... | reverse complement strand
GCGGATACTTTCGACCGCCTTTTTTTCGTTGGATATCTCGCCGGTCGGGTCGTTGTTCGAGTTGCGGTATTCCGCGCCCTTGATATAGATGTCGGGTTCGAGCAGGCGTATCGTCTCGACCGCGGTGGGCCACTCGTTGAGGGCGACGGCATCGACGAATTCGAGCGCGGCCAGTGTTTCGAGCCTGAGTTGTTCCGAGAATACCGGTCTGCCGGGGCCTTTTTTCACGAACTTATCGGGGGTAACGGTAACCACGAGGATGTCGCCGTGGGCTTTCGCGGCTCTCAGGTGCCGGATATGCCCCGGATGCAGGAGGTCGAAGCAACCGTGCGCCAGGACGACTTTTTTGCTTTTTCCCTTTTGACCTGCAACGTATTCACCTAATCTTTTAAGATTTAGAATTGCCTTCATTTTATCCTCATGTTTTTACTATTAATGCTTGAGAGGTCGGTAATTCGATAATCGTTTCAGTTCTGTTTCCGAAGAACTCATTAAATGCCTTATTTACACCTTCTAAAGAAGAATAATCGTGCGAAATTATAATGCCACCCTTTGAAAGCCTATTATAGAAGTATTTCAACGCGTCCATCGTTGAAGTATACGTATCGACATCTAAATGAACGAATGAGAATTTATCGACCATAGCTGTATCCGCGCTTTTTGGGAAAAAGCCGGGGTGGAATTTAACTTTATCGGTTTTTTTAAAGAGCCTTTTCACCTTATCCAGATTCGAAGGATACATCCCGGCTTTGATCACTTGGGTATCATGGGCAGTTATTGCCTCTTCCGGAATACCCTCGAAAGTATCGAATAAGTGTAATTCTTTATCTTTTTTGTAATTTGCCATTAAATAGGAAGTCCCACCTCGATATACACCGATTTCTGCAATAGCCCCATCGATTTTTTCTGCATTAATAAGGCATTTACATATTATAAAAGCCTCAACATCGGTAATAGCGATTTCTACAATATTCCTGCATGACTGGATATATTCAAATATGCTAATCCTATCGTCAGAATTAAACGAAACCATACCGAGTTTCGCTCTTCGTAAGAAGTATTTAACGATATTACGAAGAAACTGGGTATGTTTGCCCTTTAATAGTATTTTTATAATCTTGGCCATTATAATCCTCCAATCTTTATCGTCTCGATATTATTCATGTTTACTCTAAAGCATTGGATTTGACTTCATCCATTTAATATTATAGGCCCTATCCGAAATATCAATATCGCCCGTTCGGTAACGATCCACGATGTCTCTGATACCATCATCTACCAACTTAAGGGGTTGGAAACCCGTAGCCAGCAGCTTATCTGAGTTTAAACGATAAGACCTTATGTCCTGTGCGTCGGTTACTTCGATTTCAGCGGGTATTATAGAGGTTACGATTTTCGCGATTTCCATTATGGAATAATTCTGAAAACCGGCATTATAAATACCTTTAATGGCTTCTCCTTTTTCAAGTAAATAAACGTAAAGGTCTGTCATATCGGCGATATGGATGTTGGGGCGAACTTGTTTACCGCCAAAGACCGTTATTACGCCATTTGTAAGGGCTAGAATTGTCAGCATATTGACAGTAAGGTCTAAGCGCTGTCTGGGAGAATAACCACAAACTGTCGCCGGTCTCACTACCTGAACCAGCATATCGTTCTTATAACTCATAACCACCCTCTCCGCGACCATTTTGGTCTTGTTATAAGCAGAGATAGGTTCGAGTTCTAAGTCCTCCGTAACACGATTTTCTTCCTTCACGCCGTAAACACTGCCGGATGATGCGAAAATAAATTGTTTTACACCGTGTCTCACCGCGGCGTCGGCGAGGCGCATAGTCCCCAAAGCGTTAATTTCCCAAGAGAGTTTAGGGTCCAGTTCGACGCACGGATCGTTAGATACCGCCGCCAGATGGATAATAGCATCGATATCATTTAGCGGCAGCGCCTCCGGTTTCCTGATATCGCCCTCGATTATCCTTAGATTGCGGTGATTCTGAAGGAAGTTGCCAAACCACATTACGTCAAAGACGATAACGTTGTGTTCCTTTGCAAGGAGTTTGGGGACAAGGACCGAACCGACATAACCACATCCGCCTGTTACAAGTATGTTCATATTAAAACCTTAATTTTACTTTTCTAAAGCTTGCATTGACTCACTCAAGGCCTCGATTATATAATCTATTTCGTCGTCGCGCATTTGCGGGGAAATAGGTAAACTCAATTGCTCGTCGAACCATACACGCTCACATACGGGGCATTCCCCCATGCCGTGTCCGTTCATTCTCATAATCGCGGCAAGATGAAAGACCCAATCGACGTCTTTAAACAGCCCGGTATCGATTTTATCGTCGGAAACGTCGATATTATGGAATTCCACGCTTCCGTTCTCGATATGCCCGGCGATATTCTCCAATTTGCCCGTAACGAGATTGTCGATAACGACGACTTCGTGGCCCTCGGCGACGAGCCTGTCGACGAGATGACTGCCGATGAAGCCGGCTCCGCCTGTTACTATTGATTTCATCGCTTTCGGGTTCCTTTATTATTTTTCTCGCAAATCGTAAAACTTTCGTGTTTTTGATATAACGTAAGCGGCTTTGTCTTCAGTCAGGTATTGGTGCACCGGCAGGCTAAGTATTCTTTTGGCCTGTCGTTCGCACATCGGAAGTGTATCCTGCTTCCCCGCCGCCGTTTGCCTGTGGATAGGAACAGGATAGTGTATCTTATTCTCTATGCCGTGCTTTCCGAGGTATTCTTTCAATTCGTCCCTGTGGTCGGCCTGAATGACATAGGTATGATAGACCGAACGAATCCCCGGTTCTTCGCCTGGGATTCTTACTACGCTATTCAGCCCTTCGCTGTATCTCCTTGCGTTTTCGATCCGTTTCTCAGTCCATTTGTCGAGATGGCGGAGATTCACGGATAGAACGGCTGCCTGGATTGCGTCGAGCCGCGAGTTCGTCCCCCACATCTCGCAATGGTCCCTATCTACGAGACCGTGATTACGTAATATTTTAATCCTATCGGCTATTTCGGGAGAATCTGTTACGACGGCGCCACCGTCTCCGGCGCAGTTAAGTGTTTTCAGGGGGTGAAATGAGAAACAGCCTATTTCCCCGAAGGTGCCCACACATTGCCCGCCTATTTTAGCGCCGACGGCCTGAGCGCAGTCCTCGACGATAAAAAGGCCCTTTTCTTTCGCTATTTCCGTTATTTCCTTCATCCTCGCCGGACGACCGGTGAGATGAACCGGAATCACGGCCTTCGTTTTTGGGCCGGTTAATCGTATGATTTCCGAAGGTTCTATATTCATATCCTCGGAAACATCGGCGAATACGGGGACGGCGCCAACCTCCGCAACTGCCCCGGCGGTGGCTAGAAAGGAGTTGGCGGGGATGATAACCTCGTCGTTCTCGCCGATACCGAGGGCCGATAAGGCCAGCCGGATCGCGGCAGTTCCCGAGCCTACACCGACGCAATATTCGGCCCCGAGGTAATCGGCGAATTCCCTCTCGAAAAGCTCCACGCGAGAACCGAGGATGAACATCCCCGAATCCAGAACGGAGTTAATCTCTTCGATTATTTCCTCCCTGATTTGAGAATACTGCTCCGGAAGGGATATATATCTTACCGTCTTTTTCATCCTATACCGTTATTTTTCATTGTTTTTATATTAAAATATCTGGGGTCGTTAAAAGAATTTGGCAGAATCCCCGCATCGAACGCCTTCTTTAAATCCTTTACCGCTTCTTCGAGCGTGTGTCGCGGATAAAAACCTAATCGCTCGCCGACCAGGGTTGAATCGATACGGTAGCTTCTCAGGTCTTTCGTGTCCGTAATCTCGATATCGACGTTTTCCTTCCCAACGACATTACGGACTATATTCGCTATCTCCAATACAGAGTGGTTTTGATACCCGACATTATAGGCCATCCCATTCCATAGATCGGTGTCCATTTCCACGAGCTCGATATAGAGATCGGAAATATCTTCTATATGAATATTCGGGCGCTGCTGATAGCCTCCATGGACAACTATCTTCCCCCTGTTGACGGCGAAATTCGTCAGGATATTCACGGTCAGGTCCAGCCGCTGTCTGGGCGAATATCCGCATAGCGTAGCGCTTCGGACGGAGATAGTCCTGAAATTCGGCGACTCGCACGAACGGACGACCTTCTCCGATTCCATCTTGCATTTAGAATAAATCGTAAGCGGCTCGAGCGGCAGATCTTCCGTAACATGCTCATCGTCCTTGACACCATAAACGCTCGAGCTGGACGCGTTGATAAAGCGCGTAACACCCTCTTTCTTCGCCGCTACAAGCAAGGGTTTATATGCCTCAAGGTTAATCGAAATCGTCAGTTTCTCGTCCAGCTCCGAACACGGGTCGTTCGATATACAGGCGAGGTGAACGACCGTGTCACATCCTCGCAGTGCTTCATTCACAATTCCAGGATCGCGTATATCCCCTTTGAACATCTTGAATCTTGGCTCACTCCTGAATCGTTCGCTAAGATAATCGCCGAACCAGCACAGGTCGAGAACATTTACCTTATATCCGCGCTCGATTAGTTTGGGAACAAGGACGTGACCGAGATATCCGGCGCCGCCTGTTACGAGAATTTTTTTCATACTATTATCCTTCAATTCTTTTGATAACATGAGCCGGCACACCGGCAACAACAGTATAAGGCTCGACGTCTTTTATCACTACGGCACCGGCACCTATAATAGCGCCCTTGCCGACTTTGATATCTGGAATAAATATAGCTCCTGTTCCAACAAATACATCACGGCCAATATGAACCCTACCGGCTGTATGAACTCCAGGACTAATATTAGCCCCATCATCGACAATATTATCATGGTCGATTGTAGCAGCAGTATTGATATTTACGTGATCCCCAATCGAGGTACCAACATTGATTATAGAGCCAGCACCGCAAACAACACCCCTACCTATCGAAACGTCTGAAGCAATTGTAGCCGCTGGATGAATTGCATTAATTAGTTGGATATCAGTGTTCATTACAAATTCACCCAGTCGTCTTCTTATTGGATTGTCAGCTATTGCAACGATACATCCTTCAACGCCAAGCTCTTTTTTTATCCTCGATAACTGAATAGAAGTACCAATAACGCTATAGCCGCGTATTTTACAGCCACGTTTTTTGGGGTCGTCATCAATAAAACCCAACACATTAAATTTATGTGAAGCCTCGCAAATTTCCAAAACCACCTTAGCATGTCCGTCAGGACGAGCGCCTAAAATGACGATATTAATTCTTCTGTTTTTCATTTTATTTGCTAATCCTACAATAGAAATCACTCAAATTTTGAATCTGATATGCAGATCTGAAGGTTTTTCGATATTGAAGTACACTCGCTTGGTATTCATTTCGCTTCATTAATAGAACAAGTGGCAATTCGGTTTCTTCGTTTTCTATTAAAAATCCGAGTTTCGATTTTATTATTTCATTTCCGACATAGGGTTTTCCTGCATTCCCAATTATCGGTAATCCTGCTTCGAGATATGTGCTGTATTTAATACCTGTTGCCGTTTTTATCTTTTCCTTCCGTAAACTGATTGCTTTCTCCGTCCATGCTATATCTAGTCCGAAATCATATTTTGCAATCTCTTTCTGAATCTCCCAGGGCTTTTTACTCTTATGAAAATGGAAAAACGGCAGTTCCTTGTCAAGGTCTTTATACTCGTCGGAAACAATTGTTTGTGCCGGGCTGGGGTAAATGTGAAAATGAATTCGTTGTCTATTAAGGTTCCGCGCAAAATCAAAGAATTTTGAATAACCCAATTCATCGGGTACTTCCTTCCCGTGAATACCTCCGATATAGACAAGATGCGGTCTCCCGTCTTCCAAACGGATTGGTTCTTGCGGTTCGACAAACCAGTCATCGAACGCGTAATCCGGGTAAATGAGAGTAGGCGCGGTAACGTCGAGTATCGGCTTTATGTAATCTATCTCCGTCGTCTTGGAGACCACGCCGTCGGCGTTTTCATAGCAGAATTTCTCGTCCTCTATCTGCCTGCGAAGGTCATACATTCGCTTGCTCGAATCTCCGCGATAATCCGGGCCCATCGTTACCATCCACGAGTCATACTGGTCGAATATAATCGGCCACGGCAATCGCATTTCTATCAATTCGCGGCAGATGCTTGCGGGCGGGCTGCTCGTGTGGATCACCAGGATTTCGCCGCTTTTATCCAGCGATTCGATACGCCTCACCATCCGTTCGACGCTCACGAGCGGGTGTATTTCGTCGAACGCGGGGCGCATCAGGTTCCTATCCAGGACCTTCGTGAAGAACACAGTGTAAAATTCCCCGGTATTCCTGAGCGCTTTTGCCTGTTTAAAGATGCGGATGTCGGAGATGGCGCGGACGAAGACGACGGTTTTTTTGCCGTCGGGCTTGCCCTTATTTTTCCCGGCGATCACATCAAAATTGTGTATTCCCAAATTAATTGCAGCTCTTGCAAGGAAACCTTTTCGCTTCCATAGTTTATTTATAATTCCCACCGATAACTCCTTTTTCAAGCGACGATGAAATTACCCCGGCAATCCGCCGTGCCGCTTTGCCATCCCAAAGGGCTGGCGGAGAATATCCAGTTCGGTCGAACGAACTCGCCCATGGCAGAGCCTCGCTTACTTTAGCGATGTCGAGACCGGTGATCCTGTTCGTTCCCTCCTCGACAGTTATCGGGCGTTCGGTGTTTTCACGAAGAGTGATGCACGGTATCCCGAGGAAGGTGGTCTCCTCCTGAATGCCGCCGGAATCGGTGAGGACGCACTGCGAATTATAGACCAGATTCATAAACTCGAGGTACCCGAGCGGCTCGATTAACGTCAAATTCTCTATTGCCTCGAAGCGGCTAAGTAGTCCGGTTTGTTTCAGGCTTTTAATCGTCCTAGGATGCGCGGGGAAAATGACCTTGGCGCGCTCGGCAGCCTTCAATAATATTTCATAGACATTCATCAAAGACGCTTCGGTATCGACATTCGACGGCCTATGGATTGTCGAAACGGCGAATTCTCCGGGCACTAAGCCCATTTCCTGCGCCGTGTCGCGCCCTTTTATCCGGTCGAGAAGATAGGCCAAGGTGTCGATCATGACATTCCCTACCAGATGGACCTTCGAAGCTGCGACGCCCTCGTTCGCGAGATTTACGTCCGCCGAAGATTCGGTGGTGAAGAGCAGATCGGATATCCTGTCTGTAAGGATGCGGTTGATTTCCTCGGGCATTTTCATATCGAAACTCCGAAGCCCGGCCTCGACATGCGCGATCGGGATTCCCAATTTCACCGCGGCAAGCGATGCCGCAAGCGTCGAGTTGACGTCGCCGAAAACCACGACGATATCCGGCGATTGCTCGATAAAAAGCCTCTCGCACTCGGTCAGTATCTTCGCGGTCTGGCTTCCATGCAAACCGGAGCCAACGCCGAGATTGTAATCCGGTTCGGGCAGGCCGAGCTCGTCGAAAAAGACCTTCGACATGCCGTAGTCGTAATGCTGCCCGGTGTGGACTATCTCGGCATCGATTCCACTTCGATGGTTGAGCGCTCTCCATACCGGCGCAAGCTTAATGAAATTCGGTCTCGCCGCAGTTATGAGATATATTTTTTTATTTTTCATTTTCGATCAACCTAAAAGACTTTTCACTGCCTCGACGAATATCGGAAGAGGGTCTTCGATGTCGTCGAGAAAACTCTTGTGTCTTATTTTATATTCTTTTTTAAAGTCCGGATTAGCAATAATTTCGCGTATATCGCTCAGCAGCCGTTCGCCCTCGTCCGGTTTATATCCAAATGCCAGCCCATATTTCTGCAATTCTTCGACATATGAAATTTTCCCAACAAAATCGCTAATTCTAAATGCCGGGGTTCCGAGCACTGCGGCCTCCGAGGTCATTGTCTGGCTGTCGCCGAGGAAGAACTCGGCGAACGCGAGGGCGTGGTGAATTCTGTGTGGCGGAATCGGCATTCTGAATTCTTCGAACTGCGGTTCGAGCTTTTTTTCGCTCGTGATAAAAATTTCAACCCTTTCTTTAGCGATGTCGATAACCTGTTGTAGAATTTCGCGGCTGATGCCTTTCATTCCTACATCGTGGTGGGCGGTAAGCGCTGAAAGACGGATAATCGCGTAAGGTTGGCTTTTCTCGATCCCAAGTTCGTCATAAATAGATTCGTCGGGCGAAAACCTTTTAGGATGTAAATAGAACAACTCAAAATTACCATCAAAACGAATCGTCTTCTCGTCAAATCTTCCCGTCCTTGTGACTTCTGGCGCGATAATAGAATTCGCAAACGGAAAACTCGTCCATGCAACCAAAGGTATCAACTCTATATCGTCGTCGATAAATGACATGGATTTTCGCCTTAGCAACAACGATGAAATATGTGCTGCACAATACTTTGAAACCCACAAATCTATCTTTTTTTCGCGAGTTAGTTGAATAGCTTTCCTAATGTTCTTAAGAACCTCAATTCCATTTCCGAGAATACCTTTTGCAGCCTTCGTAAAAGTCGTGTATTCGATACCTAAATGTTCCGCAAGGTTCAACGAAATATCCTTGTCTCTGATTACCCAGTGAATATTCGCATATTCAGAAAGTTCGTCTGCCACCTGCTTTAATATCCAAATCTGGGAAGGATGTGCGGGGAATAGAGCAATGTTCTTTTTCTGCTCTCTCATCTATCCCCTTTTAACTCCCGGTTGGCTTCCATATCGAATAGCATGGCGAATAGGAGCGATTGCATTCCTATGAATGTGCAGAAGAGAATTGCTAGGGCGTTAATTTTGGGGATATTTGTCGTCATTGCCCAATAAAAGAAAAGGCGGGCGATTAAAGGGATATCCAGCATGAACAGGAAAAAACCGAAGGCGTAGAAGAGAACGAGTGGATGGAAGTCGCGGATGATATATTTCTGCACCATGCGCTTGACGAAAAGCCGGAGGATCAGTGCGGAAAGTGTGAAAATTATCCGCGAGAGTTTGATACCGCTTTTCTCGCCGATATCGTAAACCGGGTTGATTGGCACGTCCATCACGCGCATGTTGTAGATATTGCAGGTCACGAGGAAATCGTTCGGCATGCCGTATCGCGGGTAGATGTCCTCGAGGGGTAGCAAGTGGAGGGCTTTGCGGTTTAATGCCGTATAGCCTGTCTGCGAATCCGTGACATGCCAGTAGCCGGAAGCGATTTTCGTAAGGAACGTAAGCGCGGAGTTGCCCAAATAGCGCACCTTTGGGATTTTTTTCCACGCCTCGCCCGTGATAAGGCGGTTGCCTTTGGTGTAGTCGGCCTTGTTATCGACAACAGGGTCGAGGAGGGCGGGCATGTCGTTGGGATCCATCTGGCCGTCGCCATCCATAGTCACTACGATATCCATGTCGTTCTCGCGGCACCATATATAACCCGAACTAACCGCCTTTCCTCTTCCGCCGTTTTTCACATGACGAATCAGCAGGACACGGTCGTCTTTCTCAGCAAGGCGTTCGACAATCTCTGCCGTGCGGTCTTTGCTTTTGTCATCGACGACGATGATTTTATCGACGAATTCCGGCATCGTGCGAATCGTGCGTTCGATTTGCGTTTCCTCGTTATATGCCGGGACAACGACTGCTATTTTTTTTTCGCGATACATGGTTAGTATCCTTTACCACGGTGGATTATTGTAACTACCTCGATTGTTTTTTCGTTTTCGAGTATCCGATAAATAACCCTGTAGTTACACATTTTCAGACGAAATGAACCTTCATATTTCCCTTTGAGTTTACGAATATTCTGGCCAAAATAAGGGTTTTCTCGTAAAACTCCCACAGCACAAATAAGTTGAGACCTGACCTTCTTTGGAAACGCCCTAAAATCCTTTTCGGTTGGTCTGGGAGGAATATTTCGTATACGGATTTATTCATTAGTTAGCAAGACTCTGTCTCCATTTTCCAGCGAGTTTAATCCCTCTATAAATTTACTGTCGGCCCCGGGAATCGACATAATCTCATAGGTCGCTTCCCATTCCTTCTGGTCCTTCAACCAAAGCATAAAATCCATAATCTCCCTGACATATATATCATCTAATTGGTCGATAAGTGATTTTGCTTCTTCCTTGACCGCCACCGACACGATTACTCCCTTCCTTTAGGTTGAAGTTGCCCCAACCTGTCTAATTCATATCCTATCCCGCATCGTGGACATTTTACTTCGGTCTCAAATTTCGGTAGAACCTCGCCGCATTCGCAAGCCCAGCCTATTCTTCGCGCGGGAACTCCCGCCATGAGGGCGTAGTCCGGAACTTCCTTCGTTACGACCGCGCCGGCGGCGATGAAAGCGTGCCGACCGATATTATTCCCGCAGACGATAGTCGCATTTGCGCCAATCGACGCACCCTCTTTCACGCGGGTTTCGACATAGAATTCCCCTCCGCGCTGGGGGTATTTACATCGAGGATCGCGGATATTCGTAAAAACCATCGACGGGCCGCAGAAGACGTAATCTTCGAGAACGACGCCCTCGTAAATCGAGACGTTGTTCTGGATTTTGCAGAAATTCCCGATTTTCACGTTACTCTGGACGAAGACATTTTGGCCGAGTGTGCAGTTCTCGCCTAATCTCGCGCCGGACATGATATGACAGAAATGCCAGATACTGGTGCCCTTGCCGACAGTCGCGCCATCGTCGATAATTGAGGATTCATGCAGGAAAAAATCCGCCATGTTAACCTCTTTCCTTCGCGAAGGGGTGAGAATTCGCCGTAATGCCAATCGATTTAGCTACTCGAATATCGTGGATTAGCTCTATCGACGGTCGAACGTCGCCGATCCCAAATCCGTTGCCGGAGATTGTCCTCTCGTAAAGCTGCGAATGTAAATCCTTAAAACCTTGCGTGAATTCCATTTCGTCGTTGTTAATTTTAATAAGACGATAAGTGCAGGGCTCGCTATTGCCATCGAAAAGCGGCGAGTCCTCGCGGTCGATAGACAGGAACCATCTCACACGGGCTTTTTCAAGTTCCATAAACCCGGCAGAGCGCGTTGGTTCAGCGATATGAACCTCGTTTTTCTCGATTCCGCCGAAAATCCACAGAAGCATGTCGAAGAAATGGACGCCGATATTGGTAGCAAGACCGCCGGAGCGAGTGACATCGCCCTTCCACGAGCTGAGATACCAGGGGCCGCGCGGTGTAACATAAGTCAATTCAATGTCGTATTTATCTGGCGGATTCTCGCTCGCGATTCTCTCCTTCAGAGCTATTATCGATGGATGAAGGCGGAGTTGGAGTACCGAAAATACACGCCTGCCCGTCTCCCCTTCGAGTTCCTGTAATGCATCGAGATTCCATGGATTGAGAACGGCGGGTTTTTCGCATATCGCGTCGGCGTCGAGGCGGAAAGCCATACGAATATGCGCGTCATGAAGATAATTCGGCGAGCAAATCGTGAACCAATGCACCCTCGCATCCTCCCCCCTCCGCCGAAGCTTCTCGAGATGCCGGTCGAAACGCTCCGGTTCGGGGAAAAATCTCGCGTCCGGTGCGTAACTGTCCAATATCCCGACGGAGTCGTGGGGATCGAGAGCCGCGACAAGATTGTTTCCGGTTGCGGTTATCGCTTTAAGGTGTCGCGGGGCAATATATCCCGCTACTCCGGTTATCGCAAAATTTGCCATATCAACTCCATTGTTCCAAACTCTAATTTTGAATAATAAGCAATTACGCTGTAATTGGCAATCGTAAAATCGCGGAACTCAATATGCAAATCGAATTAAACTTGCACAAATCGCCGTTTTCCTTATATTTATATTCTATGTTTGAACTCAAAACCGAATACTGGAGTATTTAATAATGAATAACGTCGAAAAGCAAGCTGGCGCTTCCTCCGCGAATAGACCTAATTACTATCTGGTCCAGTTCAAGAGGGATCGCGTGGATTATTTCATCGACAGAAACCACCTGCCACTCAGAAAAAAAGCATGGGTAGTAGTTCAGGCGGAGCGCGGTCGCGATATCGGGAGGATTAAACTGCATATTCCCGAGGAGCACATGGTGCAATCCCAGCATAAATATCCGCTGGAAATTCTCCACGAGGCTAAACCTGAAGAATTAGAGCTTCTAACGCAAAATCGCTCCCGCGAGAACGAGATATTCAAGACCGGCAAAGAGCTTATCGAGTTCCGCGGCCTGGATATGAAACTCGTGGACGTCGAAATCCAGTTCGACGGTAATAAAATAACATTCTATTTCACCGCAGAACTCCGTGTGGATTTCCGCGAATTGGTGAAGGACCTGGCTGCAACGTATAGAACGCGAATCGAGCTTCGACAGATAGGTGTTCGCGACGAGACGAAAAAAATCGGCGGTCTCGGGCCATGTGGTCTCGAATTGTGTTGCGCGAGTTGGCTCCGTGAATTCAAACCTATCTCGACGCAATATGCGAGAGACCAGAATCTCGCGGTCAACCCGAACAAGCTCTCCGGCCCCTGCGGCAGGCTGTTCTGCTGTCTCGATTACGAGCAGGAATTCTACGAGGGCGCACGTAGCGATTTTCCTCAGGAACAGCAGGTTTTCACCGACGGGGACGAGAAATATATCGTGGTTAAACTGAATTTTTTTACGAACGAAATATTATTGAAAAAGACCGATTCGGACGGAATTATCCCCATCTCTCTCGACGATTTCCGATGCAAATTCTGCAAAAAAAATAACGAATGGCTCGAAAAATGGCTTCCGAAGTCGGAACAGTGAAGGCAAATATGAAAAATAAAATCGCTATTTCGATAACCCTAATTCTAATCGCCTCAGGCGCGGTTTTCGCACAGAAAATCCTCGTGCCGATGGACCTTTCGCAAACCGACCACCTGAAGGCCTACGGCGTCACGTTCAATCTCCTCGCCGAGGGTTACAACATCGAGTGGCTGCTAAATTACCGCGGGGGGAGTTTCCTTATGCCGGACGACCAAATAGTCGCCGACCTCTGCCGGATTCGCGGCGTGAAATTCGAGACCGTGGACGGCGCGAGAACTGCCTCGATTTACGCCGAGATCGAGGAGAACAACATGGAGGTCGTTCTGCTCGAAAAAGCCCCGAAAATCGCAATCTACACTCCCCCAACCAGCGACCCGTGGGACGACGCCGTCACGCTGGCCCTTACTTACGCGGAAGTCCCCTACGAAACAATCTGGGACCGCGAGGTTCTCGCGGGTAAACTCGACGAATACGACTGGATTCACCTTCACCACGAGGATTTCACCGGCCAATACGGCAAGTTCTACGCGAGCTATCGCAACGCACTGTGGTATCAGCAGGAAGTCGCTATTAATCAGGAAATGGCGCGCGATTTAGGCTTCGTGAAGGTCAGCGATATGAAACTCGCCGTTGCACTTAAATTGCGCGACTATATCGCGGGCGGGGGCTTCCTGTTCGCGATGTGCAGCGCGACCGACACATGGGAAATCGCTCTCTCCGCGCGCAACGTCGATATCGTTCCGGCGGAGTTCGACGGCGACCCGCTCGATCCCGACGCGCAGAAAAAACTCAACTTCGACGAATGCGTTTGTTTCGAGAATTTCCAAATAGAAACGAATCCACTGGTCTATGAGCATTCGAATATCGACGTCAAACCGGAACGCGCAAGCAGCCGACTCGGCGCGGAGGCGAACTATTTCACGCTCTTCGATTTCTCCGCGAAATATGACCCCGTCGCGACAATGCTCACCCAAAATCACGCGAATATCATAAACGATTTCCTCGGTCAGTGCTCGGCCTACAAAGCGTCAACTGTCAAGCAAAGCGTCGTCGTGCTGGGGACATACGAGGGGACGCCGGTGCACAAATACCTGCACGGCAACTACGGCAAGGGCTTCTGGACTTTCCTCTCGGGGCATGACCCGGAGGACTACATGCACTTTATCGGCGACCCTCCCACCGACCTGAACCTGCACCGCAACTCGCCGGGCTACCGCCTAATCCTGAACAACGTCCTCTTCCCCGCCGCGCAGAAGAAGGAGCACAAAACGTGAGGAATGTAGTTTTACAACTACTTATACTTAACTTCTTATTAATTAGTATAAACCAAGCCCAATCCATTGGCTGGGTTCGCGTGGGCGGTTTTTATCCTGATACGTCGCTGTCCGAGAGTTATGACGACAAATACCTTATCGAAGATATAAATGGAGACAGCTTACCGGAAATTGCAATAAGCGGACATAGAGGCTATACTAAATTCGTCCGGTTTTATTGGGGAGGGCTTGGAGAAATAGACACTTTACCCGATTTTGAGATTACCTTTCCACATTATGGGACCGGATTAGAGGTTTTTTCAACCCCTTATGCGGTTCCAAACATTGGCGATGTGAACGGCGATGGTTGGGGCGATTTAGGAATCCGAATGCCCGACTATGATGACGAATATGGGACTGTAGATTGCGGCGCTTTGTTTTTATATTGGGGCGGTCCGGTTCTCGACACGATTTGCGACTGGTTTTACTCTGACCTATCCTACTGGAATTGTCATCTAGGCACTAATCTCGTCGGAGTAGGTGATTGGAACGGAGACGGTTTCGATGATTTCGCGGCATCTGCGCCAAGTGGATGGGAAGCCTACGGGCGGGTTTGTTTTTTCTTGGGTGGGAACCCCCCTTCGGCAACACCGGCGAAAATATGGGAAGGGGACACGGTTCTTTATAGGTTAGGGAATAGCCTAATCGCAGGGCAATTTATATCGGATAGCCTATTAGACTTAATGTGGATAAGTCCAACTGAAGGAGATACGTCCTATATTTACAAAATTGAGTATTTGATTGGCTCAAGTTCATACGCTTCTTCTGTTTTTTCAAGTGTTTGCGAAATGAGCAGTGATAATCCAACCTGGGATATTATGTTTCTACATTTAATCGGAGATATTAATAACAACGGTTATGACGACGTTTGGCTTGAAATCGACGCTATGGGATTTTTGCCGGACGTCGAAAATGGTTGCCACTTATTATTGGGAGGAGAAGATAGCATAACGCACGTTGTTCTTGATTCGGTTGAATGGTTTGATAAAAGATTATATGGAATCAAGGATATAAACAGCGACGGAATAGACGATTTCTATACTTATAATGGCACAATAGAGGTATTCGCCGGGGATAGCTCTCTTGATTTTGAATCACTCTTCATAAGAGATGGAGTTCAAGATTATCATAGCAACGCAAAAGATTTGAATAATGATGCTTATCCAGAA
>Ga0272441_10009292_pt1 | contig 15241 bp, 17 predicted proteins | sample SSMProp6N_FD_193582 | JGI IMG/M metagenome (GOLD analysis project Ga0272441, IMG submission 193582) | Marine sediment archaeal communities from Little Sippewissett salt marsh, Falmouth, MA, United States - SSM-Prop-6N | ecosystem: Environmental > Aquatic > Marine > Wetlands > Sediment ... | reverse complement strand
GAATCAAGAGGAAAAGAACCGGTAGTCGTTTTTTGTGGTGATACCCTGTTTGTTGGTGATGTAGGCAGACCTGATCTTTTCCCGGGAAGAGCAAGAGAATTGGCTTCCCAACTATTTAATAGTCTTAAAAAATTAAAGGAATTACCGGATTTTTGTGAAGTTCTTCCGGCGCATGGAGCGGGTTCTCTTTGCGGAAGGGCTATGGGTGCAAAGAGAAGAAGCACTATTGGTTATGAAAAGAAATATAATGAAGCATTGCAAATTAACTCAAAAGAAGATTTTATTTATTCTCTGACCAACGAAATGCCTCCGGTTCCCGATCATTTTAGCCGTTGTAGCGATATTAATCGAAAAGGCCCTAAATTAGTTCGCAACTTTGAAAAAATGAAAGCTTTTACACCTTTGGAATTTGCTGGGTTAGCCAAATCAGAAGATTATGTGATACTCGATTGCCGTAATTATGATTCGTTTGGAGGTCAACATATTAAAGGTGCATATGGAATTGATATTGGCGGTAATTTTCCGACTTTCTCCGGATGGGTCATTTCTCCGGAGAAAAAGATTATTCTGGTATTACCTCATCACATTGAACCGGAAGAAATAACAATATGGTTAAGAAGAGTTGGTATGGACAATGCTGTTGGTTTTCTGGAAGGCGGTATGTTTGAGTGGGCGAATAACGGTTTTCCCACCCAGTATATTTATCAGATTTCAGCCCCGAAATTGGAACAACTTCGAAATAGTGAAGCAATTAATATCCTGGATGTTCGTGCTCCTTCTGAATTTAAGGAACAGCATCTGGAAGGTGCTATAAATATTCCTGTAGCTGATCTCAGAGAAAGATTTAAAGAAATTGATAAAGAAAAGAAATATTATGTTATCTGCAGCACCGGTCATCGTTCGAATTTGGCCATATCAATATTGATGCAAAAGGGATTTTATTATGCGGTTAATGTAGCCGGTGGAATGACTGGTATGGAAGAGTTAAAAAAATCGAGAAATGATTAAGAAATGGAGAAATTTTTCTTATTGGGATGGAAAACTTATTTGATGGTCGAAGGAATTGGGATTTTGAGCTGGTTTATTTTTTACTTTCTGATAAACAAATTGGAGGCTAAACAGCGTTTGCCTAACAAGTATTTTTCACTATTGGCGAATGCTTCACCGGAAACAATTACATTGAAAAGGAGGAATATGAAATGACCTTTCTTACATTAAAATTATGGTCACCATATTGGACGGGTATAGGAATTGGGATTTTGAGCTGGTTCACTTTTTTGCTTTCTGATAAACCGATTGGATGTTCTACTGCTTTCACGCGAACCAGTGGTATGCTTGAACAGGCAATAACCGGAAAATCTGTATCCAATCAATCCTATTACCAGAAATTTCCCACTAAAATTGACTGGGAGTGGATGTTTGTTCTGGGCATTATTATTGGTTCGTTTTTTGCTGCTATGCTTTCCGGAGAGTTCCAATTGAAATGGCTCCCCTCCATATGGATTGCCAGGTTCGGTCCGAACGTGTTACCTCGAATATTAACTGCTTTACTGGGTGGTATTATTTTGGGAATTGGAGCAAGGTGGGCTGGTGGTTGTACCAGCGGTCATGGTATTAGCGGTACCCTTCAACTTGCGGTAAGCAGTTGGATTGCCGTTATTTTCTTTTTTATAAGCGGGATAGTAACTGCTCATTTGATTTATTAAAGAATAGGAGGCAAAGATGCTAAAAAACCTACATTCAAAAAAACAAATTCAACTTTTACTTGGTCTGTTCATGGGAATTATTTTTGGATTTCTATTGCAAAAGGGTGGCGCGGCAAAATATGACATAATTCTGGAACAATTACTTCTAAAAGATTTTACCGTCATTAAAATTATGCTATCAGCTGTGGTTACCGGAATGATTGGTATTTATATTCTAAAAGCCTTAGGTTTAGCTCAGCTTCACCCTAAACCAGGGTCAATAGGCATGACCGTTATTGGTGGGGCAATATTTGGCATAGGATTTGCTGTACTCGGTTATTGCCCGGGAACTATATCCGCGGCAATTGGTGAGGGTAATCTGGATGCATTGTTCGGAGGTTTTATTGGGATTATAATCGGCTCAGGAATTTTTGCTCATCTTTATCCTCATTTACAGGGTATTCTAAAAAAGGGATGGTTTGGAGAGATAACTTTGCCAGAATATTTTAAAGTGAACCCCTGGTTTGTGATTTTACCCCTTTGCTTAATTATTATTCTTTTCTTTTATTGGATTGAATCAATGGCTTTATAAAAATTAAAATAATATTTTCACTTCTTATCTTTCTGTAAAATATCTAGATGTTTCACTAAATATGACTATTCAGATTTATTATTAAGAAACACGGATGATTTTTATGTCAAAAAGCGCAAATAGGAAAAGGGATGACTATACTAATTCAATAACTTGGTAACTTTTCTAACTTTTCATAAAAATAATTCCGAAGTCATTTTTTTCACTTTCTATGTTATCTCAAGAGGAATTGTTCGATTAAGAACATTTTTATTTTCCGGATGTAATGCCGACTTCTGATCCCAAAGTCGAAGGGATGTCATTTGAAAAAATAAAAATAGGTTGGGAGTAAAAATCAATGGATAAATTTGAAAAAATAAGAAAAGAATATCCGGGGTTAAAACATCAAACCTATCTGGACACATCAACAACCGGGTTGATTTCTAAAAAAAGCTATGAGGCAATGAGAAAGCAATTGGATCGAAGATATTTTGATGGTGTAACGCTATCGGAGTATTGGATGGACTGGGCATATGCCGACAAGGTGCGCAAATCATTAGCTGAAGTAATTAATGCAGATGAAAAGGAAGTTTTCTACGGCAAGGACTGTTCAGATATAATCAATGTTTTTGTCAGCAAAGTAGATATTCCAGAAAACGCGAATGTTGTCATTCCTGATATCTCATTTCCGTCGACACGCAACGCCTGGTTGAACCGGGAATCGGACGGCCTGAAAGTGCGTTACGTGAAGAATAATAACGGAATCGTAACCACAAACCAGATTATAGAAGCCATGGATGAACAGACTCTGGCGGTTTCCGTTTGCTCGGTTGAACCAAGTAGCGGCTACAGATATGACCTTCATGAATTGGGGAAAGTCTGTAAAAAAAGGAATGTCTTTTTTGTGATTGATGCCACTCAAAGTTTAGGTGCCATGGAACTGGATGTTCAAGAGATGAACATTGATGTGATGGCAGCGTCAACCTATAAGTGGTTAAACAATGTATTTGGAATCGGTGTTGGCTTTATTCGCAAAGATGTGCTTGTCAAGATTGTGCCAAATCATATGGGATGGGTCGGAGCGCGTGACCGCATCAAGGATTTTTCGAATCTTGAACTAACTATAAATGAGGGAGCAAAGCGCTTTGAAACTGGCGGATTGAATTGGATTGGCCTAAGTGGTCTTGCGGAATCGATAAACACCTATTTGTCCTTGGGGAAAAAACATGTCGAAGACCACATTTTAACTTTGGTGGCTATGTTGTATAGGGGAATCGAGGGATTGGAAAATATAGAACCTTTGCCTTTAATATCCTTGCATAACCGTAGCAACATTGTTTATCTGAGAGCCACAGAAATAAATAATATAATGGAAGAAGACTTTCGTACAAACGGAATCAGGGTAAATCTTTCCGGAAACAATATCCGCATCGGAATTCATTTCTATAATAATAAAAAAGATATTCAGTCTTTGATTGATTATTTAAAAAGTGTAAAATACTGAAATTTAGAAGAATAGGAAGGGATTGAAGAGAAATAAAAATAATTAATAAAATTAAGCGATGGCTATTCATTTGAATTCTCCTTACATTAATATATTTATTGAAAGATATAATAGAGAGGGAGGGGAAGGAATTCTTTGTCTGGTTAATCCATTAATATTTCAACTTATAAAAGGGTAATTTTTATGTCAGAAGAAATTAGAAGATAAAAAGGAAAAAAACTGATGGCGGATAAAAACAAAACCATGGAACTTAGAATCCTGAAAACGATCCTAGGTTTATATATCATTTTAGCGATTGTTCTTGCGGGATTAAATTACGGGTATGTCAGCAAGGCTCATTCTTCGGTGGCACAATTTATCACATGGCTTTGGCATTTTTATGAAAATTGGATTAAAACCCTGTTTATCATCATAGGCAGTTTTCTTACCCTGAGAATCATCGGAACCTCTAAGCGTTCAACCATGAGAAAAAGAAACTTGACAGGTTTCATTCTAACAGCTTTGGTCGTACATATTGCCACCCCGATTTTTCTTCATAACAAGGAAATATACTTTTTTACCATGCCTCTGCCCTGGACGACCACCCCTTTACAACTTTTATATCCTCAATCTTCTATCTATCTCAGCCGATTTCCGGTATGGGGTGTTGCAGGTATATCCGCTGCTCTTATATTTTATGTGTGTGTCAGTGTTATTATTATAGGAGGCACACTGCTCTTTGGTAGGCAATGGCAATGCTCAACATTGTGTTTGTTTAACGGATTTGCCTCTGAAGTATTTGCTCCGGCATTTCCACTGATTGGAAAAAAGAAGACAATGACAAAAAGCTTAATTATAGCTTTTTCCGTATTGCGTTGGGTCTTTCTTTTATTAGCGTTGTTTTTTATGATGTGGTGGATCCTCTTTTTATCCGGAGTACAGGTCTCCGGTAACTATCAGGTCATCAGCCAAATTGAAAACTATAAATACCTCAGCACAGAATTATTAATGATGATGTTTTTCTGGGTTGCTTTTATTGGTAGGGGTTATTGCTACTATTGTCCGCTTGGTACAGTTTTATCTCTATTGTCGAAGTTAGCCGGGCAAAAAATTGTGACGAACCAATCAGAATGTATTCAGTGCAATCGATGCAATATGGCTTGTCCTATGTCAATTGATATTAAGAGCATGGCTCAAATCGGCAAATCAGTGACCGACTTACGTTGCGTTGGTTGTGGTCATTGTGTCGATAACTGCCCTACAAAAACACTGGGTTATTCAACCAAGTTTATAGATTGGATTTATCATAGATTGGATTAGGAGATGATAATTATGTTGACAAAAAGAATGAAAGTATGTATTGCAACAGGCGCCGTTTTGGGTGTGATATGTATTGTCGGAGCTTTGGTAAGGTCAGGTTTCCAGAGAGATGCTTATTTTTTATTTGCTTTATGGTACAACCGGTTGATAATGGGTTTGGGTATCGGATTGGCTGGTGGAAACCTGGGATGGCCGAAGATACTTGGCCGAGGTGCATTTTTTGGTTTGATCATTTCCCTTGCTTTTTATCTTTCTACCGGCTTTAATGATGTTGTGAGTTTCCTGGCCGGAATAGTATACGGGATAATTATCGAATACATTGCATTCAAGTATGATGATTGACAGGTAGGGAGAGCAAGATACTAATAGTAAAGGATTATTTAGATCTATTATATTAGTTGTAAATATTTCTAAATCTAAAAAATATAAAATATAAGGAGGATCGTATGGAATTAGGTATATTTTCAATAAGTTTAGCAGTCAAAAATCTTGAAGTTTCTAAAACTTTTTACGAGAAATTAGGGTTCCATGTTTTTGGTGGGGACGCAACTCAGAATTGGCTAATCATGAAAAATGGTGACCATATCATTGGGCTATTTCAGGGAATGTTTGAAAATAATATTTTGACCTTCAATCCTGGTTGGGACAAAAACACCAATAAACTTGATTCTTTCACAGATGTGCGCGACCTTCAACAAGAGCTTAAAGCACAAGGTATAAAATTTGAGAATGAAGCAGATGAGAGCACAACCGGACCGTCAAATTTCATGATCATTGACCCTGATGGAAATTCAATTTTAGTCGATCAGCACGTGTGATGTCAAGCTATTTTCCCCATCATAATTCCTTGACGATTGACAAAAGTTTACTTTTTTACTATAATCACTACTTATACTATAGTGATTATAGTAAATAAAGAAGGTTAGCTTATGAAAACAAAATGGGTGATATATTTATTAATTGTATTAATCGCTGCTTCTTTTTATAGTGGTTGTAGTTTTCTGCCTTATGGAAATAAAGCACCGGTAATAGTTTCCACATCACTGAATTCTGTAAAGATTGAACAGGCTTATACCTATGATGTTAATGCGAATGATTTTGAAAATGATGTATTGACTTATTCTTTACTTGCTTATCCGGAAGGAATGACGATTGATACTTTAACCGGTGTTATCTCCTGAACACCGACGAAAGAACAGATAGGGGAACATGAAGTTACCGTCAATGTAGAAGATAGATGGCGTAATGATACACAATATTTTACCATTGAAGCCAGCGAGATTTTCCTTACTTCTATAGATGTTGTGCCATCATCCATAATTTTAGCTGAGAAATATTCAAATCTACTGTCCCAGAAATTTCTTACAGTAACTGCTAACTATGATTATGGGCCTAGTAAATCTATTGCACTTAGCGAATGCAATTATGAATCAAGTGATGAAAGTATAGCTTTTGTGGGACATAGTGGTTTTATATCTGGAATATCAAAAGGCTATGCTGTTATCACTGTAAATTATAAGGAAAATAATGTAACGAAAAGTGACTCCATAGATGTCATTGTTAAAACTCTTCCCAATCCTGAAGGTTGAGGTTAGTTAGAAGAATTATCGATAGGCTATCGATAACTAACTTGCTTTCCATTTTTACAAAAATTAATTCTAAATATTTAATCTCTAGAAATATATAATAATTAAATATAAGCTAATTTACTATGAGGAATCGATTATGCTGCTGAATTAAAATGTTTAATTAGGTTATGAATATAGCATTTGAAATTTCAGTGGATAAAAGTTACGAAACTCTTCTTCTTCTGAAATCAAGACATTTTCAACCCTTTGGTTTTAACAAATGGGTTTTTTATTTTATATTTTGGTTTTTATAAATATTAAAGATAATTAAAATGCTTGTTGATTATTACTATATATATTATAATAGATAACATATTATTCTTGCATTCTATCTAATGATTGGTAAAATATGTAATTATTTTATCCTATTCTAGAATATTTTTTTTCACCGATAGACGCTATTCTGTTGTAGCAGATTGCCGTTTCTTATAACTATTTCAAAAAAAGATAAAAATGAAGGAATGCAACAATCACTATTTAGGAGATAAAAATTTATGAAAGCAATTGTCTGCACAAAATACGGACCACCGGAAGTTCTTCAGCTTAAAGAGGTAGAAAAACCTGCTCCTAAAGACGATGAAGTACTGATAAAAGTTTGTGCCTCAACCGTCAATCGAACAGATACAGCATTACTCAGAGCAAAACCGTTTTTTGCTAGATTATTCACAGGCATACTCAAACCAAATAAACCGATTCCTGGAACTGAATTCGCAGGCATCATTGAAGCAGCTGGAAAAAATGTATCGTCTTATAAAGTCGGTGATAAGGTCTTTGGATTTGATGACACAGGTTCAGGGTCTCATGCCCAATACATGACAATTTCAGAAACCAAAGCACTTGCTATAATACCAAAAAATATATCATATGAGCAGGCTGCAGCGAGTACTGAAGGTGCGCATTATGCTTATAATTTTATCAATAAAATAAACCTTAAAAGTGGACAAAAAGTTCTTGTTAATGGTGCAACAGGAGGGATTGGTTCAGCATCAATTCAACTTCTAAAATACTTTGGTGCTAATGTTACTGCAGTTTGTGGTACGAAAAACATAGAATTAGTCAAATCATTAGGAGCCGACAAAGTTATTGATTATATGAAAGAGGATTTTACAAAGAATGATCAAAAGCATAACTACATTTTTGACGCTGTTGGTAAAAGTACATTTGCAAAATGTAAACCGTTGTTACAACCCGGTGGCGTTTATATGTCATCAGAATTAGGTTATATGGCTCAAAATATTTTCTTTGCGCTTATAACACCAATAATCGGCAACAAAAAAGTCATATTTCCGATACCTAAAGACCTTAAAGGAAGTATATTTTTTATCAAAAAACTTATTGAGAAAGGAAAATACAAATCGGTGATAGATAGAAAATACCCGTTAGAACAGATTGTCGAGGCTTATAGGTATGTTGAAAAAGGGCAAAAAACGGGAAATGTCGTCATCACTATGGAACATAATAAAAAAATCTAACAAAGCGAGAGGGAATAGCTAATGAAAACTTTATTGGTTTTGTTTACATATCATCACAATAATACTGAGAAAATCGCTCATGTCTTCGCAAAAGTTCTTGATGCACAAATAAAAACACCACAACAAATAAACCCTGAAGAGCTTCAAAAGTATAATTTAATAGGCTTTGGCTCAGGGATTTATAGTGCAAAACATCATCAAGCTCTGCTTGAATTTGCAGATAGACTGCCACAAGTCACTAACAAAAAAGCATTCATTTTCTCAACCAGTGCAATTATGGGAAAAGCCAAAATCGCCCAAGATCACGCGTTGCTTAGGGAAAAATTGCAATCTAATGGTTACATGATAGTTGATGAATTTAGTTGTAAAGGTTTTAATACGAATAGTTTTCTTAAACGATTTGGGGGAATGAATAAGGGTAGACCTAATGCTGAAGACCTCAAAGATGCAGAAGAGTTTGCTCATAACCTGAAACGGAACCTGCTATAACGCGCGTGTGAATTACACTTAAAATCATCAGACCAAAGTAAATTAGGAGAAATACTCATGAAAGCCATTATATGCACAAAATACGGACCACCGGAGGTTCTTCAACTCAAAGAAGTAGATAAAACTACTCCTAAGGACAATGAAATACTGGTAAAAGTATATGCGACAACGGTACATCGGGGAGACTCTAGAATTCGAAGTTTCACAGTCCCTTCCGGGGAACGGTTCTTCGCACGAATGTTTCTTGGTTTTAGAAAACCAAGAAGAGCTATACTGGGCTTTGAGCTTGCCGGGGAAGTTGAAGTCGTAAGCAAAGACGTAAAACTGTTTAAGAAAGGTGATAAGATTTTTGCATCTTGCGGTTTGAAATTTGGCGCTTATGCCGAGTATAAATGTTTACCTGAAGACGGAATGGTGACAATAAAACCAGCCAATATGACCTATGATGAAGCTGCTGCCGGAATTTCTACTGGAGGAAATAGGGCATTGAAGTTTCTTAGAAAAGGAAATATAAAGAGCGGACAAAAAATTCTTATCTATGGAGCTTCTGGAAGCGTAGGTACTTTTGCGATACAGCTTTCCAGGTACTTTGGTGCAGACGTTACCGGGGTATGCAGCACCACGAATTTAGAATTGGTGAAATCTCTGGCAGCCGATAAGGTTTTTGATTATACCAAGGAGGACTTTACAGTAAGGGGAGAACTTTATGACATCATCTTTGATGCCGTTGGAAAAACCTCGAAATCAAAATGTAAGAAAGCACTATCTCTGAAGGGAAAATACATGTCAGTTCATGATAGGATAGGAAGAGAAAAGGTTGAAGATTTAGTTTTCCTCAAAAAACTTGCTGAGGCGGGAAAGTTAAAACCGGTCATAGATAGATGCTATCCGTTGGAACAAATTGTCGCGGCTCATCGATATGTTGATAAAGGTCACAAAAGGAGAAATGTAGTCATAACTTTGAAACATAAAGATAAATCCTGAAAAGACAACTTTTACATAACCAATCAAATAATAAAGAAAAGGAAATAAATTAAATGGATAATTCAAATAAAAAAAATGATAAGAGCACATGGGCTATTGGTGGTGGTGTGCTTATAGGTGTTGGTGTTGGTGTTTTTTATATAAGAACATATCCTTTGGGAATAGTTGCATTTACACTCATAGGAATAGGATTAGGACTGTTAACAGCTGCCTTAATTTCAAGAAAATAAAGATGGGATGAGTGAGACGCGTTCAATTTGCTTTATTTGGAATAATTTTTTGATAGAAGAACTGATAGCAAACATGGGAAAGCATTCTAAAAAAGTTCATGGTATACAGATGAACAAATAAATGATCCGGATATGATAAAAAAAATTAAAGCAGCAATTAAAAAAAGAGTAGTTACTGATTTGTGTGTAGCAATTGACAGACCAAGAAAACTCGCCAACCTTGACTTTTCCGATAGTTTTGGAATAATTTGGCATGAGAACGATTATTTTTTACAAAAAAAAGGATTTCAAAAAATACTATTATATTTATCATATAATATAATATAATAATATTGTTTATATCTTGAATAATAAATTATTTTATATAACACCTTTTTCAATGAGATATTATAATCCGTATGAAAATAAAAAGAAATAGGGTTCGATTATTAAAGTATAACTAAAAAAAATTATTAACAATTTTAATTCCTTTAAATACAGACAAAAATCTTTCAGCTTTTTCATATTAAATTAAGGAGCAAATAGGACGATGGTTCAAAGAGTAGTGGGAATTGTCAGTAGCCCCAGGAAAAAGATGAACACTGACACCCTTGTAACGAGAGCTTTGGAAGGTGCTCATTCTACCGGTGCAGAAACCGAAAAAATTTACCTCAATGATATGATAATAAAACCTTGCCAGGCTTGTGACAGGTTTCCCGCTCCTAATTATTGTTTCTTTAGGGATGGAATGGAAAAGATATATGATATTCTTGCAACGGTTGATGCTCTGGTTATCGGGTCTCCTGCATATTTTGGTACTTTCAGTGCCCAGCTCAAATTGCTTATTGACAGATCAAATTGCCTGGCGAAAATGGTTACATTACCGGACGGTAAATTAATATTTACTTCTAGGTTAGAGAAAAAGAAGAAGGGCATTTTTATCTGGATAGCAAACTTATCTAAAAATCCCGAACACGCATTGGCATCCATAAGAATCTGGTGTAAATATTTCGCCAACGTTGAATTGGTGGATACTTTAGTTGTTTCGAACTCTGACTATGAGAAAGGTGCCAAAAAACAGGAAGAATTGCTTTGTAAAGCTTTTAACCTTGGAGTATCATTGGTACTATAATGATATCCCGATACCTCTATTTTTTTACCTGCGACTCTCTATAAATTGTCTTTAGTATTATTTTTTTTTAACTTCATCTTCTATAAAGAAATATGACCTAAAAATGCTGAAAAAATGACCTATAAAGATAATTTAATTCTTTAAATTAATTCAAAAAATTAAATTTATTATCTTCAAAAAACATCATGATAAATATTTTATTAACTGCTAAAATAACCGTTTATTTTTTTTGTAAATTTAGAAAAAAAGTGTAAAAAAAAGTTGATAAATATTAGATATTTTAGTATATTATCAAAGAGATTTTACCATTTTTTACACTAAATAATTTTGTAAAAATAAATAATAAAATTTATCCATATTTTGAAAAAAGAGGAGGGGCGATATATGTAGGTGTATCGCAGTAAAAAAATGAACTATCTGGGGAATCATTTATTGATAGAGATGTATGACTGCAATAAAAAAACGATTAATGATGTGGCTAAAATAGAACAGCTGCTGCTTAAAGCTGTTAATATATCTAAAGCAACTGCTTTGACTCAATCCTTTCACAAATTTTCTCCTCATGGTGTAAGTGGGGTTGTAGTCATTTCAGAATCACATTTTTCCATTCATACATGGCCGGAATATGGCTATTGCGCATTGGATATTTTCACTTGCGGAACTGATATAGAAAGTGAAAAAGCATTGGATTTTCTGAAGGCTGAATTTGAATCAGCCTCAATATCAGTCACTGAGGTAAAAAGAGGAATTTTAAATTACCCAGTCAAACTTCTTCATAAGCCGGAGGTATCTAAAGATGAGTATCATCAAAAAAGAATTTCTTGATAAAAATGCCTGGGGCATATTGAGCAGTATCGATCTTTTTAACTGCAATGCACAAAAAATTAGAGATAGAAAAGCCATAAAAAGATACGTAGACAAACTTTGTGAATTAATTGAAATGAAACAATTTGAGGAAACGCAAATTGTGCATTTTGGCGAGGATGAAAAAGTTGCCGGTTTTTCCATGATACAGTTAATTGAGACTTCTTTGATCTCCGGACATTTTGCAAATAAAACCAACAATGCCTATATAGATATATTTAGCTGTAAATTTTATGAGCCTTCAGTTGCCAAAGAATTTTCACAAAAATTTTTCGAAGCAAAAAAAGTTAAAATGCAATATATTCTGAGGAGTAATAGATTTGAACAATCATGAAATTTGGATAGAGGAAAAATATGAATTAAAAAACGGAAGAGCTCTAAAAATTAGAATAACAAAATCCATCGATAAGATTACATCAAAATTTCAGGAAATTGAAGTGGTAGATAGTGAAGCGTTTGGAAAAATTCTTCTTATAGATGGCGTAATTATGCTAACCGAAGCAGATGAATTTTGCTATCATGAAATGATTGTCCATGTTCCTTTGTGTATCCATCCAGATGTCGAAAAAGTGCTGGTCATTGGAGGAGGAGATGGGGGAACGGTAAGGGAAGTATTAAAGCACGATAACATCAAACAAGTAGAAGTATGTGAACTTGATGAAAAAGTGATTGAATTATCAAAAAAACATTTTCCGAATCTGGCAAACAGTTTTAGTGATGACAGGGTAAAAATCTATTATGAAGATGGCAATAAATTTATAAAAAAACACCAAAATGAATACGATCTTATCCTCGTCGATTCTTCAGACCCTATCGGTCCTGCGGAAGTTTTATTTAAAAAAGAATTTTATCAATCGATGTATCATGCATTAAACGAGAGAGGTATCATTGTCAGCCAGGCGGAGTCATTTTTTTATCATAAAAAAATCATCAAAAATCTTTTCTCTTTTATCGGGGAAATGTTTCCTATTTCCAATTACTATTATACTTTAGTTCCTACGTATCCTAGTGGTATAATCGGTTTTACTTTTTGTTCCAAGAAGTACCACCCCATAAATAATTTTAATCATCAAGAATTTTTAAAGCTAAGAAATTTGAAGTATTATGATGAAGACATCCATAAAGCCGCTTTTGCTTTACCAGTCTTTGCACAAAAATACATAGAATGAAAATGCAGAGTCAGTCTGCCGAAGCCTGACCCTTTATCACTTTATTGTTTTGGCAAGTTTTTTTTTGAGAATCTATACCTGAACTGGTTTAGGTTTTTCATATCTGGTTTTATATCTAAAGGAAAGTGCTTTCTAGTCGGCATTTAATAAGATATTCATGGCTTCCTGCTCCTTATCGGCCAATTTTTTTAATATTTCAGAAGCCTGGTTAATATATTCAACATCTTTACTTTCCCCTGCTTTTAAAAATAATCTAGACACTTCCCTCCACAGCCGGGCAATCTCAACAAACCTGACATAAGATTTTCCTATTTTTTCTATTCCTGAAATACGGTAGCTTTCTTTAAGGAAATCTCTATAAAGATTTCTGAATAGGGCTCCGCCTGTTCCGCCTTTTTCCATTAACATAGCGGTTATTTTAAAATCTCGCTTAACATCTTCACTTTTCTTGAACCATTTGATGATTTCCTTACTGGCTTTCAATATGCCTTTATAACTGATATTTTTTATGGGAGGATTTAAATAATTTTTTGCATTATTATTTATCGCCTGTATGATTTCCTTTTTTAAGTTATATTTTATATTGGAGGCTTTAATGGTGTAGGAAAGATTTTTAGATGACATAGGACCCTTTTCGTTTCTAGCCATTTCAAAACTCTCTAAAGAGGTTTTAACCAATCCGCCTTGCTGCAGGGTATCAATCAGATAAACATTTTTTTCGTCATATCCGTATATGGTCACATAATGTCCGGCAAAATGTATTTTACTCGAAAAATATTCCAGGTGATAAGAATCCAGCTTTATGCCAACGGGAATTTCCGAATCAATACTTTCCTTCACATTTTCCCAGGCTTTTTTCAGGGAAGAAGTCTCCCTTGCCTCCAGTTTTAAATGGAGATGCCTGGCAATATTCTGTGTCAATAAATCTGTCTTTATTCTTCCTCCGATAAAAGGGAAGTCCATTGTTTTCATATTCCAGAAAATAAAGTTCAATCCTTCTCCCAAACCAAAAAGCATAGGTTCGGATAAATCGATTCCAAGATGAAGAAGTAGACTGCCCGTTGCCGTTGTTTCACAATGTTGGCCTGCAAATGGTTTAATATTTTTAATAATCACTTGTTATTCATCTCCTTTGTATATGCACGTTCAAGGATGTTTAAAAGTATTCATATTATATCAAAATAAGGCTACAGGTACTAATAATGGAATATAATGTCTTTCTAAAACAAAAAAGAAGAAAATTATCTTATTGATAACTTCATCACTTTGTAGGATTGATATTTTACTCTAAAGTTAATTTTTTATTTTTAAGCAAAGAAGGATTTATATAAATTTTAACGAATATATAATATGTATGGTTAGAATACCCTCTTAATTATTTTATGAACAATTTAACAATTGTTTAAATTTTATAATTTCAATTATTTTATATTGTAACCTGCATGAAATAGTAAGTTTGATTTTTTTCCAAAAAAAATAATAACCGATAAAGTAAAATATAAAAAAATGTTAAATATAATACGGTAAAAATCTTTTATTAAAAGCACTAATATCTGCATTACTATCTGTGAGTCAGCTAATTTATCTTTAACCAAATACCAGTTGAAACAGCCCGGAAAGCACCGACATGGTTTTTTACAATTTTCAAAACACTGAGAAATGTTTTTCAAAAAATAATTCTTTAAGCAAGAATACAATTGTTAACAAATAAATTAAAACTACCTAAGATGTCAAAATACGGAAGAAGAAAACAATTAAAAAAATTGACTGGGAAACTCATTATTACAAGATAAATGAGGACATGATTTATTATTTTGATGATGGGAGATTTTAATGGATATCGTTGTTGCCGGTCATATTTGTTTAGATATTATTCCGGAATGGAAGATAGGAAACATAAAGAATATAATTCCCGGACATATTCTAGAAATGGAAGGATTAAAATTGTCAACCGGGGGAGCTGTAGCAAATACGGGAATTACACTTAAAAAATTAGGCATCAGCGCAACCTTGATTGGGAAAATAGGTAGCGATGCCTTTGGTAAAATTATAATAAAAAATCTACAAAAAATACACAAATCCCTTACTGAAAATATGGTTATCAACAAGGATGATATCTCTTCTTATACCATTGTTTTAAATCCTCCGGATACAGATCGAATTTTTTTACATTATCCGGGTCCTAATCGTACTTTCAATGCAAAAGATATTCCTTATGAAAAAATAATAGACAGC
>Ga0272441_10009290_pt1 | contig 15243 bp, 13 predicted proteins | sample SSMProp6N_FD_193582 | JGI IMG/M metagenome (GOLD analysis project Ga0272441, IMG submission 193582) | Marine sediment archaeal communities from Little Sippewissett salt marsh, Falmouth, MA, United States - SSM-Prop-6N | ecosystem: Environmental > Aquatic > Marine > Wetlands > Sediment ... | reverse complement strand
CCGCACCAGGCCCTCTATCAGTGTGACAGACGTGGCAAACATGGCGGTGAAATTCGCCAGATATCCCATATATTGTATGTATTTCCGTGCCGAAATGCGATGAAACGGTGCCCTCACGGCAATCAGATTGATCGCATCGAACTCCGGACCCACAAGAAAGATGTGCTTGAATGTACTGGTGGACAGTGTGCCGAAATCAAACGGGTTTTCACCGCTTCCGTGGTGGTAGATGATGGTGGGAACATGCGGACTCTGCCAGCGTACGACACAAAACGCCGGGTCGAACACATCTGTCCGGGTCCGGACGGTTACCTCGCACGGGCCTTCACCCACCATGGATGGCCATTCGAGAGTCATTTCCTCCATATAGTCGCGATATGACGGACTCTCGGTGCTCTCCGAAAAAAAACGTCGCGATCCCGCAGCAAGTAGCGCCCCCGTAACGGATTGGTTATCCAGCAGAATGTGCCTGTTCATGTGAAAGAACTTTCTATGTCCCGGCCTCGTGTTTCGGGAGGTACCGGTAATAAAGGAAGAGGTCCGTCGCCACCATCATCAGGTTGGCAGCGTAAAGCCAGGTAACCCAGTCAAAGGAGTACACGGCCTTGTGTACCACGCCGCTCATATACCCGAAACAGACGATGGACATGAAAAGAGGGCTTTTACCTTCGACGATTTTCGTTCGCAATGCCTTGACAATCGATATGGGCCAGCTCACGCCGAAACATATCAGCATTATCGCTTCAAAAATACTCATTCAATATCCTGCTTTCTAGTGTTTATTTCACTTTGAGAACAATATATGGCGTACATTGCGCGATCTGGAAAGCAGTGCCTTTATCACAGTCATCCCCCTCTTTGCAAAAAAGATTTCGCCGGTGTACGGGTAGTCGCACCCCATGCGATTGACGGACACGTGCCCGCATTCGGGCGGTACCCGGCAGGAACAACCTTTCACTCACCCTGCGCCAGATCCCGTGCAACCTCAATCACGCCTTTCAGAAGGTCCGCCATTGTCACGAAATCCACGTGTTCGATGGTATCACCTGCCGTATGGTAATGAGGATTCCGGTAAAATGCGGTATCGGTCAGCATGACGGCGGGATAGTCCCTCTGCCAGAATGAGCGATGATCGGAGAGATCGACGCCGGGCACCATGCTCACAGCGGTCAGTGTTTCAACCGGTACGGCAGAACCTCTTTCGAGTGCCCTCCGCACCCGTTGTACAAGACGGAGTGCACGCAGATTACCAACGACGGCGATAAAATTCGGAGTGGCAGGATACATCAGGCTCATGAAGGGCAGGGGAAACCCCTGACCGCCCTTCCGGTCGCTGTAATAGCCCAGCATCTCGAGACAAATCATGGCCCGGATATCTTCACCCTCGCGTCTGGCACGCCTGGCATAAACATCGCTCCCCATGAATTCGGATCTGAAAATCGGAGGTTCTTCAAGGGTAAAGAAAACGCATTTGATTGTGCGATCGTATGACACATCCGTGAGGGCACGGCAGAGCTCGAGGAGGACGGCAGCGGCACTGGCATTATCGTCCGCCCCCGGTGTTCCCCGCACGGTATCATAATGGGCACCGAAGAGGATTATCTCTCCCGCACGGGCACCCCCCGGGATGGTCACGATAATGTTCCCGAAAGGTTTGCCGTCATACTCATACGTCTCTACCCGGGGCACGTATCCGAGCGTTTCGAGCACAGCCATAATATAGCGGCGCGCCTCCTCAAGCTTTTCATATTCAAAGACGCTTCGCGAGCCGATCTTCACACTCAGGTGTTCGACATGGTCGTACAGTCGATTGATCGTAGTGTCTCCGCTGGCACCCACGGCAGCAAACGAAGGGGCGGACAGGCAACGCACTTTCAGAATGGAATAGACCAGGAACAACCCGGTGAGAAGAAATATGATCAGGATTGCATATATGATCATCTTTTTCTTCATGATAGGTGTTCGTTACCGATATCCAGTTTATTGTACGGTATATTGCCATTAAAAGGAACCGTCATTGTGACAGAGACGAGGCCCCTCATATGCACGGCATGTGTGACTATGGCGTTTAACTGCATATTGTGCAGGCAGCTCATCCCCAAACGGCGCGTACCGTTCTATTACGATTATTTATGTTTAATTTCAGCCTGTTAACGACGATTCTTATTTATTGACTTTGAAAAGTCAACTCATTAAAATTAAACTTGTAGCTGCAGTTACCGGCTCATTTCGGTACCACACCGCATATGTGACAATTCACTCGGCCGACCTTCCTGTAGGATCTCTCACGAAACGTGACGTTCACACCACCATACGTCGGACCGTGTACCCTCCCAGACAACCTGATAAGCAGCACCGGGTAGCTGATTCGCTGCAATCCTAACATGAGCAGGTTACGTCATGGAAACAGAAGGGTTTCACCGCAGGCTGACGGCAATCCTCAGTGCGGACGTGGTGGGCTACAGCCGCCTCATGCAGGAGGATGAATACGCAACCATCCGCACCTTGAAGATATTTCGCAAGATCATCAACCAACATATCAATGATTACCGGGGCCGCGTGGTTGATGCACCGGGGGATAATATTCTGGCCGAGTTTCCGAGTATCGTGGAGGCCGTGAACTGCGCCGTGGAGATCCAGCGGGCGCTTGCCGAGCAGAACGCCGAACTGCCGGAAAACCGCAGAATGCCGTTTCGTATCGGCGTCAATCTCGGAGATGTGGTCGACGAAGGTGAGAGAATCTACGGTGACGGTATCAATATCGCTGCCCGGCTGGAAAGTCTCGCGAAGCCGGGCGGAATCTGCATCTCGGGCACCGTCTACGATGCCGTGGAGAATAAACTGGGATTCGAGTATGACTACCTGGGAGAAAAGGAAGTCAAAAACATTGCCCAACCGGTGCGAGTCTACCGGGTACTCTCATATCCCGGCGCGGCGGCTCACCGAGTCGTGAAAGCGAAAAGGACGGTCGGCGTGGCGTGGCGCAACGCGATCATCTTCATCGTTGCATTCCTTGTTCTGGGAGTCTCGGTCGTGATGATTCGATATTTTATTTCGCGGCCGGCACCGCAACCAACGGACATCGCCTCCGTGAAAGAAATGGCCCACCCGCTACCCGACAAGCCATCCCTGGCCGTACTGCCGTTTGTCAACGTAGGGGGCGATCCCGCGCAGGAGTATTTCAGCGACGGCATGACCGACGATCTCATTACGGATCTCTCCAAGTTTTCGGGCCTGTTTGTCATCTCCCGCAACTCCGTGTTTACCTACAAAGAAAAGTCCGTCACGATTCAACAGGTCGCGGAGAACCTGGGCGTTCGGTACGTCCTGGAGGGCAGTGTCCGCAGAGCGAACCATCAGGTGAGAATCAATGCACAGCTGATAGACGCATCTACCGGTCGGCACATGTGGGCCGAACGCTATGACGGCCACATTAAAGATGTATTCGCGCTGCAGGACAGGATCACGGGAAAGATCGTCACGGCCCTAGCAATAAAACTGACATTGGGAGAAAAGCAAAATGCAACCAGTCAGGACACGTATAACGTGGCGGCCCACGATGCATTCCTTCAGGGGCGGCAGCACTATGTCCGGCAGAATCCCAACGACTGGGCACGCGCCATTCACTATTTCGAGAAGGCCATCGAGCTGGATCCCAATTACGGACGGGCCTATGCGGCGCTGGCCCTGATGTACTGCGAGTGCTCACATAACCTGTGGCATGACAGCCTGGGAGTATCGTGGGAAAAATCCCGTGAGCTGGCGGCAAAATACCTGCATGCCGCCATGCAAAGACCGACGGCCCTAGCCCACCAAGTCGCGTCTAAAATGATGATTGACAAACACAGGCACGACGAGGCCATCGCCGAAGCCCAGCGTGCCATCGACCTTGACCCCAATGACGCCAACAGCTACTTGACAATGGCCTATGCGTTAATGTACACGGGCGACCCGAAAAAGGGCTTTGAATTTGTCGAAAAGGCGATGCGCCTCGATCCCCTGTACCCGTCACCGTATATGGACCTATACCGCCGCTGGCGACATTACCAGTTCGGTTCCGAATAACCTGTCGATCCGGCAACGCCGGAGATTCGCATTACTCGATGGCCGGAAAGGGCGGTGCCCGATAGTAATCCCGCGCAGGTACCACTTTCAGGTCGCCCAGAACGGGTAATGGATAATCCGGGTCCTGTATGGCTCTACCCGCCGGCACGGTATACACGGCCTGATGGTCCTCAGGTCTGAAATATCTTTCACCGCCGGGACACATAATCGTCATCCCCTCCATGGCCGTGATCAGCTTGGCTGTCTCCAGGCTCCGGGCTTTTTCGATGGCCGCCTTGAAGACATACATGGCCGAATAGGCGGCCTCCGCCGAATAGTTGGGGTATCGAGTCCAGCGTGTGTGAAATTTTTCAACAAAATCAATGTTTTCGGGGGTATCGGGCCAGTTATGGATATACCGGGCAGTGCCCCAGAGTTTTCCCTTGAATTCATCCTGTGCGATCTCGCGCGCCAATCCTTCAAGCACATCCACGGAACCGCCCGTGGCCTGCCACCATGCCTGTATTCGCTCGAACACCCCCATGTGCAGGGCCTGGCGGATGTTCATGGTCGCTTCGCCCGCCCACGGCGTGGCAAAAATGGCATCCGGTCTTTTGGCCATCACCGCCGAGATATGCGGCGAAAAATCCGTGGTCCAGAAGGGTGCCCAGGCTTCAGCCACAAATTCCACGTCGGGACGGTACCGCTTGAGGGCATCCTTGAACATGGCCCAGCAGATGCGCCCGTATTCATAGTCACAGTTGATGCCGGCCCAACGCTTGATCTCCGGCACATCCTTAAAAATCATGGCTGCCAGGATACTGTCCTGATAGACAGGCGCACTGATCCTGAAAATGTTTTTGATACCCTTTTCATAGACGAGTTTTTCCGTGAGCTTTTCCGTTGCGGCATGACAGAATATATGCACCCGATCAAGTTCGGGCAGCACCGCCCCGAGCTTCAGGCTGACACCACTCGAATCGACCCCGAAGAGGAGGTGAGCTCCCCATTCCCGGACCATATACCGGGCATTTTGAATGGCAATATCCGGGTTCAACCGCGAGTCCATGAATTTCATTTCCAGTTTACTCCCCAGTACCCCCCCCGGCTGCATTGATTTCGTCAATGGCAAGGGTGGCCCCCATGATCATCTGGCGGCCGTAATCGGCGTGTGCGCCAGAGGTGACTCCCTGCCCTCCGAGTTTAATAACGGGGGGAAGGTCAGCGGCATACACTGCCGACGACACCAGAAAGACCACGGCGGCAAGAATCATGACGATACCTGTGATCCTTTGCATTGTTCGTCTCCTTCCTGTACATGCGCGGCCCCCGAATATATGCACCCTTCCAGGGACCGGGCTGTATTTAACAGGTTGTTACATTTGATACATTCGCGAAAAAATCCATAATTGCACTGCAAAAGAACATCGTATGCACGGCACACACATCCTGGATGGAGCGTGAGGCCTGCGTATGCGGGGGACGCAATAACACGGGCAGGTACACCACTGAGATGACAGGTTTATTGCGCAACCGGCAAGAAAAGACAGAAAGTATGCGCCTGGCTTGATGAGGGGCACTCGGTCTGCTGAAAAACTGCCTTAGATGAAATGCACGACTGTTGGAATACTGCAAGTTCGACGTAACTTGCAGTCCAGTATAGAGATTTTTAAAGTGCCCGTCAACCACGATTTCGGCATTTACCGCGGAATCTTTTCTGAATCTTTCCTTTTTTCTTTGATTGACTTTGCCCACCCTTTTTATTAGGATTATGTATATAATTACAGGGTGTTCACACTAAGAATATCAGCAGTGTTTCACGTAGTTACACCTTTACACACACGTCCCAATCCGGCCTGCAGCAGTCGACGTGCCCTCTCCGATCAAGGCGATCATGATTGTAATTTCCTGTTCAAGACCGAGCGCTTTTTACCGCCACTTGTTGACACAATAGCGGGAGAGGTATGGGTGACGTCCAATGAGGCCTCTCCCATTCGCTGGAAGCTCCCGTTGCGTCATTCATTATGTAATGGAATGAATCGATCTGCCGCATAATGCACTTAAGACCCATGCATTAAGGAGGAAAGTGTCATGCAGACAGGAAGAATAATTATCACGTGCGTCATTCTCTTCTTGGTATTGGGGCTGACGGGAATTATCGCTGCGGAAGAGAACGTCGCCGAAGAAGAAGCAGCCATCGCCCTGGTTGAAAAGGCGGGAAAATTGATCGAAGAACTGGGGGATGCCGCCCTTGCCATTATCAGCAACCCCGACGGGGGGTTCTTTTTCAAGGAGAGGGCCCTCTATGCCTTTGTCTACAATGACAGTATCGAAATCATCGCACACCCTTATAAACCGGAACTGATCGGAAAGTCTTTCAAGGGCAAACCCGATGTGAAAGGAAAAGTCTTCCGGGATGAGATTGTCCAGAAGGCCCTCGAGGAGGGCAGCTGGTGGACCTATTACAACTATGAAAAACCGGGGTCCCGGGATATCCACACGAAGAAGACCTACGGAAAACTTTTCAGGCACGGCGACAAAAATTATATTGTCTGCTGCGGTGTGTATGTCGACTAACCAAGGAGCGGGGTCAGGTCTACATTTTTGACGTTTTTGCCCCCTCGCAATGTCTTCACCCCGTACAGGACCGCTCATATGAACGGGGGATCATGGACCGGCCCCGCTGCTTTCTGCCAAGACGGCAGCAAACCGGCAAAGCGCTGAGCCGGATGTTGCAATAAATCTCAGTGGTAACGCCCTGGATGCGGCAGTCGCGCCAGGGAATGTTACGTGCAGGTCCGGAAGTATGTTACCAGGGGAAGTCGCCATGATAGATCATCGTGATCTGGATGTCTCGGATAAGATCATTGAAACGGCGGTGGCATGCGGGGCATCGTTGGCGGGCATTGCACCCTTCAGGGCTGTCGGGAATTCACTATTGCGCGGATCATACGGCATGGATGTGCGGCCGGACACCATGAGGTCTGTCCTTGTCATTGCCTTGGAACATGACGACGCCCACCCCTCACTCGACTGGTACACGGGAAGGGGGGGCACCCCGGGAAACCGTATTCTTATCAGAATCGCACGAGATCTGGAAACCGTGCTGAGGCAGAAGTTCGCCATCGTGTCACGGTCGCTGCCGTATCATGTCGAAAAGGGAGGTATTTTCCTGAAAGAGGCGGCGTCCGAAGCCGGTCTCGGCGTAATTGGTAGAAATAACCTGCTCATTACGCCCCGGTTCGGTCCGCGAGTTCGACTGCGGGCACTCTTGCTCGATCAGGCGCTTGTCCCCACGCCATCAAATCGTTTCGAGCCTTGTGATTCCTGTAAGGCACCCTGCCTGGAGGCCTGTCCCCGCCATGCCTTCAGGGACAGGCGTTACGACGCCTCGGCCTGTCATGTCCAGATGAAAGCGGATGAGGCGCACGGGCATATTGCCGAAGAGGGCAGGCATGCCTCATCTTCGGCGATCTGCACCAGGTACTGCAGAGCATGCGAGCTTGCGTGTCCCGTAGGCCGCTGACAGGGGGAAACACACCTCTCGCAGCTATCCGGCCTGCCTTGACGAGACTGTAGATCCATCGATGCGGGATCCCGCCACATGTACATCCCGCGGTGCACGCCGGATATGGAAGATCCTTGCAAGACTTTTCCTCATTCGCTTTCATCAAACATTGGAATGTACTATAGTCAGACAATAAGCTGTGTCAGGCAGGAACCTGACGGGACGGTTTGATTATGTGTAAGGAGGATCTGTCATGATTTATGTCATTGCCGAGGTTACGCTGGCCAAAGGCACGCGCACTGCATTTCTCGACATATTCAACAAATTGGTCCCTGCCGTACGGACGGAACCGGGTTGTATCGAATACGGACCGGCCATCGATGTCCCGACGGGCATACGCGGCCTGGAGGCTCCGCGCGAGAACGTGGTCACCATAATAGAAAAATGGGATTCCCTTGAGGCCCTCAACACGCACATGACAACACCCCACATGCAGCAATACCTTCAAGATACGAAAGACTGCGTACGGGGCAAAACCATACGAGTGCTCGGCCCGGCCTGAATGCATGGGGGACCGTACCATGTTATCAGGCGGCCGAGTCCGCATTGATTTTCCTGGTCAGCGAGGGGTCATGCTATAATTACGATGTGTTCAGGCCATTCCTGTATTGAACCGATCATGAAGAGTTTCATCAGGCTATGAAATCAACACACGCGATCACCACTTATTTCAGAGAGAATCGCACGGCCATTCTCCTGGGAGTGGCATGCCTGACGGTCGTCGATTTTCTTCAGCTCGTCATTCCCCGTATCATAAAACTGGCCGTCGACGATCTGACTGCGTACAGTGTTGATATGGCGGGTCTTCTCACCTATGCCGGCTGGATTATGATAATCGCGATCCTGATCGCCAGTCTCAGGTATGTGTGGCGGCGCTGCCTCATCGGTACATCACGCCGGGTAGAGGAAGGTCTGCGCAACAGACTGTTCGCCCACGTACAGACCCTATCGGCGGCCTATTTCGACAGGACCAAGACAGGCGACCTTATGGCCCATGCGACCAATGATATCCAGCACATACGCATGGCGACGGGCATGGGAATGGTTGCCCTCACGGATGCCGTAGTGCTCGGGACAGCGGCCATCGGGTTCATGCTGTATATCAATGTCACGCTCACACTCCTGGTGCTGATCCCCATGCCCTTTATTGTCTTCAGCACGCGTGTGTTCACGCGCAGGATGCACCGCATGTACCAGAATGTTCAGGCATCGTTTTCCGATCTCACGGAAGCCGTCAGAGAACGATTCGCCGGCATTCGCATTATCAAGGCCTACAACCGGCAGCAGGATGCGACCCGGAGCATTGTCGGTGTTTCGCAAGAATACGTGGATCGTAATCTCAAACTGGTGAAGATCATCGGCGCATTTTTCCCCATGATGCTCCTTTTCTCGAACCTGAGTCTCGCCATTGTCCTGTATGTGGGTGGCCGCCAGACCATTGCGGCGACGATTACCACCGGCGATTTTGTGGCATTCATCAGTTATCTGGGCCTACTCACCTGGCCCATGATGGCCATGGGGTGGGTTGTCAATCTCATGCAGCGCGGCAAGGCGTCTCTGGATCGCATCAACACGATTCTGAGCACCCGACCCGACATTGCCACGACCGCAGGGGCACGCCCCATAGAAGGAACGGACCTTACCTTCCGCAATGTAGGCTTCACTTACGGCCCCGGGCTGCCACCCGCCCTCACGGATATTACTCTCGCCATCAAGGCCGGATACACTGTCGGCATCGTTGGGCCTCCGGGCAGCGGCAAAACCACCCTGTTGAACCTGATCCCCCGGCTCTATGACGTGTCTGCCGGCCGGCTTATCATGGGCGGCATCGATATACGGGATCTGACCATCGATGAACTTCGATCCCGTATTGCCTTTGTGCCGCAGGAACCGTTTCTCTTTGCCGGCACGATACGCGATAATATTTTGTTCGGACACAGGACCGCCTCTGATACCGCCATCGAGCGGGCCATCCACGATGCAGCCCTGACGGATACCCTGACAACGCTTGCACATGGTCTCGACACCGTGATCGGAGAACGGGGCCTCATTCTGTCGGGCGGGCAAAAACAGCGCCTGGCCCTCGCCAGGGCCTTTCTCCGTGATGCACCCCTCTTGATCCTCGACGATCCTGTCAGTCAGGTGGACACTGAAACGGGCAATGCCATCGTCCGTACCATTCGGAAACGGGCACGGGAGAAAACTGTTATCGTGGTATCACACCGGCTTTCGGCTGTCCGGGGTGCCGATGTCATCATCGCCCTCGATAACGGACGCATTACGGAAGCGGGCACGCATGAAGAGTTGATTGCCGGCGACCGCTATTACGCGAAAATATTCCACCTGCAGGAACTGGAAGAGGGTTATCATGGCAACTGATTCAGCATACTTTGAAGAGGAACATCCGGGAACCGCCTATGACCTGAAAATGCTGAAGTGGCTCTATCCGCTCACCAGACCGTACCGGTTCCTGCTCACTATTGCCATTGCCCTTGTCATTGCCATTACCTTTCTGGACCTGGCATTACCCTACGTGACGAAAATAGCCATTGACCGCTATATCGTGCCCCGCATCTCCGACTCGGCGCCGACTGTCGCAGACGGACATCCCGCGAAGACACGTCACCTGACCGCCGACATAACCGACCCCCAGGTGGCAGATATCGTACGGCGCTATGGCGACCGCTTCACGATCGAAGGAACAACCGCGTATATACGCTTTGCCGATCTTGCCGGACTCGCCCAACAGGATCGCATGACGCTACGCCGGACAGACCTCGCCGGCATCGGATCGATTACGGTGTTTTTTCTCATCCTGATATGTGCCAACTTCATGCTCAATTTTGTGCAGGTGATGATCATGGAATATACGGGACAAATGATCATGCATGATCTGCGGGTGACGCTCTACGATCATATCCAGCATCTGGCCGTGGCCTTTTTCACCCGCAACCCCGTCGGCCGGCTTGTCACCCGTGTCGCCAACGACACCCAGAACATGCACGAACTTTTTACATCGGTGATCACATTTGTCTTCAAGGACGTCTTCCTCGTTGCCGGCATCACCCTCGTGCTCTTTGTCATGAACTGGCGCCTGACACTGGTATCATTCCTGATCATTCCTTTTGTCATCTTCTTTTCCGTCCACTTCTCCGTCAAGGCCCGCGACGTGTTCCGCATCCTACGGGTGAAGCTGGCGGATATCAACACCCGTTTTTCAGAAACCATCGGGGGCATCAGGGTCATTCAGCTCTTCGGACAGGAACGGGACAACTACCGTACCTTTGCCGACCTGAATCACGAAAACTACGAAGCCGGCATGCAACAGATCCATCTGTACGCCCTTTTTATGCCCATTATCGAGCTTCTGGGGGCAACGGGAATCGCTCTCATCATTTTTTACGGGGGAGGGAAGGTCGTGGCAGGTGCCATCAGTCTTGGATCGCTGGTGGCATTTCTTTCATACATGAAGATGTTTTTCAGACCCATCAGAGACATTGCAGAGAAATACAACGTTATGCAGAATGCCCTGGCCTCGGCCGAACGGATCTATACGATTCTGCAGCATAATGACAGTGTCTCCCGTCCTTCCGACGAGACCGGCTCCAGCCGGGACAACGTCGACGGTATACATGAAATTGCGATGGAAGACCTTTCCTTCAGTTACGTGGCGGGAGAACCAGTCCTGAATAATATCTCATTCAATGTCAGGCAGGGAGAGAGTATTGCCTTTGTAGGACCGACAGGATCGGGCAAAACGACCCTCATTAACCTGCTGATCCGTTTTTACGAACCGCAATCGGGCCGCATCCTCGTCAACGGCAGGGATATCACCTCGCTGGACATTACAGCCCTCAGAGCCAGGATTGCCCTTGTCACCCAGGATCCATTCCTCTTCTCCGGCACGATACGCGACAATATCGTTGCCGGCAACGGCATGCTCACGGAGGAAAGACTTGCAGACATCATTACCGCCTCCCACTGTGGATTTATCCTCGACAAACTGCCTCACGGCATCGATACGGAGCTCTCCGAAGGCGGCGCGATGCTCTCAAGCGGCGAACGGCAGCTGATCTCTATTGCCCGGGCCCTTGCCCGTGACCCCGATCTGATCATTCTCGATGAGGCCACATCCTATATTGATTCCAACACGGAACGAAAGGTCCAGGCAGCCCTGTCGAATCTGATGCAGGGCAGGACTTCGATTATCGTCGCACACCGCCTTTCAACGGCCCGCAACGCCCGGCGGATTATGGTCCTGCACCGGCACAGAATCATCGAATCCGGAACCCATGAGGAATTGATGGCACAGCAGGGCTTCTACTACAAATTCCATCACCTGCACCTATAAGCCCCCACATCCCGCCAGGCTAGAGTCACCGATCGCGATCCCGGGTAATGAAGATAAAACCTTCCGCTTGTGTGTGTTGGAATATGTTCCCGATACTGAAGCCGATCATGACCATGACCATAATTCCTCCATAGTGTAAGAAGTACAGAATCATCGATATGACGATAAGTACAAGGCCGTACAAACTATGGTGAAGATGGTAGTCTCCCCAATATACTCGCATCCCCACTGTTAATTTTTCGTAAATAATCGTTGTCACCATACCGATGCCAAACCCTACACATGCCACAGCCAGCAGTTTCATAGTAATGGTGTCTCCGCTTCATTCGTCGCGCCGATCACGTGTTTCGTATCAAGCACAGACTTATACGGCTCATGCCTGTTTCACAGACTACCCGTCAGGATATCAGAGATACGCCACCGGATCGGAATGCTATTTCCGATACTTCGAAAAATCGGGGTTCCGCTTTTCCGCATAGGCGTCTTTCCCTTCCGCTGCTTCCTCCGTCTGATAATACAGCCACATGGCGTTGAACGCCATGGCCTCGGATCCGGTCAGGTGATCGGTTTCGCGGTTGAAGGAGGCCTTGAGGAGTTTCAGCGCCGTGGGACTCAGGGCCAGCATCTTTCGGCACCATGTATCGACTTCGTCTTCGAGCCGGTCAAGGGGCACAACCTTATTCACCAGGCCCATTTCCTGTGCTTCCTGTGCACTGTACTGTTCACACAGGAACCAGATTTCGCGTGCCCGTTTCTCACCCACCACCCGGGCAAGATACGCAGCCCCGTAACCGGCATCAAAGCTGCCCACCCGGGGACCGGCCTGACCGAATACGGCGGTTTCAGAGGCAATGGAGAGATCGCACAAGACATGGAACACATGTCCTCCGCCAATGGCATACCCATTCACTGCCGCGATGATGGGCATCGGCAACTTGCGGATCATGTCATGCACCTTGCGGACGTACATGAGCAGTTCGGGCCGGTATCCGCCCGCCGTTGCTTCACCGAAATCACTCCCGACACAGAATGCCTTTTTCCCGGCACCCGTCAGGACAGCCACACCGATCGTGCGATCAAGTTCAATATCTTCAAACGCCCTTACCATCTCCTGAAGGGTTCGGGTTCGAAAGGCATTAAACTTGTCGGGTCGATTGATAACCACCCTGGCGATGCCATCCTCTTTTGTATATACGATATCTTCAAATTTCATCATTCCCTCCCCTGTCATGATATACTACCGTATCGGAGGATTCGTGCCCGCATGATAATTCACACGCACACGGCCCTCAAAATATGACTTTGAGAACACTGTCGACCTCCTTCAAGGCCGACATGATTTCTGATGCCTCACCGACACTTATCTTAGCTTTCGCAGCATCGGATACTATACGGGCAATCTCGTCAAACCCCTCGCCGACATTGAAATCGTTATCCATATGCCGGGCAAATTCTTCCCTGATGCGCCGGGAGCGGAGATCGTCACCGGCCTGCGGAGTCGACACGACAGTCCGTTCGATGCTCGCCACGTCTCGTTTCAAGGCCCTTAAAGACTCCGATGCTTCACGCATTCCGGCGGCGGTATAGTTCATGCGCCTTCGATAATGTCCGTAGATGAGGAAAAACCGGATCTCGGCCGGATTGTAGCCCTCATTCAGGAGTGTATCCGTATAATAGAAATTTCCCCTACTCTTCGACATCTTGTGCCCGTGGACAAACAGATGCTGGCAGTGCAACCAGTACCGTGCCATGGGGTAGGGTCTAATCGATTCCAGAATCGCAATGGAGTAATCATGATGCCGAACGAGATTGTCAATCCCGCCGCAATATATCGAGAGCGTTTCGTCAATGTACCGGCTGATGATACTCGCATCCTGAATATTCCAGGCCGGCCGACCCGGCCCCAGACCCGACTCGCGACAATAATCACCCACCACGGAACAGCCGTCCCACAGCACAAAGTCACCCAGATTCCATCGCATTCCCGGGTAGGTGTCTTTGTGAAAGCGACGTCTCCGTTGCGGCCACCTGGTCATGTCCAGTCCATAAAGCTTCCCGAAGTCAGGAAATTTGAGAGGATCGAAATACACATTCCCCTGATGCCAGTAAGCGATCCCACGTTCGAGCAGGGTGGTAATAATATCGACAGCGGCATCGACGGCCTCGGAGGCACGGGCCAGGTAATCCGGAATCTTGATCCGGAGCAGGTTCATCTCATCCACAAACCGGTCAATATTTTCATCCGTCATATCCTTAACGGTCCTTCCCCGCTTCCGGGCTTCGAGAATGGCCTTGTCTTCCACATCGGTAAAATTCATGCCTCTGGCAATGCGCCAGCCGAGAAACTCCAGATAGCGCACCACAATATCTTCAAACAGAAACGTTCTGAAGTTTCCGATATGCGCCCGCTGATATACTGACGGTCCGCATGTAAATACCGTGACTACCTTGGGATTCACGGGATGGAATGATTGCATCTCTCTGCCATACGTATTGAACAGTCGTAGCATGGTTGCCTCCCGGCATTGCGCTACAAAACTTTACCCACGGTGATGACCATGCCTTACGGTGGTACCCAGCCGTAAGGTCTTTCCAGTACCCGTTGTGGAACCGCCGTGCCATGAGGAGTCCCGGGATGATTATGGACACAATCATGGCGATCCAGACACCGACCGCACCCAAATCGGTAATCAGTGTCAGATAATACGCCAGGGGCAGCCGAATCATCCACATGGTTTCTCGCGTATCGCCGGCATCCCGCGGGTTTCCGGCCAGAACAAGACTCAAGGCCATGATATCTGCCATATGTTCGCCCGGAGATTTCCCGATGTGAGTCCACGATCCTTCATTACACAGCCCGTATACGACCCCGGGTCACACGAGACAGGACAGATGAAGTGAGTTTTCGTTACACATAAATTGAGTTTATATCATAGCACAAACCCACAGGCATTTTAAATAGTTATGTTGCTGATCACACATACGGATCCGGAGCACGGCCCTAAAGCACCGCAGACCGGTGACAGGCCGGTTGGGAACGCGTCTTTGCCGTTGACATACATATCTTGTATCTCTATAATCTCATGGTGCTCACAGGTGGTGGTGTGCGTATCTGATCAGGCGGTCTTCGCAACGCGTCGACCGTGCAGTTAGCGCATATCATGATCATGGCGTGCACTATCACATCACTCATCAGAAAGGAAACCCACAACCATGCAAAAGCCGGAGTTGTCTCTTGACGGCAAGGTCGCCCTCATTACGGGAGCAGCCGGTGGTATCG
>Ga0272441_10009289_pt1 | contig 15244 bp, 9 predicted proteins | sample SSMProp6N_FD_193582 | JGI IMG/M metagenome (GOLD analysis project Ga0272441, IMG submission 193582) | Marine sediment archaeal communities from Little Sippewissett salt marsh, Falmouth, MA, United States - SSM-Prop-6N | ecosystem: Environmental > Aquatic > Marine > Wetlands > Sediment ... | reverse complement strand
AAGAAACCCCTTTCCCTTATTTTTGCAGATATCGATCATTTCAAAAGAGTCAATGATACATACGGCCACCAAGTCGGAGATCTTGTGCTTCAACGGTTTACAGACCAATTAAAAACTTCAGCAAGGCCCTATGATTTTCTGGGGAGATACGGAGGGGAGGAGTTTTTGGTTTGTTTGCCGAGAGCTGACGGATTGCAAGCCGCTTCAGTTGCCGAAAGAATGCGCGGACAAATAGAAGATATGGAAATCACGCTGCCAGACGACTCGCGATCGATTCGGATTACTGCAAGCTTTGGTACGGCTTCCTGCTCTATTGAGCCTGGGGGAAATGTTGATTTGTTGATCAAGAAAGCGGATGACGCCCTTTACAGGGCAAAAGAAGAGGGCAGGAACAGGGTGTGCGTGGCGGATGACAAATGAAGAGCGGCCGCGCTTGAGCCTTGAGGGGCGAAATTGTGTGTGCAATTCAAGCGCATCATAGCATTTACCACCAAACCGAATGTTCAATTACTGGACGACGATAGCGTATTCAAATGACAAGTGTGCTTTCATATCTGGATTATTGAGCGCCATGGGTTAAACGATTACAAAACGTTATTTGAACATGTTGGGATTGATGAATAATTATCGAATGGTTGAGAATCTGATCGCCCTAGAAACTCAAAGATACTGGATGTTAAGCATCAATGAAATTGTGGTAATGGGCACGATCAGATAATGCAACTTATGTTTGAAAAAATACAACAGACCATGGGTATCAAGATTAACATAATCCGATTTGATTTAGATTCACTTTGGCAAGGGTTTATATCATGGAAATAGAATCGTCCGGCTCTCGCAAATGGGTTATCATTATATCCGGTATTTTTATTTTAGTCGGGCTATACCTCACCACTCTTCACAGTTATCTCCTTTTTCACAGTATCGCTGAAGTATTCATTATTGTCGTAGCCTGCGGAATTTTTATATTAGCCTGGAATTCACGAAGATTTCTGGACAATAATTATCTTCTTTTCATCGGTGTTGCATATCTATTCATCGCTATTTTAGAATTGATACACACATTAGGCTACGCTGGTATGGGTATCTTTAAGGGATACGGCGCTGATTTACCGACTCAATTATGGATAGCAGCCCGATATATGGAAAGTTTTTCTCTTTTTTTAGCGCCTTTATTCTTTGGCCGCAGGCTTAAACTGAACATATTGTTTATCGTATACTCTTCTGTCACTTGCCTTATTTTCTTGTCTGTTTTTTTATGGAATATTTTTCCGGTATGTTTTGTTGAAGGGACCGGACTAACTCCGTTCAAAAAAATCAGCGAGTATGTCATTTGTATTATTTACATAGGATCTATCGCTCTTTTATATCTAAAACAAAAAGAATTTGAAAATGATGTATACCGATTACTGATTGCAGCTATCATAATATCTATGGCTGCAGAATTAGCCTTTACATTTTATATTAATGTCTATGGCTTCTCAAATCTGGTTGGACACTATTTTAAGATTATTTCCTTTTTTTTCGTCTACAAAGCTATAGTTGAGACGGGTTTGATAAAACCTCATACCCTTCTATATAGAAGATTAAAGAAAAGTGAAGAAAAATATAGGCTGAGCGAGACTCGATACCGTGAGCTATTTGACAATATCAGCAGCGGCGTAGCGATATATGAAGTACGTGACAATGGAAACGATTTTATCTTCAAGGACCTCAATAAGGCGGGTGAACGCTTAGATGGTAATCAAAAGGAAAGCCTTATTGGCAAATCGATTTATGAGGTTCGTTCAAGCATCAAAGAATTCGGGCTGCTGGATGTCTTCCGGCGGGTATTTAAAACAGGGGTATCAGAGCATTTTCCCGCCAAGGAATACAAGGACGATCGTCTGCAGAAGTGGTATGAGAATTTTGTGTACCGTCTGCCTTCCGAAGAGATTGTTGCGGTTTTCGACGACATCACTGATCGTATGCAGGTAGAAGAAACGTTGCGTGAATCTTACACAATAATAAACAGAAGCCCCGCAGTCGTTTTTCTGTGGAAAAATGCTGAGGGATGGCCGGTTCAATTTGTATCCGATAATATAAAAGAGCTATTAGGCTACACAGCGGAAGAACTTGCCTCCGGAAAAATTTCTTATACCAAAATGTTGCATCCCGATGACTTGGAGAGAGTCGCACAAGAAGTGGTAAAAAATAGCGAAAAAGGAATAGAGAATTTTGTTCACAAGCCATATAGAATTTTCACTAAAGATGGAGAAACAAAATGGGTTGATGATAGGACATTCATAAGAAGAAATGAAAAAGGAGATATTACACATTACCAGGGTATTGTATTGGACATTACCGAGCGCAAGAGATTGGAAGAGGAGCTTTTAAGGGCTGAAAAACTTGAATCCGTGGGGTTGCTTGCGGGCGGCATCGCCCACGATTTTAACAACATCCTGACCACGATTCTCGGCAATGTTTCCTTGGCCAAAATGCAGATGACACCTGATGGGGAAACATTTGAAATGTTAAGCGAAGCCGAAAAGGCTTCAATAAGGGCGCAGACACTGACAAAACAGTTATTGACCTTTGCCAAAGGAGGAGCGCCGATAAAAGAGACCGCCTCAATCAAAGATATCCTCAAAGAATCGCCTTCCTTTGTGCTGCGAGGCTCAAAATCCAGTTGCAAGTTATCGATAGCAGAAGATCTCTGGCCGGCTGAGGTTGATGTCGGACAGATCAGCCAGGCCATCAATAATATTGTGATCAATGCAAACCAGGCCATGCCGGAGGGTGGGACCATTCGGGTCGAGGCCGAGAATCTGACAATAGACGATGGGCATGGTCTGCCCCTCAAGCCTGGCAGATACATCAGGATATCCATTAAAGATCAAGGAGTGGGTATAGCGGAAAAACATCTTGCAAACATATTTGATCCTTATTTTACAACCAAGCATGACGGGAGTGGCCTCGGGCTTGCCACGACCTATTCCACCATCAAAAAGCATGACGGGCACATTACCGTGGAATCAAAATTGGGAGAAGGTACGACATTTCACATCTATCTGCCCGCTTCAGAAAAGGCAATTCCTGAAAAAGAGGAAATCAAGCTGATAAAAGGCCAAGGCAGGATTTTGGTAATGGATGATGAAGCGTCATTAGGAAAAATGGTCGGGAGAATGTTGAAAAAACTGGGCTATGAATCTGAATTTACAGATGACGGGACCGAGGCGATTGAGATGTACAAGGCGGCCAAGAAATCTGAAAAGCCTTATGATGCCGTTATCCTGGATCTGACCATCCCCGGCGGAATGGGCGGCAAAGAAGCGATTAACAAATTGCTGGAGATAGATCCTGAAGTAAAAGCTATTGTCTCCAGCGGTTACTCAGATGATCCGGTCCTGGCCAATTTTCAGGAATACGGCTTTAAGGGTATGATGCCCAAACCATTTGAATCCCTGTCATTGAGCAAGGTGTTACATGAGGTGATTGAGGGGAAAAAGTAGGATTGATTGCCTGCCCGGTTGAATCTTTAGAATATTCAACTGGGGGTGATTGAAGGGTGATAAGAATTGAATCCTGGAGAATTGAAAAAGCGAAAAGATGGGAAAATTTTCAATTTTGTTATGACTGCAAGAATGTGAAAGTACGGGTTTGGTATATCCACTATTAATTTAAAAGGAGGCTTTTAAAATTGAGCGCCAAAGTTCCTGAAAAAACAGGTATTTTAGTAATCGATGATGATGCCCAAGTGCGAAAGTTGCTCTGCCGTATAGTGGCGACCTCAAAGGGTTATAAATGCAGCGAGGCGGCTGATGCAGTTGAGGCACGCAAAATCCTGACGGAACATCCGTTCGATGTGGTCATCAGCGATGTCAACATGCCAGGCGAATCCGGTATCGGGCTGGCGAGACATATCGTCGCTGAATATCCTGATACAGCACTGATCATGATAAGCGGAACTGATAATCCGGATATCGTTACCTCTGCTCTGGAAATTGGCGCTTACGGTTATATGATCAAGCCGGTCAACGCGTCTGAGTTGATGATTAACATTTCCAGCGCGCTGCGCCGCCGAAAACTTGAAATACAAAACCGCAGCCGGCAGGAGGATCTTGAAAATCAGGTTAAAGAGAGAACGGAAGCACTTCAGTTAACCATGGATAATTTGCGCAAAAACATGGATGCGACGATTCAGGTCATCGGGGCGGCGGTAGAAATACGGGATCCCTATACTGCCGGGCACCAGCGCCGGGTGGCCATGCTGGCCTGTGAAATAGCCACAGAAATGGGACTGTCGGCAAGCGAGATAAAAGGGATCGCAATGGGGGGCGTTATTCATGATATCGGCAAGATTGCGGTGCCGGCTGAAATCTTGAGCAAACCCGGCCGCATCAATGAATTTGAATTCGGCCTGATAAAAATGCATCCGCAGGTCGGTTATGATCTGGTGAAAACGATTGACTTTCCCTGGCCCATCGCCCAAATGGTATACCAGCATCATGAACGGGAAGACGGCTCCGGCTACCCCCTCAAGCTTGACGCCGAGGAGATTCTGATTGAAGCCAAAGTGCTGGCGGTTGCCGATGTGGTGGAGGCCATGTCATCCCACAGGCCGTACAGGCCCGCACTGGGGATGGATGCGGCCATGGGTGAAATACTGAAGAACCGCGGACGGTTTTACGATCCGGCCGTGGTGAACGCCTGTAAAACAGTCGTACAGGATAAAAATTTTAATTTTGAGAAGCAGGCATGACGGCAAAAGTCCCGACGGATATAAAATTTGGAAAAAATATCGCTGACTTTTTCCAGATAAACCTGGGTTGTTGAGAAGTTCGAATGACGCAGCAACACCTTTGAAACGATTTCAAGTGGCGTACCGGATCGTGATGCATACGTGGCAGCGTGCCTGCGCAGATCATGCGGTTTGAGGTGGATGCAAACCAGATTGCAGGCCTTTTTCACGACAAGTCTGCACGACAAGTCTGGCTGCAGCGTATGTTATCGGAAAAATCCTGGCATTCGGTTTAATCTCATTTTCGCGGACGTATTTTTTAAGCCGGTCTACCACTTTCTGTGGCAGGAAAGCCGCCTCGGCCTTTGTGCCGCTTTTAGGGTCTTGGATAATGGCTTTTCGGTCTTCGATATTCATCGGGGTAAGGTTCAGGACCTCGCCGATCCTCATACAACCACGGGCCATGAGTTCGAGCAAAAGAGGGTTCCTGGGATTTTGTGTTCTGAAAATGATTTCATCGATCACGTCCTTTTCCAGGATATTAAGCTGGATTGATTTCCCGGCCCTGAACAATTTATGTAACGCTGGGTTGTCACAAGGGTTTTGGAAATCAGGATCAAGCGAATTTTTGACAAAATTGAAAAAGACAGGCAGGAGCGTAAATCTTAATTTCTTGGTGTTCTGTTTGGTTCCATCGGACACCATAGACATGAAATCCAGGATGTCTTCGGATGTGATGGATGAAAGCTCTATATCGTCAAAGTGGTTTTGGAAATTGCTGAGGATAAATTCATAATTCCTCAACGTATTTTTTTTTAACATTCAGCCTTTGGTAATTGAAAAAATGTGTGACACTTTGGGCAATTTTTATGATGGAACCTCCATTTTGTTTAAGGTTTATCAAATGTTTTTACGTCCGCAGGTCGGATCGGCTATTGTTATGGATACTAAAAATATAAGCAAGAATAAATCTGACAGAAAATACTTTCTGTCTATGCAAGCAAGCGTGAGTTTTAGAAGCCATATTTAAGTCCATATTCTGATTCTTTCTCATCCATATCCATTCAAATATAAAGGCAATGACCATGCCGACAAAAAAGAAAAAAGCGCCGCCCGCCAGAGAGAATTCTTTGAAAAAGACTAAACAGAAGAAAAAACCGGAACAAGGCATCAGCTTCCCGATCGTCGGTATCGGCGCCTCAGCCGGTGGACTGGAGACCCTCAATGCGTTCTTTTCCATCATGCCGCCGGACAGCAACATGGCATTTGTGGTCATCCAGCATTTAAGCCCGAAACACAAAAGCATTATGGCATCGCTCGTGGATAAACACACCCGGATGACGGTCGAGCAGATTGAAAACGGCGCAAAGCTTGAACCCAACCATGTCTATCTGAATCCGCCGGGCAAGAACGTGGCCGTTTTTAACCTCCGTCTTCATCTGATGGAACCGGTAAAAACCAGTGCGATCAACATGCCGGTTGATTTCTTTTTCAGGTCGCTTTCGGAAGACCGGGGTGAAAAGGCTATCGGCATCATTATGTCGGGAACTGCCTCGGACGGAACCCTGGGGATCAAGGCGATCAAGGGTGAAGGCGGCATGGTTATGGTCCAGCGGCCGGATACGGCAAAATATGACGGCATGCCCAGAAGCGCCATTGAGACCGGACTGGTCGATTTCATTCTTCCGGTCGAAAAGATGCCGGAAACGCTGATCCATTACGCCAAGCACCCTTTTCTTGAGTCACTGGATAAGATCAAATTAGCGGAACCGCCGGTTAAAAACCAGATACAGAAGATTTTTGCGCTTATCCGCAGCGCAACCGGCCACGACTTTTCCCATTACAAGGCTAACACCATTGCACGGCGGATTGAACGCCGCCTGGCGGTCCACCAGATAACAACGCTGTCAGATTACATCCTTTATCTCCAGAAAAATCGTGCGGAAATAGACGTGCTCTTTAAAAATCTGGTCATCGGGGTAACCAGCTTCTTCAGGGACCCGGAAGCTTATGACATGCTTGCGCAAAAGGTGCTGCCGGAGTTATTGAGCGCGAAAGAGCCTGATACGGCGATCCGTTTCTGGGTTACGGGTTGCTCTACCGGTGAAGAGGCCTACTCGTTAGGCGTGATCCTTTGCGAAGCTATGGATAAGGTCAAAAAACATTTCAATGTTCAAATCTTTGCCACGGATATCGATACGGATGCCCTGGACACTGCCCGCAAGGGGATCTATCCTGAGAGTATCGGCGCGGATGTTTCCCAGGAGCGATTAAACCGCTTTTTCATAAAAGAGCCGGGTGTTTTAAAGGTCAAAAAAGAGCTCCGCGACATGGTCGTCTTTTCGCTTCAAAATATCGTTAAGGATCCACCCTTTTCCAGGCTGGACCTGGTGAGCTGCCGCAATCTGATGATCTATATGGACGGTGTCCTGCAGAAAAAGATCATCCCCCTGTTTCATTATACCCTGAACCCCGGCGGGATTCTGTTTCTGGGAACATCAGAAAGCATCGGTGAACATACGGACCTTTTTCAGCCATTAAATTCTAGATGGAAACTATTTGAACGAAAAAAAGGCTTTGCGGGAACTGGCGTTTCTCATCCCGCTGAAATCAATTACAGCGTTCAGCAAAAAGTCGAATCCGATGTAAAAGATAAGCTACCGGCAACCAGTACCGTCCAGGCAATGGTCGAAAGGGCAATCTTCGATCAATATGCGCTCGCCGGTGTTCTGATCGATGATAAATATGAAATTCTGCATTTTGTGGGTAAGACGGACAGGTACTTGATCCCGCCCACGGGCAAACCCAGCTTTAATATCCTGAGCATGGCGCGCGCGGACCTTAAACATCCGCTGACCACAGCGCTTCACAAAGCGGTCCGGAAAAAAACGAACGCTTTCTGCAAGGGCGTTCGCGTCAACTATGACGGTGCGTTCTGTATTGTCGACATATCCGTTAAACAGATGACAGATAAAGGTTTGCCCCCGGGATTTATGCTCGTCATGTTTGATGATAAAACACCGGTAAAGGCAGCGGGTGGAAAAAAGACCGGCACGTTAAAACTTAACAAACAGGATACTGCCCTGCAAAGCCTTGAGCAGGAACTACAATCGACCCGGGAATATCTTCAGGCAACCATCGAGGAGATGGAAACCTCCAATGAGGAGCTTAAATCAGCAAATGAAGAGCTGCAATCGGTCAACGAGGAACTTCAAAGCACCAACGAAGAGCTGGAGACCTCCAAGGAAGAGCTTCAATCCACCAATGAGGAATTGGCCACAGTGAATGCGGAACTTGAAAACAAGGTGGATGAATTTTCCAGGGCTAATGACGACATGAACAACCTGTTGGCCGCAACTGAAATTGCGTCTATATTCCTGGATACCGACCTCTATATCAAACGTTACACCCCTGCCGCAGCAAATATAATCAGTTTGATTCAGACCGATATCGGCAGGCCTCTCAGTGACCTTAAAACAAGCTTTCCGGATGTCGATCTTATCGACCTGGCCGGAAAGGTCCTCAAAGACCTCAATACCCTGGAGATGGACGTCCTGACAAAGGATCTTATCTGGTATGCCATGAGGGTCATGCCGTACCGGACCTCCGAAAATGTCATTGAAGGAGTGGTGATGACCTTTGTTGATGTGCACAAGATCAAGCAGGCGGATAAAATCAGAAGATTGGCCACTGTTTTGGAGGATTCCAATGATGCCGTTATAGTACTGGATTTTGAGGGCAAGATTCTGGCCTGGAACAGGGGTGCGCAGCACATGTACGGCTGGACCGAAGCCGAGGCCCTCAAGATGAACATCAGCGAACTTGTCCCGGAGGATAAGCAGAGCGAGTTTAAATCGGCCGTTGAAAAACTGACGAGGGGTGAACCCATAAAGTCATTTAAGACCCGGCGAAAGACAAAGGCCGGGGAAATACTGGATGTATGGTTGACCGGTACTGTTTTAACGGATGAGAGCGGTCGGCCCATTGAAATTGCGACCACGGAACGGGATCTTGCGTGAATTGTCGATTGGGAGAAGAGGGAGATGGATACGAAGAAATTAAAAGCGAAGGAAAATCAGGGAGATCTTGAGTTCAGGCAACGAGCCGAGGAAAAGCTGAAAGAAGCGCTCGGCGGCAGCGAGGATTTCTCCGGAGTGTCACCCGAAAAGATGACAACCCTCATCCACGAGCTTCAGGTTCATCAGATCGAGTTAGAAATGCAGAACGATGAACTCCGCCGCATCCAGGGTGAACTTGAACGAACACGGGACAAGTATTCTCATCTGTATGACTTTGCGCCGGTCGGCTATTTTACAGTGAGTGAAAAGGAGATCATCGAGGAGGTCAATCTGACCGGTGCCTCCATGACGGGGATAGAGCGGAGTGCCTTGATTGGAAAGCCTTTCTCTCGCTTTGTTCTGAGAGAAGACAAGGACATTTTCTATAAGTATCGGCAGCGCCTTCTGGAAACGGAGACATCCCGGTCCTGTGAGCTGCGGCTTGTGAGAAATGACGGCCGTGAGTTTTATGCCCGTATGGAATGCACCGTCATAAAAAACGAGGGTGACGATTTAAGGCAGATCAGAGCGGCGGTCAGCGATATCTCCAATCTCAAGCGGGCGGAGGAGGTGCTCAAGGTCAACCTGATAAAATATCAAACGCTATTCGAATCATTACCTATAGGAATTACCGTATCGGATAAGGCTGGGAACATTTTGGAAATGAATAAAGAGGGAGGGCGGCTGTTGGAACTGCCGCGGCAAGAATATGGCAAAAGAAAGATTGACGGCCTGGAGTGGCGCATCATCCGGCCCGACGGCTCTCCCATGCCGGCATACGAGTACGCCAGTGTCAGGGCACTGAAGGAAAATCACCTGATTGAGAATGTCGAAATGGGTATTGTCAAGGGAGAAGCGGATGTCATCTGGATCAATGTAACCGCTGTTCCCATTCCGCTGGAAGGCTATGGGGTGATAATAGCTTATAGCGACATAACAGAGCGCAAGAGGATGGAAGAGGATCTTTTAAAGGCCCAAAAGCTTGAATCCATTGGGATGCTTGCAGGGGGTATCGCCCATGATTTCAACAACATTCTAACAGCGATTCTCGGCAATATTTCCTTAGCCAAGAATCAGGTAACACCTGAAGATGATATATTTGATCTGTTAAATGATGCAGAGGCGGCTTCAACAAGTGCGCAGAAACTGACCGGGCAGTTATTGACCTTTGCCAAAGGAGGAGCGCCGCTAAAGGAAACTGTCTCGATTAAAGACGTTATCAAGGAATCATCTCTCCTTGTTTTAAGAGGTTCAAAATCCAGGTGCGAGTATTCGATAGCAGAAGACCTCTGGCCGGCTGAGGTCGACTTGGGACAGATCAGCCAGGGCATCAATAATATTGTTATCAACGCAAACCAGTCGATGCCGGAAGGGGGAATCATTCGGGTCGCGGCGGAAAATCTAATAATAGATGATGGACACGGGCTGCCCCTCAAGCCGGGCAGATACATCAGGATATCCATTAAAGATCAGGGAGCAGGTATACCTGAAAAGCATCTTGTAAGGATATTTGACCCTTATTTAAAGACAAAGTATGGGGGCAGCGGTCTCGGGCTTGCCACGACCTATTCCATCATCAAGAAGCACGACGGGTACATCTCGGTGGAATCCCGGCCGGGGGCGGGTACGACATTTCACATCTATTTGCCTGCTTGCGACAAAATAGTCCCTGAAAAAGAAGAAGACCTTCTGATAACCGGCCATGGCAGGATCCTTGTGATGGATGATGAAGAGTCAATAAGAAAATTGGTCGGGAGGATGTTGAACAACCTTGGCTATGAATCGGAATTTGCAAGGGACGGCATTGAAGCGATTGAGATGTATAAGGCGGCCATGGAATCCGGAATGCCCTATGATGCAGTTATCCTGGACCTGACCATACCCGGCGGGATGGGGGGAAAGGTAGCCATTAATAAATTGATAGAGATAGATCCTGAAGTAAAGGCCATCGTCTCCAGCGGTTATTCAGATGACCCGGTCCTGGCCAATTTTCAGGAATACGGCTTTAAGGGTATGATGCCCAAACCATTTGAATCCCTGTCATTGAGCAAGGTGTTACATGAGGTGATCGAGGATGAGAAAGAGTGATTGCCGGTCACTGTAATCACCGGCTGTCCGGACAGCGACCTTACGATAGAGGCCATGCTTTACGGCCCCATCGCACTTGTTGCAAAACCAATTGAAATGGAACCTCTGATACATGCGGTTCACCCCTTGCTTCACGGCACCCGTTAAGCCCAGGACTGAATGAAGGCATCTTTTTTGATAGATGGAGGAAAATCGTCATAACTATAATAAATAAAAACCAGCTTATGGTGTTCAGGCTTGATGCTCAAGGCTATGCTATCTGTCCGTGGTGGAGAAAGTCGTGCGAGCGGCGGAAATCACTTTGTTGCCCAAAGCGCCGGAGATCGTAGTGGGAGTCGTGAATTGGCAGGGCCGGGTTGTTCCGGTTGTCAACATGCGTGCGCGTTTTGGTTTAACGGCGCGGGAGTTTGATTTCACGGACACGGAGGCGTGTTTAACCTGGCTTCTCTCCTCATCTTTGTCCCGGCGCCAGATCGAGGTTTTGGCGAGTCACCTCACGGTCGGAGAGACCTGCTTTTTCCGGGACAGCAACCTTGTTTAAAGTCATGGAAGAAGAAATCATTTCCGGGCTGGTCAGCAAACGTCGCGCCTCCAGGCATTTGCGGTTATGGAGCGCAGGCTGCGCTTCCGGCGAGGAAGCTTACTCTATCGCCATCCTGCTCCATAAACTGATTTCCGACCTCGAAGACTGGAACATTACCATCCTCGCCACCGATATCAACCCGGATTTTTTGAAAAGGGCCGAAAACGGCGTTTACAGCTAATGGTCGTTCCGGGAGGCCCCGATGTGGATCAGGAGTTACTTTATTAAAGACAAAGACTCGCTGAACAGGATCGTCCCTTTAATCAAGAAGATGGTCGACTTCTCGTATCTGAACCTGGCGGAAGATTCATACCCCTCGCTTGCCGGCAACACAAATGCCATGGATCTCATTTTCTGCCGCAACGTTATCATGTATTTTGAAGCCGGGCGCGCCCGTTCGGTGATAAGAAAACTCTATGACGCACTCGTGGACTGAGGATGGCTGATCGTGAGCCCCTGCGAGGTCTCGAATGAATTTTTTCCGCCTTTTGTAACCGTCCATTTTCCCGGGGCCTTTCTATATCGCAAGGACCTGGCCCATCCCCGGACCGCTGAATTTCCCGCCTGGCAAGAGAGGGCGCTTGTCCTTGATCCTCAGTTCACGTGCGATCCGGCTGTTCACGGAGAAAGTCCATCAAACACCGGCCCTTCTTTCCCTGCGCCGCAACCGGAGCCTGATTCTCCTCTCCAACCATCTCCCGAAGTCGCTGTATTGCCGGAGACGGAAAACCATCTTTATGAGCAGGCACTGCCAGGGCCTTTATCCGGCGGTGGCCGCATTGCTGATCGAGATGTGTTCCTCAAACAGTGATACAGATAAGACCTAGGACAAAGTTTCTATCTATTATAAGCTCATATGGATGGGGTGGAAAAACGGTAGAGACTCTTGCCGGAATGACCCCTGATTTGAAAGCTGAGGTGCTGAAGCCTGTTTTGTGCAGGGGCGTTCCCTCAGAAAATGATTTTAAAGCCCTAGATGATCTTGCTGGTGCTATTTCAAGTAAACATAAGGAAGACAACTTCATTTAGGATAAAATATAGATCTAAGCATTCTGTGGAAAGATTTTTTGCGGGATAGTAAAAAATGTGGATGTGAAAGGTGAAGACCGTCTGGCGCTTGCGGCCTAGTCGGATAACAGCCTCAGAAAGGGTATGTGTCAGATCATATCTTAGCTACTACAATAAATCTCAACAACATAATGTCAGTCAGTTCCTCTCAGGATGAGTAAAAATAATATCTCAACTGAGCACTTCCTTCAATAAAATTTTTGTTAAACAGAATCGCTGTCACCCTGTCGAAAAAATCTTTGATTCGACATTTCTTGCCGATCTCTCAGCTTCTGATGAATATTTCATTTGATAGATTGTCATAGGATTTATAGATAATTCAGACTGTTACCCTCTAATTAAGACAATTCGGCATATGTCTTGCTTTTAAAATAAATGGTATAGCAGGGCACAGAAAACATCACCATAGCCACATGATTAGATCATACAAATGAGGGATAACATGAAAAAGCGATTTCTTATTATCATTGTCATGGCCTTTATGAGTGTATCATGCGTTACGACAGTAGGGCATCGTGGTTCCTATGTAGCCATTGCACCACCTCTTCCGGTAACTGTTGAATCGGTAGACCCATACTCCTATTACACATATGGAGGGTTTTACTATTATTACCATGGTGACCGATGGTACTACTCAAGGTCAAAGAGCGGACGCTGGATAGATCTTCCAAGAAATCATTATCCAAAGGGATTGAAGTTTAAAAGCAAGAGAAATGTAAGAGTCCAGGAAGAAAACAGAAGTAGGATTAACGTAAGAGATCAGAAAGATAAAAGAAATAAGACACAGGAAATACAGAGGAGAAATAATAGGGGCAGGATTAATGAAACAGAGCAAAAAGGTTATAAAGGTCGTATTCAAAGAAAAGAAGTGAATAATACCGTTAGGAATGCACAAGGGAAACGCAGTGATGATAGGAAAAAGGTTCAAAAAAAAGAAGTAAATGATACTGGCAGGGATGTACAGAGAAACCGCAGCGATGAAAGAGCTAGGGTTTACGAGAGAGACCAAAAAAATAACGGAAGTGATATCGGCAGGCAATCGCCGTAGTCAATTCATGCACTATAAGGAAGAGGCGACCCGACTCCCCTTTGTCTAGAAACTTAGTTTTCAGAAGGATACTTCAATAGTACTTTCTTGTCACAGGTTTGGTTAACCCTTATATATGTAAAGATCAAGCACCAACCCTGGTTTTTTCTCGTCAATAAAACGTCAACAATAATTAAGCTTATCACAGAAGGCACGACTTCATCTTTTGGCCTACTGATGGAGGGAAAACAGGTGGTTGTTGCTGGATATCACAGCTGTTGCCAACGTTGTGATAAATGCTATGGAAAGGTGTTTACCCATTTTAAGCGGGCACAGGACTCATTGGAAGACCTAATAACAGGTTTTAAAAACACCTGGAATGCCTTTGTTGGCAAGCAATCTGTGTCCCGTTGTATTCGGTCGAACCATAATAGCTGAAATTAAATCTGTTTCCGCTATTTTTGAATTTGCCGAGATTCCGGAATAATTCAAGACTGTTTGATCGCAACCAGGCTCTCCGAATTTCAGTTTCATCTGGAAAACCAAACCACTTGGCCAAAGACTCCTTTTTGAGATCTCGGGCCCTCTTCCGAAACCGAATTAACTCATCGGATCTTTTTTCTCCAGATGCCTTTCCGAATCCCATCCGTTTCTGTTTGAACTCTATGAATGACAGATTGAGCAATAGGAGCAAAAATAAAATTGGGCAATTAATATACGAATTTTCTTTTCTCATAAAAATCTGATATGAACAAAAGACAGCTCAATCAGAAATTGCACCGCAGCCCGCCTGGTATGGGGTTTGAATATGCCGGCAGGCCTGCACTAGGAAATTTATATTGAAGATTTTATCTGATACAATAGAGCCTTACGGCACAAAAGTTCCCGGGCCGTGGCTTGTCTCTTTTCGAACCTTTGGGCAGAAAACAATGGTTTGTCCGGTGATTATTTTAACGGCCTGCGACGGGGGAAATCTCCGGGGCGCATAAGGCTTGAGTTGTCACTGGTGCCCCCTCTACTAAGTTAGGCTCACTCGGCATCCATGAAACCATCTGCAAACCTGTCATGTAATGATATGAATCAAAGAAACTATCGAAACGTTCTCTTCATTTGTCTCTCCCAGTTCGGCATAGCCTTTTCTTTCAATTTCGTTATGGTTTTCCTCCCCTTTTTCATTCACGATATCAGCCCCTGCTCATCTGCGGAAACGCTTATATGGACGGGAGTTATCATGGGGGCACCGGGCTTTGCCGCGGCTATTGCGTCCACCTTTTGGGGGTCGTTAGCCTCCGGTTTCAGTCCCAAGGGCCTTTTTATGGCGGGCCTGCTTTCCCATGCCGTTATAATCCTGTTGATGGGGTTTGTATCAAGCCTTCCGGTTCTTCTTGTGCTTCGAATCATGCAGGGGATATTGGGCGGTATATCCACTATCGGCCTGATTATTGTCTCTTCGTCGTCATCCAGACAGTGGGTGTCAAGAGATATAGGCCTGTATCAAAATTCCCTGACACTGGGACAGTTGATCGGTCCTCCGCTAGGCGCGTTGGCTGCCACCATTCTGGGTTACGAAGGCGCTTTTATCAGCGCTTCGGGCCTGGTATTTGTGACTCTGGTCTTCTGTTTTTTCTATGTAAAGGAATCTACGGATGAACCAGGTAAAGCCCCTGCCTTTAAAAGACGCGTAATAAACAAAAAGACTC
>Ga0272441_10009288_pt1 | contig 15244 bp, 14 predicted proteins | sample SSMProp6N_FD_193582 | JGI IMG/M metagenome (GOLD analysis project Ga0272441, IMG submission 193582) | Marine sediment archaeal communities from Little Sippewissett salt marsh, Falmouth, MA, United States - SSM-Prop-6N | ecosystem: Environmental > Aquatic > Marine > Wetlands > Sediment ... | reverse complement strand
TTGTTGAGAAAGAGCTTGCTTCCGGAAGTACATATAAGAGCACTATATGGAGGGATCCCGAGATATCTGTTGTCTCACCCTGGTGGGATGATCCGGCATCTGTTACAACCAAATGGCGTATCCTTTCGTCCTGGGGGAGATTTGAAGAAGGGGCAGTTTCTTCCGAAAGATCTTCCTGGGGGATCCAGCTTAAGGGCCATTCTCTGATCGCTCATGGGAACAAGGCATTTTGGACCTTGGGTTACAGATATTTTGACTATGATACAGGTCAATCCCAGGAAGTGACCGATGCTACCCTGGGATTTGAATGGGAGCTTCAGGACCTTTCCATGATCACATCCTACAGGAGGACATGGGTTAGCGGAACCTCACCTATGACATGGGACAGATACGAGGACATCGAGAAGATATATCAATCCCTGTTCTTTCCCCTTGCCGGTTCCCTATCCCTTGGCCTGAGAGGTGCATATAATCTTGAAACTTCCAATCTTGACGAGAGTATCTACCAAGTGTTCCTCGACCGTGATTGTATGCAGTGGGTCCTGACCTACAGGGATGATCTTGTCGAGGAAGACGACTGGGCTTCATTGAAACTTGTCATAAAGGCTTTCCCTGAAACCGATCTTTCGGTAGGATCGAACACTGTATCGAAGTGGTATGAACCAGGAGAGTAGCCGTCTGCGGATGAAAGCTTCGAATACAAAAAGAGGACGACCTTTGTCGTCCTCTTTATAATGTCATGCAGTTGCCTTACAGAACCTTTATATCCAGTATTTTCAGCTTTCTTGTGCCTCTGGGGACCTTTACATCCACCTCCTGGTTTACCAGTTTACCCAGGATGGCCTGTCCCACCGGGCTGGAGGAAGATATCTTGTTCTCTCTGGGGTTTGCTTCCTCTGACCCAACGATGGTATACTCGAATATTTTTGAGGTGTCGATATCCTGGATAGTGATGGTGGTCCCAAGGGTCACCCTGCTGCTGTCCACATTGGAGGGGTCAATGATCCTGGCTTTGCTGAGTTGGTATTCCAGCCACTGGATCCTTGTTTCGAGTTTGGCCTGGGCATCCTTGGCAGAAGCGTATTCGGCATTCTCCGAAAGATCTCCGAAAGATCTGGCTTCCTCCAGTTGTCTTGCTATCTCTGATCGTCCATCGCTTCTCAACTGCACCAGTTCTGATTTCAGTTTTTGGTAGCCGCTTTCGGTCATTAAGATAATGTCATTGTTATTCCCATTTCCCGACAAAGTGGATACCTCCTTGAAAAAAAGACTTGTATATCAGTAGTCACGAATTCTATCAGACTTTTCCAATACAAGCAACATTTTTAACACTCTGCTTGTACCGACAATGTAAAATAGACCATGATGAGTGGAACAATCTTTAAACAGGGGAGGAATATGGTGGCCTTTCAACAGGAAAAAACAGGAAAGACAACAAGATGGAGAAGAAAGAACAGCAGTGCTCGCAAGGAAAACCTGAGGTTTATTCCTCTGGGAGGTCTGGGTGAAATCGGCAAGAACATGTTCGCCCTGGAATATGACAAGGATATCCTGGTGGTAGATGCGGGGTTGATGTTCCCCGAAGACGAGATGCTGGGGATCGATTTTGTCATACCTGACATATCCTATCTGGAAAAGAACAGGGACAGGATAAAGGCTTTTGTGATAACCCATGGGCATGAGGATCATATAGGAGCTCTGCCTTTCGTTTTGCCCAGGATAGATGTGCCTGTGTACGGGACCCCTCTTACCCTTGGACTTATCGGGCACAAACTGGATGAAGGTGTTCCCTCTTACCAGCGGGATCTCAGGGAGGTGAGGGCAGGGGATCAGATCGAACTGGGTGTTTTCAGGGTCAAGTTCTTTGCGGTTTGCCACTCCATTCCTGATGGAGTGGGCCTGGCCATTGAAACACCTCTTGGTGTAGTCCTTCATACGGGAGATATCAAGCTGGATCCCACACCCATAGATGGAAGGCTTACCGATTTCAACACCATTTCAGAAGCTTCCGCGAAAGGTGTCCTTCTGATGCTTTCAGATTCCACCAACGTGGAGAAGGAGGGCTTTACGCCTTCCGAGAGCATCATCGGGAAGACCCTTGAGAACCTTTTCAGGAACAACAGGAATAAACGGATCATCCTGTCGGCCTTTGCCAGCAATCTTCACAGGATACAGCAGGTAATAAATACTGCAGCTAAGTTCAATCGCAAGATCACCTTTCTTGGGAGAAGCATGCTTGGCAATGTGGAGATCGCTTCAAGACTTGGCTATCTTCAGCTGGACGAAAAAATGGTGGTACCTGCCTCCGGAATAGATCGCCTTCCTCCAAACAAGGTGGTGGTCCTGTCCACCGGTAGCCAGGGGGAGCCCTTTTCAGGACTGGTCCTTATGAGCAGGGGGCAGCACAAGCATATTTCCCTGGGTCCAAAAGATCTGGTGGCGGTTTTTGCCACACCCATCCCTGGTAACGAGAAAATGGTCAGCAATACCATCAACCACCTTTTCAAATGCGGGTGTGAAGTGATCTATGAAAAGGACAGGGATATCCATGTTTCCGGTCATGCTTCAAGGGAGGAACTGAAGATCCTTATAAACATGGTGAAACCCCAGTATTTCGTTCCTGTTCATGGAGAATACCGGCATCTTGTCCGTCATGCCCAGCTGGCTCAGGAACTCGGGATCCCCGGAAAGAACATTTTCCTCCTGGAAAAAGGGGAAGTTCTTTCCATAACCAGCAAAAAAGCAAGTGTCCTTCCGAAGGTCGAATCCGGTGGAGTACTGGTAGATGGGATGGTCCTCGGAGAACTGGAAGGAAGTGCCATGAGAGAAAGACGCTCTCTCTCTGAGGACGGAGCGGTGATGGTAGCCATAGTTCTGGATGGTTCTGGCAGGCTTGCTTTGCCCCCTGCCTTTGAGAGCAGGGGGTTTATCCACATGGAGGATGCCCATACCCTTAGAGAAGAACTTACCGAAATGGTCCGGCGGACTATTGAGGAGGAAAGGAAGAAAAAGGGCACAACCAAAGAAGAAGCGCTGAAAAGCCGTCTGAGAAGCAGAATGGGGGATGTGCTGCGAAAGTATGGAAGAAGCAGGCCCATGATAATTCCACTTATAAGCAGGATTGATAAGGGAAAGTAGCTTTGCCCTGCTTTCAGTCCGGGGGAAAGCTCTTCCGTTAAATTTATTCCCAGGGTATCAGAACAGGAGATATTACGATAATGCTGAGATCATTGTTTCTTGGAGTCTTACAGGGATTGACAGAATTTCTTCCAGTAAGCAGTTCAGGCCACCTTGCCCTTTCCCAGCAGTTTATGGAGATGGGGGGAGATACCCTGACCTTCGATATCCTTCTCCATGCAGCCACTATGCTGGCTACGGTAATCTATTTCAGAATAGAGATATTGTCGGCCCTGAAAGGCTGGTCTGAAGGTTTCCTTTCTCCCCAGGCAAGAAAAGAACCTGAGTGGACCCTTGGCTGGGCAGTTATTGCGGGTAATATATTTACGGTCATCATTGCTCTTCTGCTCAAACCAATGGTGGAGATATGGGTGAAGTCCACCCTTGCAGTTTCTTCTGCCCTACTGGTGACTTCGGCTGTGCTTTTCCTGGCCTCCCATATTTCTCCGGGCAGGGAAAAGTTATCCCTGCCCAGGGGTATTGTGGTGGGGATAGCACAGGGGTTTGCCGTGATACCTGGTCTGTCACGATCCGGTATCACCATTGTGACGGGTATGAAGATGGGATTGTCCCCGGAAAAGGCTTTCAGTTTCTCTTTTCTCCTTTCCATCCCGGCCATTATCGGTGCCAACCTCCTGGAGGCCTTTGCCATTGCAGGGGATCCTTTCCATAAGGTGGCTCTTCCCACTGGATGGTTCATAGGGATGCTGGCGGCCTTCATTTCTGGTTTCTGGGCACTGAAGGTACTGAGGAAATTCGTGGTTCAAGGCAAATGGAGGGGATTTGCCTTCTATTGTCTTGCAGCAGGTTCCTTATTGATGACCATCAACTTCATAGGGGGCATACATTGATGTCAACGCGAAGGAAAGTTCTTTTACTTTTTCTGTCCCTTCTTGTGGGGACCATGGTTGGTCATTATCTTTACCAGTTCAAGCCCCTCTCACGTTTCTTCGATGATCTTCTGACAATCGGTTTCGATATGAAAAGGCTTGATCTTGCCTTTATTGATATGGGGCTTTATTTCCGTCTTAATTGCAACCTTGGAACCATTCTGGGAGGTATCGCTGGCTTATGGATAATGAAATGATCATTTTAGCCTCCGGGAGTCCAAGGAGAAAAGCCCTTCTGGATGCCCTGGGATGGAAATTCCGGGTAGCAGTTCCGAATATTGACGAGACTATCTTTCATGGTGAGGATATCAGGGAAGCAGTTCAGAGGGTTTCCGCAGAGAAGGCCCGTTCTATCCATTCCATGTATCCGGGTAAGTTGGTTATTGCAGCAGATACAGTGGTCCTGATAGGGGACAGGATCCTTGGTAAACCTGCAGACAGGAGAGAAGCACAGGATATGATACTGTCTCTGAATGGTCGTACTCATAGGGTAATTACGGGTGTTGCCCTTTTTTACAGAGAACAGGTCAACCTTTCCAGCGAGATCACGGAAGTGACTTTCAGGAACCTTGACCATTCTGCTGTTGAAGCATATGTTGCGACAGGTGAAGGGTTTGACAAGGCAGGGGCTTATGCTATCCAGGGAAGGGGATCGCTCCTGGTCAGCAGTATAAGAGGTTGTTATTACAATGTGGTGGGGCTGCCGGTTCATCTTGTGAGTTCTATGATGGAAAAGATCGGTTTCAGTCTTTCATATCAGTGGGGGGCATTGAATTGAGATCACCTTCTGTAAAGATCTTGTGGATCTTCCTGGCGATAGTGTTCCTTTTTTCCCTGACGGGGCTGGTTCCCAGGTGGGTAGAGGAAAGACAGAACAGGACCAGTGCTATCGTAATGGATTATAGGGATATAGTAATGATCGCAGAGACTTCTTCCGCCAGCGTGACTGATGCTCTGAATACCCTTAAGACTTCGGGATTATCAGGTGTCATGGTGGAGGAGCTTACGGGGGAAAAACTTGCCCTGGGATGTCTTCCTGTAAGTTTTGCCCAGGCAGGGTCTTTCCCTTTACTGAGAACCTTCCTTGATCCGGAGGAATACCAAAGGGCTGCACTGTTCGTCCCCTCAACCTGGGAACAGGGAAAGAAGGCTGAGGGATACATAAGGGCCAAATTCCCCGATCTCCTTGAGTTCAGTTCCGGGGAAGGGAAATTCCTTGTTCTCACAGAATCCTTTGAAGAGCTATCTGGTTCAGGTATCCTTCCTGATCTTGAAGGATTGAGCCAGGTATCAATGGGGGGATTCCATATCATATATCGACCTGCACCTTCTCCGGGCCTGACCCCCGAGGCGGTCTTCCTTCCCCTGAAAGAAGTGCTTTCAGATCATCCTTCCGTGAAGCTGATAGCTCCGGCAGGGGATGTGGTGGCTGGATATCCTGAAATCAAGGGCCTTGCAGAATTGGTGAAAGAAGCCGATCTGGGCGTAGTGCAGGTGGAATTTTCAAGGCAGCTCGGAGCGGTCAACCTTAACTGGGCCGCCTATCCCAGGCTAATCTCCATGCATAGTGTGACCCCCGAGGAAATGCTGGCCAGGAAGATAAGCAGAAGAGTGCTTTTCGAGAGAATGTTGAGAGCTGCCAGGGAGAGGTCACTGAGACTTCTCTTATGGAGACCATCCCGTCTGGAAAGTTCCATTTCCAGCCTCCAGGGGACAGCTTCTGAAGTGGAGGATCTGAAGGCTGCCCTTCTTTCTGGTGGCATAGGCACACAATGGCCGAAGATCCCGGAAGATCGGAATAACGGCCCCTTACCTGTTTTCGGGGCTTCTATCATGTTCCTTTTAGGTCTCGCTCTCTACCTTGATCGTCTTTATCCCGGTTCGTTCTGCCTGGAGAAGTGGAAGGATCTTGCCCTTTTTGTGGTACTTTGCCTTGTCACAGGGATAGGAGCCTGGAAATTAGCCTTGCCAGCCAGACTCCTCGGTCTTCTGACTGCTGTCTTCACAGCCACGGAAGCTTCTCTGCTGGCCCTGGGAGAACAGAAAAGACCATGGTCCGGACTGATAAAGGGTTTTCTCTTTGCCCTTGTGGGAGGTCTAAGTGTGGCTGCCTTTTTCGGAGAACCTCTATATATGCTGAGACTTAAGACCTTTTCGGGTGTAAAGGCTACACTCCTTTTCCCTGCCATACTGGTCCTTTTCCATGATCTCAAGAGGAGAGTCCATCCGGAGAGCCTGTCCGGTATCCTTGAAAGGCCTCCCCTATGGGGAGAGCTGTTACTTCTGATGGTTATCCTCGCCGGTGCGGGAATAACCCTTTTGAGGAGCGGTAATGTTCAGATGGTACCCGGTTGGGAGGTCAAACTGAGAGATCTTCTGGAAAGATTCCTCGTCGCAAGACCGAGGAACAAGGAATTCATAGCAGGCTATCCATCCATAATGTTGTGGTACTATTTCAGAAAAAATAACCTCTGGCCCCATTATCGGGAGGTTTTCAGGATCGGCGGGACCCTGGCTTTTTCCACTATGGTCAACAGTTTCTGCCACTTCCACACCAGGCTTTATTTTACCCTTTGGAGGGAATTCAACGGTCTCTGGAGCGGACTTCTCATGGGGGTCCTCGGAGTAGTGATCTTTGCGAAAGTGATCCTGCCCCTCTGGGACCGATATAAAGGAGTGCTTATGGATTGAGGAGGCCTTTTTCGGTCACCCTTTGCGGTTATTACGGTTTTGGCAACGTGGGAGATGAGCTGCTCGCAAGTTCCATTATCCGCCTGCTACAGGAAGCCGGAATAGAAAAAAGCAATATCGCTGTGCTCTCCAATGATCCTGCTAATACGGCAAGGTCTCTTGGAACAGCATCTGCTGATCGCTGGAAACCGAAGGAGGTTTTCAGTATCCTCAGACAGTCCCGCACCCTTCTTCTTGGGGGTGGCGGACTTTTTCAGGATACTACCAGTGTAAGGTCATGCCTTTACTACTGGGGCGTGATAAGCCTTGCACGTCTGGCTGGAACAGTACCCTGGATGTTCGGTCAGTCTGTGGGCCCTTTCAGGACAGCTGCCGGCAAATTCCTTGCCAGGGATGCCATAGGTAAATGCAGGGCCAGAGCGGTCAGGGACGAGGGAAGCCGCAGGATCCTTTCAGGTTGGGGTTATGATCTGGAGATCACTCCGGACCCGGTGCTTTATCTTGGTGAGGACAGCAGGAAAAACAGGACTTCTACCATTGGAGATTACATCCTGGCCAATGTAAGACCATGGCAGGGAGATCTACCTCATATCCTCCTGAGTGAACTGGATAAATTGAAGAGGGAGCAGGCCTGTCCCCTGAGATTCATAGCTCTTTCAGGGGATGATCAGGAGTTTCTGGAGGAGAACCTTTCAAGGTATCCTTCTCTGGAGGATGTTCCCCGAACAAGAATATCGTCATTTTCAGAGGCCCGGGGCCTTTGGGAAGGAGCGAAAGCCGCTGTGGGCATGAGGCTTCACTTCACGGTCCTTTCCACCATTTTCAAAGTTCCATGTATTGCCATACCCTATGATCCCAAGGTACGATATTTTGCAGAGGATCACGGTCTTCCAATCTGGGAGGGGATGGGATCGATCAGGATAGAGGAAAGCATGGCTGCCCCTACAGGGCTCCTTGAACAGGAAAGGGAAAGGATCAGAGAGGTTTTTATCTCCTCTCTTGATAAGAGCATGGGGGGCTGCTAATGGACAAGGTTGTTTTGAAGAGACTGGAACAGATATCGAATACTGTGAGGAAAGACCTGATAAGGATGCTTGGTGTTGCCAGATCGGGAAATCTTTCCTCTTCTCTGTCCATCGTGGAGATCCTGACCATCCTTTACTGGAGGGAAATGAAGATCTTCCCGGAGGAACCCAATTCTCCTGAAAGGGACAGGTTCGTTCTGAGCAAGGGGCATGGCTGCCCGACCCTTTATGGCGTTCTCGCGCACAGGGGTTTTTTCTGCAGGGAAGAGTTGTGGAATTTCAGCAGACTGGGCACCATGCTTCAGGGGCATCCCCAATACAGCATAACTCCAGGTATCGATGCCACCACCGGCTCCCTGGGTATGGGACCAGGTATTGCAAGTGGTATGGCCCTGGCCCTGAAGGATCATCCATCTTCACCATGGATCTACTGCCTTACTGGAGACGGAGAGCTGCAGACAGGATCTTTCTGGGAGGCAGTTCTTTTTTCTTCCCAATATTCCCTGGGTAACCTGGTCATTATTGTTGACTTAAATGGTTACCAGGCTGAGGGAAGTACTGAAAGCATCATTTCACTGGAACCTCTCTATGATAAGTTCGATTCCTTTGGCTGGAAGGTTGTAACTGCTGACGGGCATGATTTCCAGGACCTGGAGAGAGCCTTCGGAGAAGCAAGGAAGGACAGAATAAATCCATCGGTGATACTTGCATCTACCATTCCTGGAAAAGGCATATCCTTTATTGAGAAGGCCGGAACCTGTGCTAACAGGATGATCCTTACGAGGGAACAGATGGATCTGGCCCTGAGAGAATTGTCTGAGGGGCAGACTCCTTGTGGAGGTGATTCTTTATGATAACTCCTGAAAAGAGTACCAGGGATGCTTTAGCTGATGCGATGGGATCTCTTGGTAGTGACTTTGCGGATCTCTGGGTTGTAGATGCTGATTCAGGATCCCTCTCCGGCGCTGTGGGATTTGCAGAGAATTTTCCCGAAAGGTACTGTAATTGTGGAATGGCGGAGCAGCAAATGGCCCTGCTTGCCTCGGGGCTTTCTCTTTCAGGGAAAAAAGTGATAGCTGTTTCCCAGGCTTCCTTTCTTGTGGGAAGGAGCTATGACCAGATAAGAACGGCTGTTGCCATTCCCGGTCTTCCTGTAACCTTTGCGGCTACTCACGCAGGTGTTTCCTGTGGAGAGGAAGGAGCAGTCACCCAGATGATAGAGGATCTTGCCCTGACGAGGGCTCTTCCCAACTTTCAGGTGTTTGCCCCGTCTGACTACTGGTCAGCCCGCCACCTTCTCGAGTCCTCCATTCAATGGGAGGGTCCTGCCTATATAAGACTTGGCAGGATATCCCTGCCAGTGATCTATTCAGGATCTGATCGTGATTTCTCTCCCGGAGGGGGACGAATGCTAATAGAGGGTACGGGAGTGACCATATGTGCTTGTGGTATCATGGTCCACGAAGCCCTTAAAGCTGCAGAGATCCTTTCACAACAGGATCTCAGTGCCGAGGTTATTGATTGTTACTCCGTTCAGCCTCTTCCCTCCCAGGTTATCCTTGCTTCTGTGAGAAGGACCGGATGTTGTGTGGTCGCGGAGGAACATGTTTCCAGGGGTGGTCTCGGGGAAGCAGTGGCGGCATTGGTAGCCAGAAACTACCCGGTGCCCGTCAAGTTCGTATCTGTGGAGGATCGATTCGGTCAGAGCGGAAAAACCGAGGAACTTCGAGAATATTACGGTCTTACTGGCAATGAGGTTGTCAGTGCGGCTGTTCAGGCCTGGACAATGCGCAGGAGGTAGTTCATGGATATAAGGATGGCAGGGGTGACCAAGGTCTTTGAACCTGACATAGTCGCTTTAGAAGATATATATCTTGACCTGGACCGTGGAGAGTTCGTTTACCTTGTTGGTGCTACCGGTTCGGGTAAGACCACTCTCCTGAGGATAATTACTCGTGAAGTGGTGCCTTCAAGGGGGCAGATCGTGGTTGCCCGGAGGAACCTGAGGTCTCTGAGAGCATCCCAGTTACCCTACTACAGAAGAGAGCTCGGTGTGGTATTTCAGGATTACAAGCTTTTACCCCATCTTTCAGTTTACGAGAATGTGGCGTTCGTCCTCGAGACCATAGGTGCTCCTGCAAGGGTAGTTCGGGACAGGGCCAGCTATGTTATCGACCAGGTGGGCCTCTGGAGGCTCAGGGACCATTATCCCCAGCAGCTGTCAGGTGGAGAACAGCAGAGAGTTGCCATTGCAAGGGCCATGGTGAACTCACCCTCTATTTTTCTGGCGGATGAGCCAACAGGCAATCTTGACCTTCATACTTCGGAAGATATCATGAAACTGCTTCTTTCCATAAATGCGGCAGGAACAACAGTTATCGTGGCTACTCATGATCAGTATCTTGTAGATGCCTATCGTCAGAGGGTAGTGGAACTCCACCAGGGGCGGATCAGAAGAGATGAAGAGAGGGGAAGGTATTTCGTTGATGGCGAACTTTAGATATGCCCTTAGAGACACTTTCCGGCTGATACTGAGACACTGGGGATTGTCTTTCCTTACCTTAATAACTGCAGTGGCCCTCTTTTTCCTTCTTGGATCATCCGGCCTTTTCTCATTGAACCTGAAAAACCTGGTAGCTGAAGTGGAAAATGACCTTGTGATAAATGTCTTCATTAAGGCTGGAGAAGATGCTTCAGGATTAGTGGAGGTACTACAGGATGTTGATTACATAACTGATCTGAAAGTGATATCTCCGGAGAAAGGTCTGGAGATTCTCAGGGCTAAACTTGGTAGCCAGGCCAGGGCAGTCACTCTTCTGGGAGAGAACCCCCTGCCATGGAATGTACAGATACAGGTGATAAAGGCTGATTTCGTGACACCCCTGGTCAGAGATCTGATGTCCTTCCCATCTGTTGAAGAGGTGGTCTATGCAGGCCAGCTGGCTGAAAAGCTTTCTCTGGCCTCACTGGTTATGAACAGGGTATCCATTGCCGTGCTTGTTCTGGCTATAACCATTACAGCCCTGGTGTTGTACAATACCGTAAATATCTCTATTTATGCAAAACGGGGTGAAATAGAGATCATGCTGCTGGTAGGTGCTACAAATACCTCCATCGCGCTACCCTTCGTTCTTCAGGGAATGTTGTTGAGCACTTTTGGTGCCCTTGTTTCCGTGATCCTTCTTGCAGGTGCCTACCAGTATATTTCAGTAATGCTCGCAGGTACGCTCTCTTTCCTCGTTCTTATAGCTGACAGGGTTCTGCTGATGAGGTTCTATATTATACTTGTAGGTACAGGAATGACCCTGGGATGGCTGTGCAGCTGGTTTGCGGTCCACAGATATATTGCCGAGGCCTCCTGGCCTGATTAGTGATGGACTGATCCGGGAGTGATGGACGAATGATATCCGGTAGATCATGCAAGGGATTCCTTGTCTTTCTGATTTTTCTCGTTGTTTTTAGCCTTTCTAACTCGCAGATAGCCCTTACTCCTGCAGAAAGTGCTTCTTCAGAGCTGGAGAAAAAGATATCCAGGGAAGAGAAGAACATGGAGAGACTGCAGCAACAGGTGAACGTACATAAAAAAGCAGTTACGGAAATGAAAAAACAGGAAAAGGGTGTACTCCAGCAACTTTCTGTATATGACCAGAAGAGAAAACTTGCCCAGCAGAAGATCACCCTCCTTGAACTCAAGCAGCAGAAGGTGAAGGAGACCATTGAAGATCTGAAATCAAAGATCAGTGACTCCGAAGTGAAGCTCGCTTCAATGAAATCCCTGCTTGAGGAGAGGCTTGTGAGCATATACAAATATGGAGGAACGGCCGAATTGAGCCTGCTGATTTCCGCCCCTACAGCCCATGAGACCCTGACCACCTCCTATCTTCTGAAGAAGATCACCAGGCAGGATCAGCAGATGATAGAGGAGATGGAAAAGACCAGGACCGTCCTTCAAACATCCTGTCTCGAGATGGAAGAGCAGGATAGAATGCTGAAATCCCAGGCCCTGGAGATCCTTCAGCAGAAGGATCATTACCAGGATGAGACAAAAAAGCGAAGTACCCTTCTTTCAAATCTGAGAAAGAAGAAGGAGATGCATCTTCAGGCGGCAAAAGAACTGGAAAGGACCCAAAAGGAGATACAGAACCAGATTACTCTGCTGATGGCGAAAAAACGGAAACAGGAAGAGGCGCGGAAAGCTTCCTCTTCCGCAGGGAAACTCCCTGTGACATATCATAGACCAGGTGCTAAACTTTCATGGCCTGTGAAGGGTCGGATCACCAGTTCCTTCGGCACGAGGGTACACCCGGTCTTCAAGACAAAGAGCATGCATACCGGTATCGACATCGATGCTAAAAGAGGAGACCCTGTCAAAGCTGCCGGTTCTGGAGAAGTCCTTTATTCTGGCTGGCTCAGAGGATATGGTCAGATAATAATACTTGATCATGGTTCTGACATGACAACCGTTTATGCCCATCTTGACCAGTCTCTGGTTAGCGAGGGAGACCGGGTCAAGGCAGGGAATGTAATAGGCAAAGTGGGAAGTACAGGAGTGGCCACAGGTGCCCACCTTCATTTCGAGGTCAGGATCGATGGCGAGGCCCGAAACCCCATGAAATACCTGTAAAATCCAATTAACAGAAATTATTTTGGAGGACAGAGTTTTGAGATCTTTATCAGGAAAGCACATCTTAAGATTGTTTGTTGTTTTGGTATTGCTTGTTACTGCAGGAGCTGTTTTTGCAGATAATACCGGGGATTTCACCGATTTTTCCAGGATAGCTCCTTTTGAGCCCCAGTCTCTCTGGCTTATGAAACAGGCTAAGGCTATCATCGAGACCTATCACGTGGATTCCGCAAGCCAGGATATTACAGAGGAAGACCTTGTCTATGGGGCCCTGAAAGGTATGGTGGCTGCCTGGGATGATCCCTATACACGATTCGTGGATCCTGAGAGCCTTAAGGATGAAGAGATTGACATGAAAGGTGAATACGGGGGGCTGGGAATATACATAGGGCAGAGAGATGGCATGATCGTGGTCATAAGCCCCATAGAGGATACCCCTGCAGACAGGGTTGGCCTGAAACCAAAGGATCAGATCGTTAAAATAGAAGATGAGATGATAATTGGCTGGGATATGCATGATGTGGTTAAAAAACTCAGGGGCAGACCGGGTACGAGTGTGACCATATGGATAAGAAGAGAGGGAGAGGACGAACTCCTTCGTTTTGACATCGTGCGTGAAAATATTATTCTGCAATCGGTGAAACATGAAATGCTTCCTGAAAATATAGGTTACGTCAGGCTAACCCAGTTCAAACAGCAGACAGCGGAAGATCTGGAAATAGCATTGAAGGGCCTCCAGCAGAACAAGGCCCAGGCTCTTATCCTGGACCTGAGGAACAATGGAGGAGGACTTCTGAACTCGGCAGTTGATGTTTCCAGCCTTTTCCTTGATGGAGGGCTTGTAGTGGGAATGAAGGGAAGGGTATCCAGAGCCAATGACGAACTCTATGCCCGCGCGGGCCAGTTGACCGATCTCCCCATGGTGGTCCTCATAAACGAAGGCAGTGCCAGTGCTTCGGAGATAGTGGCTGGAGCCTTGAAGGACAGGGGCCGTGCTTCCCTGGTTGGTGAGAAAAGCTTCGGTAAAGGCTCGGTCCAGACCCTTTTCAGTCTTCCAGATGGTTCCGGAGTCTATGTGACCATAGCGAGATATCATACCCCCTCGGGCGCCATGATCGACCATGTGGGGCTTGAACCTGATATCAAGGTGGAAGGAGAACTGGTGAAGGAACACAACAAGGACCAGCAGCTTCTAAGGGCTATTGAAGAGGTTAAAGAACTGATCAGATAGATATCTTTTCAGATACTGAGAGGAAGAACTTTAGCCATGTCGAACAGAACCCTTCTATGGACCCTGGTATTGCTTCTGCTGATCCTTGGGGTTTCCCTGAACCTGTTTGTCTATCTTGGTACTGATCTTGACGATGGTGTCCGGAATAGTCCAGGAAACGGGGAAGTTACTTCACTGATAAGCCAGGATTCAGTGTTATTGACCCGTTCCAGAGATCGCTTTTTTGTGGAGGAGATCCCTTTCCCGGTTTCTGATGATTATCCGGTCCTGCCTGAAGGACCTGGGTTTTCTTCGGATGTGGTTTCTTCTGATGCTGAAACAGTTCCTGGAGGAACCCCTCTTTTCGCTATTCTTATGGATGATTTTGGTTATTCCCTTTCTCTTGCAAGAGAAGCCCGCACCTTATCCCTTCCCCTTACCTGGTCGATCATACCAGGGCTGAGTAACAGCAGCCAGATCGCTGAAATGGCCAGGCTGGAGTCCATACCTTTCCTGGTCCATCTTCCCATGCAGGCTTTTGTGGATGATATCGGCGGACCTTATCTCGTCGGGGAAGGAATGACCTATGGAGATATCCGTCAGCAGGTAAGAGAGACCATGGCTGTCTTTCCTGCTGCAGATGGAATGAATAACCACAGGGGATCTAAAGCCACTTCTGACAGTTTCATAATGGGAGCGGTGATGGATGAATTTGCCCAGACGGGTAAGGTATTCATAGACAGCAGGACATCCAGTACTTCCGTGGCATATGAAACTGCCCTTGAAAAGGGAATACCAGCTCTGTACAACAGTCTTTTCCTTGATAACTCCGATGAAGAGGAAGAGATAGGACAAATGTTCCTCCGTGCAAGGGAAATAGCTTGCAGAAAGGGCTGGGTTCTGGCCATATGTCATTTAAGGCCCTCCACCCTGTCATTTTTGGAAAAGCTTTGCATAAATGACCATAATGAAGTAGAATTTGTCACCGTTCCAGAGTTGTTTAAAGCCCTCGGGGCTGAATAAGGAGGGTCCTATTTTGAAAGGCAAGGCTCAGATAGTTATCGGTGCCCAGTGGGGTGATGAAGGAAAAGGAAGGGTAGTTGACTTCCTTGGCCAGGATGTGGATGTCTTTGCCAGGTACCAGGGCGGAGCAAATGCCGGTCATACGGTCATAGTGGAAGGTACCAAATATGTCTTCCATCTCCTTCCTTCTGGAATGCTCTACCCCTGCAAGGTCTGTATCATAGGGAATGGTGTAGTGGTAGATCCGGAACAGCTTATATATGAACTCAAGATGCTCCAGGACCAGGGAAAGGACAGGGCAAGACTTGTAGTGAGCGGAGCCGCTCATGTCGTTATGCCCTACCACAAGCTTCTTGACCAGGCCCAGGAGAACTTCAGGGCCAGTGGGAAGAAGATCGGGACAACAGGACGGGGGATCGGCCCCTGTTATGTGGATAAATACAACAGGCTGGGCATTCGCATGGAAGACCTGCTCTCTCCCGATATACTCAGGGAAAAGCTTTCAGTGAACCTGGATCTTAAGAACCTCCAGCTCACAAGGATCTTCAGTACCGATCCCATAGCTTTTGATGAAGTCTATGAAAAAGTGCTGGAATGGGGTAAG
>Ga0272441_10009287_pt1 | contig 15245 bp, 11 predicted proteins | sample SSMProp6N_FD_193582 | JGI IMG/M metagenome (GOLD analysis project Ga0272441, IMG submission 193582) | Marine sediment archaeal communities from Little Sippewissett salt marsh, Falmouth, MA, United States - SSM-Prop-6N | ecosystem: Environmental > Aquatic > Marine > Wetlands > Sediment ... | reverse complement strand
TCAAAAACGAGAGAGATCTGTCTCTCACCATCCTCACCGAGACCGACAAACAGATAGATTCTTTCTTCGGGGAAATTGAAAATCTTACCCGGCAAATGTCCGGCTACCCGGCATTCTACGAGGTCCGGACCGGAGAAATGCGGGAAATTACCCTCTCCACCGTCCGGGCCCGGCAGGAGTATCTCCGGGCGGTCTATCTCGGCACGGTGGACGGAGAAATGTGGGAGTGGGGCATCGGTGAGGGCTTTGTGGATAATACCCCGGTCTTCGAGCCGGGATACGATCCGCGAAAGCGCCCGTGGTATCAGCAGGCCCTCAAAGCCGGAGATTTTGCCATCACCAAACCCTATGTATATGCCAGCGTGGAAGCCCTCGGAATCACCGGGGTGATTCCTGTGTATCATCCGGAGGGGGATTTCATCGGGGTTCTGGGGCTGGATATCATGCTCGATGATCTCAAGATGATGATAAAGGAGCTGCGGGTTCAGAAGGGGGGCAAGGTAATCCTTCTCAACAGCGAAGGCAGGGTGATTGTCGATCAATTCGACGGCAATGGAAAAGGCGGCGAAAGGCTTGAGCTGAAAGAGTTCACAACCTTCGACCTGGAGAAACACGGCCCCTGTGAAGGAAACAATTTCACCGCTGCCCTTGACGGCAGGGACCGTTACTATATCACCTGTACGGATAATAAAACTACCGGCTGGAGACTGATCATCGCCCTCCCCTATGATCAGGTGATGGCCCAGGCGACGGATAATATAAAGATGGTGATTTTCATCGATGTACTTCTCATGCTTCTTCTTTCGGTGGTGATCGGTTTCCTCAGTAATGTCATTATCATTCATCCCCTGGAAATGACCGTCGAGGTAATGCGGCGACTCGAGAAAGGGGAAACCGATGCGAGGGTTCAATTCAAACGGACCGACGAATTCGGAATTTTAGCCCAGCAGTTCAACCGATTGATAGAGACGGTCAACGACTATCGTCTGAGTCTGGAGGAGAAAGTGAGGATCCGGACTGAAGAAAATGCGGTTCTTCAGCAGGAAAATGTCCGCCTGCGTATCATCGAAGAGAAGGAGCGGATCTACGGATACCTCCATGACTCCCTCGGAGCCCGGCTCACCAATATTTTCATCTCCAATAACGTGGCCCAGTCGGCAGCCGATCATGATCCTGCGGTGCTCCAGGAGATGCTCCAGAAAATCGAGGGGAACACCCAGCGGGGCATCGAGGACTTGAAGGAGATCCTCTTCAGTTCTCGGACCGAAAGCCGTAAGATGATCGATTTCCCGCGGCTGCTCAAGCATAATATCAGCGAACGGCTGCAGCTGAAAAACATCACCTTCGTCTATGCCATCATCAATCCCGATGATTTCCTGGATCTCGGCAGGGATGTCCGGTTCGAGATCGAAAAGATACTGCAGGAACTGGTCAGTAATGTGCTGAAGCATTCCCAGGCCGGCAAAGTGGAACTCGAACTGGAGCTGCGGGACGGCTTGATGAAGATTTCATTTGGAGACAATGGAATCGGTTTCGATGAAGGAAAAATTCAGGAGGCAGAGGGAACCCGTTTCGGTCTGCAGAACATGCGGCACCGGATCGATAATCTCGGCGGTTCCTTTGTACTCAGCACCCGGCCGGGGCGGGGGGTTATGATACGAATTGAACTTCCTGCTGTATTGAAGGAGCATGAAGACCTGTGATCCGGATAATGATATGCGAAGACGTCAAGGATGTTCGCGAGGGATTCCGCTATCTTCTCAACATGGACAGCGAAATCAAAGTGGTGGCGGCATATGCATCGGCGGAGGAGCTCCTGCAGGGTATTCTCAAGCTCGGGGCTCCGGATATCATCCTGATGGACATCGAGCTGCCGGGTATGTCGGGAATAGAAGCTACCGCCAGAGTCAAGGAGCTCTATCCGACTGCCTCCATTCTGATCCTGACCATCTTCGAGGAGGAGGAGAAAATCCTCCATGCTGTCCAGGCGGGGGCCACCGGATATATTCTGAAAAACACCAAACCCGGTGAGCTGATCACCCAGATCAAGACCCTCTACAAAGGAGGATCCCCCATCAGTCCGAATGTCGCCCGGGTGCTGCTGCAGGAGTTTCAGCGGGATTACAGCTCCCGGTCTCATGAAGATTACAACCTGACGGCCAGGGAAAAGGAGATCGTCGGAGGGATCGTCGAAGGACTGACCTACCGCCAGATAGCCGAGGAGTACAACATTTCAGGGGCTACGGTAAAAAAGCATATTCTCCACATCTATAAAAAACTGAATGTCCGGTCGAAGGTGGAGTTCATGAAAAAAGTGATGGATTCGGACCTCGTATGAAGCTTTATACACCAAAAGGTGTATATTCTTCCTCCTGATCACGGAAAAATACCTGAAAAATAATGAAAATGGCTCATTTACGTCCCGGGTGAGGGGGTGTTCAATAGAGCATCATTAACTCGCCATTTTTGTAAGGAGGCAAAAACGTATGAGTGCAGAAGGAAAGAAAGGTGCCATGGATTGGTACTTCAAGTCGAACCTGCTGATGCGGATTCTGATCGGTCTGGTCCTCGGTGGTATCGTAGGTTTCATCGCCGGAGATTCAATCCTGTGGGTAGCTCCTTTCGGAGATTTATTTGTTCGGTTGCTGAAGATGATCGTAATGCCGGTTATCTTTACCACCCTGGTTGTCGGTGCCGCGAGCATCAGTCCCGCCGAGCTCGGTAAAGTCGGAATTAAGATCGTGCTTTTCTACCTGCTGACATCAGCCTTTGCAGTAGCCGTAGGTCTGATCATGGGTAATATTTTCAAACCCGGTTTGGGGCTGGATCTGGCGTCCATCGGCGCCGCCGCAGGCAGAGATATCACATCTCCGGCTCTGAAAGACACCCTGCTCAACATCGTTCCGACAAATCCGTTTGGGGCAATTGTAAACGGCAATGTTCTTCCCACGATCTTTTTCGCTATCATTTTCGGAATAGGGATCAGCTACCTCAAGATCAGCAAGGATGAGCGGATCAAAGCAGCCGCCGATACGATCTTCAAGGTCTTCGACGGTGCAGCCGAAGTCATGTACATGGTAGTGCGCTGGGTACTCCAGTATGCTCCCATCGGTGTATTCGCCCTGATCGCTGTGGTATTCGCCAAACAGGGCGCGGCGGCTGTAGGCCCCCTCGGAGTGGTCACTCTGGCTTCCTACCTGGGTTACATACTTCACGTCCTTATCGTCTACGGCGGACTGCTGGCCATCAACAAGCTGAACTTCGTCAAGTTCCTGGCCGGCGCCCGAGAGGCTATCATCACCGCCTTCGTGAGCCGCAGCAGCAGCGGTACTCTCCCGGTCACCATGAAGTGCACCCATGATAACCTGGGGGTATCCAAGAATGTATATTCCTTCACCCTGCCCCTCGGAGCGACGATCAACATGGACGGTACCGCCATCTATCAGGGTGTATGTGCGCTGTTCATCGGTTTCGCCATCGGTATGCCCCTGACTTTCGCCCAGCAGATCACCGTTATCATTACCGCGGTTCTTGCATCCATCGGTACAGCCGGTGTTCCCGGCGCGGGAGCCATCATGCTTCTCATGGTCCTGAACTCGGTTGGTATGCCGGTTGAAGAAGGCTCGGCGGTCGCCGCTGCCTACGCCATGATCCTCGGTATCGATGCAATCCTCGACATGGGAAGAACTGCTATCAATGTGACCGGTGACATGACCGGAACCACCATTGTAGCGAAGAGCGAAGGGGAGCTCGATATGAGTAAGTGGAAAAAATCCGCAGCATAAGAATATCCCCCAAGACCTGTTTCTCTGCGGCCCCGGTATGAAACCGGGGCCCTTTTTTTCAGGTTCCGTTTCGGGGACATGAAGGAAGAATTAAATTAACGCCGAGGCGATGATTTGATCTACTTCTTCACCGTTGATTTCTTCCTTTTCAAGGAGGGCTTCAGCCAGCTTGTCGAGAGCCTTCCGTTTTTCCTTCACCAGCTTGGACGCACGCTCGAAACTCCGGTCGATCAGAGTCTTGATCTCCTGATCAACCATACGGGCTGTTTCTTCGCTGTACTGCTTGCCCCTCGACAGTTCACCGCCGAGAAAGATATTGCCCTTTTCATCTTCCAGGTGGGTATGGCCCAGCTTATCGCTCATCCCCCAGGCGGAGATCATTTTGCGGGCCAGTTTCGATGCCTGATCGAGGTCGTTCTCGGCGCCGGTGGTTCTGGTCTTGAACACGATGTCCTCTGCCACTCTGCCGCCGAGGAGGACGGATATTCTGTCCTCCAGCTGTTCTTTCCGGTATACATAGCGGTCTTCCTCGGGAAGCTGCTGAGTGACCCCCATAGCCATACCCCGGGGGATAATGGTCACCTTGTGGATGGGATCGCTGTTCGGCAGTTCATGGGCGACCAGGGTGTGGCCCGCCTCATGATAGGCGATCATCTTCTTTTCATCCCCGGTAAGGACGATTCCGGTCCGTTTCAATCCCATGAGGACGGTATCCCTGGCGTCTTCGATGTCCTGTTCCTGAATGGAGTCCTTCCCGTGACGGGCGGCGATTTGAGCCGAGATGTTGAGGAGATTCTCCAGGTCCGCGCCGCTGAAACCAGGGGTGCCCCTGGCGAACTTCGTAAGATCCACCGATTCGTCGAGGGGTTTTTTCTCGGCGTGCAGTTTCAGGATGAACTCCCGGTCTTTCAGAGAGGGAAGGCTGATAGTTATCTCCCGGTCGAAGCGTCCGGGCCGCCGAAGGGCAGGATCGAGAATGTCCGGCCGGTTGGTGGCGGCGATGATGATGGTGCTCTCGTTCTGTTCAAAGCCGTCCATCTCCGACAGGAGCTGGTTGAGGGTCTGCTCCCTCTCATCGTGTCCTCCGCCGAGTCCTGAACCGCGGTGGCGGCCGATGGAGTCGAGCTCATCGATGAAAATGATGCTGGGAGCGGATTTCTTGGCATCGTTGAACATATTTCGCACCCGGGCCGCACCGACACCCACGAACATTTCCATGAAGTCCGAACCGCTGGTACTGTAAAAGGGTACATCCGCCTCACCTGCAACTGCCCGGGCGATCAAGGTTTTTCCGGTTCCCGGAGGACCCACCAGAAGGATTCCCCTGCTGGGCCGGGCGCCGAGGCGCTGGTACTTGTCGGGACTTTTCAGATAATCGACGATGTCCCGGATCTCTTCCTTGGCCGATTCTAGGCCAGCCACGTCTTCAAAGGTTATTTTTACCTTGGTCTTGTCAAATAACTTCGCCTTGTTTTCCCCTACGGAAAAGAGGTTCTGCCCCCGGGACCGCATACTCCTCCACATGATGACTCCGAGCCAGACGAAGAGCAGGAGAGGAAGCATATTCGCAAAAATCTCCCAGAAGCCCTGACGGTTGGCCGAGTGGGTGATGAGGGTTACGTTGTTCTCATCGAGGAGAGTGAGAAGGTCGTCGTCGCCGGTAGCGGGTAAATAGGTGATGAACTGAAGCATCGGTGTACCGCCGACATTCATCTGATTGTTCAAAGTTCCTTCAATCGTATCTCTTTCCATCTCTATGCGATTCACGTTGCCGGAGCGCACCAGGTCCTTGAACTGAGTATAGCTGATGATATTCGCATCCTGACGCATCATGAGAATATTGAAAAAGGGGAGAAGAAGCAGCAAAATAACGATCAGCCAGGTAAACCGGGAAAAATTGAAGTTTCCCGGGGGAAATTTCCAGTTCTGATTCTGCTGATTTTTGTCACCCTGGTTCTGGTTCCCGTTGTTGTTTTGGTTCATGCATGTGCCTCCACACAAAAAGTACTACGAAAACACCCCTCTATACAAATTCTTTTTTCCAATACCAGAGGGATGCGAAAAAAACGGGATGCATACCCGGTGAATACCGTCTGATGTACCTGAGATCTCTACAATTCGTAGCTTCCGGTGATACCGATCGAGATCCCTCGAAGCCGGGAAGTGAAAGTCTCGGAAAAATTATTTATCTCCGTGGTGGTTCCATTGTAAAACCATCCTTCCTCGCTGGAGATTTTCGTGTCAGCCTTCAGATCGGTAAAAACTCCCTCGATTCCGATGCTCAGGGCATCGATGCGGAAGCCTACAGTCGTCCCGAGCTGATACCCAAGCCCGAAGGAGATGTCGCTTTCCAGTTTTCTGAACACATAGTATTCTCCGCCATCAGCGCCGCCGTAATAGCGGCCTACAGCCCCGTCAAAGGTCTGAGGCGCCACGATCCAGGCCCCTGCAATCCCGCCGAAGGCTTCCACAAATAAAAGGCCCTCGTTGATGTGGGTTTTCAGTCTTATGTAGGGAATGAAGGTGTCGGCGATGTACCAGATATCCTCATCCAGCTGGTTCAATCCCCCGTCGTTATCCGTATCCTTGTAGCCCTGGAAACCGGAAGCCTTAATGTAGGTAAAACCGATGGGTATACTGAATGATTCGCCTAAACCGAGACTGGTTGAAAGCCCGGCTTCTTTAGAGACACTGCCCTTCCCGTCGAGGAGAGATTGCGGGAAGAAAAAGCTGATGCCCCCGCCGGCGGACTGGGCGGATGCCCCGCTGGTTATAAGAATCAGCAAAAGACAGACAAAGGCGATTTTACGCATCATGAGCCTCCAAAATATTAATTTTCTTGAATATTGATGATGTCACTATCATAAAGCATATATTCAGAAAAAGAAAGCTGCGGTTCCATAAGGCCTCGGAGGCCGGAAATTTCGGAACCGGAAGAGCAGGGTTCAGTGCCCCCGATCCTGGGGATATATCACGCTCGAGCAGAGGCCGGGAGATCGCATAAACTCCATCATCCCTTACCGATTCCGCTGTTTCGTTCCCAGAACACACCGTCACGGAAACCCTGAATGGATGGGTTCTGATCCGCCATCTCCAGGCGCTTTTCGGTGAGGGCCGCGTAGAGGGTTTCCCGTTCGATACCGCTAAACCTTCGTCCCAGTTTTTTCGCAGCCACAGAGGAGGTCCCGGATCCGAGAAAAGGATCAAAGACCATGTCACCCGGCCTCGAACTGGCAAGAATAATCCTGGCCAGCAGTTTTTCCGGTTTCTGGGTAGGATGGTCGGTGTTCTCCGGCATGGACCAGTAGGGGACGGTAATATCGGTCCAGATGTTTGATGGGTGGGTAAGCCGGAAATTGCCCCGGGCTGTCCGGTCCCAGTCCTTCGGCCGGCCGGAGGTGTCTCGGTATGGGGCCAGGACCCGGCGCTTCAGCTTCACCGCATCGACATCAAAGTAGTAGTCTTTCGACATCGTGGCGAACCAGATATCTTCGGTGCTGTTCTTCCAGTTGTTCTTCGCGCCCCGGCCCTTTTCTCTTTCCCAGACGATTCTGTTTCTGACAAGGGAATGACGTTCCAGCACCTTCCTTACCTCAGCCGAACAGCGCCAGTCGGAACAGACGTAGATAGAAGCATTGGGCTTGAGACAGGGGAGGAGCCCTGAGATCCAGTTTTCAAGCAGTTTTTCATATTCCAGGGAGCTGCGCTGAAGAAAACTGTTTGAATAAAAGCGTTTGTACAGATTGTAGGGAGGATCCAGGAAGAGCAGATCGATGAAGGTCTCCGGCAGAAAGGGAAGAACGGCGGAAAAATCGCCGAGAATGGTCCTTCCCTCGATGGTCTCGACCTGAACCGGGGAATCCGGCTGCAGACATCTTTGGAGATACAACTGTTTCTCCTCCGGGCTCAGAGTGATCGTGCGGTTTCTCGGTGCTCTCCTTTTTACCGGCATGGGCAGAAGTGTAACCCAAATTCCGGTATTGGGGAAGATTTACGGAGGGTTCGAACCATATGTACAGAGATGAATACCCCTGGGCGAGGGAAAAGTGCCGGTTTGGGGATATATTTTTCCAGTAGAAACTCTCACTTATATTTCCCGCGTGTTGAGCTATGGACACAGCCGTATTACAATAGGCGTATCACTAGTCGGTCTATCAACCGAGAGAATGCAGCGGAGGTTCTATGAAGATTGCGTTCATTAGTGAGACCTTTCTCCCGAAAGTCGACGGTGTCGTGACACGTCTGACCTATACCATCAGAAACCTGCACGCCCTGGGGCACCGGACCATCATTGTAGCCCCCGAAAAGGGGTGTACCGAGTTCGACGGAGCCCGTGTGATCAGCGCACCGGCCGTACCCCTGCCATTCTACCCGGAGTTCAGGCTTGGTTTTCCGAGTCCGAAGCTATCCAGAATTGTTGATGAATTCGAACCTGATCTGGTGCATCTGGTCAACCCTTTTCTCCTCGGTTACGGCGGCTTTCAGTATGCCCAGAAGCGGAACCTTCCGATTATCACCAGCTATCATATTCATATAACCAAATACACGGAGTACTACAACCTGAGCTTTCTGGACGGTGTGTTCTGGTGGTTTGTGAAGACTGTTCACAGCGAAGCTGCGTATGATCTGTGCACGTCCCGGGAGATGATTGCCGAGTTCGCCCGGAACGGTATCGAACCGGTGGACCTGTGGAGAAGAGGCGTAGATGTGCATCTTTTCGACAGGAGCAGGTATTCAAAGGAGATGAGAGGCCGGCTTACGAATAATGAGCCGGAGGCGCCCCTCATTCTTTATGCCGGCAGAATCGCGGCGGAGAAGGATATACATATGCTGCGCTACATTCTCGAGCGTAATCCGGAAGTGCGGGCGGCTATTGTCGGCGACGGTCCGATCCGGCAGAAGATTGAAGCCCAGTTCAGGAACACTCCGACGGTATTTACCGGTTTTCTCAGGGGGGAGGAGCTTGCAGCGGCCTATGCCAGTGCCGACCTCTTTATCTTTCCCTCCCAGACCGAGACCCTGGGGCTGGCGGCCCTCGAAGCGATGGCATCCGGTACTCCGGTCATTGCCGCGGATGCCGGAGGAGTGAGGGATCTGATAGAGAATGGTATAAATGGCTACCTCTTCGAACCCGGATCGATAGATGATCTGGTTGACCGGACCATGTCCCTCCTGCAGGACCGGGAAAAGCTGAACAACCTGAGTGATACCGCCTATGAAAGTGCCGGAGAATGGAGCTGGGAGAAGGCGACGGAAAACCTGCTCGGGTATTATGAAAACGCTCTGCTGAAAAAAAAGGCATCTGAAAACCCCGGAAAGGTACGGGAGGACTGAAAGAGGGATCAGGTGCTCTTTCGGGAGCAGGAAGAATTATTTTTTTCATAATTGCATATTTTTTCTCCATATATTATTACTTTATCTGTATGGGAAAGGGTAAACCGGGATTATCAAATCTAGTGCTGAATATCATTGAAGGCGTCTCGGACGGAATACTTATCCAGAACCTGTCCGGAGAAACCCTGTTCTTCAATGATGTATTCCTCGAACTGACCGGCTGGTCTTCCAGATACCTTCTGGAAAAGCCCGGGGATGTTTGTCTGCAGCTTGGTTTGGATCCCGGGAATACGGATCAGTCGGTACGTGAAGTACTTCGGCTGGAAGATCACAAGGAACCTTTTCAGGTAACCCGGACCCTGGTGGAAACTCCTCAGGGCAGTTATTATCTGGTCAGCATAAAAAAATCCCGGCAGGAGGTCCACTTTGAATCCTACCGGTTTCACTATGAACAGCTTTTCAACAACATCGGCGATTCCATGTTCACAGCGGACCTTGACGGGAATGTAAACACGGCAAATCCCGCCTTTTTCGAGTTCCTGGGGTACCATGATGCCCCGGACAGCCTGCCCAATCTGAAACAGCTGTACGTGTATCAGGATGAGCTGGATGATAAAATCAGAAAAATTGCTCAGAACGGGGGAGTTTTCAATATCGAGACCTTCCTCTATGACCTCGATCACAACATCAAACGGGTCCTCGATACCTCATGGATTATTCAAAACAATCATGGGCAGATAAGCGGTTACGCCTCCCAGTTCAAGGACGTTACCTACCTGCGGAATGTTGAGTCCCGTTTGAAGATCTCCGAAAGGAACTTCACCATCCTCTTTGATACCATCCTCTCCTCCATCATTGTGCTGGATGAGGACGGCCGTATTCTCAATATCAACTCGGCAGCCGAAAAGGTGTATCGGTACAACTGGGAGGAGATGGTCGGAGAACACTACGATTCTCTGCTCAGGGTATCCCGCAGGAGCCCTCGTTTCGCCAAGATAAAAAATCTGATAAAAGACGGCGAGGACAAACATATTCAAAGTGAAATTGAACGGGAGCGGAAAGATGGAATGACCATCTATACCTATGCGGTATATTCGGCCATCAAAAACAGTGAAGGTAAAATTGTTGCCTACAGTCTCGTCGAAAAGGACCTGACCGAGAGGATCCATCTCGAAAACAAACTGCGGGAATCCTTCGAGGAGATCAGGGAAACCCAATCGGCAGCTATTATCGGATTTGCCAAGCTCACCGAATACCGGGACAAGGATACGGGGCGCCATCTTGAACGGATCAGGGAATATACACGGATCATGGCCCTTACCTTGCGGGACCTCCCGAAATACAGAGATTATATCACTGATGAATACCTGGAGGACCTGACTCTTTCGTCGATCCTGCATGATGTGGGCAAGGTCGGAATCGAAGATAAAATCCTTCTCAAACCCGGCAGGCTTACCGAACATGAGTTTGATCTGATAAAAGAGCATGTAAGCCTTGGAGGCGAAGCCCTCGAGGCGGTAGATAAAAAACTGAAGAAGAAATCCTTTCTGACCATGGGAAAGGAGATTGCCAGATACCACCATGAAAGGTGGGACGGGAAGGGGTATCCTCAGGGACTGAAAGGTGATGAAATACCCCTCTCGGCGCGGATCGTCTCAATCGCTGATGTGTACGACGCCCTTGTCAGCACCCGTCCATACAAGGCTGCATGCTCCCATACCGAGGCGGTACAGATCATCGCCTCTGAAAAGGGAACGCAGTTTGATCCGGAAATCGTGGATGCTTTTATGAAAAATCACCAGGTATTTGAACGTATCCGTAAGTTCATTGACTTCGAGGAAAACCCCGAGTCAATCAGTGAACTGATCGATACGATCAGGCAGTAATTGCTGCATCTCTTCAGAGGGGGATCGGATGAAGAAAAGAGCTTTACTTTTCCTTATGGTATTAATGTGCAGCCTTGTCAGTCTCACCGCACGGCCGGTGGTGATTAAACTCGGCAGTGCCGCGCCGGACAACAGCATCTGGGCGGATTCTCTCAAACGGATGGCTTCCGAATGGAGCCGTATTTCCGATGGTCAGATCCAGGTAAAAATCTACTTCGCCGGTTTCAAGGATGAATCCGACCTCATTCGAAAGATGAAATTCAACCAGCTGCAGGCGGGTATCGTCACCGGATTCGGTCTGCAGGAACTCTATCCGAATGTTCTGGCCTTCAGCATGCCCTTTCTCATCCAGAATGAAGAGGAGTTCAGTTACGTCCTCGGAGAAATGGGAGGGCTGATGAAGGAGGAAATAGGGAAGACCGACTTTCAGCTGCTGGCCTTCGCGAAAGCAGGCTGGGTCTACTTTTATACCAGAGATCCGGTTATCTACCCCTCAGATCTTAAGAGGATGAAAATTGCCTCATCAGGAACGGAAGCCGCTGATCTGATGAACGCGATGAAAAATATCGGGCTCCAGCCCGTGAATATTTCCACCGAAGAGGTCCTTTCCTCCCTGACCAGCGGGATGGTACAGGCTTTGTATGCCACGCCCATCATGACCGGAGCGATGCAGTGGTTCGGGGTGGCGGACAATATGGCGGACATGAAGGTGGCGCCCTTTCTGGGAGGAATTCTGATCAATGACCGGACATGGAGGCAGATACCCGATGAGATCAAACCTGAGTTGATAGAGGCCGCGGAGGAAATCGGCAGCGAACTGAATAGAGAGATCGGAAAGCTCGAGGATGATGCAGTTGAGCAAATGAAGGACTATGGACTGGTGGTCAATCCGATTCCTGAGGATGCGAGACGGGAATGGAAGGATCTTTTCGACCGGGGCCGCAGACAGTCCGGAAGGACCTTATATTCTCAGGAGTTCATGGATCAGCTCGAGGAAGTAATAGCCGAATACCGCAGGGGCAGAGAATAATAAAGCGAAAAGGAAAAATATGCCGCAAAATAGGACCAGTATCAGCAGGATAGAGGAAGGAGTAAACTACCTTTCTCTCTTTATTCTCGCTTTGATCCCGGCAATAGAAGTTGTACTCCGGGGATTCTTCCGGACGGGTATTCCCGATTCCCAATCCTACGTATATCATCTGGTTTTTTTCCTCACTTTTATCGGCGGAGCTCTCACGGCCCGGGAAAACCGTCACCTTTCTATCGTAGTAGGCAACCAGCACCTTCCTGCTTCATGGCGAAAGCCGGTTGACGTGGTCAATAGTCATATCAGTATCGCCATCGTTACCGCTCTTTTCTGGAGTTCCCTTTCCTTTGTACTTCTGGCGTTTTCCGGGGGAGGCCGGATCGGCTTCATTCCTATTCGCCTGATTATCATATTCATGCCGGTGGGCCTGGTCTCTATTGCCTGGAGGTTCTACCTTTTCTCGCCGACCGGCCGGATGAACCGTTTGGCAGCGGGACTCGGGGTATTGACGGGCATCCTTCTTTCCTTCTCGAGTATCTACAATCTTCTCTTTTTCTTTTTTCCGGGCTTGCCTCTCTTTTTTGACAGTCTCCTGAATTTGTGGTACCTGTGGATTCCCGGATTGGCCCTGGCCGGTATTATCATTCTTGTAATCTCAGCTGTTCTCGGTGTTCCTCTTTTCGTCGTGCTCGGGGGTGCTGCATTTCTCCTGTTTGCGCGGAACGGCGGGGCTCTCGAATCAGTGCCGAACGAGGCTTACACCATGCTTATCAGTGAGACGATACCGGTTATTCCTCTCTTCACCCTCGCCGGATTCGTGCTGTCGGAGTCAAAAGCCGGAGAGCGGCTGGTCCGCCTGTTTCACGGTATGTTCGGATGGATCCCGGGCGGCCAGATTATCGCAGCTGTCCTGGTTTCAACTTTTTTTACCACCTTCACCGGAGCATCGGGAGTAACCATCCTCGCTCTGGGCGGGATACTTTATGTAGTTCTGCACAAGGAGGGACCCTTTGATGAGAAATTCACTATAGGATTTCTCACTGCCTCCGGAAGTGTGGGATTTCTCTTTCCACCGAGTTTGACCATCATTATCTATGCGGTGGTCGCCAGGATCAGTGTGATCGATATGTTCGTGGGGGCTTTCCTTCCCGGGCTTATCGTGATGGTGACCATGATGATTATCGGGATCATCGTGGCCTGGCAGCACAGAGTTCCGACCAGTACTTTTAATTTTCAGGAGGTCCGGCAGGGGCTGCGGGAAGGGATGTGGGAACTGCTCCTCCCGGTTTTCATCATCATATTCTATTTCGCCGGTATTACGACCCTTCTGGAAACCGCCTCGCTGTCGGTTATCTACGTAATAATCATAGAGGTATTCATTCACCGGGAGGTAAAGATCGGAGATCTTCCGAAAATAGCCCTGAAAGCTATGCCGATTATAGGCGGGGTCCTGATTATCCTTGCCATGTCCAGGGGACTCTCCTATTATATTATCGACGCCAGAGTGCCGAGAATCCTTACCGAATGGATCCATCTGAACATCCAGTCCAGAGTCGTTTTCCTGATACTGCTGAATATTGCCCTTATCATCACCGGATGTTTTATGGATATCTTCTCAGCTATTATGGTCGTTGCCCCTCTCGTTATTCCCATCGGGCAGGTTTTCGGCGTGGAGCCGGTGCACCTCGGGATCATTTTTCTGGCCAATCTTGAACTCGGATTCATGACTCCCCCGGTGGGTTTGAACCTCTTTCTTTCCTCCTACCGCTTTGAAAAGCCTCTCAGCCGGATCTATTCAAGCGTGATACCCTTCTTTCTTCTGCAGCTGATCGCCCTTCTGGTGATAACCTATGTGCCCTGGTTCACGACGGTTCTGCTTTCATTGAGGTAGCCGATCGGCGGAGACGAGATATACTGCCGCCTGCAGGCTCATGGTCCCGGGGGCTTCATCCTCACGATCGGGGACACTAGGTGCTTTTTGAATGCAAGCCCAGTTCGCCTTCCATCTGAGCCCGGAGGCTGTCGATGAACTCCCGGTATTTGGTATTTTCATCTCTGAGGCGTTCGATCTCATAAATCATCCAGGCTACATCCTCTTCGGCGTTTTCGATATCGTAGTTGTAGGTGCTGTGCCGGTTGTATTTGAGCCAGCAGATCTGATTACCCTCACGTTTTTTCTTTTCCAGAAGTTTCTTCAGCTTTTTCAGGCGGTCGCTTTGGGATTTACCGAAATCTTTTTTCATCGGTCCCCCATAAACAGATCACCGAGATTACCCAGAACTGATCCCTCTCCCTTGGACTGACTGCCGTGCGGTATCTGCCGGAGCACCCTGGCGGCGAGCCGGCTGAAGGGAAGGGATTGGAGGTACACGGTTCCGTGACCTTCAAGGACCGCCAGAAACAGGCCCTCTCCTCCGAAGAGCATCGACCGGAGATTTCCCGATTTCCGGATCCGGTAGTCGATCCCGGTGGTGAAACCGACGAGACATCCCGTATCGACGAGAAGCTTTTCGCCGTTCAACTGGCGGCGGATGACTGTCCCTCCGGCGTGAATGAAAGCAAGGCCGTCCCCCTGGAGTTTTTCCAGAATGAAGCCTTCTCCGCCGAACAGTCCGGTGCCGAGACGTTTCGTGAAGGTGATATCCACCCTGGTCCCTTTGGCGGCGCAGAGGAAGGCGTCCTTCTGACAGATGAAGGTACCGCCGATGGAACGGAGATCGAGAGGGATGATCTTTCCCGGATACGGCGCGGCGAAAGCGGCAATTTTTTTCCCCTTTCCGCGATTGGTGAAATGGGTCATGAAGAGAGATTCTCCGGTCAACACCCTTTTGCCCGCCCCGAGGGCTTTTTCGAAAAAACCGGCGCCGGTGCTCGAACCGTCTCCCATTACCGCCTCGAAATCGATGCCGTCGTCGATATAATTCATCGCTCCGGCTTCGGCAATGACGGTCTCCTGCGGATCGAGGATGATCTCCACCAGCTGCATATCGTCACCGATTATCCGGTATTCAATTTCATGTGCCATTCTGCTCTCCTTTGACCTCTTCGAGAACCCGGAGGATCTCCGGCAGTACCTGCTTTTTCCTGGACAAAATTTCGGGCAGATCGAAGAGGCCCTGTTCTTCTTTCTTAAAAACCAGTTTGTCTTCCGCCGTCGGAAAGGAAGTGCATAACAGTTTGCTCTGTTCCTTGATAACATTACTGATGAGGAGC
>Ga0272441_10009286_pt1 | contig 15248 bp, 15 predicted proteins | sample SSMProp6N_FD_193582 | JGI IMG/M metagenome (GOLD analysis project Ga0272441, IMG submission 193582) | Marine sediment archaeal communities from Little Sippewissett salt marsh, Falmouth, MA, United States - SSM-Prop-6N | ecosystem: Environmental > Aquatic > Marine > Wetlands > Sediment ... | reverse complement strand
GGTGTCTGCCATACCGGTAGTGGCAGCAGCGTCGAGTAGACGTCACGCAGCGGCCCGATCAGCAGCGCCCCCACGGCGAGGCCGAGCAGCACACCCAATATTGCGATGGCGAGGGCGAGCACGAACGGACGGATCGCCAGGCGGCGCCTCGGTGAGCCGAGCGCCATCCCAATGCCGATCTCGCGGCGCTGGCCCTCCATCACCCGGCCGATGAGGTTGACCGCGGAGAGGGTGGCACCGGCCACCATCAGCAGCGACACGACGGTCCAGAACCGGCTGTCACCCTCGATGTCGTCGTAGAGCACCTGGTAGGAGAGCTCGTCATCGCGCGCGGTCACACCCGCGGCCACCGGCGGGTCCGCAGCCGCAAGGGCATCCTTGAGGTCGGCGACCACCTCGCTGGTGTCGGTCCCGGGCTCCAGGGTGAGCACGAGGTCGTTCACCACACCTGGGGCGCCGGCGATGCGCTGGGCGCCGTCCAGAGTCGTGTAGGTGACGGCGAACCCGGAATCGGCCGCAAAGAACCCCACTCCACCGGTGTCGACGACGAAGTCCTCCGGCCCCATCCCGAAGCCGACATAGGGGACGTCGACGCCCCGCACCGTCACCGTGCCCTCGCTGGGCAGGTCACGGGCAGCGGCGAACTTCTGCTCGAGCACGAGCGTGGGCACCGGGTCCGCCGCTTCGACAGCCCGCCCGGAGTCGATGTGCACCGCGTCCACATCGGAGTTCAAAGGTGCTCCAAGCACCCGGCCGGGCACCAGCACCTCGTCGCCGTCCGGGGTCACCACCAGCACCTGGGTGGATACCACGAGCCGCTCGGTCGAACTGGCCACGGTGTCCGCGCTGTCCGAGGACGCCAGCAGCGCAGTGAGGTCTCCCTCCGGCAGCATCGCGCCGGGCGTCAACGCCACCTCGACGTCGTGCAGCCCCAGCAGCGCGAACGACGCGTCGTTGGACTGCGTACGCCACTCGCCGGTGCTGGACAGGGCGGCGTAGGTCCCGGTGCCCAGCGCGAGGACGAGGGCGATGGCCGTGACCAGCAGCCAGCGATGACGCAGGTCCCGGCCGATCCACCGCAGCCACAGCGCGGGCATGGAGGAGTGCCGGGCGTGCCGGTGCCGCGGCGGGGGAACGACCTGCCGGTGGCCAGAGGTCGGGCGGGACAGGGTGAGGGTTGGCATCACGGCCTCACCAGTGCAGGTCACCGACGGCCGCGCGGCCACCGGCTGGCGGCCCGTCAGAGACGATGTGGCCACTGGAGAGCTCGACCACCCGGTCGGCAACCCGGGAGATCTCCCGGTTGTGGGTCACGACGACCACGGTCTTGCCGGCCTCGGCCTGCTCGCGCAACAGCTCGAGGATCTGCACGCCGGTGCGGAAGTCGAGCTCGCCAGTGGGCTCGTCGGCCAGGATGATCGGGTTGCCGGTCGCCAGCGCGCGGGCGATGGCCACCCGCTGCTGCTCCCCGCCGGAGAGCTGGTGCGGGAAGTGGCAGGCTCGCTCGGCCAGCCCCACCTGATCCAGCACCCGGTGGGCCACCTCGGTGGAGTCGTCCCGCCCGGCGGCATCAGCGCCGAACTGCACGTTCTCGGCCGCGGTCAGCCCCGGGAAGATGTTGAAGCTCTGGAAGACGAAGCTGACCGTGCGCCGGCGTACCTGGCGGCGTGCCTCGCGGGTGGCGTGGGTGATGTCGACGCCGTTCACTCGCACCGACCCGGCGGTGGGGATGTCGAGCGCCCCGAGCATGTTGAGAAGGGTGGTCTTGCCCGAGCCGGACGCGCCGAGCACCACGACGAAAGCGCTCTCGTCCACGTGCAAGTCAACGTCGTCGAGGGCGCGCACCTCGCTTCCACCTACGTGGTAGTAGCGGCAGAGGTCGTCGCAGTCGATACGAGTTCCCAGCGACGCGTCCGGGGCAACCACCAATGCAGCGTTGGCTGTCACTTCTCCACGTTGCCGCACACCGGCGGTCCGTGGCAGAGCACGAGGTCCCGACCGCGGAGTGGCGCTGCGAGGACGCCAGGAAGACCAGTCAGACCGGCTCGCCAGCGCGGCGGAGAGCGCCGGAGACACCGAGCCACCGATAGATCCGCGACAGGTGCGACTCCCCCACACGTGGCGCATCCAGCGAGTGATTCCGCGCGCATCTGCCGCTTGTGGTGCGGCGTCGAGCGCCGACCAACCGCCTCCCCGGGGACACGCCCGTACGCGCGTTGACCAACGTCACCAGATAGCAGGCAGCAGTCGGTACCGCGTGCGTGCCTGGTACTCGCGGTAGCCGGCCAGTTCTTCGGCCAGCGTCGCGTCCTCCAACGATGTCCGCAGCACGGTGAGCGCGACGTATCCGGCCCAGGGCAGCAGCGCCCAGATCGATCCCAGCAGGAGTGCTGAGCCGAGGAAGGCCACACTCAACCCGGCGTACCCCGGGTGCCGTACCACGCGGTACGGCCCGTCCGAGACCACGGTGTGGCCTCGCTCGGTCTGGATGCGCACCACCTGGGAGAAGAACGGATTCGCGGTCATGGCCCACACGACCACTGCGAAGCCCACCACAAACAATGCCGCGCCCAGGGCGACGAACCAGGTCGGCACCGCCGGCGCCCAGCCCCAGCGCTCGTTCAGTCCGGCGACGGCCAGGATCCCCAAGGAGGGCACCGTCTGGGCGGCGGTGAGGTAGCGGTCCCAGGAGACCCCTCCGGCACGCCCCTTGCTCCGCTCCTCCACCAGATCCCGATGCTGCGGGATGAGCAGCGCGGCGGAAGCAGCAATCGAACCGGCGTACAACCCGACGTAGAGCCACCCCGCCGCCCACCGAACCGTGCCAGCACTCGCGAACAGGATGACACCCTGAACGGTGATGGCCGTCAGCACCTGCATGACCCGCCGCGCCAGCGCCGTCACCGTAGGCAACCTCCGGTCCCAGACTCGGCCGCCGACGCCGTGCGCACCACGGTCCAAGGACCTCGCCGAGACTCGACACCAGCCACGCCTGAGCGAGTCCTGCTGCGCCCATCCGCAGGCCGCGCGGTCGTCTTCGAGTCCTCGGACTCTGGCGGTCAGCGTGAGCGGGGCCTAGAGATGGGGCGAGGCTGGGATTGGTGGCGAGGGTCGTGAGTTTGCTGGATCGGGTGATGTCGGGGTTGTACTTCCGCTGGGCCTACCATCCGACCCCGGTGCCGGTGCTGGCACCGCTGACCGGTCTGCCGATCGAGCACAACCTGGCCAGCGTTCCGTGGATCGTCGAGGACAAGCCGGTGTGCCAGTCCGTGGCCATACAGATGATCGCGGCACGCTACGGAGTGCACCGGTCGCGGGCTGAGATCGACTTCCTGATGGGGTTCACCTACGGCGCGGGCTACCGGGCCGACTGGGGCTTCCTGACCGTGGGCGTCGACCCGGAGACCGGGATCGCCACAGCGGCTCCCTTCCTCGGCCTGATCACGCAGTACCACACGACCAGCGATGCCGACCGCTACGTCGCGGCGCTGAAGGCGGGTCTCGCCGCTGGCCACCCGGTCCGAGTGCCCCTGGACATGGCCACGCTGTACGGGCAGGGCGAGCCGCTGCCCCACAACGAGGTCCTGGTCGGCTACGACCCGGCCGGCTTCTACTACTACGAGCCGATCAGCCTGCCCCCCTCGCCGTGCAGGCCCGGTCAGCAGCCCCCGGGACAGCAAGGCCTGCACGTCCAGACCGGCCGTCTGCTGGCGGCGGTCCGGCGGCAGACCGAGATGTTCGCCTACCCCTGGCGCTACGCCCTGGTCTCCTTCGCCCCCGCACCCACCCAGACCGACCTCACCCCGGTCTGGCGCAAGAACGGGCAGGCCCTCGTCGGTGGCTCGAGGTGGGGACAGCGCTGGGGCGCAGTCGCCACCGAGCATGTGGCCGGCCTCATCGACGAGGCCACCGCACCCGTTGGACTCGCCGAACGCGGTGTCCTGCTCGGGCTGGCCACCCGACCCGACAACGCGGCCTACCTGCGCCAGGCGCACTCCGAGGTCACCGACATCGTTCACGCCGCCGACGACTTCGACCAAGCTGCGGCCGCCTACCAGGCCGCCCACGCCATCCTCAGCGCCGACAGGGATCCCGTTGGCGCCCCCCACCAGCTGGCGCAGCATCTCCGCGAGGCGGCCACCGCCGAACGCCGTGCCGGGCAGCGGTTCCTCCGCCACGCCCGCAGACCCACCCCGGTCGCGCTCTCGGGAGGCCTGGTCTAGGTCTAGGGCCCTCCCTGGCAGCATCGGCGCCGTAGGCGTCCGATCGCCCCTAACGGTCGACCGAAGAGGTGAGTTGCTGTGGACGGGTCAATCTCCTGATACCTGTGCCGATTCCCGGCCACGGGAGGTACGGCCGCCGACCTTCGGTGCGCGCCTAGGCCACAACCAGTGTGCTTCCGGTCGCGGCTGCTAGGACGTGGTCCTGCTGACCATTCGGCGGATGCTCTCCACATGGCTGACCGGAATGCACTGTCAGTGACAAGTCCGGTGACCCGTTGGGTGCGGGGATTCTGCGGGGAGGTGCCCGGTGGTGGCGACCGCGTCGGCGAAGGCGTCCAGACCGGCGGCGAGGGAGGCGATCTGGTCCGGTGGCCAGTCGTCGAGCACGCGGGCCAGGTACCCGGCCCGGAAGCGGCGGGCCCGCTCGTGCAGTCCGTGGCCGGCGTCGGTGAGGTGCAGCTCGGCCCGTCGGGCATCGGCGGGGGAGACGCGCCGCTCGACCATGCCCGCGGCCACCGCCCGCTCGACGAGCCGGGACGCCGTGGACGGGGCCACGTCGAGCCGTTCGGCGACCTCGGCCACCCCACAGGTGCCCGGCTGCAGGCCAGGTTCGCGGGAGAGGGCATCGACGACGAGGACGGTGGACAGCTCGACGTCCTCGCCGAGGTCGGCCCGCATCCCCTCGTGGGTGCGCGGCGCCGTCCACAGCCGCCGCAGCCGCATCAGCGCGGCATCCAGCACGACCAGGTCGGCCATCACGCCATCCGACGTGGACGCCGGTTGTCGCGACCCAGGCATGTCTGTACGGTACACGCTATGACGCATGCACGATACAGACATCGCCACGCGGGCACACGTGCCGGGGCCGGCCCCCGCCGTGGGTGAGGGCCCGGTGCTGGTCACCGGCGCCACAGGGAACGTCGGCCGCCACGTGGTTGCGGGCCTGCTCGACGCCGGGCGGCCGGTGAGGGCGGCCGACGTGGACACCGCCCAGGTCACCGAGGTGTTCGGCGACGCCGTGGAGCCGGTGCGGTTGGACTTCACCGACCCGTCCACCTGGGCCGCGGCCTACACCGGGGTGCAGGTCATGTTCGTCCTGCGCCCGCCACGGCTGGCCAAGATCGCCCGGGACATGGCCCCCTCCCTGGAGGCGGCCCAGCAGGCCGGCGTGGCGCACATGGTGCTGCTGTCCCTGCAGGGAGCGGAATCCAACCGGGGTGTCCCGCACGCCAAGCTCGAGGCCTGGCTACGACAGTCGGGCCTGGGCTGGACGTTCGTCCGGCCGTCCTTCTTCGCCGAGAACCTCACCAGCACCCACCGCAGCGACATCCGCGACCGCGACAAGATCATGGTGCCCGCCGGGGACGGGGCGACCTCGTTCGTCACCGCCTCCGACGTGGCCGCCGTCGCCACCGCCGCGCTGCTAGACCCCACCGCGCACCGCGGGAAGGCCTGGACCCCCACCGGGCCACACGCCCTGACCTACACCGAGGTGGCGGCAATCCTGTCCGCCGTCCTCGACCGGCCCATCCGCTACCGCCGGCCGGGTGTGCTGCGCTACGCCCGGCACGCCCGAACCACGCTGGGCATGCCCTGGGGCATGGTCGGGGTCACCACCGCCATCTACACCGTCGCCCGCCTCGGCAAGGCCAGCGGCCTCACCGATGACGTGCGCACCGTCACCGGCCGCGACCCGACGGAGTTTCGGGACTGGGCCGAGCAGCACCGCGACTCCTGGGCCCGCCCCCCCGCACACCACCCCCGCACAAAGATGAAGGGAACCGCATGAACGTCGCCGTCCTCGGAGCCACCGGCCGCACCGGCCGACCGCTGGTCGACGAGCTGCTGCGCCGCGGGCACACCGTGACCGCCCTGGCCCGAGACCCCGCCAAGCTTGCCGAACTCGGTGGCCGCGTCCGGGTCGTGACCGGCACCAGCACCGACCCGGCCGCCCTCGATGACCTCCTCACCGGCACCGACGCGGTCGTCTCCGCGCTCGGGCCGAGCACCAAGGAGGCCACCCTGCACACCGACACCGCCCACGCCCTCGTCCAGGCCATGGCGCGCCACGGCGTGACCCGGTTCATCGGAATCAGCGGCGCCGGCATCGACGTCCCCGGCGACACCAAAGGCCCCCGCGACAAAGCCATCTCCTGGATGGTCAAGAAGATGGGCGGGCCCGTCGCCGCGGACAAGCAGACCGAGTACGCCGCCTACGCCGCAAGCGACCTGGACTGGACGCTGGTCCGACCGCCCCGCCTCGTCGACGGACCCCCCACCGGACGCATCTACCACCACGCCCACACCCCCGGCCGGTCCTCCTCCCTTCGCCGCACCGACCTCGCGCTCCTACTGGCCGACGTCCTCGACCAGCACCTCTACCCCCGGCAGGCACCATTCGTCGCGCAGTCCTGACCACGGCGCGAGACGCCCTCGCGCTACGTCGCCCTCGGGGTTTCGGCAACGCTCGCTCATGCCTGCGGGCGTTCGCCTCTGGGACGTGAGACGCGCAGGCCGGGTCCCCGCCCTGCTCCCACCGGCGCGTCGAGCGGGGCTCTCAGGGGCATGGGTCTCGAGGTCGACCAGCGTCAAACAACAGGAGGCTGGTCGACATGACTCGGGGATGGCACCCTCGAGTCGATCTGCTGGAGTGCCCACGTGTTCCCGTCGGGGTCGCCGAAGTAGGCGTACCTAACGCCGCCGAGGTCCGCCACCGGGCCCACAGGGACGCCGTTGTCGACCAGCTCGTCGCGAACCCGCGCGATGTCGTCGACCACGAGATGGGTGTTGCGGACAGAGCCCGGTGCAGCCAGTCCGCCGATGTCCACGCCGAACACGATTGAGCAGCTCGACCCCACGGGGGTCAACTGGACAACACGCATCCCGTTGCCTGGCGTGACGTCGTGATCGAGGACGAAACCGACCTTGTCACGATAGAACGACAAACTCGCCTCGACGTCGGCGACGGGAAGCATCACGACTTCCAGCGACATGCGCACGAGGCGACACTACGACCACGCGAAGAGGCTCGGGCCTCATGACCGCGCCCTGCGCTGCTCGGCAATACGCCTGCAGCCGATGACGCGTTCCGCCAAGCGCTGTTCGGCCACGAACGGCTCCGGGCGCCAACGTTCATCGCCGTGACCAAGGCCGGTCACAGCCGGGCTGCTACCGCGGCAGACCCCCACCGATCTCGCACCCTGCTCCAGGAGGCCCGCGACCTGGCGACCGAGCTCGGCCCGCACAGCCTGGTCAGGGCGACTTGACAGCGCTGGCGCAACTCTGGGGCAGTTCGGACTGCCCCAGCCCGCGGTCACAGACCGAGCTCAGCCTTCAGATCCTCCAGAGGGCGGCTGGGGCTGCCGGACGACTCCCACCGATCGATGACGTCGTCAGCCCAGTAGCGCTCCTCGAGGTCATCGAGATGCTCGGCCAGCGCCTGCGGACGACACCACGGACCCGCCACAACGCAAGTCGGCCGAACCCACACACCGTGATTGCTGCCGTCCGCGATATCCAGGAGGTCGCATGAGAACAACCCCACTCCCCCTCGCTGACCCGCCGCACGACACCGTGCGGCCACCCATCCCAAGACCAACTGAAGATCACAAACTCCACCTGAGCGGCGGAGCAAGATATGCGTCTGGTCCCCAGACGCGGGAAGCGCGACCAGCGGGTCGCAGCCAGAGCGACGACCAGTGGGGTCGTTCGGGGGGACTTCGATGACCGGTCGCATCCGCGGCCAGGGCCGCGGATGCGACCACCGACACCCGGGTCGGCCCCGCCTTGTTCGGGTCCGGCTCGGCGAGGACGAGTACGCCGACGTCGCAGCAGCGGCCAGCGCCTCAGGCCTAGTGCCCACCGGGTTCGCCGCCGAAGCCGCGCTCGCGGCGGCACGCCGAGTGGGACAGATGCCGGGCGCTGACGCCGAGGCTGCGCAAGAGCTGATGGGTACGCGCGCGCAGCTGCGCCGCTACGGCAACAACATCAACCAGGCCGCCCGCGTACTCAACGCCGGCGGGGACCCACCCGAGTGGTTGAGGAGCGCCATCGCCTCAGCCGACCGAGTCGTCCACAGCATCGACAGGGTCGTCCAGGACCTGCTCGACCCGCCCCGCGATCGAGCATGACGGTTCACCAATTTGCCGAGGGTCGGGCGTCTGCAGCGAACTGTTGAGGAGCGCACGGGGGTGCGTCCTATCGCCCACTTTGACGCACGCCATTGCCGGACGATACTATCGAAAGGCGGTAGTATCCGGGTGTGGCTATCCAGTCTTTCGCCGATGCGAGTACGGAGAAGGTCTGGCGTCGCCAACGCACGGCTCGGCTGGGCGCGGACATCCAGCGGGCGGCACAGAAGAAGCTCAGGCTGCTCAACGCAGCCGGCGCCCTCAACGATCTGCGCGTCCCACCAGGCAACCGTCTGGAGAAGCTCACCGGGGATCGGGTGGGTCAACACTCGATTCGGGTGAACGACCAGTACCGGATCTGCTTCACCTGGACCGCCGGGGGACCAGCCGACGTTGAGATCGTCGACTACCACTAGGAAGGAGGGAGCGAGATGACTAAGGCACACGATCCGATCACTCCGGGGGAGATCCTGCGCACCGAGTTCCTCGAGCCGCTGGCGATCAGCCAGTACCGGCTGGCCCAGGCCACCGGGCTGAGCCAGACCCGCATCGGTGAGATCGTTCGGGGCAGGCGGCGGATCACCACCGAGACCGGCCTGCGGCTGTCTCGCGCTCTCGGGGTCAGCGAACGGTTCTGGATCAACCTGCAGGCTGACTACGACATCGAAGTCGAGCATGACACCCATGAGGACGCCCTGAACCGGGTCCAGAGCCTGGTCAGCTAGCCAGCCGACCTGGCCGAGACCTCGTCGGTGCCGTATCGGAGCAGACCGAGCGCGCCATCGCAACGCCTGCCCCGCCGGAGTTGACGTCGTGTAACTCGGCCAACTCGACGTCGGTGGACCGGGCCTGCTCACCAGCCAGGCCCGGCGCCGGCGCTCGCGGCGCAACCACTCCGAGAACCAGCGTCACAACGCCGCGTATGGACGCAGCATGACGAGGGCCGCATGGTCGACCGGCACAGTCGTGAGTGGTCCAGTTCTCGGCGGCGCCGCCGGAAGTTGCTGAGCGCCTGCGCACGGCCAACGCAGCCCGTAGCGTCGGCACATCCGGAGCGGGGCGTTGGTCGTGGACGTGTCGGGCCTCCGGCCTACCGGAAGGCCCGCCCATGACCGATCACAAGGCCCTCGTGCAGAACCTTTACGAGGCGCTAGTCCCCGACGCCGACGTCTCTGCAGTCATCGACCGGCACTTCGCCGACGACTTCGTCGAGAACGAGGTCTTCCCCGGCCAGGACGACTCACGGGAGACCCCGAAGCAGATGTTCACCATGGTCTTCGCCGCCTTTCCCGACTTTCGGGCGACGGTGCACGACATCATCGAGGACGGGGACAAAGCCGCCGTCCGGTTGACGTTCAGCGGAACCCACCAGGGCGAGTTCATGGGTGTTCCCGCCAGCGGCAACCATGCCGAGTTCAGCGTCATCGACATCCACCAGTTCCGCGGCGACAAGATCGTCGCCCGCTGGGGCGTCACCGACATGGCCGCGCTGATGGCGCAGATCGGCCAAACCTCGGACTAGCCATCGGGCGTTCACCGTCCCCGCCCTTTGGGTCACCTCCCAGGAGGACGATCGTGACTCCCGACGGTCACGCCGGGCCCAGCCACGGTCCACTTCGTAGCCGCGTAGCGTGCACACGCGTCGTTCCGGCCGCGTAGCGTCCCGCTGTCGGCGATCCTCACAGTCACTCCGCGTGTGAACGCGCCGCGGCGGGTGGCCGTGCGGTCCCGGCTCACCTGCCTCGTGTCCGCCGCGTAGCTGTCGAGCGCGGTGCGCTATGCGCTCGACGCTTCGCGTTTGCGTTGTGCCCGTGGATTCTCATGCGGCGGGGCGGCGGGTCATCGCCCGCCCTGTTGCGGGCCGGGCGTGGTGCCTGGCTGGGCGCCGCGGCCCAGGCCGGCGGCACGTCCCAGGGAGATGGCCTGGTCGGGGTTGGCTGTTCCGAGCTTGCCCACGATCTCCGACACCCGGTTGCGGATGGTCTTGGGCGCCAAGTAGAGCCGTGCGGCGATCTGCCCCGTAGACATCCCTTGCGCCAGCAGCTCCAGGATCTCCAGCTCGCGGGCGTCAAGGGAGCCGAGCGCGTCGGTTCGGGGGGCTGTGGACGCGGCTGCGACCACGGCGCCGGCGGCGCCCTTGCCCAGCACGAGCGTCCCGTGTGCGGCGGAGTGGATGGCTCGGAGCACGTCGTCGGGATCGGAGTCCTTCAGCAGGTAGCCGTCCAGGCCGGATCCGAGGCTGCGCATGACGGCCTGGTCGTCGGCGTGCATTGTCAGCACGATCACGCGCAGCTCGGGCCATTGCTCCTTGAGGGAGGCGCCGAGGTGGATGCCGTCCCCGTCGGGGAGTTCGAGATCGACAACCGCGACGTCCGGCTGTGCTGTGACAGCCAGGGCCTGGGCCACGGTGCGTGCTGTGGCGATCAGCGCCAGCGCGTCATCGGACTGGACCAGTGCGGACAGTCCCGACAGGACGATGGGGTGGTCGTCGACGAGCATCACCCTGATCATGCGACCGCCTCCGTCGGCAGTTCGATATGCAGGTGCACACCTGTGGGCGGATTGGATCTGATCGATAGCCGTCCACCGAGGTTCTCGGCGCGCCTCTGCAGGGAGCTCAGGCCCACCCCCGCCACGATCGGCCCGCCGGCGCCGTCATCGAGGACGTCGACGTGGATTGCGCCACGGTCTGAGGCGGTGACTCGAACGGTGACGTGCTCGGCGTGGCCGTGGCGCAGCGCGTTGGCGACGCCTTCGGCGACTGACCGGTAGACGGCCACTGCCACATCGGGGTCCAGCCCCGCACTCAGCTGGGTCTCGAGCACCACCTGACAGTCCGCGGCGGCGAAGGAGGTGACGAGCTTGGTCAGTGCCACCTCAAGGTCGGTGTCCTGTAGGGCAGAGGGGGTCAATCCCGAGACGATACGGCGCAGGTCGCCGCGGGCACTAGCCAAGTCTGAGGCCAGTGACTCCAGCAGGGGCGTCGGGCTCCTGCGAAGCTCGGCCTGCACGGCCATGCTCAACCCCGCCAGCTGCGGTCCGACGCCGTCATGCAGGTCTCCGAGGATGCGTGACCTCTCCTGATCCTGCTGGCGGGCGACGTCGCGACGCGCCAGCTCTGCCCTGACCGCCAAGTCGACCGCCCGGGTCATCAGTGCCACGGTCGGCAGCATCTGGAGGAGGACCCGGTCCTGGTGGGGTTCGGGACCCTCGGGGTTGCTCGGCTGGATCGCCAGGACGCCCACCCGGTTGCCGCCCACATCGAGCGGGTAGGCGATCCAGCCCGCCGGCGGGTCGAAGGGCTCGGCCCCGATCACCAGCTGTGCCCCCGAGTGACCGGTGGCCGCCTTGATCATGGTGGCTGCCTTGCCCAACAGCTCCCGGGGGTCCGCCTGAGGGCTCAGATCCGCAGTCAGAGCAGCCATGTCGGCGGGGGTCAGGGCGCCACTGCCGTACCTGCGCTCCAGGAAGGTGCGCCGCAGCCACAGGGCCGCCGGCCAGGCCAGGGCGGCGGCGATCACCGCCGCAAACGCCGCCGACATCTCGGGGAACGGGATGCCGGACCGCACTCCCCCCGCTCGGACCACGAGGGCCACGGCAGCACCGGCCAGCAGCGCAGCCAAGGGAACGGCAGCATCCATCACCGGTTCCTCGACAGGACGGAACTCGCTCGTTGTGGCCAGTCGGAGCACCAGTGCGGCGAGGGCCCAGATCCCCAGGGTCGTCACCACGGCCAGGGTCTGCGCCGAGGCCAGCAACGACACGGCAGTGACGGCGGCCATCAGGATGCATGACCACAGCAGGAACCAGGTCAATCGGCGTCGGGACATCCGATCAGCGGGAAGGCCCATGGCCCACCCGAGCGCGACGAGCGTCACCAGGACCAGCAGGACGGCGCTGCGCTCACCCACTCGTTCCAGCGGATCCCACGCCCACTGGCCATCGGCCAGCAGGAGTGCCGCCAGCACCAGTGCGGCGGGAAGCATGGCAAGGACCACCATGGTGCGACCGATCCGACTTCCGGGCTCACGGTCCAGCAGCACGGCGGCGGCCAGCCCAAGCGCGGGCCAGCCCGCGCAGAACAGGGCCCCCGTCGGCAGGTCCTGACCGAACCCCGCAAAGACAGGTAGCAGCCCGATCGTGGTCGCCCCAGCAGCGGCGTAGACCACGCGCGGGACCCCTGAGCGCACAGGGGCAAGGGCGGTCACCGCCCCATGATGGGCCATGGACTCGGCACACCGGTATGCGTTGGCCACGGCTCGGGACACCAGCGGGAACCGGCGGGAACCAGCGGGACCCAGCGGGATATGCGGGATCTGGCCCCCGGGACAGCGCCGGTGTCAGGCTGACGGCGCACCCCGGATCCGCGGGGACCGAATGTGGAGGTACCACTCATGACCGCATCGACCGACTCGACCGCATCGACTGCAGTGGGCCAACGCCGGGGCATCTCCGGACCCGCGCTGCTGGCAACCGTGTTCCTGCTCACCACGGTCCTTGGCCTCGCGTTCCAGACAGCCGACTTCGTCTTCAGCGTGTCCGGCGAGGACCCGTACCGGGCGGAGGGCCCGGTCGACAGCATCAAGGGCATCGCTCTCTTCGGCGGGATCGCGCTCATCGTTGCGCTGGCCATTGCCCTGCCGCTGCGCCGAGACCCCGCTAAGGCCCGGATCGGTGCCATGGTCCTGGGCTCCTTCGCGTTGCTCACCCTGCCGTTCTTCTGGAGCGGTGCACCAGCGATCCTCGGCGCGGCAGCAGCCTGGATGGCCGGCCTCACCAAGGACACTGAGCCACAGACCGGGGCCGCCCGTGGCTTCGGCATCGTCGGGCTCGTGGTCGTCGCGATAGTGGTCGTCGCCACCCCGGTCCTGTACATCGCCAGCTTCGTCGCCGGCGCGTAAACGCAACCGGATCGGGTTCTGGCACCGTGTGACCGCGACCACCGCCTCGTCCATTCGCCGCCCAGTCGAGGATCCCCTGATCCACCGAAGCAGACCTCGGCGTTGAGGGCGGTGACCGTGCCCACCACCGGCATGTAGTGGTCGGCGAATAGGTCCCGGAACTCCGTCTCCCGGTCCATGCTCCACTACCGCCCCTGCGGACTCAGCCTCTACCCAGAGACAGACACCAGAGCCCGACACTCGGCGACGCCAGAGACCGACAACGATTAGGTAACGACGAGGACCGCAACCCGAGGATGATCCACCACAGATGGCCGTCAGAGCCCGTCGTGACGCTGACGACAGCCACGCCGTCGCAGCCAACCCCCACACCCAGCGCCCTCAGGTCGACATGAGCGAACATCGCCGCGCAACCCGAGCGACAACTACGGGACCTGACCCACTTCGGCTCCGCCTGTGGACGCGGTCCGCCGCCTGCAATGTGCGCCGAACCTGCGTCGCTACGCCCACTGTGGGGCACCTCTCGATGGGCGTCCTGGCGACTCGGCCAGGTAGGTACCGCGATGGTACCGTTCGTGCTATGGCGATGAACCTCCGACTCACCGACGCCGAGAGCGACGCCCTGCGCGCGAAGGCCGATCAGGAAGGGCGCTCGATGCAGGAGGTCGCCCGCACCGCGATCGCCCAGTACGTCTCGGACCGCCCGCAGCGACTGCAGGGTGCGATCCAGCGAGTCCGCACCGAGGATCGCGAGCTGCTTGAGCGCCTGAGCAAGTGACCGCGGACGAGATCGACTACCTCTCCGTCGAAGATCTCCTCGAGATCGCCACCGGAGTGATCGAACACGTGGCGGTCAGGGACGCCGGCCTCCTGGAGGCGGCTGCGGCCCGCCCCGAGATCACCGTCTTCGGTGAGGACGCCTACCCGACCTTCGAGGACAAGGCGTCGGCCCTGCTGCACTCATTGGTCCGAAATCACGCGCTCGTGGATGGGAACAAGCGCCTGGCGTGGTCGGTGGCACGCATCTTCTGCCTGCTCAACGGGCGGGACCTGACCTACACCGTCGACGAGGCCGAGGACCTGATGCTCAGAGCGGCGTCCGGCCAACTCGACGTGCCACACATCGCTGCGTGGATCGTTGCTCACTCAGCCACCGCTGCCTAGCGTCGCGTATCGCCCTACTCGCGACCCGACCAGAAACGCACTACATGCGGCAGAGATCCGGTAGAGGTGCGTGACCTCTGACCAGGGCGCACTCGGCGATTGAAGCCGACTCCAGATGCTTCCTCAGTGGGTGGGTGCGGCGATGGCAACGGCTGGGCGCAGCCGGGACGCTGGTCTCCCCTCCGTCCATCTTGACTGGCGGACGGTGGAGGGGGCGTCCCGTCTCGTCGGGAGGCGATGATCATGGGGGAAATGAAGATCCCCTTGAGTGGCACCGTGATCCGCGGCTCTACCCCGTGGTGGCCCAGTGACTCGGCACAACGCCCAGTCCACGGCTAGCACGCGTTCGATCCGGCGCTGGTGGACGCGGCGAACTCCGGTCACTCGCTGACGGTCACCCCTGCGGGCTGCGCGGACCAGACTGATGGTGGTGCCTCGTCGTCCTCGTAGGTCACACAAACGAGGACGTGCTCCCCCTCGCTTAGCGGGTAGGAGAAGCCATCCGTGGTGCCAGGGTCGACAACGAGCTGGGTCTTGGTCTCCACGAACTCCGGCGGTCCGATTTCCTTGGGTTCGGGCTGGAGATACTCGACGAAGTCGTCGACGGTCGCGCCATCGATAAGGAGGTCGATGGACACCGTCAGAAAGAGGTCACTGTCGTTGGTGCCCTGGAGTGTGACGTCTCCGGCGCTCAGCTGCTCGGGCCCGTCGTAGGTGCAGCTCGATCCGTCGAAGGCAACGCTCAACGTCTCCTGCTCTGTCCCGTCGTCCGCTACCTCGTCCTGCGCGAGGTCGGTCGTTGCCGTCTCCTGTGGTCCCTCGCCCGAGGC
>Ga0272441_10009285_pt1 | contig 15248 bp, 14 predicted proteins | sample SSMProp6N_FD_193582 | JGI IMG/M metagenome (GOLD analysis project Ga0272441, IMG submission 193582) | Marine sediment archaeal communities from Little Sippewissett salt marsh, Falmouth, MA, United States - SSM-Prop-6N | ecosystem: Environmental > Aquatic > Marine > Wetlands > Sediment ... | reverse complement strand
GCCGGGTTCCAGGGGGTGACCGGCGAAATGGATATTACCACCCTGGGACGCGGCGGTTCGGACACCACCGCGGTCGCCCTGGCGGTAAGCCTTAAGGCCGACCAGTGCCAGATTTACACCGACGTTGACGGTGTTTACGATGCCGATCCGCGTCTGGTTCCCGAGGCCCGGCCCTTTACTGAGATCGGCTACGAGGAGATGCTGGAGCTGGCCACCTACGGCGCCAGGGTAATGCACCCCCGGGCGGTCGAGCTGGGTGAGCTGTACCGGATGCCGATTCTGGTCGCTTCTAGCTTTAACCACAACCCGGGCACATTGATTCACGGAGGAGCTGATATGGAAGTGCGTAATAAGGTCGTCGGGATTGCCCACGATTTGGATGTTGCCAAGATAACCGTGGTCGGGGTTCCCGACCGGCCGGGGATTGCCGCCGGCATCTTTCGGGCGCTGGCTGAGGCCGGCATCAGCGTCGATACCATCGTCCAGAACACCGGGCTGGATAACGTCACCGACCTTACCTTCACCGTTTCCAAGAGCGACCTAGACCGCGCGTTGCGGGTCATCAGTCCGGTGGTAGAGGATATCAAGGCCCGGGAATGCGTCACCGATACTAACCTGGGTAAGGTCAGTATCATCGGTACCGGGATGCAGAACACGCCGGGCTATGCGGCGCGGATGTTCGATGCCCTGAGCGAGCATGATATTAACATCCAGCTGATTACGACCTCGGAGATACGGATAACCTGCATTGTCGCCGCCGATCGGGTTGCCGATGCGGTGCGGGTGCTGCACCGGGCGTTCGAGGTGGAAACCGGGCGTTAGCGCGGGCCGGTTTTCCCGAACGCTACGGCTAGGGGGTGGAACCTTTGCTAATTGGTCAGTGTTGGCATATAATCATGGCGTTCGGACGGCGGGTAACATGATATTACATAGAAAGGGTATAATGGAAGAGGAAGTAACGGGCCAGCGACAGCGGCGCACCAAGCAGGCGATTGATTTGGCCGTTCAGGGACGCTGGCGTGACGCGGTTAAGGTAAACCAGGAGATTGTGGATAGCTTCCCGAATGACGTCAGCGCGTATAACCGGCTGGGCCGGGCCTATATGGAAATCGGCAGCATCTCCCCGGCCGTCGAGGCTTACCGCCGGGCCATGGAGATTGACCCTTATAATGCCATCGCCCGCAAGAACCTCGACCGGCTTTCCCGTCTCGGCGATGCGGCGGTTTATTTGCCGGAGGATGCCGGGGTCAACCCCCAACAGTTTATCGAGGAGACCGGTAAGGCCGGGCTGGTGCGGCTCTACCAGTTGGGTAAGCCGGAGACGGTCGCCAGGATGGTGGCCGGGGATAAGGCCTACCTCAAGGTTGAGGGGATCAGTATGGTGGTCAGCAGCGGCTCCGGGGAGTACCTGGGGCAGGTTGACCCCCGTCATGCCCAGCGGCTGACCCGGTTGATGCAGGGGGGTAATGAGTATTCGTCGGCGATTGTCACTGCCGACGATGATAACGTCACGGTTATTATCCGGGAGGTCTATCAGCACCCCTCGCAGGTGGGACGGCTTTCCTTTCCGGCCAAGGATTTCAAGAGTCCCCACCCCTACGTCAGCGAAAAGGTGATCCACCGAGAGCCCGAGCTGGAGTATGAGGAGGAGGAGGAAGAGCCCGCTGAAGAGGAAGAAGTCGGTTACGCCACGATTGTGGATGTCGATAGTAATAATTATACTAATGATGATTCGGATGATGACGGTAAAGAAGACCGGAATATTGATGAGTAAGGGGTAGTCTCATGGTGCTGGGTAAAGTCAAACCGATTAATATTGAGGACGAGATTAAGAGTTCGTACCTCGATTACGCGATGAGCGTTATTGTTTCCCGGGCCCTGCCCGACGTACGTGACGGGCTCAAGCCGGTGCACCGGCGCATTCTGTATGCCATGCACGACCTGGGGGTGTCTCACAGCGGCCCCTACCGCAAGAGCGCCCGTATCGTCGGCGACGTGATGGGTAAATACCATCCCCACGGTGACAGCGCTATCTACGACGCTATGGTACGCATGGCGCAGGACTTTTCGATGCGCTACACCCTGGTTGACGGTCAGGGTAATTTCGGCAGCGTCGATAACGACCCGCCGGCGGCGATGCGTTATACCGAGGTGCGCCTCGAGACCATCGCCCAAGAGATGCTGCTCGATATCGACCGGGATACCGTGGACTTCATGCCCAACTTCGATAACAGCCTGGAAGAACCGATGGTGCTGCCCGCCCGGCTGCCCAACCTGCTCATCAGTGGCAGCGCCGGTATCGCCGTCGGCATGGCGACCAACATCCCGCCCCACAACCTGGGCGAGGTTTGTGAAGCTATCTCCTACCTGATTGATAACCCCGAGGCCACCGTCAACGACCTGATGCTCTCGGTCAAGGGGCCTGATTTCCCGACCGCCGGTATCATTCTGGGGCGCGACGGCATCAAGAGCGCCTACGCCACCGGCCACGGCAAGGTTGTCGTTCAGGCGCGAGCTCATATCAACGAGGCCGAGGACGGCGGGCGGCGGCGCATCGTGGTTACCGAGTTGCCCTATCAGGTCAACAAGGCCGCCCTCATCGGGCGGATTGCCGAGCTGGTCAAGAACAAGAGGATTAAGGGCATCAGCGAGATTCGTGACGAGTCCGACCGCCAGGGGATGCGCATCGTCATCGAGCTGCGCCGGGACACCCAGCCCCGCCCCGTGCTCAACGCCCTCTACAAGTACACTGCCATGCAGTCGTCCTTTTTCATTAACATGCTAGCCCTGGTTGACGGCCAGCCGCGGGTGCTCAGCCTCAAGGAGGCCCTCCAGCATTACATCGACTTCCGCGGTGAGGTTATCACCCGGCGCTCCCGCTTCGAGCTTAAAGAGGCCAAGGCGCGGGCTCACATCCTCGAAGGGCTCAAGATTGCCCTTGACCAGATTGAAGAGATTATCCGCACCATCCGCGGCTCGGAGACGACCGAGGCGGCGCGGCAGAACCTGATGATTGATTTCGGCCTGAGCCAGATTCAGGCGCAGGCCATCCTCGATATGCCGCTGCGACGTCTGGCTAATCTGGAGCGCCAGAAGATACTCAACGAGTACGCCGAGGTGATGAAGCGCATCGCCTACCTTGAGGAATTGCTCGGCGACCCGCACCGCATCCTGATGCTGGTCAAGGACGATATCACCGCCATCAAGTCCCAGTACGGCGACCCGCGGCGCACCGAGATTCAGGAGCAGGGATTGATTGACTTCACTGAGGAAGACTTGATTCCGCACCAGCGGATGGTGGTCACCCTCAGTAACCGCGGCTTCATCAAGCGGGTTCCCTCCCAGGCCTACCGGGTGCAGCATCGCGGCGGCAAGGGCGTTATCGGGATGACCACCCGCGAGAAGGACGCTGTCCGGCTGCTGGTGGTCGCCGATACCCATGATAAGGTTTATTTCTTCACCAACCGGGGCAAGGTCTTCTCCGTCAAGTGCCACGAGCTGCCCGTCGATAGCTCGCGGCTGGCTAAGGGCACGGCGGTGATTAACCTCTTCCCGGTGGCCGAGGACGAGCGGGTGACCGCCATGGTCTCCATCAGCGATTTCGGCGAGGAAAAGTACCTGGTGATGGCTACTGCCGGTGGCGAAATCAAGAAGACCCGGGTTGACAGCTTCGTTCAGGTGCGTGCCAGTGGCCTGATTGCCATGGACTTGCCCGAGGGCGACGAACTGCGTTCGGTGGGGCTTTGCAGCGACGAGAACGACATTGTCATGGTCACCCGCCACGGGCAGTCGATTCGCTTCCCGTCAGCGGACATCAGGACCAGCCTGCGCGCCAGCGGCGGGGTGCGGGGTATCCGTCTCATCGGCGATGACCGGGTGGTCAGTATGGATATCGTTCACCCCGATGTTTTCCTGCTGGTGATTACGGCTAACGGCCATGGTAAGCTGACCCCGATGAGCGCCTACCCCAATCAGCACCGGGCCGGCAGCGGGGTCAAGACCTTCAAGGTCATCGAGAAGACCGGCCCTGTCGTCGATGCCAAGCTGGTCACCCGTGCTCACCAACTGATGATTATCTCCTCCGAGGGCATCATCACCCGCACCCTGGTGCGGGGGAAGGGGGAGAAGGGGGGTATCGCCGTCCAGGGGCGCAACACCCAGGGGGTGCGGCTGATGCGGATGAGCGGCGAGGATAAGGTCGTCGCGATTGCCTGTTTCGAGCACTCGGCGAGCATTGCCGAGTAAGGAAAGGCCTCTAAATGAAACTGATATTCGTTCCCGGCTCTGCCTGCGGCAAGAGCACCTTCATGTGCCAGACGGCTTTTTTCGAGGGTTCGGAGGTTGTCAGCCTGCCCGGCCATCCCGAAGGTGCGCCCTGTCCCTCGGTCGCCGAGTACGTTGACTGGCTACGGGCGTACATCACCACCCGCGGCTACCGGGATGTCGTCCTGGCGGGGCACTCGATGGGGGGTGCCGTGGCACTCCTCTACGCTATCCGTTACGCCGATCTCAAGGCCCTCATCCTGGTTAATACCGGCGCCCGGCTGCGCATCCATCCCGATATTCTCGAAACAGCTAAAAAGATGCGTGAGGACACGGTTGCCTGGCAGAATTACGTGACCGAGCGGCACCGCACCACCGTGGACGAGGCCCGGGAAACGATTGTCGCCGAACGCCTCCGGATTAGCCCGGCGGTGCTGTACAACGATTTTTGCTGCTGTGATGCCTTCGACGTTATGGCCGATATCGCGCAAATCAGGATTCCGACCCTGGTTATCGGCGGCAGCGACGACGAGCTAACTCCGGTCAAGTACACCCACTACCTCGCTGACCATATCGAAGGGGCGGTCGAGGTGGTTATCCCCGAATCCGGCCACTGGACGCTCACCGAAAAGCCGGCGGCGGTCAATCAGGCCATCACCGATTTTCTGGAATCCCTCAGCTAGAGCCGGCCGCGCCCCTGGGGGCAGGTGGGGTACCAGCGCTGGATACCGCAGGCGCTGCACTCAGACTCGTGGCAGTCTGGTGTCGCCTCGTTTTTCAGAGATTTCGTAAGTTCCCTTTTAAGAAACTCCGTAGTGACCCCGGCGTCGATGTGGCCCCAGGGCAGCGGCGCGTCGGGGTTACGCTCCCGCCGGGCGTAGAAATCAGGGTCGAGGTTATTTTCGGCGAAGGCCTGGAGCCAGTTCTCATGCTTGAAACGCTCACTCCAGCCGTCGTGGGTCGAGCCTAACTCCCAGGCGCGGCGGATAACCCGACCCAAACGGCGGTCGCCCCGCGACATGGCGGCCTCGAGCTGGCTGACCTGAGGATTATTCCACGAGAGCTTGATGTCCTTGTAGCGCAGGCCCTGCCGCACCATTTCGCACCGTGCTTCCAGCCGCTCTGCGCTCTCCTGGGGGACCCACTGGAAGGGGGTGTGCGGCTTGGGGACGAAGGTGGATAGGCTGACCCGTATCTGGGGGCGCCGTCTTTTCTGCTGGCGGCCGACCGCCCTGATTTTCTCCACTAGGGCGATCAGGGCGGTGATATCGTCGTCGGTCTCGGTGGGTAGCCCCAGCATGAAGTAGAGTTTTATCCCGGTCCAGCCGCGGGCGAAGGCCTCGGCGGCGGTCTCCAGGATGGTCGCCTCCGGGATGTTCTTGTTGATCGCCCGCCGCAGTCGCTCGCTGCCCGCCTCCGGGGCGAAGGTGAGGCCGGTGCGCTTGTGGGCTGCCAGCGAGTCCAGCAGCCGGACGGAAAAGCTCTCCAGCCGTAGGCTGGGGAGGGAAAGAATCAGGTTTCGGTCCTGGTAGCGGAAGAAAAGCTCCTCGACCAGCTTGTCGATTTCCGGGTAGTCGCTGGAGGATAGTGACACTAGCGACAGCTCGTTATAGCCGCAGTTGGCGATTATCTCCCCGGCGGCATTGATTATTTCCTCCGGAGGCCGCTGGCGTACCGGGCGGTAGATGCTGCCCGCCTGGCAGAAACGGCAGCCGCGGCTGCAGCCGCGCTGAATCTCGATCGCCCCCCGGTCGTGGACGCTCTCCACGTAGGGGACGACCGGCCGCGTGGGCGGCGGCGGCAGCTTTTCGACGAGATGCCGGTTGATGATGGGGGGTGCCTCTTCATTGAGGGGCACGAGCCTGCGGAAGTTGCCGTCGTCGCCATATTCATCCCGGTAAAAACGGGGGATATAGACGCCGGGGACTTGCGCGAGCCGCTTTAAGGTTTCTGTCCGCCCTGCCCCAACGGTTTTGGCATCTTTCAGGATATCGGCCAGATCGCTGATGGCCTCCTCGCCGTCGCCGATAATAAAGGCGTCGATGAAATCAGCCATCGGCTCGGGGTTAAGGGCGCAGCTGCCCCCGGCGATAATCAGAGGGTAAGCTTCATTCCGTTCCCCGGCCAGCAGCGGGATTTGCGCCAGGTGCAGTATCTGAAGGACGTTGGTGTAGGTCAGCTCGTACTCCAGGGAGAAGCCGACGGCGTCGAACTTGCTGAGGGGATGGCGTGATTCCAGGCTGTAGAGGGGAATGCCGTTTTCCGCTAGGGCGGCGCTCATGTCCGGTTCCGGGGTAAAGACCCGCTCGGCGAGGGTATCGGGGCGGCGGTTCAGAATTTCGTAGAGGATGGGTATCGCCAGTGCCGACATCCCGATTTCGTAGCTGTCGGGGTAGCAGAGGACGATGCGCAGCGGGGTGGCCGCCCAGTCTTTGCTGACGGAGTTCCATTCGTTGCCGGTATAGCGGGCTGGCCGGGCCACCCGGTACAGGATGCGGTCAAGTTCGGTCAAGCTGGCCTCCCAATAATAATCTAACAATAAATTATAGGGTAAAAGGGGTGGGGTTATCCAGCCGCTACGGCCTCAGGCAGCGGGGCGTCGCAATTGAGTCAGGTCGAAGCGCATCCCATCACGAGCGGCCATCACCCGGACGCCGGTCTCCTCGGTGAGGCGTGCGGCCACCTCCCAGGGGCGGGCGCGCCACATCGGGATGCCGAAGTGGGTCAGGATTACCGTCTGCGGCTTGATGCCGGTGATGATGCGCCGGGCATCGTCGATGGAGAGGTGGTCGATTTGGGGCCGGTTCTCGGAGAAGACGACATTGATAATCACCAATTCGCCGTCGTAATATTCCCGCAGGCCGTCGAAGTAGCGGGTATCGGTAATCACCGAGAAGCGGTAATCATTGGTCTGGAAGTTAAAGCCGTAGGTCTCTACGGGATGGATGTGGCGGATAGGGGTATTGAAGGTGACGTTCCCCAGGGTATAGCTCCGCCCCGCTTCCAGCCGCTCGATGTCATTGAGATACTTTTTCAGGTAGGAGAAGATGACCGGCTCCCCGCTCAGGGCGTCGGTAGGCAGGTAGAGACGGCCTCGTGGCTTGAAGCCGCCCTGGGTCATCGCCTCGACCATGATGTTGAGGTCGCCGGAGTGGTCGAGGTGGCGGTGGGAGAGGATAATGGCTGCCAGCTTATCGGCCCGCAACCGCCGCTTGGTCGCCTGCACGATACAGCCTGGGCCGGGATCGAGCAGCAGCTCGGTGCCACCCAAATTAAGCCACATCCCGCCGGAGGCTAGAATCTGGTTGGCGACCATGATCCGGGCGCCCCCGGTCCCCAGAAAGGTTATGGTATCGGCTGTCGCCGGGTTCTCTTTCATGACTGCTTTTACTATAGCCCAGAAGCTGTCACTGGCGCCAGTTTATTGTCAGCGGCGACTTTTTTCGGTATGATAGTTAACGAGTCTCTCAAGCAGGGGCGGAACTACCGTTAGGGGAAGGAGGTGCGCCATGAAACAGACCTGGGTCTTCCGGCCCACTTCTTGACGCCTGTCTTGGGGTACAGGGTCTGTACCCATCGGCGCGAAGAACTTCCGTCCCCCGGCGGGGAAGGCGCGAGACGGCGTCTCCTAGTCCGGTGTCATTGCTCAAGTCCGCCCGGCGGTGGTGCGAAGCTCTTCGGCCATCGCTGATTCATTTTAAGAAAGGACTTAAGAGTAATGACCGATTACAAACCGATGTGGCAGGGGCTGGGTCTCGACCTGGCCGCTCATGACCAGCTGCTGGCCGTGCTGGGGCAGGCTTACACCGATACCTATCTCTCCCAGGCGGCTCGCCCGGAGGGGATGGGTTACTTCGATTTCGTGATGAGCGAGGTCCACGGCCTTCGTATCAAGGAACTACGTGATGCCCAGGAAGCGGGGCGCAAGGTCATCGGCACCTTCTGTGTCTTCGTTCCCGACGAGATTATCCTGGCGGCGGATGCCGTCTCGGTGGGGCTCTGCGCCGGGGCCGAGTTCGGCTTCGCCGAGGCGGAGCGCCTCTTGCCACGCAATACCTGCTCGCTGATTAAATCCTTCTATGGCTTCAAGCTGAACAAGGTTTGTCCCTACCTTGAGGCTACCGATATGGTCGTCGGGGAGAACACCTGCGACGGCAAGAAAAAGGCCTATGAAATCTTCCGTGATGTCCAGTCAAACCTCTACGTTATGGATTTACCCCAGACCAAGACGCCGCGCGGCCGCGACTTGCTCAAAGCGGAGTACCGCCGCTTTATGACCGAATTGGAAAGGCTCAGTGGCGTCACCATCACCGCGGAGCGTCTGAAAAAAGGTATCGAGCGCGTCAATAGCCGCCGCCGTGCCCTGCACCGCCTGGCCCAACTCCGTGCCGCCGATCCGGCGCCCATCTCCGGCCGCGATGCCCTGCTAATTAACCAGATTGCCTTCTACGATGACCCGGAACGCTTCACCGATGCCGTAAATAAGATTTGCGACGAGCTGGAGGCGCAGGTGGCTGTGGGGGCGGGGGTCACGGCTAAGGGTGCCCCCAGGGTCCTCGTTTCCGGCTGCCCGATGGCGGTGCCGAACTGGAAGCTAGCGGCCATCGTCGAGGGGGCCGGTGGGGTTATCGTCGGCGAGGAGTCCTGCGTTGGCGAACGCGGCACCCGTAATCTGGTAGCACCGGCGGGTGACGACCTGGAATCACTGCTCGATGCCATCGTTGACCGTTATTTCCAAATTAACTGCGCCGTCTTCACCCCCAACGAGGCCCGTACCGAGGACATTGTTAACATGACGCGGGAATATAAAGCCGATGGGGTTATCCACTACTCCCTCCAGTTCTGTTCGCCCTACCTGGTGGAGTCTTACCGCGTCGAGCAGGGGCTGATTGAGCAGGGCATTCCGGTACTCCGCCTGGAGACCGACTACTCAGCGGAAGACGTCGGTCAGCTGACGACGCGGGTGGAGGCCTTCCTGGAGATGCTTCGTAAATGATGCGGCTTGGGCTTGACGTCGGCTCGCGCACCACGGCCTTGGTGCGTTATGACGGCCGGCTGCGGGAGGCAGTCGTGGTCGACAGTGGGGTGCAGCCGCTGTCGCGCTGTCGCGAGCTTATCGGCAATGGTAGCTCCGGGCGGCTGATGGTCACTGGTTACGGGCGTCACCTGGTGGCCCCGGCGCTGGGGGGTGAGGTAATCTCCGAGATTAGCGCCGCTGCCACCGGTATCCGCCACCTTTACCCTGAGGCCGATACCATCATCGATATCGGGGGCCAGGACAGCAAGGTTATCGCTCTGGCAAATGGTGGGGTGGCGCGCTTCGAGATGAACGACCGCTGCGCCGCTGGCACCGGGCGCTTCCTGGAGGTCATGGCTGATACCTTAGGGGTCGCTATCGACGATTTCGGAACGCTGGCCCTTGAGGCTGAGAAGGAGATACTGCTTAACAGCCAGTGCACGGTCTTCGCCGAGTCTGAGGTCGTCTCCCTCATCGCCCGCGATGAGGCCCCGGAGACCATCGCCCGCGCGCTGCACCAGTCGGTCGCCAATCGGATTGTTGGTATGGCCCATCGGGTTGGGGTGGGGCAGGGGGTGGTCTTTATCGGTGGCGTCGCCCGCAACCCCTGTATTCAAAAATTACTCGGCGAGCGGCTGAAGGTGCCGGTGACGGTGCCCGATAACCCGCAGATTATCGCCGCTCTGGGGGCGGCACTCCTGCTTAGGGAGGCTGAGGCCGGTGACTGATAGCGAGCGACAATACTTTCCGGACAGTGGTCTGGCGCTCTTTCCCGCGGTGCGGTCGGCGCTGGAAGCTTATAAGTTACTCATGGAGGAGGGCTACCGGGTGCGTCTGGTGGCCCCGCCTCCCCGGTTCCGCAGTGGCTGTGACCTGGCGGTCGAGCTTAACCTGGTGGAAAAGCCCGGTATCGAGCGGCGGTTAACGGCCGCAAGGATTACCAGCCTAGGCATTGAGCCGCTGGGTACGGAGGCAGCAGCGCTGCTTTCGGTGGTCCGGACGGCCGATTTCGGGGGCTGGTTGATGGTCAAATCGGGTAACATGAAACTCACCTTCGATAAGAAGACCGGGGTGATCGTCAATACCTCCGGCGGTGGCTGCCCTGATATTCCCTACCTCTACGCCGCGCTGGTGGGGAAGACCCTGGCCGAGGCCCCCCGCCCCCGCGAGCGAGGGTTTACCCTCTGCGCCCGGATGCTGGACTACGCGCTGGAGGAGGCCCGTCGCCTCTGGAAGGGGGGTATATGATGAGACTGCTGATTGTCGGTACCGTGCCCGTTGTTGACCTGCCGCTTGCCTGCGGAGAGGTTCATCGTGAAGGCCAAATGCTGAAAATCGGTGAAACGACCCTTGCCGGAGGGCAGGGGACGGGGGCGATGCTGGGGGCGGCCCTCGCTGTGACCGAGTATCTCAAACTCGACCCGCCGTGGGCCGTCGTTGCCGGTGACATCGGCGGGGGCGCGGGCAGCCGGGCGGTTTACGAGTATCTCATCGAGAATATTGCAGCGCTGGCCCCGGAAATACTGGCCCTCCACTACTGCCTCCCGGACATGATGCTGATGGGCTCCCTCTGCCGGCAGGTGGTGGGGTTGGCCGCCCGCCCGATGCTGCTGGCCGATGCCGGGGCGATGTATGCCGCCAAGGCTGCCGGGCTGGCGGGGGATTTCGACGTCTTCACCCCTGACCTAAGCGAGCTGGCCTTCCTCGCCGATAAGGCGGCTACCCACCCGGCCTATATCAGCCGCCATCTCTTCACCACCGAGGCCGCCCGGATTCCGGAGCTGGCGATAGCCGCCTACCGCGACCGTAACGCCGCCCGGCTACTCTTAGTTAAAGGGGCGACCGATTACATCTTTCGCGACGGGGACCTGATGGCCCGCGTTGCCGCCCCGGACGTCCCGGCGCTGGAGGCCATCGGGGGCACCGGCGACACCATAACCGGGCTCACCGCTGGTTTCATCGCCGCCGGTCTGGAGCCGCACCAGGCGGCCCTGTTCGCCGCCCGCACCAATCGCACCGCGGGTGAGCTGGCGGCAGTCACCCCCGCCAGCCGGGTTCCCGAGCTTATCGCCGGCTTCCCGGAGGTGTTTCGGGCCCATCTCTGTGCCTGGAGCGGTATCTGTACCTGGCCGCATAATCTATCAGAAGGAGACTGAAAATGGAGACAATCGATGCCCGAGTACTGCCCTGCCCGCAGCCAGTGGTGCGTACGAAAAAGGCATTGGAAAGAGCGCCCGGAGAGCCGGTGACGGTGCTGGTCGATAATCCGGAGAGCCGTGATAACGTCAGCCGCTTCGCCCGCAGCCAGGGCTGCGCGGTGGCAGTGCGCGAGGCCGACGGCGGTTTTTACCTCGATATTACCCCGGAGTCCACCCCTGCCCCGGCCGCTGCCGAGGGGGGCGGTGGAGTGGTTCTCATTACTGATTACCGTTTCGGGACTGGTGATGAGCGGCTCGGCGAGATTCTGATGAAGGCCTTTCTCAATACCCTCTGGGACTACGATCCGAAACCAGCCAAACTGGTCTTCGTTAATTACGGCGTCCGCCTTACCACCGAGGGCTCCGAGGTGCTGGAAACATTGGCACTGCTGGAGAAAAAGGGGGTTGAGGTATTTTCCTGCGGCACCTGTTTGGAGTATTATGGGTTGGGAGAAAAGCTGAAGGTAGGGCTGGTCAGCAACATGTACGCTATCGTTGACGTCCTGCTCTCGGCGAGTAAGGTTGTCCGCATCTGAGGAGGTTGCTATGGACAGAATCTGGGCGCCGTGGCGTATCCAGTACATCCAGATGGAGAAGCCCGATGGCTGTATCCTGTGTGACAAGCCGGGGGAAGGCAGTGATGATGACAACTATATCCTCTACCGTGGGAAACTGAATTTCGTCATCATGAACTGCTACCCTTATAACCCCGGTCACCTGATGGTCGCCCCCTACCGTCACGTCGCCGGCCTTGATGGCCTTCAGGACGATGAGCGCACCGAGCATTTCGAAATCGTCAGCCGGGCTATCAGGGTACTGCGCCAGGCGTTCAATCCCCAGGGGTTTAACGTCGGGACGAACATGGGTAAGGTGGCGGGGGCCGGTATCGACGACCATGTGCACACCCACATCGTGCCCCGCTGGCAGGGCGATACCAACTTCATGCCGGTCCTCTCCGGGGTGCGGGTGGTGCCGCAGGCGCTGGCCGATACCTACGAGCGCCTCCGGGATGCCTTCAGCGGTCTTAAGGACTAATCCGGCGACTCGACCGGGCAGGTGTTGGAGAGGGTAACTATCATCACGAGGTCGTTGTCGGCGGCGCTCTGCTGAAAGGCCTCTTTCAGGGCCTCGAAGAGGGCCTCATCCTCCCCGGCGACCACGGTGCTCATCGGGCCGGGGGTAATCTCCAACCCCCGGCGGCGGAAGCTCTCCATGGCCTGACTGATGGCCGGGGTCAGGTAGGTCTGACGCAGCGGGTACAGGCTGACCTGAGCCGAAATAAACATCACACTCACCTCCTTCGTCCACTTTTCACGGTAGGTTCTAGTCATCATCGGTGTAATCTGTCACGCAATAAGTTACTGCCCACGATTGGTAGCAGGCATTTCGAGCTAACTTACAAAACGTTTGTCGGTATAATCTGTACCGGGCCAACGTATTGCCGTATCTAATCGTACACCCTTCTAACCATCTTGCGAAACTAGCGGTAGAAGTCGTCGAGGTCGGCGGTGTTGGAGTATCCCCGGCTCTCCCAGAAACCGCGGTACTCGGTATCGCTGGAAAGCTCGATCTCGTCGACCCACTTGATCCACTTGTAGCCCCACTTGCTCTCGGCCGCCAGCTCGAAGGGAAAGCCGCGGGCCGCCGGCAGGGTTACCTCGTTCATCTTGTAGGCGAGCAGGAGGTCGTTGTCCACGATGTAGTCAATGGGCAGCGAGGTTGTGTAGTCGTCGACGGCGTGGAAGATGATGATTTGGGCTTCCGGCTGGACCCCGGCCTGGTTAATCAGGTCGCTGACCCGGATTCCCTCCCAGAGCAGCTTGACGTCCCAGCCCTCGACGCAGCTGATGGTCATTACCTTGTGGTAGGCCGGGTAGTTGCTGAGCGCCTCGTCATAGGTGAGTTCGTAAGGCTCGTCCACTAAGCCACTGATTTTCAGCCGGTAGCTCTCGATGTCCACTTCCTGAGGGCCCTTAATGGAGTTCTCCCGGAAATCGTTAATTGAGGACAGGTCCTCGCCCTCCCACTCGGTAATTTCGACCTCGCCGAGGTCGGTCGGCTCCGGCTCCGACGGTTCGCTCTGGCAGCCGGCGAGACCCATCAGGCCGCCGCTAGTGACAGCGGCGATAATGGCCAGGCTTATGGCCAGTTTCTTCGCCTTCATCTGGCTAACCTCCAGATTTAGTGGAGACGCCATTACAGGTATAGCTCTCCCTGACTTAATTATAACTGCCCCGTCTGGGAATGGCCTAATTTTCAGGGATTAGCGTATGTGAGAGGAGAACTTAGAGGCGGTACAGGGTCGCATGAAATCGTTTGGTTTTGACGATATTATGAAGTTCTATCCGTCGCTACTATCTTTGTAAAACCTTATCGACAAGGGGTGATATTCAGTGAGGCGAAGTTGAAATAAAATGAGATACTCCCCCAGTGACGGTGGTGGAGCTTGTAATGACCCGGATTTTTCCTGTATAACTAATGCCGCTTAAAAATGGTAATTAGTTGAGGCTTTTATCACCCCATTTTTGATACACGCGACAATGACGGCACACTTCTTTGAAGTCGCCGTAGATGACACGTGAATCGAACATTGGGCAATATATACCGCCAACACGCCATCCTGGTATATCAGGATTAAGATAAACGGGGCAGTAATTTCTAATCGAATCAGGGCAATGTATTATTTGCCAGCAAGGTGTTTTACCCGCCCAATAGCCCCGATCCCCCCTTTTTTTATTTGCTTTTGGTACTACCATGGTGTCCCCCGTAGCATTAATAGACATGAACCTCCCTTCAATTAAATAGTTGCCACTAGTTGCCCAAACATACATCCGCTTTTTTACCTAATCCGTGAAAAACCGACGATATCTAGGTTTGATAAAACGGGCTTCAGTGAAGAAGACTCAAAGTGGGTAGTGAAGATGAAACAGGCTTAACGATTTGTTAAGCAAATCGGGGAAGCGGTAGAATTAGCCTCGGAGATTGGTGCCCCCAAGGGAATTCGAATCCCTGTACCATGCTTAAATTACTTAACAAAATGACGGTCTCTGAGCTTGCCGAGTTAAGTAACTTAACAAAGTCCTACATTTCACAGGTTAAGCATGGTAAATGCCCACCAAATAAGAGATTATTGCAAGCCATTGAACAATATCAATCTAGGGATTCTAAGACCAATGGCCGAAATTATGACCTTGCCATTGATTTGTTCTTACGGGCCCGAAACAGCGGAGTATCCGTCGGGACAGTCGAGTTCTATAAGAAATATCTAACTAAAGCATTACCTGAACTAGGCTTAGAACCCAAGGCAAAAGGTGTTAGCAAATATATTCATTCTTTGCCTTGTTCGCAAGGGGGTAAGCATGCTTATTACAGAGCGATATCGGTCTTCTATAATTGGCTTTACAGTGCTAAGTCGGGGTATGCTTATAGAGCCGACCTTAATCCCATAATACTTATTGACCCACCGAAAGTGCCTAAGCGTGTTATGCCTAGCCTTACCAAGGAAGAGGTTGATTTGCTAATTGAAAGGGCTGATGGAAGTAGAAATAAGGCGATAATATCCTTGCTTGCAGAATCAGGACTTAGAATATCTGAGCTATTAGGCATAAAGAGAAAAGACATCGACTGGGATAATCGCATTATATGAGTGATTGGAAAGGGTAACAAAGAAGGCTTTGCCCCATTTGGAGATAAATCCGAGCACTATCTACAAACTTGGCTTTTCGAGTATCAGCCAGATAAAGAAGATATAATTTGGAACGTGAGTTATT
>Ga0272441_10009284_pt1 | contig 15248 bp, 13 predicted proteins | sample SSMProp6N_FD_193582 | JGI IMG/M metagenome (GOLD analysis project Ga0272441, IMG submission 193582) | Marine sediment archaeal communities from Little Sippewissett salt marsh, Falmouth, MA, United States - SSM-Prop-6N | ecosystem: Environmental > Aquatic > Marine > Wetlands > Sediment ... | reverse complement strand
GAGTATAGGTGGGTGCATGGAAGAACGCCAGACTTGATTGGGAGGGAGGATCAGACCCGTGTCCGTGCTGCGATCCCCCCCTCGCCGGAGGAGCCATGCACGCCAGCGCGGCTCGAGGTGCGAGGGCGTTTCGCCGAGGGCCGCGAGGACGTCGCCGTCGGCGACCTCCTTCACGGCTCGAACGATGCACTCGCTCCCCTTCGCCTGTTCGAGGAAGCGCACGACGGTCCAGCCGAACGGGTACGCGAGCGACGGATCCGACAGCACATCCGACAGCGCGGGAAGCTCTCCACGCTCGAGCGCCAGTTGAACCGGCTCGCGGAAGCGGAACGGACTCGCGTGCCGCCACTGATCCGATAGGTACACCGCCAGCCCCTCGTCCCACCATAACGGGGACGCCTCGATATTCGGCGAGAGGTGTTCCTGAACGACGTGGACCAGCTCATGATGCACCATCCGGCGGTAGTCGTCCGGAACGTAGTCATACGCCGACTCCGCGGCGTATGCGGACGGCGAGAGGAAGACGATGTCGGTCCGCTGCGGCTGGGCGATTCGCCGCGGATCCGAAGGACGCTCGATCTCGACGTCGAGCATGTCGGCGACGAGCGCATCGAATGCGTTCCGATCCGGAGCCAGGATGGCGCGGACGGGAGGAAGGGTTGTGCCGAGATCGAAGGTGTCGGCCAGTGCGGACAGCCCCTCGCGCAGTGCATCCGCGGTGAGCTCCGCCGCGGGGCGGTCTGGGGGTACGTAGTAAGTCCGGCTTTGCCGCGCGGTGATGCGCTCGTATCGGTCGAGCATGCGATCCTCCTCGGATGCTGTCCATCTACGCTCTCTGCGGCGCGACCGCGTCGTGGTCCCGCGATCCCTCGGGCTTGAGGATACGCGATGGCGTGGGTTAGGGTTTCCGGGGCGATCGTCTACCCTGTTGACCGCCGACTCCGGGTTACTGGACCTGGAGTCTATCATCGACGAGACCGGCGCGCGCAGGATGCGGAACGTCGCCGGATCGGACGGTGGCGAACGGAGGAGGCACCTTGAAGCAGAGAACGCTTGATGTCGGCGGGAGGACGCTGAACTACGCGACCGGTGACGGGGAGGGTGATCCTCTTGTCCTGTTCCACGGATGGTTCGCTCGGTGGCAGCAGTTCCTCCCGATACTCCCGTTTCTGGCGCAGGCATGGGATGTCTACGCGTTGGATAACCGAGGACATGGGCGTTCGAGCGCTGCGGCGGGGGAGTACTGGCCGCAGGACTACGTTCGCGACGCAGAGGCGTTGATCGAGAACGTCGTGCGGGAGCCCGCGGTCTTGGTGGGACACTCTCTTGGCGGATGGGTGGCGCTCCATCTCGCCGCGCATCACCCCGACAGGGTTCGTGCGGTCGTGATCGCCGATTCGCCGCTGTCGGTCGAGGCGTACGTCAAGCGCCTGCCCGAAGACGCAGGAGCGCCGTTTCGCCCGATGTACGAGATCGCCGCGTTGGACGCAGATCTCGAAGGCGTCGCGGATGCATGGGGCCGGATGTCGGCGGCGCAGGCGGGTCCGGACGTGAGCCGTCTCGCGCTGCACGTCTGGGCGCGGTCCCTGCAGCGAATCGACGCGGAGACATTGCGCCTGCCGGCGGACGGGCGGTCTCGCGAGTACATGGAGAACATCGGGCTTCCAGGAGTACTGTCAAACACGACGTGTCCGACGTTGCTGATTCAGGGAGATCCGGACGCGGGCGGGCTCATGCCGGACGAGGATGTCCGGAATGCCCTGGAGTCTTTGCCGGACGGCTATCATGTCAAACTCGACGGCCTCGATCACTCGCTGGGACTGACCACCTGGGATGTCAGCGGACTGATGAAGGCCCTGACCGAGTTCCTGAGTCTGCTCTAGCCCCTCTTCCTTCGATGTCGGTGGCGCAGACTGTGTCGGCTCGCCCGCCCGGATGAGGGACATCCGGCCCAGATGTCGGGTTCCGTGGTTGCCGATTTGGCCATGCACTGACGGAGAGCAGATGGGCCGGATCGGCGGGTTCGGTAGGAACGTTCCTTCCCGCGACGAAGCCGGCCCGGCCGGGGGCGAGCCGGCGACGAGCGAACTGACGATCCGCACGCCCTCCTGTGAGTGCACGAGGCTGCACCCGCGAGCCTGTGCCTACGAATCAGGGGCTTCGTCGAGGGCAGACCTCTCTGCGAATCCCGTCGTCTCGAACCGGAAGCTACCCGTTCCTGGCAGAGAGGCGAACACGAAGTGCACACGATCCTGTTCGAACGTGAGTGTCATTTCCCACGATTCTCCCCAATCCAGTTCGATCTGCTCCATCCGAAAGGTGTCCTCGTCGATCCATGCTCCGCGTACTGCACGGTATTGGCGTACGTCGGGTCCCATCGCAGAGTTCACGCGCCAGACGCCATCTAGCCCGACGGAGTACCGGTAGTCGAGTCCCCAGCGCCGGAAGGCGAACGTCGCCTCGTCGGCATCATCCACGAACGTCAGCGTGAACGTCTCGAAGAGATACGTGTGTGGTCCCAAGTCGTACTGGCGTCCCGAGATCGCGTGTGCGGTCTCCGGCAGAGATGGCACCGGAACGGGCTCGACGTTCGTGAGTTCGGCCGTCTGCTCGTCGAGCGATGGCATCTCCAGTGCGGGCAGCAGTTGGTTCCGAACGAACCGCTCGAAGAGGTTGTTGTTCGTCTGGCTGTTGCTGCCAGTGAAGACCACAACGATCTTCTGCTCCGGAAGGACGAAGAGGTGCTGTCCCTGGTATCCCGAGGTTAGGTACCAGCCATCCGACTCGTTGCCGATCCACCACTGATAGCCGTATCCATTTCGATACCCGTAGTCGTTGCAGGCCGTCCGGGGCTGGATCGATGCCTCGATCCACGACGAGGAGACGACTTGCTCGCCATCCCAGCGGCCGCCCTCGAGGCAAAGCAGTCCGATCTTGGCGAGATCCCGAGGCTTCATCCACAGGCCGGTGCACCCGATGCTTCTGCCTTGCGGATCGCTATTCCACGTCACATCGTCGATCCCGAGGGGTCCGAAGAGGTACGCTTCGGCGAAATCGTGGGCGCTGAGTCCCGTGGTCTCCGTCAGGATGCACGAGATCAGGTGCGAGTTCGCATTGCAGTACTCGAACGTCTCGCCGGGCGTCCCGGTGACCGGGAGATCGAGCGCGAACTGCAGCCAATCCCAGCTCCCGGCCATTCGGTTGAAGGTCTCGTTGTTGTCCTCGCAGCAGTCGAATCCCGAAGTCATGGTCAACAGGTGCTCCAACGTCAGCGACCGCTTCCGCTCGTCGAGGTTCGCCACCGAGCGATGGGGGAAGAAGTCCAGAACGGGCTGAGCGACGTTCTCGATGTACCCCTTGTCGATGGCGATGCCGACGAGGATCGACAGGATGCTTTTCGTCGTGGAGAACAGGAAGTGCTTCGCTCCGCTGGCGAAGTTGGATGCGTTGCGCTCGGAAACGATGTAGCCGTTTCGAACGACCAGCACCGTGTCTGCGTACCGTCCTGCGCTCGAGCAGAACTCATCCAAGGCCGTGATGCTCATGTTCTGGTCGATCGGTGCGGAGCATACCCAGCGCTCGGTTGGCCAGGGCGGCTCCGCGGAGTCGCTCCGGCCAAGTGCCGTGGTTGCGAGCAAGAGCACGGTCAGCCCGGCGCACGCGACCGCCGCCGCGAGTTGCCGCATCGTGCGCGGTCGATCCGATCCATTTCGGGGGATTCCTCCCATTTGCTGCGCGCGTGCCATCCATCCTCCTTTGGTCGATCGCGGCTTCGGGAGCCGACGGTCTTTCCCGGCCCGTTACCAGAGGCTCCGAATCCAGTTTTCGAGCTTGTCGAGATACTCGGGCACGTGGTTGCGCGCCGAGATGTCCGTGCAGCCGGACTGTGTTCGATTCAGCGTGTGGCCGGCACCCTCGATCCAGACGGCCGCGGAAAGGGGATGTCCGGCCGCTGCGAGTGCTTGACGATAGGCGGCGAATCCTTGAACGGGATCGACTTGCATGTCCAACTCGCCGAAGAACGTGAGGACCGGGATCGTCGACTGCGCGATGACGTCGATCGGATTGAAGGTCGAGCCCTCGGACAGATCCCAGGGCGACCATTCGTCTTCGGCGTCGATCCAGGATGCCTTGTATCCGAGCGCCGGAATGCCGATCAGTGTTTGCATGTGTCCCAGATACTCTTCGTGTGTCGACGAACGGGGCAGCCCGGAGAGGGAGATCTCCGCGAGCTTCGCGACCTCCTCGGAGTAGCCACGACAGATCAGCTTGCGGGCCTGTATATGCGCGGTCTGAGCGATGCCATCGGTCCCCGGACCGCTGACGACGATGACGAAGGCGATGTCCTCGGCCTCGTGGAGCGCCATCGGCACGACGACCACTCCTTGACTGATCCCCCAGGCGCCGATCCGATCCGGATCGATTGCGGGGTGGAGCTTCAGCTGCTCGACGCCGTCGAGGAGGATCGACGCTCGCTGCTTGATGACCTCGCCGTCGCTCGCGAGCCGTCCCCTCGACGCGCGAACCCCCGGCTTGTCCCAGCAAAGGACGGCGAAACCGGCGGCGAGCATGCGATCCATGATCGGCTGGTACTTCCCCCAATCGGTGCGATCGCTGTCGGCGGAGCCGTGGACCATGATGATCGCCGGGAGTGGAGCCTCGCCGTCGGGGAGCTGAAGCTCCCCGACGAGCGAGAAGTCGCCGGAGGCGAAGTCGACCGGCTCCACGGCTGTGGTGGAAAGGAAGACGGACAAACAGAGCAGGACAGAGATCCAGGCTGCTTGGGTGAACGGCTTCAAGAGGCTCCTCTCCGATATATCGTGAGTCATCGCCGCGGGCTCCTCGGCGTCCTATGTTTCGTGCTCCGACATGTCCAGTGCGGCCGCTCGGCCGCCTTCATAGGCCTTACGCCGAATCCGTCGGATGGCATCCTTCGTCCAGTCGATGGAGCAGAGATGCGTTCGGATCCCGTGATCGAGCGTCAACCAGCGGAAGAACTGGTCGCGCGCGTTCTCCGGCGTGGCGGGTTCGTCCCCGAGTTCGATCATCTGCTCGTACTGCTGCACTTCCTCCGTCAGGTGGCGAAGCCTCGCTTCAAGCAGGGCGATCGCCGCGTCATCGTCGATCGCATCGGAGAAGAACAGCTGACTGAGGAGATGGGACCTCCAGATGGGCTCCTCGACCGGCGTACAGAGCCAAGCGAGCAGTTCGTCTCGTCCGGCCTCGGTGATCGCATAGAGCTTCCGGTTGGGTCGATCCGTCTGCTCGACGATCTCCAAAGAGATCTGTCCCTGCTCGTGTAGGCGTGTCAGCGTGCGGTAGATCTGGTTCTGCCGCGCCGGCCAGAAGTGAGCCGCCGAGGCGTCGAACGTCTTCTTCAGGTCGTATCCGGTTCGAGGTCCTCGGGCGAGATACCCGAGGAGGATGTGCTCTAGGGCCATCGAGCGATCCTCACTCCCTGTGCAGTCATAATTTCGCAGTAGAATACTCTATCAGTAGAGTATTCGCAACAGAGCTCTCCTCGCATTGCGTTGCCGAGACCACGGTTCACCACGCTGTTGTGGAGGATCCGGCACCGATCCGAATCCTGGCGGAATCGCAAGGGACGAAGGCGTGGGAGCCGGGAATGTAATGCATATCACATTGGATGAGCGGGGAGAACCGTGGGCTTCACGTTGCGTCGTGGTTCCCGAAACCGGCGGAACTACGGGTCGTCGACGGAGGCGGAAGTGCCGAGGGAGAGGGCGAGCTCCGCCGTCGTAGGCAGTGAAACGCCCCATCCTCCCCAGATGCCATTCATGAACGCGGCCTTGCGGCCGCCGTGGCCGCTGCTGTGGGCGTCCGCGACGACGAGGACCTCGAAGCCGTTGTCCATGGCTCCCGTAAGGGTTGCGGCGAGGCAGCTGTCGCTCGCCATGCCGCAGAGGAGGAGTCGGCGGAGTCCCAAACCTTCGATCGTTGGCTTCAGGGCCGCATTGGTGAACGCGTCTCGATCCTTCTTCTCGAAGACCGGATCCTCCGGAAACGGGGCGATCGAATCGGGGAACGCAAGGCGTTCCTCCCCGGCGTAGGCCGCGTCGACGCTGGTGTCACGAACGTAGATGATCGTGAGCGACGCCTCTCGCGCGACGCGGAGCGTCTCGGCCACGGCCTCGACGATGTGAACCCCGGCGACGGTTCGCCAGTCGCCCTGCTCGAGCCAGAGGTTCTGCACGTCGATCACGATCAGCGCCGTGTCGCATGCGAGCGATCGCTGCGGCGCCGCGAAGACAAGGCAGGCGGTCAGGGCGGCCAGGCATAGCGAAGCGAGGTCTCGACGGCGAGCGAGTTCAGAGGATCGGGGCACTTCGAGCACCGCCTTCCCAATCGGGTACGCCGAGAATGGTCCAAGCCCGTTGCGAGACCGTCTCGCGCCGCGGTCCGACGATCCGAGGTGCTGGCTGCCGATGATTTCTTCTAGCGCAGCACACTACGCAGCTCGTCCAACGTGTCGAACTCGCAGAGGTCCACGCCGTGATGCGCCAGCCAGCTCCGCAGGTGCGCGTCGAAACGACGGGCGGCGTCGGCCAGTCCGTCGAGGGAGCCGGTGGACCGCGTCATCAGGTCGGGGAAGCCCGCCTCGCTGTACGCGGTCGCCGGCGCGCTGTACGGATCGAATCGCCTCCGGATCGGCGCCTCTCGAGTGTCGGCGAGGATCGACGTGACGTCGTGCTGCAGGCTGTACGCTTCCAGGCTCGCCGCCACGCGGTCGCCGGCTTCACATGCGGTGAGAAGCTTCCGAAGAATGTCCTTCATCTCGGGATAGACCTGATCGAACGCCTCGCCGACGGATCGCTTCGGCGGTTGGGCCGGATCGTGCTCATGCAGGATCCGATAGGTCGCGCCAACGAGCGCGTCGGCGGCTTCAAGGACCCGGCTCGCATCCGGCGAGGTCGTGATCGTGCGGACGAGCTCCTTCAGACCCTCCGGTCGATTCGTCAGCTTCTCCGTCTCGTTCAGAGCACGATGAAAACCGCGTTCGAAGGTCACCTGGTTCGCAAGCGACAGACATTCCCAGTTTGCCTGAATCAGCCGCCACGCGGCGTGCGACAGATCGGCGCTCGAGCCCTGGGCGGCCAATCGCAGGATTCCCAACTGCTCGACGACACGAACGAAACACTCTTGGGCCCGTTCGTGCATCGCCGCGCGATGTTCGGGCTCCTCCAACGCCCGGCTCTGCCGCTGCAATGCGGCCAGGCGGTCGGCCTGCTCGGACGATCGGACGTACAACGGCGTGGCTTGCCGGACGAGCGCCGGCGCAAATGCCCATCCGCGAAGGGTTCCTGTGGCGAACCCTTCGAGCGTCTCCCAGCGCAGCGCCCAGAAGTCGAACAGCAGTCCGTCGAGGAGGAACGTCCGACCGATCGGCGGATTCTTGCCCGGGGCGGGCGTGTAGAAGATATCGAGGTCGGAACCCGGCCGGGCATCGCCGCGCGCCTGGGATCCGTAGGTTGCGATCAGGTCCACATCGCCGCCGTAGTTTGCGACCGCATGCGAGACCAGAAGCTTCGCCACCTCGAAGACGTCGACCATGCCGCATCCCTTCCCGAAGCGGACTCCCCGCCGGAACGCTTGAAGCATACCGAAGACGGCCGAGATGCGCAGTGCGCTTTCGAGGTTACTTGGACGGGGGGTTGTGGGTGCGTGTACCTCTCGAGAAGCGGGGAACCCATTCCGGGTCACGCGATCCGATGCCGAGCCCTGACGGCAACGGAAGCGGGTCGGAGGGCGAACGGGCTAAACGGATCGATGCCCGGCGACGCAGACCCGGTCGCGGCCTTCGTCCTTGGCTCGGTAGAGGGCCGAGTCCGCAGCCTGCAACAGCTCTTCGTCGGACTGCGCGTGGGTCGGAAAGGCGGCGACGCCCGCGGAGAGTGTCGGCGGAGATCGGAAGTTCTTGACTCGAAGCCGTTCGATGTACTGGCTCCGAAGGTCATCCATCCTCGACCGAGCGATCTCCGGTGGGGTGTTCGGCAGCACGAGGAGGAACTCCTCCCCGCCGTAGCGACAGGCGATGTCGCCGGGACGCGTGCCCTCGCGCAGCACGGTCCCGAGCACCGCGAGGAGGCGATCTCCTTCGCCGTGACCGTACCGATCGTTGGCCAACTTGAAGTGATCGATATCGATCATGACGATCGAGAGCATGTCCTTCTCCCGTGATGCGCGACTCAACTCGCGGGGCAGGATCTCGTCGAGATAGCGACGATTGAATAGGCCGGTCAGCCCGTCACGGATGGCTTGCTCGCGGAGCTCGTCATGGAGTGCCTCGATCTGTCGGACCTGTTCGGCGAGTTGCTCGTTGACCCGCTGTAATTCGAGTTCGTCGCGGTAGCGTGTGGTGATGTCCCGCAGGGCGACGAAGCATCCTCTGGATCTGCCGCGTCGATCCCGAAGTGGCGTGACCTGGGCATCCACATAGCGTAGAGGGTCATCCTGCAGGATCAACTCCATGTGGGCGGCCTCGGCTTTGAGACAGGCCGTGCGGAGGAGACGCCATGAAGCGACGGCTTCCGTAATGGGGCAGCCAATCAGGGAGTCGGTGGCAGGAAGCCACAGGGAAGCCGTTGGATTGGCGTCGACGATCTGTCCCTTGGCATCGGCGACGATCACTGCGTCCGAGGTCTGTTCCACCAGTGCACTGCGGGCGGCGGGGACGACATCGAATACACGGAAGATGCCGATCCCCGTGAAGAACACGAGTCCCGTGATCGCGAACGATACAGGGATCAGATCGAGCCCTGGAGCCACGGATACGTCGATCACGTAGAGAAGACCGGCAATCAACGGGACTACGGATGCAAGCAGAATCGTCATTGCCTGGCGGCGTTCCGGTCCGGAACGCCGGAGCGCCGATCGGGCGACCAGTATGCATCCAATGAGAACGAACAGATAGACGTACGCCGCGACGAAGTAGTACGCCGGCCCATGTGCGTAGACGAAGGAGTTGGTGCCGGTGGGGCCGGGCAGGTACTCGGCCCATAGCCAACGGGTGGATTCGTTGGTTGCGGCAAGAATGACGGTCGCTGTAGCAGGAATCCACAAGGCGATCCTACGGAATCCTCCCAGCCAACGGCCGCGTCGAGAGTACTCCGCCGCAAAGACGAGGAAGAAGAGCGGAGTCGCGGCAAGACCGACGTATTCGATTTTCGACAAGACCAGCTTGGCCGAGAGCTCCACGGCGGCAGCCTCGAAGCCCGAGAGCAGTGACCACGCGACGACGGATAGCATCAGGAACGGGAAGGTCCTGCTGCCAGGAAACTCCTCGTGTCGCAGCGAGACCCAGACTACGGCAAACGCCAGGACGGCCGTCGACCATAGGGTGATCGCCGCGGGCGTCACCACCAGTGTCATGTCTCCGATAGTACTATGCTTGCGGACTGGTAGTTGGAATGCTGTCCCTCCCCGGGGTGATCCACGAACAGCTGGGAATGGGACCTGGAAAGACATACGTAGGAAGTGCAGAGAGACGGTCGGTGGGAAAAGGGCCCCAAGAAGGCTGTGCGGTGCCGGCTGGAAAGCATCGTCCACGGGCCAGCAAGTGGAGTGGCGCCTCGCGCGGCCCATGAATGGAATTCGGCGGGTGAAACGGCGGCGATGCCGTGCCGACAGAGGACACGGGGCCCATGGGCTGACCCCACGTCCTCGGCCTCTTGCTCTACTCCACGAGTCCCTCCAGCTTGCCGACCATGCCGGACAAGACGTCGAATCCGCCCTGCCAGAACGCGCGCTGGCGGATGTCGAAGCCGGCCTGGTCGAGGATCTCGAGCGGCGCCTTCGACCCGCCGTAGGAGAGGATTTCCAGGTAGCTCGGTACGAAGGCGTCGCCCTCCGCCCTGTAGCGCCGATACAGCGCGAGAACCAGCAGGAGCCCGAACGCATAGGCGTAGTCGTAGAACGGCTGGGTGTAGAAGTGAGAGATGCCGACCCATCCGTGTCTGAAGATCTCGTCCACTTCGACGCTGTCGCCGAACGGCTCGCGCAGGGTTTCCAAGTACGCCGCGCAGATCTCGCCGGATGTCGCTCCATCCACGATCATTCGATGTGCCCGCTGCTCGAACAGGACGCGGAAGGCCTGCCGAAGAATCTGGGCGTAGCTGTCCTCGATGTACTTCGCGAGCAGTGTCCTACGCAGCGTGGAATCGGCGCCTTCGAGCATCGCTTCCAACAGAAGGATCTGGGCGAAGCTCGACGCCGTCTCCGCGAGCGGCAGGGGCGGGCTGAACGTCAGCGCCGAGTGCTCGGCGGCCATCATCGCGTGGACGGCATGTCCGAGTTCATGCGCCAGCGTCGTCACATCGTGTACGCGGCCCCCGTAGTTGATCAGGATCCATGGTGTCAAGCCGGGCAGCGCGTCCCAGCTCAATCCTCCCCCCCGCTTGCCCGGACGAATCTCCGAGTCGACATGCCCGTCGGCGAGGACGCGTTCCGCCAGTGCTGCCAGCTTCGGAGAGAACGCGCGGAACGTGTCGAGGACGAGGCGCACGCCGTCGGAGAATGGGATCTCGGTCACGGTGTCTTCGAGCGGCGCAAGCAGATCGAATTGCCGGAGCTTGGGCAAGCCAAGCCACCGCGCCTTCAGCCGGAAGTACCGCTGGTACAGGGCGGTGTTGTCGCGGCAGGTCTCGAGCAATGTCTCGACGACGACCTCCGGGATGTCGTTGTCGAGATCCCGAAACGCGATGGGGGAAGAGAAACCGCGAAGCGCGACCTTCTCTGCGTGCCAGTCGTTGACGATGCACTTGTAGATCTGGCTGAGTTCTGCGCTACGTGTTTCGTACACCGCGAGAAGGGCCCGGAAGGCGGCCTCCCGTCGCTCCGGCGACTCGTCCCGCGCGTAGTCCATCAGCTCGGAGCGGGTCAGCTCGATCGACTCTCCGTCGCTCTCGAAGTCGAAGGTGAGGTTGCTGGTGATCATCGTGTAGAGCTTGGCCAACCCGGCGGCGCCGTTGACGTTCTTGACGTTGACGATCCGCTCCTCAACCTCGGAGAGCGTGTAGGGGGCGAATCGCCGCAGCGTTCTCAGGTAGTAGGCGTTGTCGCCGGCGGCCTTCAGAAGCCGCCTTGCGTTCTCTTCATCCAGCGCCTTCCACCACAGCTCGAATCGTAACGCCCGGTTTCTTGCATCGGCCTGTAGCGTGTCGACGCGTCCCCGGAGCGCCAGGGCCTCCTGATCCTCCGTGTCCGCGAAGAAGCTCAGAACGGCGAATCCATCCAGCTTGTCTGTGACGTACGTCAGCTTTACGATCCACTCGAGGATCTCGACGAAGGCTGCTTCTTCGATCTCCGGCACAAGGGCCGACTGTCTTGCTTCGATGGCGTCGGCCGCCGCCTGAACGTCGGCGAAGGCTTGCTCGATTTCCGGTCCGGACGTAGCGGGAAACAGATCGTCGAGCGACCAGCGCCCTTCCTCGTATGCGCTGCCTTGTATGTGTTGTGGCATGGATACTCCCTTCCAGACTCGGTGCGCGAGCACCGATCGAGCAGGGAGGAGCGACCCTCGCGTCGTGTGAACGGTGACGCTCTAGAGGAGATTGGCCTCTTGTGTGGCGAGGGTAGCGTCCGGCCCTGCGATGTTCCTATGGCTCGTCATGATCGCTATCCCCCCTTTCTCTCGTCAGGACACGCGACGATGCAGTGTCCCGTGGAGATCGCGTTAGATAGGATCAGTATAGGAGGCGTGTTCGCGCGGGAGCAAGAGGAGACGACTCGGCTGAGCGAAGCTGCAACCCAAAACAACGATGCGCTTTCGACGATGGATGGGGCGCATACGCCGCTGTGTATCTCCTGTTCTGCTGCACAAGACGCGGTGGCGTACCCGGGCTGCAATGCCCCACACACCCGATCCAGAACGGATCGACCGTGCGACTAACGCGGAATCCGGTTCGACGCTTCCGCGATCCGGATCCATCGATCCCCGTCCCTACGAAGCAACACAAGACAGGCCCACGTATCCTCGTAGTCGACATCCTCCGAATCCTGCGGCTTCCAGGTCGCTTTGACATGAAGCCGGAAGAGAGACCAGGCGACCGAACCATCATCGGAGAATCCGATCTCAGGCTCCTCGGGCATGGAGTACTCGGAGAACTCCGTGTTCGCGAGATAGTGAGCGGCCATCTCGAGCATCTCATCTCTTGTCGCGCGAACCAACTCGCCCCGCGACACGTTCACGTAATCGTCCACCAGGCCCTGAACGAGGAACTCCGGATTGTTGTGAACGTGCGCATCGATGAAGGCCTCGTGATAGGCCAGAATCTCCTGCCGCATGCGTTCGAAATCGGGTTCTCGGGTCGTCATGTTTCCCCCTTGCAGGAACTCGGACAGATCACGCACCCACCGTGTCAGCCATCCGTTGCGCGCGCGTCTCTCGATCGATGCAGGAGCACGTGTCGCACCGCGAGCCGAACGGAGTTGCGTGTGACTTGCGCCGATCGACAAGGAGATGTGCCTCGAAGCAGCCCTACGGACGGAGCAACCCATGCGGGTACTCGACACGGCACCCGATCCTTTCGGGTCCGCAATCCGGAGAACCGCATGCAGAAGCGGATGGTGCCGATGAGGAACACACATCCTGGATAACTCGACCTCAAACGACGATCGGATCGGAGACGCTAAGGAGACGATGCGCGGCCATCCTCCCCTTCACCTTCTCTAGGCACCGGAGGTCATGTGAATCGTTGGAAGATGCGATTCTGTTCCATTTGGACGGGGCAGATGCTGTCGTCCCTTGGCAGTGCGGTCGCGCGTTTCGCGCTGATCTGGTGGGTTACGAAGCTCACGGGTTCGGCGACGGTCCTTGCATTGGCCACGAGTCTGACATTCGTGCCGAAGATCTTGATCTCGCCGTTTGCCGGCGTCATCGCGGACCGACACAGCCGGCGAGTGATCATGATCATCTCGGATGCGTTCATCGCACTCGCCTCCCTCTGGCTCGCGTATCTCTTCTGGAAGGGCTCGATGCAGATATGGCACGTGTACGTCGTCATGTTCGCGCGGGCCATCGGGAACGCGTTCTACCGGCCTGCTTCCAGGGCGTCGTTCACGCTGCTCATCCCCAAGAAGCAGTACGGTCGCCTGGAAGGGCTGAATCTTACCCGCTCGGGCATCCTGGAGGTCGTCGGGCCGGCGCTGGGTGCTCTGGCGATCGCCTGGTTCCCATTGCACAGCGTGATGCTTCTCGATGTGGCGACGGCCGCGCTTGCGATTGGTCCTCTTCTTGTCTTTGCAATCCCGCAGCCCGCTGTCGGGTCGACGTCGGAGGGCAAACGCTCCTCCTACATGAGCGATTTCATGGATGGGCTCAGATACGTCATCGGCTGGCGTTCGTTGCTGATCTTCGTCGGGGTCGCCGCCGTAGTGAACTTCATGCTTGCCTCGGCGAGTGGTCTGGTTCCGATGCTTGTGTACGAAGGGTTCGCCGGAGATGCCGGCATGCTTGCCTGGTTCGAGTCGCTCTTCGGGATCGGATTGATCGGCGGCGGAGTGCTGCTCAGCATTTGGGGCGGAGGGCGCAAGAGGATGCTCGTGGTGTTCGGTGGGATTGCTGGACTGGGGGGAATGCTGTTGGTTCCCGCCTGGACCCCAACATCGATGTGGTTCGTCGCGGTGGCGGGGTTCGGGCTGCTCGGTGCGTTGTTCGCCGTCACCCAAGGCAGCATCTCCGCCAGCCTGCGCGAGCTCGTCGATCCTGCGAAGCAGGGCCGGTTCTACTCGCTGTTCACCAGTCTGATGACGGCGAGCGTGCCGCTCGGACTGATGGTTGCGGGCACCGTGGCCGATCGATTGGGCATGCGATTCTGGTATGCGTTGGACGGGATCACGCTGGCTCTCGCGGGGACGGCCGGGCTGCTCTTTCCCGTGCTGCGGCGTGTCGAGAAGGAGCCGGAACCGTCTCCCGAGCCGGCGCGATAGGAGGTAGGTGTACGGCCGCACGAAATGACCGGTGCATCTTGTGCGGTTGAGTTCGTGATCGCGTGTCCGGAGAATGCTGGATCACAGAAAGCGAGGCGACGAATGAAATACCACCACCTCGGAATCCCAACCACGGAGGTGCGTCCGGGAGAAACCCATCTTGAGCGCTTTCGAATGCACGTCACGGATCACGAGAGCAACCCGTTTGGCATCCAGTGGATGCGGTTCGATTCGGACTGCACGTTGCCGCGGATCGTTCAGACGACGCCGCACGTGGCGTTCCAAGTCGATGACCTGAAGACAGCGCTTGAAGGTCGTGAAGTCATCATCGAGCCGAACTCGCCCTCGCCGGGGGTGACCGTTGCCTTCGTCTTGGTGGACGGTGCTCCGGTGGAGCTGCTCGAGATCTCCGGCGATCTCGTGTCCGAATAGGAGACTCTCGATCGGTATCTCCTCCCTTGGAGCGGGTGCCTTGTGACGAGCCAGCCCTGCTTGCATGGCATGTTGGACAATAGGCGAAGGATCGCCCCTCGGCGACGGCCGACTATCGGTCGCGCTGTCTGCCGGTTTGGCCGACGCGCTTCGTGTGGATCCCGATAATCAAGCGAACCCTTCTCTTGGCCTGAGCGGGACGACGGGATATGCTGGCCGGGTGCAGGTCGCAGTGCCCATGATGTACGAGTTTGCACGGTCGGGAGGAGGAGACATGGCGAGAGAGAACCAGATTCTACAGGTAGGAGATCGGGCTCCCGGATTCTCGCTTCCTAATGCGCAGACGGGTGAGACGTTGCGCCTACAGGACCTGCTTGGGGCTCCGCTACTCCTCTACTTCGCGCGCGGCACGTGGTGTCCGACCTGCCGCAAGTGGATGGAGACGATCCGCGGCAAGATGGGGGAACTCGAGAGGCGTGGCGCGAAGACCGTGACCGTCATGGCACAGCGGCCGGAGCGCATGAAGGAGTACCTTGATCGTCAGGACTACCCGTTTCCCGTGCTGGCCGACGCGAAGCGCGAGGTCGTCAGACAATATGGCGTGTACGTCCGGGTCAATTTCGAATCGATCCACATCGCGCGCCCTGCCAATTTCGTCTTGGACTCCGAGGGAGTGATCCGGTTCATGCACATCGCGAGCGTTCAGACAGAGTACGCTTCGTTCGAGGATATCCTTGCCACCCTCGATGCTGGCTAGCGGATCCGAAATCGGTTCTGCTCGGATCGGCGGGACAGATCCGAATCCTGTAGGAACTCGCGAGTCCCTTGGTGTGTTGCGTGGCGGGGGACAGATCCCAAGAGCGATGTGC
>Ga0272441_10009283_pt1 | contig 15251 bp, 13 predicted proteins | sample SSMProp6N_FD_193582 | JGI IMG/M metagenome (GOLD analysis project Ga0272441, IMG submission 193582) | Marine sediment archaeal communities from Little Sippewissett salt marsh, Falmouth, MA, United States - SSM-Prop-6N | ecosystem: Environmental > Aquatic > Marine > Wetlands > Sediment ... | reverse complement strand
CGTATAAGTTCGCTGCGAGTTGCAAAAAGACTCAGAGAATCATTTGCTGAACATCGGAAAATTTTTGAAGCTTTTAAAGAAAGAGATTCCAATAAAGCTGACAGAATGAGTCAGAAGCATATTCAAAATGCCCTAAAAAATATTTTAAAAAAAGTAATAGAAAAAGAAGACAATGGAAAGAGTTAATAGGTATAAGTAACTCCATTGCGATATTATCTTTAGGTAAATTATGGTTTCTAAGATACTTTTATAATTTTATATTTTTAATTCCCTAGCTAATATTTCTACCTTCAAAAGAGGCAAAACTGATAATTTATTCTATTTAATCGGGAATAATATTTACTTTGCCTATAGAAATTGAAATTAGTAAGTTATTTTCCCTCAACAGGATAATTTCTTAATTTGCTTTTTACTTCGCTTTACGCTTTTATAAAAGTAGAGCTCAATAAAAAGCTACGTTGTTTAATCAAGTCAAAAAACATTCAATTTAAATTTTAATACCCAATATTATCCATTGGTTTAGTAAAGGCTATTTATAACCCTAAAGATGATAAAAAATATTAATTTAAATATTTATTTGAAAAAAAGAAGGATTTTCAATATAATTTAAAGTATATAATATATTGTATAATGTGGATAAATGTAAACATATTTATTTTAAGAAAGACCACAACAGGAGTATTTTCGCATATCTAGAAAAACATAGAAAAGGAGGTGATATTATAACATAAATTTTCTATCTTCCTCTTTTATATAATGACGCTCGTTAAAGAGGAGATTTATGGTAAGGGTTTATTTTTTACAAGACTGTTTTACTTTAATTTATCGAAAAAATCGTATTTTTAAATATGGAGGATAATGTAAATGAAAAAGGTAAAAATAATGCTAGCCTTACTAATCAGTATTTTATTGATAATGACTGTTTGTTGTTCTTCCTTTGCAGCGGATAAAGGTTTAATCGTATATTCAGTCTGTTGGACAGAAGATCCCTTTTGGGTAGCTTCAGCCGATGCTGCCAAAGCAGTAATAGAAGCAAACGGATACGAAAGTAAAATAATGAATGCCAACAATGATAACATGACCCAGGTTAACCAGATTTCTGATGCTATCGCCTTACAACCTGCCGGAATTATCATTTCAGCGGTGGACTCCCTGGGAGTTCTAAGTGCTGTCAAAGAAGTTCAAGATGCGAATATTCCGGTAGCCGTTATTGTTCGTACTATTCAGGAGGCAGGTAAAATTGACATTACAGCAGATGCAGATATGTTTGGAATAGGCCAAAAAGCAGCGATTAATACACTGAATTTACTCTATTCCAGATACGGCACTTATAAAGGAACGGTTTTAGAAATTATGGGAGCTTTAATAGATAATGCAACAGTGAATTTTCATGGGGGATTTTCATCTATTATGGAAAAGTTTCCCGGTGTTACCGTTGTCGCCAAGGAAGCGACCGACTGGTCCTTTGAAAAAGCAGCCAATATTGCCGAGGACTGGCTGACAGTTAATCCTGACACTGATTTAATTTTTTCACACAGTGATTGGCTGACTCAAGCCCTTCCACCAGTTTTGAAGCGTTTGGGATATGCTCCGGCCGGAGAAGATAACCATGTATTTGTCGTTTCTTCAGGTGCCATGCCCTTTGGTCTCCCCTTTGTTCGGAACGGTTATATCGATATGACTACCGAAATCCCCATTTTGAAGGTAAGTAAATTGGCTGCCTATTGCCTGTTGCAAATTGTTGAAGGTAATAAACTGCCAGAAGAAGTGAATCTATTTGAACCTGGATTAAGTTTAAAAATGGTAGATACAAAAATCAAGATTGAAGAAAAGGATTGGGGACCTCATCTTGCAGTTCCTCCAACGGTGATAAGTAACTATAATGTTGATGATCCTAATCTTTGGGGGAATATTTATAAATAAAATTTAGGCATATAAAAAAATTTTAGTTGCCTAAATATATGACTATAATAGAAAAAACACATAAAGGAGAGATACTTATTATTTAAATCAAGGCAGATATTTACTTATATGTCTTAATTATATAAAAATTTGGAGGTAAAAAATGAAATTAACCAAAATTATGGTTGGAATTTGTATCACTGTTCTTTTAATTTCACTGTTTGCTTTTGGTGCAATGGCACAGAGTAAAGGCTTGATTGTTATCTCAGTTCCCTGGACAGAGGATCCTTATTGGGTAGCTTCCGCAGATGCTTCAAAAGCTATGGCTGAAGCCTGTGGGTTTGATACCAAGGTACTTAATGCCAATAATGACAATATGACCCAGGTGAACCAGCTTTCCGATGCCATTGCTCTAAATCCTGTTGGCCTTGTTATAGGTGCAGTGGATTCAAGAGGTATTGTCAGTGCCATTAAAGAGTTCCAGGATGCTGGAATCCCGATCGGTGTTGCTATTCGTAATATCCCTAATGCTGGGAAGATTGATATAACGGTAGATCCTAACATATTTGGATTAGGTCAGAAAGCAGCAGTCAATGCGCTAAACTTGCTCTTTTCCAGATATGGCGCCTACCAAGGAACGATCTTAGAAATTGAAGGAGCATTAATTGATAATTTCTCAGTTGACAGTCATAATGGATTTATGGATGTGGTAAGTAAATATCCTGATGTTACCGTTGTATCAAAAGAAGCGACTGACTGGTCTTTTGAAAAAGCAGCCAACATCGCTGAAGACTGGCTGACCGTTAATCCGGATACTGATCTGATTTTTTCCCACAGTGATTGGCTGACCCAGGCTATTCCGCCTGTCCTAAAACGTTTGGGATACGGACCTGCCGGAGAAGATAACCATGTATTTGTCGTTTCTTCAGGTGCCATGCCCTTTGGCCTTCCCTTTGTTCGAACCGGTTATATTGATATGACCACAGAAGTGCCTACCTTGAAAGTGAGTAAAATGGCTGCTTACTGGGTGTGTCAAATTGCCCAGGGAAACGAAATACCGGATGAAGTCAACCTATTCGAACCCGGATTAAGTGTAAAGATGATCGATGTAAAAGTTCCAGTTTTAGAGAAGAGCTGGGGAAAACATATTTCTATTCCGCCAGCGGTTGTAACCGTGAAGAATGTTGACGATCCCAGTCTTTGGGGGAATATTTATAAGTAAGTCTTGAAAGCAAAAAATAATACTAAAAAAGCGCCTGCGATTAACGAAAGCGCAGGCGCTTCAACTAAGAAAGCTATATCAGTTAAAGGGAGAAAAAATAAAAATGAAAAATTGGATTCGTTATGTATTGCTTGAGCATACAATTTGGGTAATTTTGACCGTGGTATTCGTTTCATTTGCGCTATTTTTGCCAAATTTTTTAAATTGGCGCATTATTTCCAACATACTTACCCATTCTGTATTTATCGGAGTTTTGGCTATTGGCATGTCTTTTGCTTTATTTTGCGGGCATATGGATATGTCTATTACTGCCAATATGGCATTTACCGCTATGGTTGGAGCTGTTTTGGCAGGAACAGGAGGTTCGGCGCTGGGAATTCAATTAAATCCATTGCTGTCATTACTCATTATGTTAGTTGCCGGTTGTGCTGTTGGATTTATAAATGGTTTGATTATCACGAAATTCAAATTAAATGCCTTTGTTGCTACTTTTGGAACCATGATTGTAGTAGGAGGATTTACTACTTTCTTTACTAAAGGGCAGGCTGTAACAATTTTACCGGATTTTTTGACTTCAGTAGGTATTCTCAGATTAGGTCGCTTGCCATTATTGGTATGGATCACATTAAGTCTATATATTATAGCGATTATACTTGTTGGAAAGACGAAATTAGGACGATATATGTATGCAGTAGGGGGAAACCCTGACGCAGCTTATAAGTTTGGGATTGATCCCAATCGTATTGCCATATTTGCTTTTATGGTTTCCGGTTTTCTTGCTGCAATAGCAGGCTGGCTGTTGATAGCAAGAATGCAGACTGCAACACCCGCTATGGCGGGAGATATGTTATTCGAAGTTGTTGCAGCATGTGTTATCGGAGGAGTAAGTTTATCCGGAGGAAGAGGAACGGTACTGGGGGTACTTGGTGGAGTCATTCTTCTGAGTATGTTCAGGACAGCCTTAAATATATTGGATGTTAGCGTATATATTGTTGAAGTGATTCGAGGTTTATTAATTTTGATAGCAATTATTATTGACTCTTTAAAGATAAGATTTCAGAGTGCTGCCGCAAATGTAGTTCAATAATATTAATGAATATTAATATATTTGTATAGAACTTTAATACCTGGAAAGGGGATGTTTTTATGACAGATGATAATGTGTTGGAAATGAAAGGGATTTATAAACAATATGGAAGCGTTGAAGCATTGATTGATGTTGATTTTAATGTAAAACACGGTGAGATTGTAGGCTTGGTTGGAAGCAACGGAGCTGGCAAATCCACTTTAATGAAAATGATAGCGGGAAATTTTCCTCCCACAAAAGGCGAGATATGGTTTGACGGAAAAAATGTTCACATTCACAGTCCGCATCAAGCTCAGGATTTAGGAATAGAGATTGTCTATCAGGATCTTGCTTTATGTGAAAATTTGGATATTGCCGGCAATTTCTTTTTGGGAAGAGAAATCACTAAAGGAAGATTTAAATTTTTACAGGAAGTTGATATGAGAAAAAAAGCTTTTGAAGCTTTAAAAACGATTGGTATCACCACTTTAAATCTAAATAATATTACCAAAAAAGTGCAGTTTTTATCTGGCGGACAAAGACAGGCTATTGCAGTTGGTAAAGCTTCTTCCTGGGGAGCAAAATTAATTTTACTGGATGAACCAACTTCTGCTTTAGGATTAAGAGAATCTCAAAATGTTTTGAAACTAATTAGGCAAATCAGAAAAGAGAGAGGCGCTTCAATCGTCATTGTCAGCCATAATCTGCAGCATGTTTTACCGGTGTCAGATAGAATTGTTGTTTTACAGCATGGCAAAAAGATTTATGATTTTAATCCGAAAGAAGTTTCCTATGACAAGATTGTAGATATGATCAGTGAAGTTGACTCGATTAAGATGGATACCGTAAAAACGAAATAACAAAATTTTTAAAATAGATTTTATAAAATATTGGGAGGTTTATTTCGATGGCAAAGTTATTTGGCAAAGAATATTCCAAAAAAACAATCCTGGAAAGCGTGGGAGACATTTCTCAGATATGTGATGCAAAAATTGTGAAATTAGTTGGCGGTAATCGTGAAGGTGTTGATGCAGTGTTATTTAAAACTGGAAGCGGTTTAAACTTTTCAGTTTTACCCGGTAGAGGAATGGATTTTTCAGATGCAGATTATAAAGGAATTCCTCTATGCTGGCGTTCCAGCGTAGGTGAGGCAAGTGCTGCTTTCTATGAACCGGAAGGAGGTCTTTGGGATAGAAATTATCATGGAGGATTATTTCATACGAGTGGAATTACCACAGCAGGTGCTCCCAGTGAAGATGAAGGTGTTGCATTAGGACTTCATGGAAGAATTTCGAATACTCCGGCTTTCAATTTTTATGTTGACGGCTATTGGGAAGGAGATGATTATTGGGTTTGGTTGCTGGGAAAAGTAAGAATTACAAGTGGTTTGGGAGAAAACCTTCTTTTAACCAGAAAAGTGTCAGCTAAAATGGGAGAAAATAAAATTTATCTTGAAGATGTTATAGAAAATCAGGGGTATCAAACAACACCGCACATGATTTTATATCATACCAACTTTGGATTTCCTTTGATTGGTGATGAGACTGAATTTGTTGCTCCTATTAAAAAGACACGAGTAGTCAATGAAGAAAATATTTCGCTAAGCTCAAAATATCATGCACCTAAATCAGGCTTTCCTGATCAGCTTTTTTATTTTGATGTTGCTGCAAAAGAAGATGGATTAACAAAATATGCAGTTATTAATCGGAATTTAAATGAAAAAAACGGCTTGGGAATTAGTATAAAATACTCCAAAAAAGCTTTACCCAATTTGTTAGAATGGAAAAAATTAGATAAAGGCCATTATGTTGTAGAGATTGGTCCGACTAATGCTATGTATCCTATTGGAGGAAGAAAGATGGAAAGGGACCAGGGAACATTAAAATTCTTGGAACCGGGAGAAAAAGTAAAATATGAAATAGAATTTGAGATTTTAGATTCATCCGAAAGAATAGACAGTACTGTTCAGGAAATTAAATTAATTTAGAGAAATACACTATTAATACAAAATGTGAAAGAGGTATAGAAAATGGATAAAGCAAGAATTGCCTTTATGTATGTCGCCGATAACGCGATACCGGAAAAACATCGTATTATTGCACCTTCACCGGAACATCTTGAGATGACTATCATTGGAGTAAAGGATTTTGAACAGGCTAAAGAAACAGCTTTAAAACTTGTTGAAGAGGGGATTAAAATTATTGTGCTTTGTGGAGGATTTGGTTACAAAGCCACCGCTAAAATTAAAGATGCAGTTGGAGATAGTGCAGAGGTCGGAGTTGTTCGTTTTGATAAACATCCGGGTCTGAATAATAAAAGCGGTGATGAAGTTTTTTAGTTTTGAGTCCTTGCATCATTAAATAGATTTTATATTAATTGTTAAAAAATATATTAAGGAGATTATTGTATGACTAAAAATGAATTACTAGATAAAGTAGAAAAAATTGCTCATGATCATGAATCAAAATATCACGGTTGCGCACAAATGGTTTTAACTCCTTTTAGAAAAATATTGGGTAAAGAAGTGATAACGGATAAGGTATTCAGAGCTGCTTCCGGTTTGTGTGGTGGTGTTGCTTGTTCAGGTCATATTTGCGGCGCAGTATCTGGAGCTATGATGGTTGTTGGTTTATTTCGTGGCAGAGACTATAACAACCTTCGAGAAGAAGATAAAATGATGGCAAGTTTTGAATTAGGGAAACCGCTGCTCGAAAAAATGGAAAAGGAATTTGGGAGTGTTATTTGCCACTCTATTCAAGAAAAATTTACCGGTATGCATTATGACTGTTGGTCAGAAGAGGATCAAAGATTGGTTGTAGAAAACAATTTACATCAAGTATGTTCGAAAGTAGTTGGAAAAGCTGCAAGATGGACTATGGAAATTCTAGTTGATGAAGATTTAGTAAATCCTGAAGATTATTAATTGCCTTAAAATTAAAGAATAAATTTCATTTGAGAATCGAGAATAAAATTTCTTATCAAAATGAAAAATAGAATTAACGATATAAAAAATTTTAAAAAAGAGGTGTTAAAAATGAAAAACGGATACTGGGGTAAGGTTTTACGGATCAACCTTACCGGAAAAAGCTATCAAGTAGAGGATGTCGATGAAAGTGTTTGGAAGAAATTAATCGGTGGTTCGGGATATGGTGCCAAGGTATTGCTTGAAGAAACCAAACCGAAAATTGACCCTCTATCAGAGGGGAATAAAATCGTTTTTGGAGTTGGGTTATGGCAGGCGGTAAAAGCTCCCGGAAGTGCAAAATGGAGTGTTGTGACAAAATCTCCTCTGACAAAAACTTATCTGGATTCTGCCGGTGCTGGTCATTGGGCTCCCTTATTTAAAAAAGCAGGTTATGATGCTTTAATTATTGAAGGTAAAAGTGAAAATCCGGTCTATATCTATATCAACGATGATAAGGTTGAATTCAAAGATGCTTCCCATATCTGGGGAAAGGATTCTTTGGAAACGACAGATTTAGTCAAAGAAGATTTGGAAAATAAACGTGTTAGCGTTTTAAATATAGGCCCGGCAGGTGAAATCATGAATCCTATCGCTTGCATTACCTGTGATGGCCATAGTTTTGCAGGTAGGGGTGGTGCCGGTGCTGTCATGGGCTCAAAGAACCTAAAGGCCATTGCTGCGTTTGGTACAAAAGAAGTCCCGGTCTTTGATCCGGAAAAAGCGAAAGAGCTTGCGAAAAAAATCTTTAAAAGCATCTCGAATAATGTCGGAGGTCATGGAGAAACCTACGGAACCACCCAATGTGTGGGACCTAATGAAAAATCCGGTGATTTGCCTATGAAATATTGGACACAGGATACCTGGTCGGAAGTCGAAAAAATCAGTACACCAAGATATAATGAAGTACTAAATACAAAGCCCCATTTTTGTGCAAATTGTCCAGTGGGTTGTCACCGGCATATACAAGTAAAAGAACCGGATAAATGGGCTTTGGAAGGAAATGGGCCGGAATACGAAACCCTGGCGATGATGGGAGCTAACTTCCTTTGTTCGGATTTAGCTGCGATCTGTAAGGCAAATGATATTTGTAACAGGATGGGAGTAGACACAATTTCTACGGGTGCCTGGATTGATTTCTTAGCCGAATGCTGGGAGAAAGGTCTTATTGATGAAAAAGATACAGGTGGTATTAAAATTGAATGGGGAAACGGAGAAGTATTGGTTGAACTCACCGATAAAATCACCAAATTGGAAGGTATCGGTTCTTGGTTTAAGGATGGTATTATCGGAGCTGCTGAAAAAATTGGTCCCGAAACCAAAGATATCATCGTTCAAGTAAAAAACCTGGATTACCCTGCCCATGATCCCAGATTCTCTGCCGCATTGGGTGTAAATTATGCTACCAGTACCCGTGGAGCCTGCCATGTTCGGGGACCGGTTTTCGATCCCATGCACATATTTTATCCCAATATTTTTAAAGGTGATTTTGCTGAAGACAATGAAGAAAATATCCCCAAAAGAACTTTTATCGTTCAAAACATCAATGGATTTTACAACCAGGTAAGTCTATGCTGCTTTATGGGTGCTTTTGGCGGCATGAAAATTGAGGATGTTATCAATATCATCAATGCTATTACCGGCTGGAATTGGTCACAAGAGGATTTAATAGAAGCAGGAAGTCGTGCCTTTACCCTGGAACGTTTGATTAATGTTCGGGATGGTTTTGACCGTAAGAGTGACACACTACCTAAAAAGATGACCATACCTGCAAAGACAGGAGGAAGAGCAGGTAGAATCTCTCCAGCTTTCGAAAACAGCTTGGGAAAATACTATCAATTAAGGGGTTGGGATCAACAAGGGCATCCTACAACGCAAACCCTGGAAAAGCTTGGACTAGAAGAATATATTGATTATGTGGTGTAATGTTCTAGATAAAAATAATGAGTGAATAGCAAGTTATTAGTTCATAGCTTATAACTTGCTATTTTACTGAAAAAATTAATTTAATAAATTAATAATGAAGGGATGGAGTAAATGAAAGCATTAGTTAAAACCAGAAAAGGTATTGGACATTTAGAACTAAAAGATGTAGAAGTGCCCCAGCCTAAAGGAAATGAAGTCAAAATCAAAGTAGAATATGCTGGTATTTGTGGAACTGATATTCATATTTATTATGATGAATTTCCTACCACACCACCATTCACTCTAGGTCATGAATTTAGCGGTACTATAGTCGATATCGGTGAAAAAGTCACACATTATAAAATTGGAGATAAAGTCGTTTCTGAGAATGCATGGTCATCCTGCGGAAGATGCAGTCTTTGCAGGCAAGGGCGCGACATGCTTTGTCCGGAACGTATTGCTGTTGGTGTTAATCGAAATGGGGCATTTGCGAAATATGTTTTATATAAAGAACGTTGCATTCATTTAATTCCGGAAAATGTAGATATGCTATCAGCAGCTTTAACTGAACCTATGGCTTGTGCGCTTCATGGCGTTGTAGAAAGGTCACACATTAATTCAGGAGATATTGTTATAGTATCAGGACCGGGACCTATCGGTTTATTTTCCATGCAGATAGCTAAAAGTATGGGGGCGATTGTGATAGTAACCGGGATATCCCTGGATAAAAAAAGACTTGAGATTGCGAAAAAATTAGGTGCTGATTATACGGTGAATATTCAGAAAGAAGATGCCAAAAGTTTGGTAAATACATTAACAAATAATGAAGGCGCAGATGTTGTTCTTGAATGTTCAGGTGCTGAAGCAGCGGTAGACCAGGGAATTGATTTACTCAAAAAATGCGGAATCTTTACACAAATAGGTTTACATGGTAAACCAATTAAAATTGATTTTGAGAAAATATGTTTTAAAGAGTTAGATATTTATGGTACTTTATCCCAAACCAATTTTGCATGGCAACGGACTTTAACGCTGTTGAGCGAAAAAAAAGTCAATTCAAAGGCTCTGGTGACCCATATCTTTCCCCTTGAAGAATGGGAGAAAGGATTTAAGATTGCCGAGCAAAAAGAAGGATTGAAAGTAATACTCAAGCCATAAATAAAAGAAGTATATATGTAATGATTGAAGTAAGTTTGCAGCTAAAGCAAATTTGAAGATTGGAGATTTTAACCAGATGCTAGATGTAAAAACAAATTCCGGAAATATTAAACAAAATGGATTTTCCCCGCACCAAGGTAAAAGTAATAATGGTTTACAAAAAATCAGTTTTCTTCAGAAAATATTGAAGGTAAGGGAATTAAGTTTATTTTTACTCGTTATCCTTATCATAATTTCGCTTTCAATAATCACACCTAATTTCTGGCAAATATCAAATTTTAAATCCATAGCCCGGGGATTTTTTTTGGAAGCAATTGTATTGATTGGCATGACTTTTTTGTTAGTCTCCGGAGTATTTGATCTGTCGGTCGGTTCTGTTATGGCTTTGGCCGGATATGTAACCGCTGCTTTAGTGGTTAAAGGAATTCCGCTTTATATCTCTTGTTTGGCAGGTTTGCTGACAGGTGTGGCAGCCGGTTATATTAATGGAAAAATAATTACCTTTTTTGGCGTCAATCCTTTAATTATGACCTTTGGCATGATGTCAATTGCAAGAGGAATTGCTCTGGCTGCAACACAAGGACAGACAGTTAGGGTATTCGACGGAGCATTTATCAATTTAGGAAAAGGAGAAATCTTTGGTTTCCCTACATCACTGCTAGCATTGATAGTCATTGTGTTTTTCTTAGATTTTTGCATGAGAAGGGTAAAGTATTTTAGACAGTTGTATTTTATTGGGGGAAATGAGGTATCTGCTGATTTAAGCGGTATCAATGTAAAGAAAATGAGAATTATTGCTTATGTTGTCATGGGATTTTTAGCAGCTGTCAGTGGAATTTTTGAAAACGCCCGATTAATGGGAGCAATACCTACTGCTTTTATTGGGATAGAATTAAAATTAATCGTTGCAGCAGTTATTGGCGGATGCAGTTTAAATGGCGGAGAAGGCTCTATTATCGGATCCATGTTAGGTTTGATATTTTTATTTTTACTCAGCAATGGTATGACATTACTGGGTATCTCGATGTATTGGGAGAATTTTGTTTTAGGCGCTTTTTTGATTTTGGTAGTTATCATCAATACCTGGTCAATAAGGAAGATTTGATTTGATAGTTCAGTGAAAAATCTCTCCTTTTGATATTTTATTTAAAACCAAAAATTTAAGATTTTTGGGATAATAAAGAAAAAAGGTGGTGGTTTATTGAATAATTAAAGTATATTGATAGTGATTAATAAATAAGTACAAATCAAAGGAGTAAAAAATTATGTCTAAAAAATCATTAATAGTTGTTTTTCTAGTTTTAGTATTATTTATGATGTCATTTGATTCTATTGTGGCGCAAGAAAAAGATGAGGAATATGTTTTTGTAGCCTATGTCACAAGTATTCCCTATTGGAAAGATGGATTAAGAGGGTGGGATTCTGCAGGTGAACAGTTGGGGGTTAAAACATCTTTTGCCGGTCCGGTTGAATTTGATGCCCAGGCCCAGGCTAGAGCAATAAACGAATGCGTTGCCAAAAAAGTAGCTGGAATTCTTGTTTCCCCTGCGGATCCCAATGTAATAATTGAAGCTTGCGAAAGAGCGATGAAAGCAGGCATACCGGTTGTCATGAGTAATTGTGTCGTTAATAGCGAAGATGCCTATTACGCATTTTTAGGTTCTGATAATTATAATGTTGGAGTGGTTGGCGGAACAAAAGCAGCGGAAATTCTGAATGGAAAAGGAAAGGTTGCCATTTTAACTATGCCCGGCGTATTAGTGCATGAAGAAAGAAAAACCGGTTACCTGGAAACTTTTGCTAAATATCCTGATATAGAAGTAGTCGCAATTGCCGACACAAAAGCAGACCCTTCAGTAGGTTTGGAAAAAGCTGCAGGGATAATTCAGGCAAATCCTGATTTGGATTTAATAGTAGGTACAGATTCAGTTGGTGGAGCCGCTGCAGCCCGTGCTGTATTGGAAGCTGATAAGAAAGGTGAAATTCATATTATTGGTATGGATCGGGATGTCGATATTTTGAACTTTATTAAAGATGGAACAGTTGATGCAAGTTTGGCATCCGAATCATTTATTACCAAATTTATGGCTTTACATTATCTTTATTGGATAAAGCACGATATGATGAAACCAGTAACCGCCACTACCAGTTGGAGAGATGCTAATGTACCTCCGGTTCCCCGTGTTACCGATACAGGAACCATGGTTATTGACAAAAATAATGTTGATTTATTCCTATAGTCAATAATTATTAAGATGAATATATGGCTGTCCTATAAATGAATTGAATATCCTTTTGCTTTAGGATAGCCATATATTTAGGTTTTATTATGAAAACATAAAAATATAAATGAATACTAAGGTAAGGTGAAAATGTTGGATGATGAAATTTTACTTTCAATACAGAATGTTAGTAAAAGGTTTCCAGGAACCCAGGCATTAGATAATGTGTCTTTTAATATAAAAAAAGGAGAAGTACATGCATTAGTAGGTGAGAATGGAGCAGGTAAATCTACTTTGGTAAATATAATTGCCGGAGTTATTCACAAAGATATGGGACAGGTGATATTAAATGGAAAAGAGATGAATTTTCAAAACGTTCAGCAAGCACAAAAAGCTGGCGTTAAAGTTGTTTTTCAAGAATTATCTTTAGTTCCCAATCTATCAGTAGCTGAAAATATTTATGGTTCTAGTAATAATATGGAAAGTTTTCAAATTATGAATCTTAATAATATTGATGAGAAAGCGAAATATTTAATTCAAAAATTTAATATTAATCCAAAAAGTATAGTGAAAGAGCTGGGAATTGCTGAACAACAAATCGTTGAAATAGCAGGCGCATTGGTGAATAATTGTTCTTTGATTATATTTGATGAGCCTTCCGCTTCCCTAACTGTTTCTGAAATTGATATTTTATTTGATATTATTAAATTATTAAAGAAGAATGGTTTAACAGTAATTTATATCAGTCATAAAATTGAAGAAGTAATTCAAATATGTGAACGCGTTACCATTTTAAAAGATGGAAAGTATGTTAATACAAAGGAAATAAAGAATACTAACCAAAGGGAAATAATAAATTTGATGGTTGGTAGAGAGATGAAAAATATGTTTCCCAAAAGAGAAAAAAATGAAAAGAAGCTTTTATTGTCAGTGAAAAATTTTTCGGGTGAAAAATTTAAAAATATTTCCTTTGAGTTATACTCAGGCGAGATTTTAGGTTTTACTGGATTGACCGGTGCAGGAAGAACGGAATTACTTAGGGCGGTTTTCGGCATTGACCAACCTCAATCTGGTGAGATAAAAATTAAAAATAAAGAGGTTAACTTGAGTAAACCTCATGAGTCCATGAAAAATGGCATTGGATTCTTGCCGGAAGACCGCAAGCAGGATGGTGTTTTTTTAGATATGGATATTAAAGATAATATTATTGTTGCCAACTTAAAAGCAAATAGTAACAAAATTACAATGAATAGGAAAAAAACTGAAAAAAATACCATTGCTATGATTAAAAAAATTGGGATTAAGATTGGAAATATTTATGATAAAGCCATAAGTCTAAGCGGGGGAAACCAGCAAAAATTATTGATAGCAAGATGGTTATTGGCAGATCCTCAAATATTAATCGTAGATGAACCTACTCGAGGAATTGATGTTGGTGCGAAACAGGAGGTTTATTTTATATTAAGGGATTTAGCGAATCATGGAATAGGGATTATTTTTATTTCCTCGGAATTACCCGAGATTTTAGGATTAAGCGATCGGGTAATAGCGATGTATCATGGGAAAATAACCGGAAATTTACCGATAGAAGAAATTACTGAAGAAAAAATTGGTGAATTAATTATGGGCTTATAGAAAACAAGAGGAGGAATTTTGATTTTGAAAAGTAGTAGTTATTTTATAAATAAATTAACAAAACAAAGAGAATTTGTATTATTTGTGGTAGTCATTGGAATAATTATTTTACTTTCCGTATTATCCCCTTATTTTTTTTCATACTTTAATTTTTTAGCAATTTCAGAAATGGATTCAGCAAAAGGAATTGTTATTATTGGTACTACTTTATTATTGATTACCGGGGTTCTTGACCTCTCGGTTGGTTCAGGATTAGCATTGGTTGGTGTTGTAACTGGCTGGTTTTTTACCCATCACTATTCCATGCCAATTGCTATTATTTTCGGTTTATTAGTTGGTGCTATTATCGGATTAATTAATTCTTTTTTAGTTGTCAAATTACAAATGCATTCATTTATTGCTACTTTAGGCATGATGTATATGGTTCGGAGTGTAGCATTAGGCATTACTTCAGGAACTCCATTTTATGATTTCCCTAAAGAGTTCATCAATATATCTAAAGGAGAAATATGGGGCTTTCCCAAACCCTTTATTATTTTGATTTGTATATTTGTCATTATGGCATTTTTTGTGGATAAAGGAAGGTTTTTTAAAAAATTATTTTATATTGGAAGCAATAACCGTGCTGCAAATTTAGTAGGTATAGATTCAAAGAAATTTACGACTTTAATGTATGTATTTGCAGGTATTTTTGTAGCTTTTGCGAGTATTATTTTAACTTCAAAATCCAGAGCTGCTATACCTGCAGCCTATGCCGGAATAGAGATGAAATTAATCGCAGCTGCAATTATTGGTGGCGCTTCCCTTAAAGGGGGGAAGGGCAGCATCCTGGGTTCGATACTCGGATTAATTATTTTACTTTTGATTTCTAATGCAATGACTATATTAAATATATCTATTTATTGGGAAGGGGTGATCATTGGCACAGTATTGGTCTTAGCTGCTATCTTTGATGAACTAACACGGAAAAGAGTTAAGAGTTAATATATTATTTCAAGAAAAAATAAGGCATATGAGGTATAAATAATGAAAAATCCGTTAAAATTAATTAACTACGATCTATTAAGCAAAAAAGTTTACCGCATATTGAAAAAAGAGATTGTCAAAGGTTCTTTTGAACCGGGGAACAAGATATTAGAATTTCAAATTGCTCAGCAAATGGGAATAAGCAGGACACCA
>Ga0272441_10009282_pt1 | contig 15252 bp, 9 predicted proteins | sample SSMProp6N_FD_193582 | JGI IMG/M metagenome (GOLD analysis project Ga0272441, IMG submission 193582) | Marine sediment archaeal communities from Little Sippewissett salt marsh, Falmouth, MA, United States - SSM-Prop-6N | ecosystem: Environmental > Aquatic > Marine > Wetlands > Sediment ... | reverse complement strand
CGCGTTTTGTAGTTAAAGCGCTAAGCTTGATCACTGACGTCGTCAATCTGGAAGTCTCTACCGAACATCTGCTCACTATTCTGGTCGAGGTTTCTGATACCGCAGAAGTTGAGGCGAGCACTGAATTGACTGCGCAATATCTCGCGCAGCTTATCGACTCCGCGCAGGTTTACGCGCTACTGAAGACCCCAGCTGAGCTATCTCAGGGCTGGGTAATGAATACCGAAGGCTCGTTGCCAATAAGTGAGTACGATAATTACGTGTTCAACTCGTTAGCCTACTCACCAGAGTACATGATTGGCACAAACGACACTGGTGTGTACGAGCTTACTGGCGATACTGATGCTGGGGAAAACATCACAGCTGAGCTCACCAGCATGATGTTAGACTTTGCGACGAGTCGGCAGAAACGAGTAAGATCGGCATATCTGGGGTACACTTCTAGTGGCGAACTGGTTTTAAAAGTAAAAGCTGTTGAAGCAGGTGAGCTGGTCGAGCACTGGTACAAAGGGCGTAAGACAACTGCGCAAACACCTCCCGGCGAAAATCTGCTGCACATAGGCCAAGGGCTGAAGTCTCGATACTGGCAATTTGAGCTGACAAACATTGACGGCGCAGATTTTGAAATTGACCAGTTGGAGCTATACCCCATCATTCTAGGTAGGCGGGTTTAGACATGGCTGACGGTACATATTGCCCGCTCATATTCCCCGGCTCTGGGGCGTATGAGTTTGTTAGCGCTGAGTATCAGGCGTACACAAACCGCATTCGCAATTTGAGCACAGATGCAGCCGCTGATATTGACGCGATGCAGAGCTTCACGCCTGACTTTTCGTCGCTGCAATACGAAATTAGCACTGAGCTGCTGGACAATCTGGAAGTTCCAGAACTGTCATTGGACAACGTAACGGCTCCCGACTACGTCGATCCCGGTACGTTGTTTACTGGAGTCGCTCCGACACTAAAGCCCGGCGTAGATTTTGACGATGGGTCTGGCCTCAGAAATCTAGGCTCTGCCCCTACGCCTTCGTTCGGCGATTTTGTTGCTAGGTCGCCCACACCGCCAAATTTGGTACTGCCGGACAACCCCGGCCCAGCGCCGGCCATAGACCCGATTGATGCGCCGGATACCGTAGTTGTTAACTACCCTGACCCGCCGCCCCTGATTGATCTTGGGGACTTGGGGGTTGCGCCTGATTTTGACATTGACGAGTTTTCCGAAGAGCTGCCGAATTTTGTACGACCTGCCGAGTTGCAGGATTTGTTCTACGAAGAGGTGGCGCAGAATCGGGCTATATTCGATGCGCGCGCTTTGGAGTATGTGGTCAATCAGAATCTGCGCGATGCGTTTAACCGCACGCTGATTGACGGCGAAGGAACTGGGTTACCTAGAGTCGTCGAGACAGAAATCTACGACCGCGCTGCGGCAGACGAGATTCGCGCTGCAGAGGATGCGCGGCTGCGCGCCGAAAGCGAGTGGTCATCTAGGGGATTTCAACTGCCCGGCGCTGCGGTACTTGCCGCTGTGCGTGAGGCAAACTACACCGCTCAGCAGAACATTGCCCGGCGCTCACGCGATCTGAATATCGAATTTGCGCGGGAGCAAATCCAGCAGTACCGGTTTGTTGTTGAGCAGGGGCTTCGGTACGAAGTCGACCTGTACAACATCTACATTGCCATAGATCGTAACGCGCGCGAGCTAGCGACAGCGCATTACGACATTCTGCGCAGCATTATCACCACCGCGATTTCGGTGTACGAACTCGACATCGCTGTGTACCGCGCCAAGTTTGAAGCTTTTGAAAGCAACGTCCGTGTAGCACTGGGACGGATCGAAGCCTACCGTGCCCAGCTAGAGACAGCCAGACTGAAATCTGAGCTGAATACGCAACTGGTTGGTATCTATGAAGCGCAGATTCGTGGCGAATCTCTCAAGATAGACGCGTACCGTAGCGAGGTAGAAGCGTACTCAGCGCGGCTGCGCGGTGAGCTTACCAAGATCGAAGCCTTTAGCGCGGTGGTCAATGCGTACGAAGCGGAGATTCGCGGCGCTACAGCGGCTGTGCAGCAGTACGAAGCAGAGGTTCGTGCAGAAGCGACGAGAGCGCAGGGCTACGAAGCTCAGGTGCGCGCCTATGTAGCGAGAGTTCAGGGCTTCGAAGCTCAGGTAAATGCAGAAGCCACGAAGACAAGCAGCATCAATGATGTCGTTCGCGCGCAAGCGCAGATTTACCAGACAGAAGTCGATGCGTGGGCTGCTGGCGTTAACGCAGATACGCGGCGAGTAGAGTCAGCCGTCAGTAAGTTTAGGGGAGAAATCGAAGCGTACGTAGCACAGCTGAATAGCTCAGAAGCGCAAGAGCGCCTCAAGACGCTAGGCTTTGAGAAAGAGGTGGAGAAAGCTCAGCTGGTCATTCGAAACGAGATCGCCAACATAGATCGCGCGCTTCAGGTTTTGACAACGGCTTCACAGCTTGAGCTGCAGAAGCTGTCCGATGCGGCCCGCATAAATGCCCAGCTAGCATCGGCGTCGATGGCATCGCTGAGCCTGTCCGCTAACCTGTCCGGGTCTGATAGCTTCTCCGCTGGTAGCTCTACAAGCTGCTCAACCAACTACTCAGGTATTATCGGCGGATGACTACGAAGACAACAGCGCTAGGGCTGATTCGGGTTGTCCCGAATAGTGAGTTGGTGCGCCGCGAGCAGGAAGCACAGCAAGCTACTGCCGACGCTCAAGAAAACAACACCAACATGGTGTACGAGGGGCTTTCCGGCGAGATCATGTCGGCATGGCGCGACGCTCGCGATGCCAAGAACGCCGTGCTTCGTCGCCTGCAGCGCGCCCACCGCGCACGCACCGCTACATACGATCCGGAAAAGTTGAGGGGCATTGAGGAGTTTGGCGGGTCAAAAGAGTATGCCCGCGTAACCGCAAACAAGATCAGCATCGTCAGATCATGGCTGCGCGACGTGTTCCTCGGACAGACCAACAAACCGTGGGGCATCAGGCCTACACCCAAGCCCTCGTTTCGCCCAGATATAGAGCTGAAAATCCAAGAGGCTGTTTCTGCGCAAGTTGCACAGGCTTTCGCAGAAGGCCAACCAATGCCTGAGCCGGAAATGCTCAGAGCCAAAGCCTCTAGCGAGCGCAACCGCATGGAGCAGGAGTTACGGGAAGAAGCCCGTGCAACTGCACAACGCATGGAGCGGAAAATAGAAGACCAGCTTGCCCAAGCCGACTTCAACCGCGAGTTCGCGGATTTCTTGGATAACATCGCTACGTACCCGTCAGCCATCATGAAAGGCCCAGTGCTGCGAATGCGCAAAATGCTTGAGTGGGTTGATTCTGGGATGGGCCTAGAGCCGTCAGTTGGCGAAGCCATTATCACTGACTACTACAACGTAGACCCTTTCCGTCTGTACCCGGCACCCGGTGCGACTACGCCGCAAGAAGGTTACCTGTTTGAGCACCACACGCTTACGCGTAAGGATTTGCACGACCTGATTGGGGTTCCGGGGTATGACGAAGAAGCGATCCGAGCAGTGCTGCGGGAGACATCTGTTGGTGGGCTGCATGATTGGCTGGGCTTCCACACAGACGGGGAGTCGCTGGAATCCGTACCGGAGCGCTTGCAGAAAAACGTTTTTGAGTTTGATGCTCTGGAGTACCACGGCCCCATTCAAGGGCGGTATCTCATGGACTGGGGTCTCGACTCTACCGAAGTAGACGACCCCGAAGAGATGTATGAAGTCTGCATCTGGATGATCGGCAAGTGGGTAATCAAAGCTCAGCTTAACTACGACCCGCTGGGAGTGCGCCCATATTTCAAGGCCAGCTACGAAGAAGCGCCCGGCGAGTTTTGGGGCTACGGCCTGCCCGATATTCTCGACGACGTACAGGGTGTAGTAAACGCAGCGGTGCGGTCTTTGGTCAACAACATGGGCATTGCGTCAGGTCCGCAGGTAGCGGTCAACATCGACCGCCTGCCGCCAGATGTAGACATAACTTCACTAACGCCTTGGCATATTTGGCAGGTTAACGACTCACAGTACGGCACGAACTCAGGCAAAGCCATTGAGTTCTACCAGCCAAACAGCAATGTCAATGAACTGCTTACGGTCATCGAAAAGTTTTACCAGTTTGCAGACGATTTCTCGCTTGTGCCCAGATACATGGCCGGAAGTGACAAAGTTGGCGGTGCAGGGCGTACAGCCTCTGGCCTGTCCATGCTTATGGACGCTGCCAATAAAGGCCTTAAGGGAGTCGTAGCAAACATCGACACCGGCATCCTCGCCCCCATGCTGACCAAGTTGTACAACTACAACATGGAGTACGACGAGGATGACTCCATAAAAGGCGACGCGCAGGTTGTCGCCGAAGGCGCGGTTGCCTTGATGCGCATCGAAAGTCTGCAGCTGCGTAGAAACGAGTTTCTCCAAGCGACGGCAAACGAAATCGACATGCAGATTATGGGCGTTGAAGGGCGTGGAACTGTTCTGCGTGCTGTCGCCGAAGGGCTGGAGCTCAATACTGACAAAGTGGTTCCGCCAGAAGAAGAATTGCAGCAGGCGCAGCTTGCACAAATGGCTATGCCGCCTAGCGGCGGACAGGGCGTTAATGCCCCAACACCCACTATGGGTAACGGGCAAGCGCTGATGGATGGCTCCGCTGTAACAGACAATTTCAGCCCGCCCCCGGCGAGCTGACCTTGACACACCAATCAATTTAGCCGATAACGGCTGTATGGTAGAGCAGACCAAGGTTTGAAGGGACTAACGCCTCAAGAAATTCAGGAGCTTCAATCGCTTAGGCAAAGCCGAGCGCTTATGAAATTCTTGAACGAGCAGTACAGGCAGGCGACACATGCCCTCGTGCACACCCCTGAGACGGAACACTTTCGTAACGTACAGGGGCAAGCTCAAGCTCTTAGGATGCTCATGAAAGCCATTGATCCGGAAAGCGTCGATTAACCGACGGCACCGACGATAGGAGCGTAATATGTCAAGTGTTGTAAAACGGAAAGCTCAGGAAGCCGATGAAATGATTCGTCAGCTTGCTGCTGAGGCTGCGGGAGAAGCACAGCAGGAACAAGCCGAGTCAGTTCAACAGCCTGAAGAAGACCAAGCACCAGAAGACCCGCCCGCTTTGCAAGTTGTAGAGTCGGAAGAGTCTGAGGGATACAGCGCGCAGACAGATGACGGTGGTGATCCGCGCGAACTCGACCAACTTAAGCGTCAGCTTGAGAAGGCCGACCAGCGCTGGAAGTCGCTGCAAGGGCAGATTAACTCCAAAGACCAGCAGATAGAGCAGCTACACCAGTTGCTCGCCAATATGAATCAGGCGTCCGCACAGCAGCCGCAGACAGCCGAGGCTTCGCAGCCCAAAGGGTATAGCAACGAAGATGTCGACGCTTTTGGCGAAGACATGATCGACCTCGTAAAGCGCGTTAGCGCACAGGTAGCAGCCCAAACGGTTAATGAGCTTCAGTCAACAGTCAAAAGTCTTGAATCCAAAGTCGGACAAGTGGAAAAGGTCAGCACAACCGCTGCATCGGCTTCGTTTGAAGATCATTTGGAAAAGACTTTTCCCGGTTGGCAGGAACTCAATGAAGACCCCGGCTTTATCAGCTGGCTGCAAGATTCGCAGACCCGCCTGAATTTGTTTGGTGAGGCAGCTCAAGCCAAAGACGCGGCAGAGGTCGCTGAGTTTTTCAGGCTGTACGCAGACAAAGTTGGGTGGAAGCCCAAGTCTGCGGCTAGAAACCAGAAGAAAGACCAGCAACGTCGTCAAATCGCGCCCGGCAAGAGCGTATCTGGTGCCGCTCCGTCTACTCAGTCGCAGCCCGACGAAAAGATATGGACGCGGACGGAAATCGCTAACATGTACGCCAACAAAAGCTCTTACGCGGCAGACGAGTTTGCCAAGTTAGAGCGAGAGATGGCAAAAGCGATGTCTCAAAACCGCGTCGACTACTCAAAGTAATCGACACGAGGAACTGAGCAATGGCTTATCCTATTGCACCCGGCTCGACCGCCTACTCCGGCGTATTTATTCCGGAGATTTGGTCGACCAAGATGATCGAAAAGTATTACGACGGCACCGTGCTGTCAGTGATCTCCAATACGGACTACGAAGGCGAGATTCGGAATCAAGGTGACAAGGTCATCATCCGAACCATGCCGACGCTGGAAATTCATGACTACAAGATCGGTCAATCGCTGACCACGCAGCGTCCTATCGGCGGCACGATTGAACTGCTGATCGACAAGGGCTTCTACTGGAACGCGATCATCGACGATGTCGTCAAGAAGCAGCAAGACATCGACCAGATGAACCTGTGGGCTACTGACGCCTCCGAGCAGATGAAGATCAAGCTCGACCGTCGTGTACTCGCAAGCATCTACCCTGACATCGCCGCCAACAACAAGGGCGCGACAGCGGGTCGTCTGTCTGGCAACGTAAACCTTGGGGCTACCGGCACGCCGCTGGCAATCACTAGGACCAACATACTGGATACCATCTTGTACATGGGTCAGGTGCTGGACGAAGAGAACGTACCTGAGACGGGCCGCTGGCTCATGATGCCGTACTGGGCAACGACGCTGCTCAAGCTGTCTGACATCAAAGACGCGTCTCTGACTAATGACGGCACTTCACCGCTGCGTAACGGGCGCGTGGGTATGATTGACCGCTTCACGATCTACAACAGCAACCTGCTGCCGACGTTCGTGGACGGTGCCAACAACACCACGCAATTCCTTGCTGGTACTACGGATGGCATGACCTTCGCCACTCAGCTGACCAACACCGAATCTCTGCGTGCGGAGTCGACGTTTGGCGAGCTGATGCGCGGACTGATGGTTTACGGCCACAAGGTAGTCAAGCCGGAAGCCCTCACCGCCGCCTACGTGCGTCAAGGCTAAGAGGAGGATTAACTCATGGCTGATTTTACTACCTACGCAAACGGTGACGTGGTCGCTCTGTCTGGTGGCGGAAACGCTGCCAGCTACCCGATGGTTACCGTTCTCGAAAACACCTACGACACTGCGCGCGGCAACGTCACCAGCGGTGACACCTGCACGGAATTTATCAAGATTCCGGCGGGTAGCTTCGTGCAACACGTCATGGTGGAGTGCATCACGGGCGAAGCTTCGGTAACTATTACCGTAGGCACCGCAGCTGACCCTGATGGCTATGTTACGACCACCAGTCTGGCAACAGCTGGGCGGTTCGCAACGGCAGCTGCAGCACTTCTCGGGGGCTTTGTAGCTGCCGATACGTGGCTGGAGTTTACGATTGCCGGTGCTGATCTGACGACGGGCAAGTTCCGCGTCGCGGCTGTTGTAGCCAACTGCGGCTGATAAAACAGGGGGCTTCGGCCCCCTTTTCCACAGGAGAATTTCGTGCAGGTACTTCGCAACAAGAAAACGCTTGAGGTGTATCCGCTGAACGGCGACATGCAGCTGCATGAGGATATTGAAGTTGTCGATATTCCTAGCATGGACCGCGTTACCCTTCGTAGAGGTGTAGCGGTTTTGGAAGAGACAGGCGCTGAGAAGCCTAAGCGCAGAGGCCGCCCGCCTAAGTCCGAGACTGTTGCTACTGACGCTGTCGCTGTAGAATCTGCCCCTGAGACACCCGACGATGTAGGTGAATCTGGTGGCGATGACGCTAGCTGAGCTTCGTGCTCATACTCGCACTGCACTTTTACGTGATGAGGCGATCCCATATCTTTGGACAGATGCGGAGTTAGATCGCTATCTGAACGAAGCGTATCGCCTATTTGCGATACGAACCCATTGCTTTGTTAGCGGATTTGAAAGTTTCTGCTCGTTTGAGACTGAGCCGGGGGAATTCAGTTACGCGCTTGATTCCCGCATTATTCAAGTCAACGAGATGTATGTCACGACTTGCGACGATCCGCCGATTCGCACAAAGCTTCGAGACAATACCCGCAACCAACAGCAATACTACAACGTCACAGGGAAGCCCAGCTGCTTCTTAATGCAGGCCGTGGCAGGTGCTGTGCGGTTGTCCCCAATTCCAGACGATGTCTACACCATCGACATGGTCTGCGCTCACAAACCCATAAAAATGCTCACCAGTGATGGGGTAGAGAACGCCCTGCCGGAAGAGTATGAATTGGCATTGTGTGACTACGCAGCCCACCGTGCGCTGATCAACAACGACCCCGAAAAAGCCAACATGGCATCCGCGAAAGAGTTCAAGGCCCAGTGGGACATGCAGGTGCGAGACGCTAAGCGTGACTTCGCCATCAAAAGGGCCGGCGCAGATGCTCAGGCCCGCAGTAATTGGACTGGCAAAATAGCTTGGAGGACAGTCTGATGGCCATGTTTCAGCGCACCAGCGACATCGCTAATGTAGTAGCCCAAGAGAACGAAGCTCAAGGGGGAGGGCCGGAAAGTCTATCGCAAGCCGCCGGACAACTTGGCGCACTCGGACTTGCTGCCGGAGCCGATGTTTTTAACGCGGCAAAAAACGCGTTTAATTGGGGCAACAAAAGACTTGAGCCCGCTAGAAATGCGCTTACCAATGCGTTAGTCGACGTTGATCCGGCTGGGATTAGAGCGCAGGCGGAGAGCCCACGTAGGGGGAACCCTAACGCTCTAACACCAGTACAAGTTACTAACGGTGTTGGTAACAAGCTTGGGCGTATCGGCAGCAAAACCGCAAGTGGTGACGTAACGTTTGATCCCAGCGCCGGATATATTATGGGTCTGGGTGGTGGAAGCCAGCTGGCGGATAGGGCGCGCAGAGGCATAGAGGCTGGGCGCACGGTCGCGCTAGGCGACGAAGCGCGAAACCCTGTGAACTATGTGGATTTTGCTGAGGCAAATAAAGAGTTTGCCAAGGCGAACCGCATCCGACAGTCCGCCATTGATATGCTGCCTCAAGGCGCAGGCGTTGTGCGTCCGGCGCAAGAGAACCCCTTAGACCCACTGCTTGAGCGCGTGTCCAACCCGTCATCCCCACGGGATATGAATAGTGCGTTCCGCGCCGCAGAGCTGCTGCTGGACTCACAGCGTACCCAAGGCATCGCCGACTCAGCAGGGCAGAACGCGTTGGCGCAGATGCAAGCCGCTGAGATGCGCGCGCAGACCGAGTCAAACAAACTAGCTGCAGAGGCTCCGGCGCAAAGGTTGCAACGCCTTAAGCTGATGCAGGATATTGTCAATGCGCGTAACGGAAGTCCCGACCAACTATTGTCCGCTGCGCAAGAGCTTGGCCTACAAAACCCACAAGGTGCAAACCAGCTACTAGCACTCGCCGGATTGCCGCCTATATTCCAAGAAGGGAAAGCAGATGGTGGATTCATTGAGCCTACAATGCAGATGAGCATGGGTACAGGCGCTGTAGGTAGCTTCGGTGCCATGGGTGGCAATGGCGCTCAGATGCAGCGATACCAGCAATACGTCAGCAAAGCGCGGGAAATGAGTTTGCCGCTGCTAGGCTTCGACGAATTTGTGAGTATGAGTCAGCCGCAAAAAATGGCTATGGGCGGAATGGTCGAAAGCTATGCAGATGGCGGCATGGTCGATGTATCTGGCAAAGCAGTTGTAGACACAGACCCTAATGCTCCCACAGATTCAATCCCCGCCGTAATTGATGGTCAGCGCCCCGCCGCTCTGGATAGTGGTGAGTTTGTCATACCGAAAGACGTGGTACAGTTCTACGGTACAGACAAGCTCACCAAAATGATCGAAAAGGCTCGCAAACCGGACGACGCAAATGGCAATCAACAATCGGCCCTCTCCCAATTTGGGGGCGCTGCAGCTAGCTGACAACGATGCGCTTGATGCGCTTGAAGCTCAGCTAACCAGCGAGCTTACCCAGTCACTTAGTCAGCCACGGCGGGCCTATACTCCTCCGCCTCCGCCCGCACCGCCTAGGAATCAGACAGCCCTGCAAGACATCGGCACGGCTTTCAATGTCGGTGTGCGCAACTTGCCTAGCGCTTTTACCGGTTTGGCAGATGCGCTTATCAATCCTGTGGGCGGACAGAACTATGTCAGCCGTGCCGCCGATGCGGTTGGTGATATTACTGGTCTGGATTTTGACGGTAGCGCTGACCGCATAGCGCAAGAGCGTTTTTCTGAAGAATACCTTCGCCAGCAGCAGAACATTCAAGACGCGCAGGGGTTTCGCGGAGCTTTGGAAGCCGCCGTGCGCAACCCACGGGCTACCGCTGGACTCGTAGCTGAATCTGTCCCCAGCATTATTGGCGGCGGGGTTATCGGTCGAGGCATCCGTGCAGCGGGTGCGCTGGTCAATAATCCCGTGGCTAGAGCAGCCATTGGCGAAGGCGCGATTGCTGGCGGGCAAGCTCAAGCAGGCTTCATAGAGGAAGAGCTAGACCCGCAGCGGAGCGCCGTCGCTGCACTGGGCACAGCCGTGTCTGTAGGCACGCTCGGTGCACTGGGTGGGCGCTTGGCTTCCCGTCTTGGCGTCAACGACATCGACGTGCTGGCGGCTGGCGGCGGACGTGGAGTAGGTACACGTAAGTTGGCCTCCCGCGTTGTAGGCGGCGCTATCTCCGAAGGTGTGTTTGAGGAAATGCCCCAGTCTGCGGTCGAGACTGTGTTGGCTAACGTCGCCAGCGGCAACCCGCTGTATGAGGGTGTGCCCGAAAGCGCTGCACTAGGCATGGTGCTTGGTGGGGCTATGGGCGGCGTCGTCGGAATAGTACCTACTCGGTCAGATGGCAAACGCATTGAAACGTTTGAGGAGGAACTTGAGCGGTCGTCTACAGACGAGGGTGCGCTCAACGACTACCAACGCTACGCCGCAATGGAAGATGGCGATCTTTTCGCGGCGCGCGACAATCTGATAGCGCAGCAAGAAACGCTGATCACCGATGGCGCAGAAGACGCCGACGTTCGCTTGGGTGTGCTCAATAATCAGCTGCAGATTATTGACCAGCTGATGAACGACCGAATGATTCGTCCAGAGATGCGGGACATCAGCGGTGCGACCGTTGCATACAGAGCCTTGCGTGAGCAGGCACGAGCAAAGCAGATCGCCTCGCAGGATGTAGGCCTGTCTCCGCAAGCTAGAAAGCGCCTGCAGGATCAGCGCCGGAAACTGCTGGACCGCATGGGGATACTACGCGGCAACTTTGACGCAGCTGAATTTGACACGGCAATTGCTCAACGGGATTACGACGAAGCTGTCCTTGAGAACGCTGAAGCCCAACGTAAAGCCACCGAGAACGAAGGTAGCGAAGAGGCTAAGGTTGTTGCAGAGCGTGCCGCGCGTAAGCTGTCTGAGCTGCAAGCCGCTAACCCAGACTTTACATACCAAGGTCGCGCAGCAGATTTAGAGCGTGCGCAGACTGGTAAAAAGCCCAAAAAGAAAGCCGCAGCTAGCGCAGCAAAGCAGCCAGCAGCGGCGGCAGCGCAAGAAATTCCTCAACAAGAGCTTCCAGAAGACCCACTGGCTGAGCCTGATTTCAGGCAAGAAACCATGACCGGCCTTATGGACCCGGATAATCAGGAAGGTCTGGCGGCGCTACGTACCCGACTTAGCGATGAGCGTACAAAGCCAGAGCTACGGGCTAAGCGCCTGAACGAAAAGCTGGAGCAGCTTGAGGATTTGGCGTCTATCAAGCGGCCCACCAAAGCTCAACGCAAAGAGACCGCTAAAGTCGCCGCTGAAATTCGTACGATCCGCGAGGTAATGACGGAGCGCGGCGAAGAAGCTGCGCCTGTGCAACAGCCTGCACCGCGTTCTGCCGATGAGATCATCGCCGAAGTCGCGCAAAACCCCCAAGCAAATCTGTCACCTGCTGAGCTTGAGACATTAGCCCAAGCCGTGATGGGCGACCTTAACGATACTAACGCGTTTGGTAAGAAAGGCGCGAAAGAACGTCAGGAGCGCGTGCGTAAGTTCATTGCTAGCGGCGTACGCAAGTGGAACGACGCGCTCGCTACAGAAGAGGAAACGATCAGGCAGGGCAGGAAGCCTGTCAATGCCGCGTTAGCTCGTCGCCTTTTGTCTGGGGTAGGCACTACAGAGCGACAGGTGCAGCTGGCTCAGCAGCAAGACGCGGCTCGGCTTGAGCAAGTCGCTGGCCCTAATGCGCAAGCTCAGCAAGAACTGATAGATCAATTGCGCGCGTTTGCGGAAGACAGCAACAACTCCAAAGCCAATGCTCAGCTAATCAAGAAAGACGGGACGCTGACTAAAAAGGCTCAGGAAGCTTTCGACAAAGTAATGGCCGCTGAATCTATGCAAGCGGTTATGGATTTGGAGCCCAGTAAAAAAGCGCAGCAGATGCACAGGCTGTGGGAGGTAGCGCAGGGTCTCGCAGCTGAACGATTCGCAGCGCCTACGCGAACCGCCGCTGAGCCTGCGCCCGCCGCTGAGCCTGCGCCCGCCGCTGAGCCTGCGCCCGCCGCTGAGCCTGCGCCCGTGCCTGCGCCCGCCGCTGAAACAGTCGAAGCCGCTGTAGAGCGAATGACTGCGTGGGCGCGCGAAAATCCCGGCGAAGATATTGGTGAGCGTATCCCAATCCTCATGGATTCGTTCTACGACAACAAACGGGTTAGCGATTTAGCTTGGCCCGAAGGCAAAAAGACGTGGGACAAAAAGCGTAAAAAATCTAATGTCTCGGTGCATTGGGTTGGGCAAGACGGTGCTCGTATTGCAGGCGGGAAGAAGACTGTGCTTGAGCGCGGGCAAGCGCCTGTGCCAGCGAGCGTCACCTCCGCAGAACTCAACGCTATAGCGGACGCCGCTAATGCCCCTGCAGATGCCGCCGCATTTGAGCCAATCGACGCTACGCCTGATCCCGAAGACACGACGCCGCTATTTCCGGAAGAGCAAGAGGAGTCCGCGTACACTGAAACGCCGACTCCTGTGGAGCCGCCGCCGAAAGCGCCGCCCGCTGAACGCGGAGACATCGAAGCGTCGTTTGCTAACTGGCTTCGTGACGGGGGCATTATCAACAACGCCGATGTTGATGACGCTGTAGCCGTAGACCTTGAAGATTTCGCTTACGAGAAATTAGAAAGCGGCGAAGAGTTTTTAGCGCTGGATTACTTCGCTACCTTGATGACGATGCCTGCTACAGACGCGCTGCAAGAGCTCAGCCAGCGCGCAAGTTACAACGAGTATATTTCGGACGCTCAAACGCGCGAAGACATTGAACTGATAAAGCTTGTTCCGGCGGCAGTGCGCGAGCTTAGGCCCGAAGCTTTGAATGAAGCCGCTGCTTCTATGCGAACGGACTTCACACCGCTAAAAGCCGATAGCTTTGAACTGCAACGCGTACTCGCAAGCACTGATTTCCAGTTTGATGAGACAGAGCTCAGTCGCCGGTTCTTTGAGTTCGCTGCTAGCGGCAAATACGCAACAGCGCAAGATGTTACCAACGCGTTGTCAGAATGGTTCACGCAAAATCCGCTGCGTACAGACAAGTCGCCGCAAGAAATCCGCAGGGAAATTGAGCGCTGGGCGCTGAAAGTATTCAAGCGGTTGGCAGAGATGCGCGGCATCTCTATAGCTGAATCGAAGCGCCTACTGCCAGCGCTTACGGAATACCTTGAAGGCGACCAAAGTGAGACCGACTACGGTAACCCTTACTGGAAAGCGCAATACGAAAAAGCAGATCAAGAAGCTTTAAGGCTTAGGCGCGAAGCAGCCAATCTTGCGCCTAAGCTGGCAAAGTTGAAATCCGGTAGCAAAGCGTACATCAACCTTACCAGACAAATTCGTGACCTTGAGGTAGCAGCCGACAACGAGCGGAAGCTAGTTAAGGCGCGTCGCGATTACCTGCAAGACGAAGGGTTTGTACGCGCCACGGATAAGGAGAGTCGCTACGGACTTTTCCTTGATGAGATGCGCCAGATGATAAACCTTGAGTTTGGCGGCGCAGAGTTGGCCGATCAAGCCAACAACGAGCTAGCGGCGGTGCTGGACCCGCAACCGGAAGAAGACACAGAGTTTGGTGAATTCTACGAAAACCTGCAGGAGATTTATCGGGGCAGGGCACTACAGCGCGACCGGCAAGGCAGCTATGCCGAAGTTGAGATGTCCGACGCCGATTTCCAAAAGGACATGCGGCGGAAGATGCGCCGCGCAGATGTGCTGCTGGCACAGGGCTATCAGAAAGCAGACATAAAACGCCTTTTTCAGATAGAGGCACGGCAAGAATTTCTTACCAAGTCTGCCAATATCGTCAAACAGGAAATCGCTCAGCTTGAGGCAGACGCTGAATTTGTCGGCGTAGAACCGGCCAACGCAGATTTTGCGCGGCGCAAGTGGAACTCTATTACCGCTGTAGATAATAGACCCACGTGGAACGCGCTGCTGCAGTACCCTAAATTGGCGCGGCAGTATGCGGAGATAGCGCGCGGCATCGAAGAGTCGGAAACTGAGATAGCGCCTTCGTGGCTTGACGCTGTGGTTGAGACAGGCGCGCTGCAGCCCACCGCCGCTACCGGTCGCGCACTTAGCGCGGTCAATAAGTCGCAAGCCAAAGCAAACGCCATACAACAGCGTCTAGTAGAGAACGCGAAAAAACTGCTGGACACTGAACGCGCTAGCTTAAACACCGTGCAAGCTCAGTTTATTTCCAACAAGGACATTACTGAGTACACCAATGCGGCGATTGTCACGTTGGAAGCGCTGTACCCCAACGTTACAGCTGATGCGAAGCGGTCGTATAGGACAGAGATTCGGCGGGCGTTGCAGCGGGGGAACCGTAATGCTCGCGAAGCTTTCACCAGCTACTTAGCTTCCGGCGACGTCACGCAAAAGCAAGCGGCCTCTCGTGAGATCATCAATGCGTTTGATGCTATCAGTGATCTCGCTCAAAGCCGCGTAACCAGCGCGCTTGCTACTCAGACAATCGGGAAGGGCGAAGCTAAGCTGCGCCTGCAGCGTATGGCTCCGACATCGCGCAAGCGAATTTTGCAGCAGGCGCAGGTTCGCAAGTTCTCTAACCAAATTAACGCGGGCGAATTGTCTGTATTTGACGAAGCCGAAAAGCTCAACATGGCTTTGGAGACAATAGACACCATGCAAGTTGAAGTGTCGGAGCAGTACACCTCGACACTTAAAGAGGCGGACAAGCGAAGGTCCGCACCCGGCGCAGAGCCATTCAAGCGCCGCACCGCCATGGATGAATACAGAGAACGGCAAGCTGCTTTCCATAGCGCGGAGCAGGCACGAAAAACTGCTGAGTGGAACCGCCGCAATACGCCAGTAGAAGGCGAAAACAAATCGTT
>Ga0272441_10009281_pt1 | contig 15253 bp, 11 predicted proteins | sample SSMProp6N_FD_193582 | JGI IMG/M metagenome (GOLD analysis project Ga0272441, IMG submission 193582) | Marine sediment archaeal communities from Little Sippewissett salt marsh, Falmouth, MA, United States - SSM-Prop-6N | ecosystem: Environmental > Aquatic > Marine > Wetlands > Sediment ... | reverse complement strand
TTCTTGTCCGCCAATCGGTTTCGAAGGACCTCGACCGAATACCGAAGAAGGATGTGCGGCGCATCGTCAAGGCTATCGGATCGCTGTCTGATGCCCCGCGTCCTCCGCAGTCGAAGAAGTTCTCGGGCGAGGAGAAGTACCGGCTGCGTTGCGGCGCGCACCGGATCATTTGCGAGATTCAAGACAAGCAACTCGTCATTTGCGTCGTAAGAGTTCGACACAGGAGAGATGCGTACCGATAGGGAACCGAACAGCGCCACAGTCTTGATGGTCAAGGCGAATACTCGGCGATCCTGCCGGCGGTGTTGTGGAACAACCTTTTTGACGGGATAACAGGATGAGACCGGATAAGCCCGAATCCCTTCGCATCCCGTAATCCTGTCGAGAAGATGTTTGCACCCACGGCGTGGTTTTGGAAGAAACAACCGAAAGCGGCTATATCTGGAAAGCGCACGGACAGAAGTCATGCTCCAGAGGTGCCCTCATATGAAACAAGTATTGCTCAATGCTGTTTGCGTTTTTGGGGTCTGTTTCTCGTCGGTGCCTGCACTTGCGAAAGAGGTCCCGTCGACTACTGAGGAAGCGAAGACGGTCGATGAGCTGGTTGCTGCGTTCTCAAACGTTGAGTTCTCGTGGCAACAGGGAGATATCGCACGGGAGTTAGTCGCGTTGGGGAACCCGGCGATCATCCCGAAGATGGAGAGACTCCTCGGTACTGAGGACAGAAGAAGGCGATGTAATGCCGCGCTGGTCCTCGCCGGTCTGGGGGACAAGCGGGGCCTCGCTATCATCATCGATGAACTTGAAGACAAGAACCCACGCCCGACGGACATGACTAGGTCTGATGGCAGGCCCTATCCGGAGGGCCAGATTCGGGCAGATCGCTATTACGCGGCTCTCCTCCTGGGCCGGATTGGGGACAAGGAGGCCGTCCCAGCCCTGATTGAAGCGACGAAGGACGAGACGATCCACTACAGGGCCGCGAGTTCGCTTGGAGAGATCGGCGATAGGAGCGCGATTCCCGCCTTGCGCACGATGGCCAAGGACTTTCCAGATGAACGGCTTTGGGCCGGATATGGGCTGGCGGCGTTGGGTGAGCAAGAAGGTTTTGATATCTTGGCTGAAGTGATCGTTTCTGATTCTTGTTGGGTAGAGCGAAGACATGCAGTAAGGGCACTGGGAAAGATCGGTCACCCGAAATCTGTACCTACAGTCGTGAAGGCGCTCAAGGACGAGCACGTGAATGTCAGGGTCACTGCCGCGCGTGCATTGGGTGCGATAGGGGACTCGTCAGCGCTTCCCGCTCTTCTCGATGCACTGAACGATACGGAAGTGACGAAACTCCACACGCCAACGACAGTCGAGAATGAGGCCCGGAAGGCAATAGAGGCAATAGAGGCAAATGAGAAATGATGCACAACCATTGCATCCGCGGGATGTTGCAGCACCGGCGACGCTTGGCGTTGAGTAGCGAATTTGAATCAGCAGTGGCAAGGTGGGTTATGGTCCCGTACGCATTCCCACGGAGGACCGTGGGAACGAGAGATGAAACCTAGGCTGGAAAGCAATTTATCGGGAGACATCGTAAATGGCGACAGAAGTAGTGGCCCCGAAAACCGCGAAGAGTAACCCGGCCATCCTGGTTGTAGTGCTATTGGTGTTCGGGCTGGTCCTGGGGGGCTTCGGGCTTTACAGATACACTATGGGAAAGGAGAGCGTATCCTGGCCTATGGTCAAGGGGAAGATCACCTACTCGCGCGCCGAGCCCAAGAAGGTGAAAACCGGTCACGAATACCGGCCGTCGGTGAAGTATGCCTATACCGTGGATGGAACGTCGTACAAGGGGAACCGCATTACGGCTTCGGATGTTTACCAGAAGACGTTGAGCGGTGCGAAGGATATTCTCAAGAAGTATCCTACCGGTGGTGAAGTCTCCGTTTATTACGATCCCGCCGATCCGGCGCGGGCGCTCCTCGAGACCGGGATGAAGAAGAACGTCTACGTGCTCTTGGTGGCAGCGGCGGCCTGCTTCTTCTTCGCTGCGGCAATCGTCGTATCCGAATTGAAAAAGAAGGGGGCTCGCGCGCAAGGATCGTGACCTGGACAGGCCAGCGCCAAACCGCGAGTGTTCTCCTTTTCGACTATCGACTATGCCCGTTTCCGTTGCATGCGTTCTTCCACCCACACGTACACCGCGGGGATGACGAACAGGGTCAGGAGCGTGGATGTTGTCAATCCGAACACAACCACGGTGGCCAGTGGACGTTGTACGTCTGCGCCTATGCCGCGCGCCAGAAGCAAGGGCAGGAGTCCGAGTACGGTGGTAAGCGCAGTCATGAGCACGGGCCGCAGCCGCAGCTCCGCCCCTTCCGTCACTGCCTCTCTCACCGATTTGCCGCGTTCGCGGAGGTCGTTGAAGTAGGTCACGAGCACCATGCCGTTCTGTACGGCAATCCCAAATAGGGCGATGAAGCCCACCGATGCAGGCACGGACAGGTACTGTCCGGTGAGCAGTAGGCCCACGATGCCTCCGATTAGCGCCAACGGCACATTGATGATGATGATCAGCGCGTGTCGGACGAGCCCGAAGGACATCCACAACATGACGAGTACCAGACCGATGACGGTCGGCACGATAATGGCCAGCCGCTTCATGGCGCGCTGCTGGTTCTCGAACTGACCGCCGTACTCGATGGTGTAGCCGGGCGGCAGTGTCACCCTCTGCGCGATGCGCTGTTGGATGTCCGCAACGACGCCGCCCAGATCCCGTCCGCGGACGTTGCCCTGGACGATCCAGCGGCGCTGGTTTTTTTCGCGGTTGATCTGGATCGGCCCGGTGACCTGCCGCACCTCGGCGACCTGGGACAACGGAATCACTGCCCCGCCGCTGGTGGGCACCAGGATATTCCGCACGGCTTCGGTATCGGAGCGATACGGCTCCTGAAACCGCATGTGGATACCGAACCGTCGCGTGTTGAGGTAGATGTGGTCGATCACCTCACCGCCGACGGCGAGTTCGACCATCTCCATAATCTGGCTGACGGTCACCCCGTAGCGGGCGCAGGCTTCCCGATCTACCACAATCTGGACCTGCGGTTGGCCGAAGCTTTGTTCGGCGGAGAGGTCCACCAGTCCCGCTATGCTGTCAATGGCGCCCCGGACCTCCTCCGCTTTCGTGCGCAGCACAGCGAGATCCTCGCCGTAGATTTTGATGGCGAGTTGGGCCTTGATGCCGGACAGCAACTCGTCAAAAGCGTTTTGGATCGGTTGTGTGAAGTTGAGTTGCACGCCGGGGAACGGCTTGAGTCTTGCCGCGATGGCTTCGATCAGCTCATCCTTACTCGCGAACTCTTTCCACTCTCCGAAGGGCCTCAGTTCGATGTGGATTTCCGCATAGTTGACGGGATGGGGATGGCTCCCGGCCTCCGGCCTGCCAATCCGTGAGATGGTCTCGTCTACGGGGGCGAACTGCGTCACTTCGCGCTCCATCGCCATCACCAGCTTCGTGCCCTGCTCGAGAAAGATGGAGGGCGCCATCGTTACACCGATCAGTATGGACTCTTCCTCAAGTGTGGGGATGAATTCGGTTCCCAACCGCGGCACCAGCACCAGGCTTGCGAATAGCCCTGCGACCGCCAGCCCCATGACTGCGTACTTGAAGCGTAACGCGGCGGCGAGTAGGGGGCGGTAGAGCGCCTTGAGAAGGCGTACGAGTGCCGATTCGCGATGCGGGGCCTGCTTGAGCAGAAAAAGTGAGAGCACGGGTGCAACAACAACAGCCACCAGAAGCGATCCCAGCAACGCAAAGGCAATGGTGAACGCCATCGGTGAAAACATCTTACCTTCGACGCCCTCCAGCGTGAACAGCGGGAGGAACACGATGATGATGATCGCGATGGAGAACACAATCGGACGGTTCACCTCCTTGGCCGCGTCATAGATGATCGTGGCCTTCCGTGCACCCTGCCCATGCTTCTCGCCAAGGTGCCGGAAGAGATTCTCCACCATAACAATCGCCCCGTCGCCCAGCATGCCGATGGCGATCGCAATGCCGCCCAGCGACATCAGGTTGGCGGAGATATCCCGCACGCCCATGCCCATCACCGCAATCAGCGCGCAGATAGGCAGCGAAAGCCCCACGATGAACGCTGTGCGGAGATTGCCCAGAAACACGCCCAGCGTGATAACGACGAGGAGGCCCCCGATCAGCAACGACTTCTTCACGGTCCACGTCGCGTTCTGCACCAGTTCGGCCTGCTCGTAATAGGGGACGAGCTTCACGCCCTCGGGCAGAGCTTTCTTCACGTGATCAACTTTCCGATGGAGCCGGTCAATGACCTGCGACGTGTTCTCACCCAAGAGTTTCAGCACCATGCCTGAAACGACTTCGGTTTCGCCGTTGCGCGTGACTGCGCCACGGCGAATCTCGTTACCGTAGGTGACCTCCGCCACGTCGGACAGCAGCACGCGCCGTCCGTTGTCTCCCTTGACGGCGATGCTCTGTATGTCCGCCAGGTCTTCGACCAGGCCGACGCCGCGCACCAGGTGTTCCTCAGACCCCAGAATAAGAAACTGCCCGCCGACGTTTCGGTTGTTGGCATTGACGGCCTCGACCAGGTCCTCCAAGGTCAGCTCATACTTCCAGAGCGCGTTCGGATTGACTCGAATCTGGTATTGCAGCACGTGGCCGCCGATGGATAGGATGTCCGTTACTCCGGGCACCGTCTGCAACTGGAACTTCACCACCCAGTCGTTCAATTCACGCAGCCACGTATCCAGAGGCTTGCCGCCCGTATCCACCACCTCAGGATCCGCTTCCAGGTAGTAGAGGAATACCTGCCCGAGCCCCGTGGAGATCGGCCCGAGGGCCGCCGGTTCGTCCGTTTCCGGCAGCTCTGCCATGACACTGGTCAGCCGCTCCCCGACAAGCTGCCGGGCGAAATAGATGTCGGTGCTGTCTTTGAAGTAGACATAGACGACCGCCATCCCGAAAGCCGACGTTGATTTGATCTGGGTGACATGCGGCAGTCCGTTCATGGCCGACTCGATGGGATAGGTGATGAGACGTTCGATCTCCTCCGGCGCCATACCGTGGCCTTCGGCAAACACGGGCACCATGATCGGTGAGATGTCCGGGAAGGCATCCACCGGCATGCGCTGGTACTGATACACGCCCACGCCAAGAACGACGAGGACCGCGATCAGCACCAGGCCCGGAACCTTCAGAGCGGATTCAGTGATTCTATCGATCATCGCATTGCCTCCATCAATGGCCGTGGCCGGCGTGAGAGCCGAGATTGCTCGTGATGACCGTCGCTTTGAGTTGGAACGCTCCCTCTGCAACATAGCGCGTGCCCGGTTCCAGACCCGCAAGGACCTCAACATTCGTGTGGTCTGTGCGGCCCAGCGTGACGGGCGCCATCTCGAAGTTGCCTTCGTGCTCGGCAAACACAATGTCACGCCCCTCGATGCTCTGAACGGCGTTACGCGGAATCACAACGGCCAAACCGTCTTCGGACGTGCTGATGAATCCCGTCACAAACGTCCCCGGCCGCCAGCGCCCGTCGGCGTTGTCCAGGACGACGCGGGCGGTTGCGGAACGCGTGGACTCTTCGACGAAAGGTGTAAGCATCGTAACGTTGCCACGGGCCTGCGCACCGCTGTGGTCGACCTGCAACACGACATCCTGGCCAGTGCGGACAGCAGCCAGGTTCTTGGTGTACACGGCCAGGTTCACCCACACGCTGCTCGTGTCGGCGATGGTAAGAGCCCCGGCGTCATCTTGGAGGGCCTCGCCGAGGGTGATGTGCTTCTCAATGATGGTGCCGGAGAAGGGCGCTCGGATCTCGTAGCGGGTGAAGTTGGCGTCGACATGCTCGAGCAGTTCCTTCAGATAGTTGTCGGAAAAACCCAAGGCGCGCAGTTTCTGTTCGGCCGCGTTCAGAGCGATGCGCGCTTCGGCCAGCGCCTGCCGGGCTTCGAGATACTCCCGCTCGGCGGAGATCTTCTCCCGCCACAGACCCTCCTCGCGCTCGAAGGTGGCCTGTGCCAGCCGCAGACGTTCGCGGGCGGCGAGAAACGCGGCCTTGGCTTCGGCGAGCGCCCGGCTGTCGATGACCGCAAGCACTTCGCCCGCCGCGACTTTGTCGCCAACCGTCTTGGTGACTTCCCGAACAATGCCGGCAACGCGTGGGACCAGGTGCACCAGACGATCTTCGTTGAAAACGATTTCCCCAGGCAGCCTTACCTCGTTTCGCAGACTCCCCGAGCCGGCGGTACGAACCACGATGCCGAAGCGTTCGCGCTGTTGCGGCGTTAGCCGTAAGCCCTCCTCTTCACCAGCATGGCCGGCATGCTCGTCCCCTTCATGTCCCCCCTCATCCCGGCCCTGTTCCTCGCCAACATCGCGTTCGTCTTCGGTGTGTTCCTCGTCCCCATGGTTTTCATCCACGTCTTCGTGGCCGGGTTCGTGGTCCGAATGGCCGGCCCCTTCGTGTTCATCACTCGCGCCTGCGGAATGGTCGCCGCCAGGTTGTTCTTGCGCTGTCCCTGCGGCTTGAGCGGTTTCTGTCAGGTCGCCAGGCAGTGCCCAGAGCGCCAATACGGACACGCCGCCAACCGCGAGAAGCAGTAATGATCCAAGCCACAACCGCCCGGAGCGTGGTTCTTTTCTATTCCTCATGGCTGATTTCCTCCATGTCAAGTTCGGATTCCGAGTCTTGTTCTTCCAGCGCTTGCCCAGTCAGGCGCTCCATCCTCACTACGCCCCGGTGGTACCGGGTCAAAGCGTCGAGGAATGCCTCTCGCGCATCGAAGAGCGTGCGCTGGGTATCGAGCACCTCGAGGTAGCTGAACTTGCCTTGCTGATAGCCTCGCTGAATCTTCTGAAAGGTCTCGTCGACCTTTGGCATGACCTCGTCTCGCAGCGTCTGCGCCTTCAGGTAGGCCCCCGAGGCGGTTTGGTGTGCAGCCGTGAGTTCCGCGTGTACGGCGGCTTCTGCACCTCGTCGTTGCTCACCCACCTTCGAGATCATGGCTTCAGCGGCCCTAATCCGGCCCTGGTTGCGGTTGAATAGGGGCAGGGGAAGCGAGAAGCCCAAGACCAGGCTATTGTCTCGGCCGGCGCTGTATCCGGATTCGCTTCGTGTGAAGCCGAACTCGCCCGCGGATCCGAAACCGTACCGGGTCGCCTTCCGGTCGGCCAGGCCGGTGCTGCGGAAGCCCAACTCGACCGTAAGATCCGGGATGCGTTCGGCGCGCTCAAGCCTGAACTCTGCCCTCCGGGCCGCCAACTCGGTAGACCAGCGCGCCAGGTCGGCATTGCGGCCTACCCGGGCCTCCAACTCCTCCCGAACAGGGACTGGCCGGACCTCGTCCAAGCGTCCCGTGGCCTGCGTGAACGTGGCCCGTTTGCCTCCCCAGTTTGACGCAAGGACGGCCCGCGCCGCTTCAAGGCGCCTCAGGCTTTCTCCATAGGCAATCTGGGTCGTGGCGAGCGCTACTTCCGCGCGAGACAGCTCGAGTGGAGACACCTGACCAGCCTCGACACGGAGCGCGAACGTCCGCGCGATTTCTTCCGCCAGTTGGAGGAGTTCCTTTTCAAGGGCGACATGCTCCTAGGCGGCAAGTACTTCGACGAAATCCGCAGCCGTTTGGGCCAGCACATCGGCCCGCGCTGCTTGATAATCCCAAAGGACCAGCTCTTTCTCGCGTTCCGCGACGGCCACCCGTTTTGCCCGTTTCCTGCCGAACAGAATCGGCTGGGCAATGCTGATGGTCAACTCGGATTCGCTGAAGCCGGAACGTGCCCCTTGCACGTTCTCTCGTTCCCAGGCGATCGACGGAACGCTGACGGTTTGTGACGCCACAGTGCCGGATATGGAGGTTGCGCGTGTTTTCTCGGAAGGCCCTGAGGTCCAGCGGACCTCTTCTATCTCAACCGAGAGTTCCGGATTTGGTCTGAGGGCCGCCTGCTCGATCATCGCGTCTGCGGCCCGAATGTCCCACGTGAACGCGGCCAAGGCCGGGCTCTGCCGGAGGGCCAGCGACAGGGCCTCAGGGAGCGTCAGAGCGCTCGACTCGCCCGCAGCCGCGTGAGCCTCTGTGGCCGTCACCCCTCGCGCCCGTGCCAAGACCGACGGCGATGGTTCTTGCCCACCTCCCTCGGCGGCCAACGCGACAAGCAAGAGAAGAGCCGGCCAGCACTTGCACATCCTTGCTTTCACTCGACAAGAACAAATCATTGGTCGTCAACCTTCTTCGTTGGTCCGTCACACTGCGGGCACGGAAATATCGGCTTCTGTCCTTTGCGCGCAGGCCCAGCGTGCCGATGCCTCATGTGTCTGTATCGCCAAGGCGTGTGGTAATGGCACTTCGCCTGCTCGACCACGGCCCCCTCTCGCCCAGACGCGGCCGTTTGGGAGCCTGTGCTAACGCAGCCGGCGCCCAGGACAAACAGCAGGCCTGTAATCACGGCCGCAAAGGCCATGCGGGAAATTCGATAGACGGCTCTTGACATGGTTCTCGCCTCCTGCAATTGCAGTGCCGATTCTTGCACTGCGTGTGGAAAGACACAGTTCGGGTACCTGTAAACGAGGATTGAAGGTAAAGGAGGAGAGTTAGATCAGGAGGACGACTGTCCGAAGAGAGGCGAGTGTGCCATCGCCGACGCGTTGCGCTGCCGCCGTGCATTGCCGTGTGAAACACGCTGCGGGGGAGAAAGAGAAACCCGAGGCCACAGCCACAGGCGCCTTCGCAGAAGATTTGGAGTCCTGAAGAATCAGGTCTTGCTGTCGTGTCAGACCGCCGACCCCAATGGGAATGTCAACGCAGGCCCCACAATGAGAAGATCCGCTGGACGGGACGCCTAGTTCCTGACGCCCGCCCCCCGTTGCGTCGCGTTCTGGCGGGAGAAAGTTCGAGCAGCCCGTTTCTTGCGCCAACTCGACTCGTACGTGACCATCGGCCGCCAGACACAATACAACCCCGTGGCCGCTTCCTAGCCCACCGAGAACCAACAACGCGACAAGCACCGCTGCAATTGCCCGTTTGGGGCGTATCATCTTCACAGAACCCCAGTCTCTGCGCGAGTCAAAAATCATACTCTTCTCGTTGCCCCTATACAAACGCGTTCGCTCGAATCAGATATTCCTGCGCCGTGACCCCGACTGTATCGCCGAGGGCCGGCCCGCTCCACCCGGGTCCCGAGGAACGGCGGTCCCCCGGTTTGGGTCTGGAGGGACGTACGGGGACGCCCCTCCAGCGTACTTCCGTCTATCGTCTCTTGCGCAACGCGGCCAGGCCGCCCAACCCGCACGCGCCGAGCAGCAGACCCAACCCAACCATACCGGCAACCGGTACTCGCAGCAGCACCGTGAGATACGCCGAATCGGATGTCACAAGCGTCTTCGCCTCGTCCCATGCCTCGCATGCGTACGCGCCTTCGTCGGCCTGCGTCAGGGACACGATCTCGTAGATGGCTGAATCGCTGTCGGGCAGCACGTATCCGTCTTTGGTCCACTGATAATGGATCGCGCCCACACGGCCACTCACTTCGATGCTGAAGGTGTGCGACTCGCCCACGTACTTGGTGCCGCCCTCCGGTTGCACGGTAATTGACAGCGGCGCGACGGTCTCGCTAAGGAATCTATCAGAGGCACAGGATTGTGGCAAGGATAGAGACTACATTTCTCGAAAGCTTGAACAGGGGTCTGAGCATTAAGGCGTTGAGTGTTTTTCGAGGTTCGCGGCCGGTATGCTATGCTTCGAACGGGGTGAAATGCTCGGATACGTAGGAAGCCTGAATGAAGGTTCTACTCGCCAAACCGCGCGGGTTTTGCGCGGGCGTCGAACGCGCGATCCGGTGCGTGGAGCGCGCCCTCGAGCGCCATGGTGCGCCCGTATACGTGCTCAACGACATCGTCCACAACACGACGGTCGTTGACTCGCTTCGCAACGAAGGCGCGGTGTTCGTCAGAGACCTGGGCGACGTGCCGCGCGGGGCGCATTTGCTGTTCAGCGCACACGGCGTCGGGCCCGAGCAGTGGGCGCGGGCGCGTGAACGGGGCCTGAACGTCATCGACGCCACGTGCCCGCTGGTCGAGAAGGTTCACCGGGAGGCGCGGCGATTCGCGGCAGAGGGTTTTACGGTCATCCTCATCGGCGAAGCCGGGCACGACGAGGTCGTCGGGACGAGCGGCTGGGCGCCGGACCACATCCGGGTGGTCTTGTCGGCGGCGGACGTGCCGGCCCTCGAGGTCGGGGAACCGTCGAAGGTCGCGTACTTGACCCAGACCACGTTGAGCGTCGACGACTGTGCGCGCGTGGTGGCGGCACTCGAGGAACGGTTCCCCGCCATACAGGCGCCGCCCTCGAACGACATCTGCTATGCGACGCAGAACCGGCAGGAAGCGGTGAACGTGCTGACGCGCGAGGCCGACCTCGTACTGGTCGTGGGCGACCCGCAAAGCGCGAACTCGAAGCGCCTCGCGGAGATCTGCCGGCAGAAGGGCAAGGCCAGTCATCTTATTAGTTCGGCGGATGCGATCCGGGACGCGTGGCTCGAGGGTGTGCAAACGGTCCTCGTCACCTCGGGCGCGTCCGTGCCGGACTTCCTCGTCCAAGAGGTAGTCGAGCGCCTTGGGGAGAATCGCCCGAGCCAAGTTGAAGAACGCGAGATTATCCACGAGAATGTGCACTTTGAATTACCCAAAGTAGTCAGATAGGAATAGCGAATGAGCGAGAAGTTCCCACGCACGATTGTTGGCGGCGTGAGCCTGTCGCGGATGATCATCGGCACCAACTGGTTCCTCGGCTTCAGTCATTGCACCGAAGCCAAAAGCGCGTATATCCGAGAGAACGTCATGGAACGCAGGAAGATCGCCGACACTATCGAGGTTTTCCTGCGCAGGGGCGTCGACACGATCATGGGCCTTATCTCGATGCCGCCGCTGGCCGATGCGGTCAAAGAGGCTGAGGACCGCACCGGGGCGGGGGTGATTGTCGTGTCCACCCCGCACGTGCCCGTGAGCCCTGAGACGCCGGCCAAAGGGTTCGACAAGGATGCCGCAGCGAAGATCCTGGACAGAGAACTCGAACTCGGCGCGCGCTTCTGCATGCCGCACCAGTGCACGACGGACGCGCTGGCCGACCGCTGCACGCGGAAGATCCGCCGGATAGAACCGCTGCTGGGCTGGATACGCGAACGCGGCATGATCCCCGGCCTGAGCACCCACATGCCGGAGGTCATTGTGTATACCGACGAGTCGGGGCTGGACGTCGAGACGTACATCTCGCTTTACAATTCGGCGGGGTTCCTGATGCAGCTCGAAATCGACTGGGTGGCGCGCATCATCCACGAAGCCAAGAAACCCGTCATGACCATCAAACCCATGGCGGCCGGCCAACTCCGCCCGTTTCAGGGCCTCACCTTCGTCTGGAGCACGCTGCGCGAACAAGACCTCGTCACCGTCGGCACTATGTCGCCCCGAGAGGCGGAAGAGGTGGTCGACATGTCGCTCAACATCCTCGAGCGCAGGCCGTCTGCCCAACCCCTCCAGGAAACCCGCTCCAAAGCTTCGGTCAAGACTGTGTGAGTGCGGCCACGGTTCCGTGACAGAATTACGCCGGCAAAATGGACTTCGTGGACGAAGTGGACTCCGCAAGTCCTTGACAACCTTGAGCCGATTTCGTAGCCACTGACGATTTCACAGCTCTTGGCGGGGTAATCTGACAAGGGATCTAGGGACTACATCCCCGCGGCCGTTTGGGGTACTATGTTGTCGACCTCGAACATGATTTCCGGGTGGGCATACGATGACAGCAGCACTTGACGAATGGCGCGCGGCACTGGGCGAGGAGAATGTCGCGGCGGACGATGCGACGCGCGACCGGTATGCGCGCACGACGCAGGACGTGGGCACACGCCCGTTGTGCGTTCTGTATCCACGCACCACCGAGGACGTCCAGGCAGTGGTTCGCATCGCGGCGGCGCACGGCGTCGTGGTCTACCCGATATCGCGCGGCAAGAACTGGGGGTACGGGGACGCCTGTGCGCCGACACCCGGCGCTGCCATCGTGGACCTGAGCCAGATGGACCGGATCATCGAGGTCGATACGGAGCTCGGTTATGCCGTAATCGAGGCCGGCGTCTCGCAGCAGCAGTTGTACGACTACCTTCGCGCGCGCGACACGGGCCTCTGGCTGGACTGTACAGGCGCCGGGCCGGACGCCAGCCTCGTCGGCAATACGCTCGACCGCGGTTTCGGGCATACGCGCTACGGCGACCACTTCTTGACGACCTGCGGCATGGAGATCGTGTTGGCTGACGGACGCGTGCTGAACACCGGGTTCGGCCATTATGCGGACGCGAAGGCGCACCGCGCCTATCGGTACGGGGTCGGGCCGTTCCTGGACGGACTGTTTTGTCAATCGAACCTGGGTATTGTCACGAAGATCGGCCTCTGGCTCATGCCCGAACCCGAAGCGTTCTGCTTCTTCTTCATCAAAGTGGCGCGCGAGGAAGGCGTGGCCGCGCTGGTGGACTGCCTGCGCCCGTTGCGCATGGCGGGCATTCTTCAGTCGGCGCTTCACATCGGCAACGACTTGCGCGTGCTGAGCGGCACGGGGCGCTACCCCTGGAAAGATGCGGACAACAAGGTCCCGCTCCCCGACGCGGTGCGCGGGCACTTGCGCGTGTCCTCCGGGGTGGGCGCGTGGAATGCCGCAGGATCGCTGACCGGCACCGCGGCCCACGTGCGCGCGTCTCGCACGGCGTTGCGCAGGGCGGTGGGCCGCCTCGGGAAGCTGGTGTTCGTCGATGACAGGAAGCTGGCCTTGGGCCAAACCGCGGCGAAGTGGCTTGGCGCTGTGGGCCTCGGCGGCAAGCTGCGCCGGCAACTGGACGCACTTGTGCCGAACTACGGACTGCTCAAGGGCATCCCCACGATCGAGCCGTTGCTGGGCGCCCAGTGGCGTCTGCGTCATCCGCCCGGGGCGGGCGCCGGCGATCCGCTGGATTCAGGGTGCGGGCTCATGTGGCTTTCGCCCGTAGTCCCCATGACGGGCCGGGATGCCCAGGCATTACTCGATGCCGTCAAGCCGATCTACGCGCACTACGCCTTCGAGTGCCTGGTGACCTTCACGATGATCACCGAACGCGCCATGATCGCCATCCTCAACGTGGTTTTCGACAAAGCGGCGCCCGAGGAAGCGGCTGCGGCTATGGCGTGCTATGACGCCCTGATGAAAGCGATCATGGCGGCGGGATATGTCCCGTACCGCGTAGGCCTGCGCGGGATGCCCAAGCTCGCTCAGGCCGGAGACGTCTTCTGGCAAGTGGCGAGCCAGGTCAAACGCGTCCTGGATCCGGACGACCTCATCGCTCGGGGACGCTACATCCCACCGCTATCCTGAAACGCGGGGAACCGCTAGCACTCCCGAAACGGCCTCTGCCGTTTAGGTGGGGGGTCTCAGGTCCTCCGAGAATATGCGGATTTGGCGCCAGCGTTCGCCCCAGAACCGCGAGAAAAACAGGCCGCTCAATCCGATGACGTAGACGGTCGCGCCGATCCATGCGCCCACGGCCCCCAAACCGGCGGGGAACGCCAAGATTAGCGCGAGGGGGAGGAAGAAACAGTAGGCGAACAGCGACATCACGACGGCCATCCACCGGGTGTCGCCGGCCCCCCGCAACGCCCCCATGACCGTGATGTTGATCGCGTCGAAGGCCTGAAAGATGGCGGCAAGGATCAGGAGTTTATGGCCCAACGTGACCACCTCCGGCGGCGCCTTGAACACGACGCGGATGAGTGGCCGGCCAAAGGTCGCGAACGTCAGCCCCATGATGAACATGTAGACCATGGCCATCTTCATGGCCGTATAGGTCCGGGCCTTGGCGATCGCGATCTCGCCCTGCCCAATCCGCTTGCCCACGATTGGGGCGATCCCGTGATTCAACCCCACTGCCGGCATGAAACAGACGTGCATGAACGTCACGGTTGCGTTATGCGACGCCAAGGCCACGGTGCCAAAGCCCCCCACAATGAAGCTCGTGAAGATCCCCCAGTTGGCCATGTCCATCAAGAAGGTCAGCCCCGACGGCAATCCGATCCGGAGAAGCTCCTTGGTTCGGGCAAAGTCGAATGCGAAGGTGCTTCGCGTTTGGTACCGCGCGTTCATGGGCGAGGCCAGGAACACCCATTGAAGCATGACGACCTGAACCGTCAGCGAAATGACCGTGGCCAGGGCCGCGCCGGCGATCCCCAATCGCGGGAAGCCGAAATGCCCGAAGATCAACGCGTAGTTCAGGACGGCATTCAGCAGGTTGGCCACAATGCCCACCCACATCGGAATCCCGGGGCGCCCAATCGCCTGGAAGAACGCAACCAGCGCGCCTATCCACGCCATCGAAACGTACCCCAGCAACCGCGTCCGGAAGTAGATGAGTTCGAGGCGGGTGACGGTCGCCGTGTGGCCCATGGCCCGGAAGAGCGGCCCTGAGGCCGGCAGCAACACAAGCGCCAGGGCTCCGGCCAATAGGGACAAGTACACCCCTTGCCAGGCGTAGCGACCGCAGTTGTCCAGTTGGCCGCGGCCGAGCGACTGCGACACGAACGTGCTCACACATCCCACCACGCCCAGCACGAAGCACCCCAGGACGAACGACCACACCCCGGCTGAGCCTGCCGCGGCCAGGGCATCCGTTCCCAGCCGCGAGATCATCACCTGGTCGATGAACTGCATGGCCGTGTGAGAAAACGTGCCGAGAATGATGGGACCCGACATGCCCATCACCTCGCGAACGCCCGCCCAGCGGCTCTCTGTTTGTTTCGTTAGTTCCACGGATTCTTGCTCGCACCACGAGATGAACCAAAACCGCCTGTCAGGAAGCCCCACAGCTTATCACAAGAAGAGCGGAGAAGCACACAGTTTAGTGACGAATCACGGATGACGTAACTGTTTCGCGGATTGCCGTGAAGGCCATGTGATTCCGTCATTGCGAGCGAAGCGAAGCAATCTCGACCGGAAATCACGCCCTATGCAAACGAGATTGCTTCGCTTCGCTCGCAATGACGGAGTATTTGGGCCTGAGATGACGACTGCAATTCAAGACGGACATCGTCTCGAGAATCGATTGCTCTCCCCAAGAGCGTGGACGGTGGGGCGAGCGTCCTGAGACCGTCTGAGAATTTCGCGTGGCGGCAGGTGTGATTGGCCTGTGGGCGCGGTAGGCGGTGGAGGCGTGGGACCCTCG
>Ga0272441_10009280_pt1 | contig 15253 bp, 12 predicted proteins | sample SSMProp6N_FD_193582 | JGI IMG/M metagenome (GOLD analysis project Ga0272441, IMG submission 193582) | Marine sediment archaeal communities from Little Sippewissett salt marsh, Falmouth, MA, United States - SSM-Prop-6N | ecosystem: Environmental > Aquatic > Marine > Wetlands > Sediment ... | reverse complement strand
TGGTGATGCCGGGAGATAACGTCAACATGGAAGTGGAGTTGATCCAGCCGATCGCGATGGAGAAGGGATTGCGGTTCGCGATTCGTGAAGGCGGACACACCGTGGGAGCGGGAACGGTCACCGAAATCTTAGAATAAATAAAACAGCGTCAAATTTTGTGGGTAATCAATAATATTAAGAATGGAGGGTTGAGGCCCGATAGTTAATAACCAATAACCAAGATACAAGATACAAATAAATTCCAAATCTCAATAACCAAACGTGCGTCCTAAATGCCAACTCTTAGCCGCCGATGAAAATATGCATCGAGGGTGATTTGGTTATTCGGTCATTGGTGATTGATTATTGTTTGGTTATTGTGTCTTGGAGTTTGGTTATTCATCGTTCTTCCCCCATTACTGAGACCGACCCCTGCAAAATGACTGATAACCGATGAGATTAGAGGGTAATTTATAATGGCGCGTGAATTGGTAATATTGGCATGCGAGGAATGCAAGCAGAGAAATTACACCTTCATGCATAACAAAGCCAGCGGGAAGCTGAGCCTGAAGAAATATTGCCGATTTTGCCGCAAGCATACACTGCATAAGCAAACTAAATAGCATAGAGCATAGAGCATAGAGCAAGGAGCATGGCGTCGGCACACTATGCGCTTTGCGCCATGCCCTATGCGGAATGAAGGCCAGTAGCTCGAATTGGTTAGAGCGCCGGTCTCCAAAACCGGAAGTTGGGGGTTCGAGTCCCTCCTGGCCTGTTTGGTCTGAAGAGAAACGCTTAGATGAACAAGATTATAAATTTTATCAGAGAGGCCAGGGATGAATTAAAGCGGGTGAACTGGCCCACCCGCAAAGAGCTGATCGATTCCACCAAGGTGGTGATCCTTTCCGCCGTTCTTCTGGTGATATTCATCGGAGCGATTGACTATATACTTTCTAAAATATTCAACCTGATTTCGGGATAAGTCATGGCATTAAATTGGTACGTCATCCATACCCTTTCCGGGCAGGAGCACAAGGTTAAAGAGAGCCTGGAGAGCCGGCTCGCGCTGCAGAATTTCGAAGATAAGATCACGCAAATTTTGATCCCGTCAGAGAAAGTTTCTGAAGTGAGGGGAGGAAAGAAAATCATCAGCTCCCGCAAATTTTATCCGGGCTACGTTTTCGTCAAGATGGAATTTTCGGATTTAACGTATTATCTGATCAATGAAACTCCCGGAGTGATCGGATTCGTCGGCTCCAGCGTCCCGCCCCGCCCGCTGGATGACGCCGAGGTTGAGGCGGTGCTGAGCCAGATTGAGGAAAAGAAGGAAAAAGTCAAACCCAAGGTTCTTTACAGCGCCGGGGAGACGGTAAAGGTTACCGACGGCCCCTTTGCCAATATGACCGGTTTCGTGGAATCGGTCGAGCCGGATAAAGGGAAAATGACGGTCCGGGTCTCCATTTTCGGGAGGGAAACACCGGTTGAACTGGAATACTGGCAGGTGGAGAAAGGCTGATGGCGAAGAAAATTACCGGAAAAATCAAGCTTCAGATTCCCGCCGGCCAGGCCAATCCCGCTCCCCCGGTAGGGCCGGCCTTGGGTACCCACGGGCTGAATATCATGGAATTTTGCCGGGCGTTCAATGAGGCCACCAAGGACCAGGCGGGTTTTATCATTCCGGCGGTGATCACGGTTTACAAGGACCGGAGCTTCAGTTTTATCACCAAGAAACCGACGGTGGCAAATTTATTAAAGAAAACCGCCGGCATCGCCGTCGGCTCCGCGACTCCGAACCGGGAGAAGGTGGCCCGGATCAGCCGTGATCAGCTTCTGGATATCGCCCGTCAGAAGATGGACGATCTAAACACCGATTCAGAGGAACAGGCGGCCAAGATTATCGCCGGCACCGCCCGCAGCATGGGGATTGAGATATCAGATGAGTAAGAGCGGCAAAAAATACCGCGCCGTCCGGGAAAAAATAGAGGCGTCCCGCGAGTATGATCCGGAGGAAGCGGTCACCCTCCTCAAAGAGCTGGTTTACGCCCGTTTTAACGAGACGGTCGAACTTGTGGTCGGACTGGGAATCGACGCCCGGCGTTCGGATCAGATGGTCAGGGGCACGGTCACTCTCCCCCACGGAACGGGGAAGAAAGTCAGGGTGCTGGTTTTTTGCAAGCCGGACTCGGTCGAGGAGGCCCGGGAGGCGGGAGCCGATTTTGCCGGCGGCAAAGAACTGATCGAAAAGATCAAAAGCGGCTGGCTGGATTTTGATATCGCCGTCGCGAGCAAGGAGATGATGCGGGAGGTCAGCCAGCTGGGAAAAATCCTCGGTCCCCGGGGGTTGATGCCCAGTCCCAAATCCGGTACGGTGACTGAGGACATCACCCGGACGGTGAAGGAGGTGAAGGCGGGGAAGATCGAGATCAAATCGGATAAATTCGGCCATATCCAGGTGGCGGTGGGCAAGGTATCTTTTCCGGAATCTAATCTGCTGGAGAATATTCAATCGATAATTAAAGAGATCAAAAGGCTTCGGCCCCCGGCTTCCAAGGGAAAATATATTCGCAAGGCTTATATCTGCTCCACCATGAGCCCGGCGGTGAAGCTGGACACGTCCAAGCTGGCCGCCTCGTAAATATGTGTTTTTTAATAATCCTGAATTTGATCGGGCTGTTATCGGAAAAAAATAATTAACAATGAGGATAAAGTTTTCGGAAATCGGTTGTTGGAAAACAGAAAACCGTAGGGAAAACGGAGAACGGAAAACAGGAATGTCTTCAAATACTGATTTCGGTTTTCGGATTTCCCTACCGTTTTCTGATTTCTTCCAACTGTTTTCTGATTTCAATATTGCCCGAACTAAGTGAGGGCAAAGTCATGAGACCGGAAAAGAAATTAATGGAAGAAGAATACCGGTTGCGTTTTGAGACAAGCCGATCGCTTATGATCACGGAATTCTCCGGGCTCTCCTCGCCCAGCATGGACCGGTTGCGGAGAAGTCTGGAGGAACTCGGAGCCGATTATCTGGTGGTCAAGAATCGGATTTTCCGGCGGGCGCTGGAAGGTTCCAAATTTTCGGCCTTGATCTCCTCACTGGAGGGACTGACCGCCATAGCATTAGGGGGGGATAACCTGCAGGAGATAGCGAAACTGCTGAAGGATTTTGCCGATGATGAGGAATCTCCCAGGATCAGGGCAGCGATGTGGGGTGATGAATTATTCGATGCCGGCGCTGTCCAGCGACTGGCTCAGTTGCCGCCGCGCCCGGTGCTTTTATCCCAGCTGCTAGGTGGTATCAGGGCTCCGCTGGCGGGTCTTCCCGGCGTGCTTAACCAATTACTGGCCGGCCTGGTTAGAGCCCTGAAGGAGATCGGGAAAAAAGAGAATTAGTTTTGTGCAAGGATTTTAAAATTACACCGTTATCAGAACAGCAAAGGAGGAAAAAATGGTCGCGGAAGAAAAAAAACAGGATGTGAAAGCTCAGCCTGCGGAAGCAGCGCCGGCGGCCGGTGATGTCAAAGCCGAGCCCGAGGAGAAGGTTGAGGAACAGGTTGCCTCCGCCCCCGAAGAAGGAAAAGCGCCAGAGGAGGAAGGTCCCGAAGAGGGAAAGAAGGAGGAGGCCCCTATAGAGGAGAAGAAAGAAGAAGCTCCCAAGGAGGAGACGCCGGAAAAGGATAAAGAGCCGGTCAAAGTCAGCGCTAAGTTGAAGAAAGTCATCGAGTCAATCGAAAAACTCACGGTCATTGAACTCGCCGATCTGGTTAAAGCGCTCGAAGATAAATTCGGCGTGAGCGCGGCCGCCCCCGTTGCCCTGGCTGCTCCGGGCGGAGCCGCGGCGGCGCCTGTGGAAGAAGAAAAAACCGAATTCACGGTCGTTCTGACCGCCGTGGGAGATAAAAAGATTCAGGTCATCAAGGAAGTAAGAGCGGTGACCGATCTGGGATTAAAAGAGGCAAAAGACCTCGTCGAATCCGCTCCCGGTCCGATTAAAGAAGATGTGAGCAAGGAAGAAGCCGAGGCCATCAAAACCAAGCTGGAGGCGGTAGGAGCCGCGGTGGAATTAAAGTAAAGGCGAATCTAAGTTTATTAAGGAGAATAATTTGAGTCCTAAAGCGGACCAGAATAAAAGAATCAGCTTTTCCCGGATGGGAGATCCGGTGAAAATGCCGGATCTTCTCGACGTCCAGAGAATTTCCTACCAGGAGTTTCTGCAGGAAGATGTTCTCCCGGAAAAGCGCAAGTCCCAGGGATTGCAGAAGGTGTTCGAGGAGCTTTTTCCGATCTACAGCTACGACGGAAACACCTGTCTGGAATTCGTCAGTTACAGCCTGGGCACTTCCCGCTACGACATCCTCGATTGTCAGAAAAGGGGTCTGACTTACGCCGTCCCGCTGAAGGTGAAGCTTCGCCTGAAAAAAGGCAAAAGCGTTAAAGAAGAAGTCGTTTTCATGGGAAATCTAGCGAAGATGACCCCGCAGGGTTCCTTTATCGTCAACGGGGCCGAGCGGGTTATCGTAAGTCAGCTCCACCGGAGCCCGGGCATCTGCTTCGAAGTGGTGAAGCGTTCGGGGGCGGCAATGCTCCATATGTTCCGGATTATTCCCCATCGGGGCTCCTGGCTGGAAGCGGAATTCAACCGTAAGGATCAAATTCATTTTTACCTGGATAAACGGCGTTCGCGGCGCAAGCTGCTGGCCACCACGCTGCTGCGGGCCTTCGGTTACGGTAGTGACCGCAAGATAATCAGGGCGTTCTGTGAACTGGAGGAGCTATCCCCTTCCGCGAAAGAAGATGCCCTGAAGCTGAACGGCCGCTATATCAGTTCTCCCGTTCTCGATGAGCAGAACGAGATCCTTTTTAAGGTGTATCACAAGGTGGACCGGGAAACGATCAATATCTTCCGCAAGGCCAAGATAAAAAAAGTTGAGGTTTTTAAGCCCGGCCCCTGCGTGGAACCGCTGATCAAAATGTTTGAAGCGGATCCGACCGACAGCCAGGAATCGGCTCTTAAATTTATCTACCGGAGACTGAGACCGGGCGATCCCCCCACCGAGGCCAAAGCCCTCGCTCTCGTCGAGAGACGCTTTTTCGACCGGCGCCGTTTTGATCTGGGAGAAGTCGGGCGTTACAAGCTCAATCAGAAACTGAGTATGAGCACCAGCCGGGATGAATTAAAAAAGAGAGCATTGCGGAAGAGAGACGTGGTGGAAGCTTTGAAGTATCTGATGCGTCTTCACGCCGGGGATGAGGAGGCGACGATAGACGACATAGATCATCTGGGGATCAGGAGAGTGGCCAAGGTGGGAGAATTAATGGAAGAGCAGTGCCGGATCGGGCTGGCCCGATTGGAGCGGATGGTCAAAGATAAAATGAACGTTTACGAGGTGAGTTCGGAAACGCTCACCCCCCATAAGCTCGTTAACCCGAAAGCGCTCAGCCGGGTCCTCCGGGATTTTTTCGGCCGATCCCAGCTCTCCCAGTTTATGGACCAGACCAATCCTCTGGCCGAGATGACCCACAAGAGGCGTTTGACCGCCCTGGGGCCCGGGGGGCTTTCCCGGAAGAGGGCAGGATTCGAGGTGAGGGATGTCCACACCAGCCACTACGGTCGGATCTGTCCCATCGAGACTCCGGAAGGCCCCAACATCGGTTTGATAGCTTCGCTGAGTTCCTACGCCCGGATCAACGACCTCGGCTTTATTGAAACGCCTTATCGCCGGGTCAAAAAGGGGCGCCTCACGAAGGAAATCAAGCACCTGACCGCAGACGAGGAAGAAAAATTCGTGATCGCCCAGGCCAATGTCCGGGTTAACGACTCCGGCAAGATGATGGACGACAAAGTCCAGGCGCGTTTCCGGGGTGATTTCAAAATGGTCGATCCCCGGGAGGTGGACTTCGTCGACGTTTCCCCCAAGCAGCTGGTCAGCGTCGCCGCCGGCCTCATCCCCTTTTTAGAACACGACGACGCCAACCGGGCGTTGATGGGTTCCAACATGCAGCGCCAGGCCGTTCCGCTGGCGACGACGGAAGCGCCCCTGGTGGCCACCGGCCTGGAGAACAAGACTGCACTGGACAGCCGGGTGATGGTGGTGGCCGAAGAAGCCGGAGTGGTGGAAAGGGTCGACGCTTCCTCGGCCAGGATCGGCGGAAGAGAATACCGGTTCAAAAAATTTCACCGCTCCAACGCGGGAACCTGCATCAATCAAAGGCCCCTGGTCAAGAAAGGTCAGAAAGTCAAAAAGGATCAGGTTATAGCCGACGGCCCCGGAACCGCAGGGGGGGAACTGGCGCTGGGCAGGAATGTCCTGGTGGCGTTCATGCCCTGGCTGGGTTATAACTTCGAAGACGCGATCGTGATCAGCGAGCGGCTGGTCAAGGAGGACGTATATACTTCCATCCACATCGAGAAGTTTGAAGTGGGCGCCCGGGATACCAAACTGGGCCGGGAAGAGATCACCCGCGACATTCCCGGGGTCGGCGACGAGGTGCTCAGCAATCTTGACGAAGAGGGCGTGATCCGGATCGGAGCGGAAGTTCAGCCCAATGATATCTTGGTGGGCAAGATAACCCCCAAGAGCGAAACCGAGCTTTTGCCGGAGGAACGGCTCCTGCGCGCTATCTTCGGGGAGAAGGCGGCGGACGTGAAAGATACTTCCCTGCGGGCCCCGTCCGGGGTGGAAGGGATCGTTATGGACATGAAAGTGTTTTCCCGGCGGGAGAAGGGCGGAGAAGAGGATGAAGAAAAGCGCAAGGAAAAGCTCAGGATAAACGAAATCAACCGACAGTATAAGAAGGAAGTGGCCCGGGTCAGGAAGAAACGGCAGGAGAAAATAACCCGTCTTATTTACGGCAAAAAGATTTCCGGTTCGGTGGAATCCGAGGACACGGGCAACCTCATTATTCCATCTAGCCGGAAAATTACCCGGGCTATGATAGAAAAACTCAAGCCCCTTGATTATCAGGATGTCCGGATTGAGGGCAGTGATAAAACCACCAACCGGCTTAAAAAAATCATGGTTGAGAGCGACGTTAACCTGGAAGAGCTGGATCTGAAAAGGCATCAGGAGCTGGAACAGATCCGGGTGGGGGACGAACTGGAGCCGGGAGTGATCAAAAAGGTTCAGGTTTACATCGCCACCAAGAGAAAATTGTCGGTGGGCGATAAGATGGCCGGCCGCCATGGCAACAAGGGGGTGATCGCCAAGATCGTTCCGGAGGAGGACATGCCTTTCTTGCCGGACGGAACCCCGGTCGATATCGTTCTTAACCCCCTGGGGGTTCCTTCCCGGATGAACGTAGGCCAGGTGCTGGAGACCCATCTGGGCTGGGCCGGAAAATTACTGGGTTTGAATTTCGTAACGCCCGTTTTCGACGGAGTGAGCGAAGAAAAAATCCGGAATCTGCTGGTGGAGGCCGGTCTGCCGGTTTCTGGGAAAGTTAAGCTTTTTGACGGGAGAACCGGCGAACCGTTTGATGGAGAAATAGTGGTGGGATATATCTATATGATGAAACTCAACCATCTTGTCGCCGACAAAATCCACGCCCGGGCCATCGGTCCTTATTCTCTCGTCACCCAGCAACCCCTGGGGGGCAAAGCTCAGTTCGGCGGCCAGCGCTTCGGAGAAATGGAAGTCTGGGCGCTGGAAGCGTACGGCGCGGCGTACGCTCTCCAGGAGATGCTTACCGTTAAAAGCGACGATATTCTCGGGCGCACCAGAATTTATGAATCGATTGTCAAGGGGAGCAACACCCTGGAAGCCGGAACCCCGGAATCCTTCAACGTTTTGATCAAAGAGCTGAGAAGTCTTGCTCTTGATGTCAGGACCGAGAAAACCGCGGCCCTCAAGTCATAATTGATTAAAACTGGGTGTTTGAAAATATTAATAATAAACAGTCACTAAGGTACTAAGAAAGTAGGGAAAAGAGTAATAAATATAGCATTTATATTTTCCCTTAGTGTCTTTGTGCCTTGGTGGCAATAAGTTGCGCCCCGGCGCTAAATTCGAGGTAAAAGTTGATGGATGATAAAGTAACCACAATTTTCGGGATCGAGAGCGAGAATATTTTCGACCAGGTCAGCATCCGCGTCGCTTCTCCCCCCATGATCCGGTCCTGGTCTCAGGGAGAGGTCAAAACCCCGGAGACCATAAACTACCGGACCTTCAAACCGGAGCGCGACGGTCTTTTCTGCGAGAGGATTTTCGGCCCGACCAAGGATTGGGAATGCGCCTGCGGGAAATACAAACGCATCAAGCACAAGGGCGTGGTCTGCGACCGCTGCGGGGTGGAGGTGACGCTGTCCAGCGTCCGACGGGAGCGAATGGGCCACATCGAACTCGCCGTCCCGGTTTCCCATATCTGGTTCATGAAAAGTCCTCCCAGCCGGATAGCCAATGTCCTCGGGCTCTCCTCCCGGGTTCTGGAGCGGGTGCTTTATTACGAGGATTACATCGTGACCGATCCCGGTAAAACCCCCCTGAAGGTCAAAAAGTTGCTCAACGAAGAGGAGTATCAGGAAGCCCGCAATGAATACGGCGATAATAAGTTCACCGCCAGGATGGGGGCGGAGGCGGTCAAGGAACTATTGCAGAAGGAAGACCTCGACGAATTGGCCGTTCAGTTGAAGGAAAAGATCAAGGCCACTAAATCTCAACAAACGACCAAACGCCTGGCCAAACGTCTGCGGATAGTGGAGAATTTCCGCAGCTCGGGCTGCAAACCGGAGTGGATGATTCTGGATGTCATTCCGGTGATACCCCCCGATTTACGGCCCATGGTGCCGCTGGAGGGCGGGAGGTTCGCCACCTCCGACCTCAATGATCTGTACCGCCGGGTTATCAACCGCAATAACCGCCTCAAAAGCATTCTCCAGCTGAAAACCCCCGACGTCATCATTCGCAATGAAAAAAGAATGCTCCAGGAAGCTGTGGACGCTCTTTTCGATAATGGACGCCAGGGCCGCCCGGTTCTGGGGGCGAGCAATCGGCCGCTGAAATCGCTGAGCGACAATCTCAAGGGGAAGCAGGGGAGGTTCCGCCAGAATCTCCTCGGCAAAAGGGTGGACTACTCCGGCCGATCCGTGATCGTGGTCGGGCCCGAGTTGAAATTGAACCAGTGCGGCCTCCCGAAGCAGATGGCACTGGAGCTCTTCGAGCCGTTCATCATCCATCGGCTCAAGGAATTGGGGTACGTTCATACCATCCGCAGCGCCAAGAAGATGATCGAGCGCCAGGGCAAAGAAGTCTGGGACGTTCTCGACGAGGTTATCAAAGACCACCCGGTCATGCTCAACCGGGCTCCCACCCTTCACCGCCTCGGGATTCAAGCCTTCGATCCCATCCTGGTGGAGGGCAAGGCCATCCGTATCCACCCCCTGGTCTGCACCGCGTTTAACGCTGATTTCGACGGAGACCAGATGGCGGTCCACGTTCCTCTTTCTCACGAGGCCCAGCTGGAGGCCCGGATCCTGATGTACGCTCCCAACAATATATTCTCCCCTGCCAGCGGCGAGCCGATCGCCAACCCGACCCAGGATATCGCCCTCGGCATTTACTATCTGACGCGGATGTCTCCGATGGATACCGAGAAGGTGAAAAGGGCCTTTGCCGATGAAGACGAGGTTCTGCTGGCTTTTTCGGAGAAAGTCATAGGTCTTCACGAGCCGATCAAGCTGCTGCGGGCGGTCGAAGAGGGGGGCGAGGAAAAAATAATCGTCACCACCGCCGGCCGGGTGATCTTCAACCACATCTTTCCCTCCGAAATCGGTTTCATCAACAAACAGGTCAACAAATCCGAATTGAGCGCAATCATCACCGATTGCTACGAGGTGGTGGGCCATGAAGAAACGGTCCGGATTCTCGACCGGCTCAAAGACCTGGGTTTTGAATCGTCAACCTGGTCGGGCGTTTCCCTGGGGATGGAGGACATGGTCATCCCCAAGGAAAAGGACGCCATTCTGAATAAAGCTTTCAAGAAAGTCGGCAAGGTCACCCGCCAGTACCAGGATCGGAGCATCACCGACAGGGAGAGATATAACAATATGGTGGATATCTGGACCCACGCCTCGGACGAACTGGCGAAGCAGGTTTTTCAGGGATTGAAGGTGGCGGGTGATGATCCGGGTTTGAATCCCCTATTCATGATGGTGGACTCGGGCGCCCGGGGCAGCCGTCAGCAGGTGCAGCAGCTGGCCGGGATGAGAGGTTTGATGGCCAAACCGTCGGGAGAAATCATTGAATCTCCCATCACCGCCAATTTCCGCGAGGGATTGAGCGTGCTACAGTATTTCATCTCCACCCACGGGGCCCGCAAGGGCCTGGCGGACACTGCTCTGAAAACCGCGGACTCGGGGTACCTCACCAGGAGGCTGGTGGATGTGGCCCAGGATCTCATCATCACCATGGAGGATTGCGGGACCATTAAAGGCAGAACCGTCAGGGAACTGATGGGGCAGAATGAGGTGGTCATCCCCCTGAAAGAAAGGATAATCGGCAGGATTTCCCTGGAGAACATCAAAGATCCGCTGACCGGCAAGATAGTGATTAAGGGGGGGAAGGAGATTACCCCGGAAATCGCGGAAAAGATTGAAAAGCTGGGGCTGGAATCGGTGAAGATAAGATCGGTTCTCGCCTGCGAGGCCCCATCCGGAATCTGCGCCACCTGCTACGGACGCAACCTGGCGGCCCAGCGGATGGCGAACCTCGGTGATTCGGTGGGAATCATTGCCGCCCAATCGATCGGGGAGCCGGGGACCCAGCTAACGATGAGAACGTTTCACATCGGGGGGACCGCCAGTCTCTTCGCCCGCCAACCCAAGATCCAGACCCGGAACCAGGGGGTGGTCAAATACGACGGCCTGAAAACCGTTGCCCTCGACAAGGGAACCTTCAAAGTACTCAACAAGGATGGAACCATCGCCGTTTACGATTCCGAAGGAGCCAAGGCCCGCGAGCTGGAACGCTGGAAGCTGGAGGTGGGGTCAATTATTTTTGTCCCCGACGGAGGAAAGGTGAAGAAAAAACAGCCCCTGGTCGAGTGGGATCCTTACAATATTCCCATCCTGACCGAGAAGGACGGCATTGTCGAGTACATCGATATCATTGAAGGAGAGACTATGGAGAGGAAGCTGGACCGTGCGACCGGCGGGCGGGCCCGGGTGATCCTCCCGATCACGGGCCAGGAAAGACATCCGCAGATCGCGGTCAAGCAGGGGGAGAAGGGCGAAGTCCTCGCTTATTATTCCATCCCCGCCGGGGCCCTGGTGGATGTTGAGGACGGTCAGAAGGTCAAGGCGGGCGACCGTCTGGCCCGCACCCCCCGGAAGATGACCCAGACCAAGGACATCACCGGAGGTCTTCCCCGGGTGGCGGAACTTTTTGAAGCCCGGCGGCCCAAGGAGGCGGCCGAGATCGCCAAGATCGGCGGCGTGGTGGAATTCGGGGCCCGCTACCGGAACAAGCTGAAATTGATCGTCAGGGATCCGGCCACGGGTAATGAGGAAGAACATCTTATCCCACAGGGGAAGCACATAACTGTTCGACGGGGCGACTGGGTGGAAAAGGGCCAGCAGTTGACAGAAGGTCCGATTGTTCTCCAGGAGCTTTTGGAGGTTTGCGGGATGGAAGTTCTTCAGGAATACCTGGTGAATCAGGTTCAGGAGGTTTATCAGCTCCAGGGGGTGAAAATAAACGATAAGCACATCGAGATCATCATCCGGCAGATGGTGGGAAAAGTACGGGTGGTCGATCCCGGAGATACCGATTTTCTTTTTGACGAACAGGTTGATCGTTTTCAATTCCTGAGGGAGAATCAACGGGTCAAGGCCGCCGGAGGCGAACCTGCCAAGTCGAGAAATCTCCTCCTGGGGATCACCAAGGCGTCGCTTTCCACCGAGAGCTTTATCTCGGCGGCTTCCTTTCAGGAAACCACCCGGGTTCTGACGGACGCGGCGGCAAGCGCCAAGGTGGATTACCTGAAAGGTTTCAAGGAAAATGTGATCATGGGCCACCTGATACCCGCCGGAACCGGTTTTCCGGCTTTCAAGAAGGTGGATTACGAAGCGATAGAAGAGGGAAAAGAGAAGAAAGATTTAAAAGATAAAACGGGATGAGAGGGAGCAAATAATGCCTACCGTAAATCAACTGATTCGCAAGGGGAGAAAAAAACCGGGGAAGAAGAAAAAGGCTCGTGCCCTGGCCGGTTCTCCGCAGCGGCGCGGTGTCTGTCTTCAGGTTAAAACCGCCACGCCGAAGAAGCCTAACTCCGCACTCCGCAAGATCGCCCGGGTACGCCTCACCAATAATCAGGAAATCACTGCCTATATCCCGGGTGTGGGTCATAATCTGCAGGAGCACTCTATCGTTCTGGTGCGCGGGGGGCGGGTGAAGGATCTACCCGGTGTCCGCTACCATATCATCCGGGGAGCGCTCGACTGCGTGGGGGTGGAGGGGGATAAAGACGGCCGTCCGCGCCGCCGCAGCCGTTCGCTTTACGGCGTGAAGAAACCGAAAGAAAAGTAGAGAAGAAGAATGGGACGCAAAAAGAAATCAATCGATAGAAAAAGAAAACCCGATCCCCGCTATCAGAGCGAGGTGGTGACTCGCTTTGTGAATAATTTCATGAAAGCGGGTAAAAAAAGCCTGGCGGAGCACTTGTTTTACCAGGCGATGGATATTATTCAGGAGCGCCATAAAGAGAATCCGATGGAGGTTTTCCAGAAGGCGCTGGACAATGTCAAACCCTATCTCGAGGTGAAATCACGGAGGGTGGGGGGAGCCACCTATCAGGTTCCGGTAGAGGTTTCCCCGGATCGTCAGATCGCCCTGGCCATAAGGTGGATCATAACCTTCGCCCGCCAGCGCAAGGGGATGCCATTCAGCGAGCGGCTCGCCGCTGAACTGATGGATGCCTACCGTAATCAGGGCGCGGCGATCAAGAAGAAACAAACCACGCATAAAATGGCCGAAGCCAACAAAGCTTTCGCCCATTATCGCTGGTGATGATTTTTTTGGAAAAAACAATTATGAAAGCGATTCCCTTACAGTCAGTAAGGAATATCGGAATAATGGCCCACATCGACGCCGGTAAGACCACCACCACCGAGCGGATTTTGTTCTATACCGGAAAAGTCTACCGGATGGGTGAGGTGGATGAGGGAACCGCCACCATGGACTGGATGGACCAGGAGCAGGAGAGGGGGATCACGATCACCTCCGCCGCCACCTCCTGTTTCTGGAAGGATCACCGGATAAACATAATCGATACACCCGGGCATGTCGATTTCACCGCCGAGGTGGAGCGGAGTTTGAGGGTCCTGGATGGAGCGGTGGCTCTTTTCTGCGCGGTGGGGGGCGTGGAGCCGCAATCAGAGACGGTCTGGCACCAGGCCGATCGCTATGGAATCGCCCGGATAGCCTTCATCAATAAAATGGACCGATCAGGAGCGGATTTTTTCGGGACGGTCAAAGAAATGAAAGAAAAACTGGGAGCCAACGCCGTGCCCGTCCAGATTCCCTGGGGGAGTGAGCAGGAGTTGGAGGGGGTCATTGACCTGGTCGGGAACCGGGCCCTGGCTTTCGAGGAAGCCAGCCTGGGCGCCCGCTACGTGGAACTCCCCATCCCGTCCGGGCTCGCCGAGGAGGCGGCGCACTGGAGGCAAATACTGCTGGAATCGCTGGCCGAGGTGGATGACGCGATCATGACGGACTACCTGGAAGAAAAAGAAATAGGGGAGGCTGAAATCAAGCGCGCTGTTCGGTCGGCGGTGAGCGGCGGGAAGCTCATTCCGGTTTTATGCGGTAGCGCCCTGAAAAACATCGGAGTCCAGTTGCTGATCGACGCCATCGTGGATTATCTCCCCTCTCCGCTCGAGGTCCCGCCGGTCCAGGTGGTCAAAGGAGACGGCGAGAATGAGATCCGCTCTCCGGACCCGGATGGTCCTTTAACCGCTCTGGTTTTTAAAATCGTCAGTGATGATTACTGCGGCAGGGTGGTTTATATCCGGGTTTATTCCGGTAGCTTGACTAAAGGGGAATCGGTTTATAATCCATCCGCCGGCCGCCGCCAGCGGGTGAGCAAAATCCTGGAGATGCACGCTAATCGTCGTCAGGAAAAAGAGCAAATCTCGGCCGGTGATATCGCCGCCGTGGTCGGGTTGGAAGAAGTTTCCACCGGTGATACCCTTTGCCGCCCGAAAGAGAAAATTACGCTGGAGAAAATGCATTTCGCCGAGCCGGTCATATCCATGTCGGTGGAAGCCAAGAGCCCGGCCGAAGCGGAAAAGCTTTACCGGACGCTTCGGCGCCTGGTTGAAGAGGATCCGACCCTGAAGGTGCAGGTTGACGAAGATACCGGTCAGACCATCGTCGCCGGCATGGGGGAATTGCACCTCCAGGTGCTCCGGGAGCGGATGGTGCGGGAGTTCGGCATCTCCGCCCGTCTCGGAAAACCCACCGTTGCCTACCGCGAGACGATCGAAGAGAGGAAGCGGGGAGAGGGTAAATTTATCCGGCAGAGCGGCGGCCGGGGACAATACGGACATGTGATACTGGAAGTTGAACCGTCACAGAGGGGCTCCGGCCTGAAAATTGTGGAGAAGATCAAGGGGGGGGATATCCCCCGCGAGTTCGTTTCCTCCGTCCGAAAGGGGATTGAAGAGGCAGCCCAGACGGGTTACCTCGGGGGTTACCCGCTTACGGATGTCGTCATCACTATCCTGGGCGGGAGCTTTCACGAAGTTGACTCATCGGAGCTGGCCTTTAAAGCGGCGGCTTCCCTGGCTCTCAAAGATGCGGTCAGCAAAGCGGGCCTGGTTCTGCTGGAGCCGGTTATGTCTCTCCAGATCATCAGTCCCCCTGAGTTCATGGGAACCATCATTTCGGATATCGGCTCCAGAAGGGGAAAGATCAGGGAAACCCAGAAAAAGGTGAAACGGGTCATAATTTCGGCTTTTGTTCCTCTGGCTGAACTTTTCGGATACGCTACCGACCTCCGTTCGCTCACTCAGGGTCGTGCCTTCTATACCATGGAACCGGCCTACTTCGATAAAATTTTGTCTTCGGAGAAAAGATCTCCGAAGACAAAATTTTAAGGGACGGATCAGTGATCAGAAGTTTAAATATGAGTTAATTTATGCAAGCAAAAATAAGTTTTGCTAAATATACAACGATCTTTCTTTTCCGGTGAAATTTTTCTTTGTGAAAAATTTCAGTTTTAAAGAAGCTCGATAAATTAAGGGATTGAACAAAAGTTAAACGGGGAAAGCGGAATAAAATTC
>Ga0272441_10009278_pt1 | contig 15253 bp, 12 predicted proteins | sample SSMProp6N_FD_193582 | JGI IMG/M metagenome (GOLD analysis project Ga0272441, IMG submission 193582) | Marine sediment archaeal communities from Little Sippewissett salt marsh, Falmouth, MA, United States - SSM-Prop-6N | ecosystem: Environmental > Aquatic > Marine > Wetlands > Sediment ... | reverse complement strand
GCTGCACAAGCAAGCCGCCAAAGATGGTGCGCATTTCATCCCAATGTACCGGGTTAACTTGAGGAACCTGCAGTGCCCGGAGATTCTTTTTATTTTGCAGCAGGGCAAGAGCGTCCGTATCGAAAGAAGGTGCTGCGATACACTCAACAAAGAGATCTCCTACTGCTTCGAGGAAGGCCACATCAATTTCCCGATTGCATGCAATAACACTTCCGAAGGCTGATACCGGGTCGGAGGCAATCGCCAGGCGTACGGCTTCTGCAGGGTCGGCTGCGACAGCAGCGCCGCATGGGCTTGTGTGTTTGACAACGGCTGCTGCAGGCTTCTGGAAGCCCCGTACAGTACACCAGGCACCGTCCAGATCCAGCAGGTTGTTGTATGAGAGGGGTTTGCCCTGCAGTAAATTTCCGCCCATCGGCGTCGATTCAATCGAAGGGCCGTAGAGGCGCGCCGCCTGGTGCGGGTTCTCTCCATAGCGGAGATTCAGCACTGGATATACAACGATTCTCAGCGGCGCAGGGAAGCCTTCTCGCTGGTCCATGTAAGATCTTATCGCTGCATCATAAGCTGCTGAGCGGGCGAAGGCTTTGCGGGCCATCTTCCGCCGGAATGGAAGCGCCTCCATCTCCTGGAGAGCATCCGGATAGTCAGCAGGATCACACAGGACAGTTGTGCGGGGAAAGTTCTTGGCCGCTGCACGAAGCAGGGAATTACCACCGATATCGATCATTTCCAGCGCTTGATCCAGCGTGGTTTCCGGGTCACGAATGATTTCTTCGAAGGGATACAGGTTCACCACCACAAGATCGAGAGGTTGCCAGTCTCTTTCCTTCAGCTCTTTTCTGTCTGAGTCCGAATCGCGTGCAAGGATTGCTGCAAAGACAGCGGGGTGGAGGGTCTTCACCCGCCCATCAAGCATCTCGGGTTCACCGGTAAGGTCGCTCACAGGGATTACATCCAGACCTGCTTCCTGCAGTGCTGCAGCAGTACCGCCGCTGGCGACAAGCTCCCACCCTGCCTCAGCAAGTTGACCGGCAAGTTCGACGATTCCTTCCTTGTTCCATACCGATAAAAGTGCTCGAGGCATATTTCCTCCTGTACGGGTGTTTATGATTACTGTACAAAGTGCGCACCCGGCAGCGTGTTCTATGTTGTGCTGCACCGATACTGATGCAATGACTATGCCGGTTTGTTACAGTTCCGCTGTTTCCAGAAGCGGACGTATGGGGAGCCCCCGGTCTAGCAGCTTCTGTTTCAGTTCCCCGATTGTCAGCTGTCCATCATGAAACAGGGAAGCCGCCAAGGCAGCATCTGCCTTGCCTTCTGCAAGCACTTCAGCAAAATGATCCACAGTACCGGCGCCGCCGCTGGCAATCACCGGCACACCAACAGTCTCCGAGATAGCTCTGGTGAGCGGAATGTCGTAACCGCCCTGAGTGCCGTCGGTATCCATACTGGTCAGAAGGATCTCTCCGGCGCCAAGATTGACGCCGCGTTTCGCCCATTCCACTGCATCCAGATCTACCGGTGTTCGTCCGCCGTTAATTACCACTTCCCATGTGCCATCACCGCGGGAGCGGGCATCGATAGCCAGCACAATACACTGAGCTCCGAAGCGGACGGCTCCTTCCTGGATCAGCTCAGGCCGCTTCACTGCCGCTGTATTTACGCTGACCTTGTCTGCACCAGCCAGCAGTGTGCTGCGCATGTCTTCGACGGTGCGGATGCCGCCGCCAACTGTCAGCGGCAGGAATACACTGTCGGCAACCTTGCGCACGGTTTCAAGCGTGGTCTGGTGTCCTTCCGGTGATGCGGAAATGTCGAGGAATACGAGTTCGTCGGCACCCATCTCGTCATACAGTCTGGCCTGGGTGACAGGATCGCCGGCGTCACGCAGATTAACAAACCGGACTCCTTTTACGATCCGGCCGTCCTTGATATCCATACAGGGGATGATGCGTTTCGCTAACACGCCAATGCTTCCTTGAGGTCTACTGTTCCATCGTACAGGGCACGGCCAATAACCACACCATGAAGACCGGCTTTTTTGGCAGCTTTGACATCTTTGATAGAATCCACGCCTCCGGCGGCGATTACATCCAGGTCGCTTTCCTTCATAAGCTTTTTTGCTGCTGGAACATTCAAGCCTTGACCTGTGCCATCACGTTCAATATTGGTTGTAATGACTGTACTTAGTCCGGCTTTCTTAAAAGCCATGGCAAATCCGACCGGTTCAAATAACGACTCTTCTTTCCAGCCGTGTGTGTATACCTTCCCATCGCGGACGTCGATGCCAAGCACAACGCTGTCAGAGCCGTATTCGAGCAGTGCTTGTGCCATGATGAACGGGTCTGTCACTGCCACTGTACTCAGAATGACGCGCTGTACGCCGAGGTCCATACAGGATTTGACTGCGTCCAGGGAGCGGAGACCGCCTCCAAGCTGTACCTGGGCTCCCGTTTTCAGGATCTTCTTGATGGCTTTATTATTAGCAGCCTGGTTGTTATTGAATGCCCCGTCGAGGTTTATGACGTGGATCATTTTCGCTCCGGCATCAAGAAAATTCTCAGCTGTTTTTACCGGGTCGGCAGAGTAAACGGTTTCTTTTTCCGGATCACCCTGACGCAGCCGCACAACGGATCCGTTTCGCAGATCAATGGCAGGATAAACAGTAAAATCAGTCATTTTTTTACCTCACAAAGTTCCGTAAGAGCTGCAGGCCGACCTGCTGGCTTTTTTCCGGATGGAACTGGACACCCATCAGGTTGTCCCGCTGCACAACAGCACAAAAGCGCACACCATATTCACAGCTGGCAGCAGTGTCTTGAGGAAGAGCCTCACAATAATAGCCGTGGTTAAAATAAGCATACGCGGGTTCTGGAAGGCTGTCCAGCAGGGAAGAAGTTCGCTCGGGCAGGATTTTATTCCATCCGATTTGGGGGATTTTCAGGGAGCCGCGCGGAAAAGCACGCACACGACCCGGAAGCAGGCCGAGACCATTGTTCGATCCGTGTTCCTCGCTCTCCTCAAAAAGCAGCTGCATGCCAAGGCAGATACCCAGCAATGGTTTGCCTGCAGCAGCCAGATCCTTTATTGGTTCCACCAATCCGTATTGATCCAGAAAAGCCATACCGTCGCCAAACGCACCAACACCTGGCAGGACGATTTTCTCTGATTCGGCAAGTTTCTCTGGCTCCGAAGTAACCAGGACGTCCGCACCTACATGGCGCAGCGCATTGGCTACTGAGCGCAGGTTGCCGATGCCGTAGTCTACCAGCGCTATCACAGGACACCTTTTGTACTGGGCACAGCCTGGCCGCGGCGGTTGTCGAGCTGGACGGCCTGGCGCACCGCACGGCCAAGCGCTTTATAAAGTGCTTCTGCCTTGTGATGGTCGTTGTTTCCATATAGAACACGCGCGTGAATGGTTGCACGGGCAGCTGCAGCAAAGGACTGGAAGAAATGTTCGATCATTTCCGAAGGCAGTGAGCCCAGCATGGGAGTGTTCCATTCTGCAAGGAAGATCCAGTATGGACGGCCTGAGAAGTCCAGGACTACCTGGGCAAGGGTTTCGTCCATTGGTACAAACGCAGATCCCACGCGGGAGATTCCACTGCGGTTATCAAGGGCCTGATCGAACGCCTGGCCGAGCGCCAACGCGCAGTCCTCGATGGTATGGTGTGCATCCACATCGAGATCGCCTGCAGCTTTCAGTGAAAGGTCCAGAAGACCGTGGAAAGCGAGGTGGTTCAGCATATGATCAAAAAAACCAATACCGGTGGCAATGTCACACCTGCCGCTGCCGTCGAGGTTCAATTCAACAAGGATGTCAGTCTCGTTTGTTTTACGCTGCACTTTTGCTTTACGCATACACTACTCCATTTCCATCAGGGCATTTATCAGCCTGTCAGTGTGCTCCGGTTTGCCCACGCTGATTCGAATCTTATCCTCGAGTCCGGGCTTTCTGAAATAGCGGATCAGGATGCCGCGCAAAGCCAGATCAAGCTTGAGCTGGCGGGCATCCCTGTCCAGCACCCGGGAGAGAATAAAGTTTGCTTCGGAAGGATACGGCTGCAAGTATGGTACCGTTTTCAGCCTCTCATAGAGGCGGTCACGTTCAGTTAGCAGTTTCTGGCGGTTGAGTTCCAGCGCATCCTTGTGCTGCAGCGAGACAATGGCTGCAGTGGAGGCTGCAACAGAAACGTTGTAGGGCTGCTTGATTTTCCATAGATGCGGCAGAAGCGCGTCGGGAAATATTCCATACCCGACGCGCATTCCTGCCAGCCCTGCCCATTTACTGAAGGTGCGCAGCACGATCAGATTGGTTTGCTCGAGTACCGCCTGCTGCATACTCTGTCGTCCTTTGGCGAAATCGACATATGCTTCATCCAGTACAAGCAGCAGGGGCAGGTCGAGCAGCCGCTGGACCTGGTCGGGCGGAGTCAGTGAGCCGTCCGGATTGTTGGGCGAGGTCAGGAACAGCAGTTTGGCCTGCTCTCTCCTGGCAGCCTGTTCAATCGCTTCCAGATCCAGCGAAAAATCCGGCCTCCGGGGTATGTTCACCACATTTGCAGCCTGTATGCTGGCGTCGAAGGAATACATACCGAAGGTCGGCGGGCAGTTTAGGATTGTGTCGCCGGGATCGAGCACGAGGCGCATGATGAGATCGATCAATTCATCCGCACCAGCTCCGGCGACCAGGTTTTTTACGGGCACCCCGGTCCATGCAGCGAGGGATTCACGCAGGTCTCGTGATTCGGGGTCGGGATAAATGTGGGGGAAAGGCAGTTCACCCAGCGCCTGGCGCACTTGCGGCACAGGCCCATACGGGTTTTCGTTGGCGTCCAGTTTGATGATTTCATCCGGAGGTTTTCCAAGGCGGCGCGAGAGGACCTCGAATGGTTCGATCGGGGTGTAGGGTTCCATGTTTGCGATAAAGGAGCGCACGAGTGCATCTGGGTCAATCGACATTGTTTTCTCCTGCCGGATCCGCCAGCCGTATCCGGGCGGCGGCTGAGTGTGCTGAAAGGCCTTCTGCATCGGCAATACGTGCGGCAGTAGGCGCCAGCCTGCGGCAGGTATCCGGATCGAGAGCGACGATGCTGGTCAGCTTGACAAAGTCGAGCACGTTAAGCGGCGATGCAAAACGAGCAGTTCCACTGGTGGGCATAATGTGGCTTGGCCCGGCGGCATAGTCTCCAAGCACTTCGAAGGAGAATTCTCCGATAAAAATGCCTCCAGCGTTGTGAAGGTTCTCAGCCAGGCTGTCCGGATCTTCTACTGCCAGGCACAGATGTTCGGCACCGTAGTCATTGGCCAGCTTTACAGCTGTATCCATATCCCCGGTAATTACCACACCGGAGCGATTTTCCAGAGCAAGAAGGATGGTTTCACGACGGGAGAGGCTCTCCAGCTGTTGTTTGACTTCAGCAGCAACGGAAGCAGCAAGGCCGGCATCAGGTGTGAGGAGAATGGCGCTGGCCAGCGGATCGTGTTCTGCCTGTGCGAGCAGGTCAGCGGCCACCCACGCCGGATTGGCGCTGGCGTCAGCAATGACCATGGTCTCGGTGGGGCCGGCAAGGCCATCCAGTCCAACAATGCCGTACACCTGCTGTTTTGCGAGCGTGACAAAAAGCCCGCCTGCCCCGACAATTTTGTCGACAGCAGGAACGGTTTTTGTGCCGTAGGCCATCGCACCAACGGCCTGTGATCCGCCTATTCTGAAAACAGTTTTAATACCACACAGATATGCGGCTGCAAGGATGCTGTCGTCCGGTTCCGGAGGTGTGCAAACCAGGATATCTGGAACACCGGCAACCTGAGCAGGGATTACCGACATCAGCAGTGAGGAAGGCAGCGGGGCGGTTCCACCGGGGACATAAATACCGACGCGCTGCACAGGTGTAAAACGCTGCCCGACTGTGCCGCCCAATTCAGTGGTTGTCCAGGATGGAATCGGCTGGCGCTCATGGAAGGCACGGATCCGATCCGCAGATGTTTTTAGGGCCTGGCGCAGATCTTCAGGTATGGAGCGGTATGCTTCTTCAAACCGGGCTTGAGGTACAGAAAACGAATCAAGGCTGGCTCCGTCCAGTTCGGATGACCATTTTTTTACAGCAGGATCTCCGCCAGTTCTGATCGAATCGAGGATGGCTGAAACGGCGCTTTCGGGGGTGGAACCGGGTCCGAAGCGTTCTGTCAATCCATTCAGAAGAGATTGAGGGTATGGGTTATCACCACCCCGCCGCCGCCGAAGGATTGTCTGCTGTGCTTCAGAAGGTGTATATGTTTTCAGCATCTAGTCCTCCAGTTGTTCCAGAAGTTCCTTGAAGGAAGCCGGCTCTTCTTCGAATATGTAGGTGACAGGCGTAACAACAACGCCGCTTCCGCCTATCGAACGAAGTTCCCGGATAGCTGCGTACAGATCCTTGCGCTGAACGATGATATGAGCTGCAAACCAGTCACCTTCTTCCCGGTTGATCACAGGTGAGATAGTGGGCCCCTGCAGTCCCCCAATCACATCCTGCTTGAAAATCAGGTCGGCGATCGCTTCCGGTGATGTGCCGCGAATATTGGCGAAGATAGATACGTTTGCTGAGGCTCGAAGATGTGCCTCCATAAACTCGAGCAGTGTGCGGGCAAGACGCATCACTTCAGGGCGTTCCTTGAGTGCTGCCCGGTTGGCAATCAGGCAGGCCTCTGATCGAAGCATTTCCCCGTCTTCAAGCATACGCAGATGATTATCACGCAGGGTCGTCCCTGTGCTTACAAGATCGATGATGAAGTCTGCGTATCCGATAGCGGGAGCCACTTCCAGGGTGCCTTCGGATTCGATAACCTGCGTATCAGCGAGGTTATTCTTCTGAAGGAATCGGCGTGTCAGGTTGGGGAACTTGGTAGCTGCCCGAAGTGGTCGAGCCAGGTTGTTACGGTAAACAGCGAGATCGGGCAGCGTACGCACCTCGCGGATGACATCCGGGATGATCACCTGCAGAGTGCAGGTTCCAAAACCAAGATTTTTCAGGAGCGGCAAAGAACGTTCAGGACCGCGGGTGCGTTCGCTGTATGTATCCCATCCGGTAATACCGAAGTCCACGCTTCCTTCTTCCACGCTGACGACGATATCTCCAACGCGCTGAAAGAGGACCACGACTCCGGGCAGGGCAGGAATAGTGGCTTCATACTGGCGGGGATTGGGTTTATAGACAGACAGGCCAGCTTTTTGTAGAAAATCCAGTGATCCGTCGAACAGACGGCCTTTGCTGGGCAAACCTATACGAAGATCAGTACGTTTTGTTCTCAAGATATTCTCCTTTAAACCAGAAGCGCCTTCCCGGTGTGGGAAGGCGCTGGATTCGTGTCCTTATGTTACTTAAAGCAACCCCACCCGGGTTCTATACCTGGAAAGATGGTGAATATGATGGGAATGGGCATGCTGTAACCAGATTTTCATGATGGAAAAAGAATAACACATTCTCCGGAATGTGCCAAGTCATTTCCAGGATCTTTCACTTTTAATATGCGGAATTTGATTGTATTTTCAATCTGCCGCAATATGATGTATTCTAGAGTGTGTAATACAAGCAAGGAGGAACACCAATCGTGACGGGGGGTCTGGTAATTATTGAACGAGCATATCCTTCCTCTGCGGACGAAGATGCCCAGGAACTCGCCACTTTGACTGCCGCCTTGGGTTTACTTGAAGGCAAGGTAGCAACTGTGGGGAAATCGCGGCGCAAATATCGTTCGCGTATTTCGCGCGCCCTCTGGAGAGAAAACCGGTATCTGCTGGAACGAGCAGGATTCCGGATTATCTGGTCCAACTGATTTTTCCTTTCTGTTTTATATATGACAAATTTACTTAAATTATATTCACCCGCTATCCGGATTGTATTAATGTGGTAGGGCGGTGTACTGCAATGTGCTTTCCTGCCTGTTGACTTCACAGCCGGTCAGGCGCTGAAGCAGTAAACCACGTGGAACCTTGAACTTTCGTGAAAAATCCGGAGATCAACCCGTCTTTTTTATTTGATCACTATCCACCATCCCTTCCAGCAAACCCTGTTTGCCAGAGTTTTATTCTGAGCAATTTGTTCCACAGCATTAAAGAAGGAGGAAAGAGTATCTATCCGGATAGTAGAAAACAGTTTCAATGACAGTTAGATTTTGAAGAGATAAATTTGAGGAGTTAGCAGAAAAGAGGATGCGAATGGCAGAAAAATCTGAGGTAAAGAATAGGCCGGGTATTCGTCTCTCATTCAATGATTGGCGAATGCGCACGAAAATTGTTTTCCTGGTTACATTATCCGTCTTTGTTACAGTCGGATCGATTATCGTTTATTTGTATTTCTCACTTAATCGATCTACCCGTGAGACAAATGGACAGGAAATGCTGGCTATTGGAAATGAGTCTCTGGAATGGGTTTCTGAGAATATCAGCAGCAGTCTGGATACGCTTGAAACGCTGGCGCTGGCTCCTGAACTGATCCAGCTCATAGAGGACGCAAATGCTTCCTACACAGGCAGGACACAGGAGGATATCTCAGCAGAGATTGCGGCGTTCGACGAAGCCTGGCAGGCTGAAGATGCCGCAGCCGAACCGCTGGTGCAGGCGATAAAGAATAATCCAGTCAGCGATCTTTTCCGGGACTTCCTGGAAGTATTCCCGGAGGAGGTAGAGGTCTTTGCCACCGATATCCAGGGTGTCAACGTTGCGATGACAGAGCGCACCGGAGATTATCTGCAGGCGGACGAAGGCTGGTGGCAGGGTGCTTACCAGGATGGCGCCGGGGCGCAGTACATCGGGCAGGTCGAATTCGATGAATCCGCCGGTGTCTGGGCCATGAACCTCGGCGTTCCTGTACGAAATGAGGATGGGAGCGTGGTCGGAATTGTCCGGGGCACTGTCGATGTAACAACGATGGTTCAGGCGCTCTCAAGGCTAACTTTCGGAGATAGCGGGCATGCTGCACTGGTAGACCAAACCGGAATGGTCATCTTCAGTCATAAGGAAGACATCCTGCTGTCACAGGTTCCCGACAGCTATACATCACACCTGACAGAGGAGGGTTCTGCCTGGTATGACACCGGGATGGCGGACCTTGAAGGAAACCCTGCCCTGATAGCTTTTGTACACGGCAATGACAACGAAGCGGCTGAATTGGGCTGGACTCTTGTGCTGGATAAGGACCTCTCCGAGATTTCGACAGAAATATGGTCGAGTTTTATAGTCAGCCTGGTTATAGGTTTGGCGCTAATGGCGCTGGCTGTTGTTGCTGGCTTCTGGGCAGCAGGCACAATTTCAAAACCACTTACGATCATGTCGGGTGCGCTGCAGTCATTAAGCCAGGGCAGTTTTAACCGTGATATCGACGAAGACGTAAAGAAAACGATCATGGGTCGGGAGGATGAGCTTGGCCAGACTGGTCGGGCGCTGCGAGAAACGGAACTGTATCTGATTGAAATCGCTGAATCCGCGAACAGGATTGCTGATGGCGATCTTACCGTTGAAATCAATGCAAGGGGCGAACAGGACGAATTGGGGAATACGCTTAACCGGATGCTTGACGGCCTGAAGAGCCTTGTTGGTGATGTTACACGGAATACGATGCAGCTCACGAGAACAGCGGATGAAGTAGCCAAAGCTACAGAACAGGCTGCTGAAGCAACCAACCAGGTTGCAACAACAATCCAGCAGGTTGCCAATGGAACACAATCACAGACAGAAGCCGTTACAAAAACAATGGCTTCTGTGGACATGATGACAAAATCCATCGATGGTGTGGCACGCGGCGCACAGGAACAGGCGCAGGAGATTACCCGGGCCAGTGAATCCGCCGCTGAGATCTCAACAGTTATTACCCGAACAGCGACCGATGCCATGGAGGGTGTTGAGATTGCGGAAATGGCAGCCGGAATTGCCCGTGACGGAACAGAAACTGTTGAGAAAACAATCAAGGGCATGGAAACCATTCGAGAAAAAGTCAATCTTTCCGCTGATAAAGTCAAGAATATGGGCGAAAGCTCTGAAAAGATAGGTGAAATTGTTGCCACGATTGATGATATTGCTTCCCAGACCAACCTGCTTGCCCTGAATGCTGCGATCGAGGCGGCAAGGGCCGGTGAACATGGTAAGGGATTTGCAGTGGTAGCGGATGAGGTTCGGAAACTGGCTGAAAGGTCCACCCTTGCAACCCAGGAGATTGGATCATTGATCCTGGAAGTGCAGGATACCATCACCGAATCGATTACAGCCATGCGTGAAAGTACAGAAGAGGTTGATATCGGTACAAAACGAGCCGGTGAGGCAGGTGCGGCATTGGTTAAAATCCGGGAGGCGGCTGAAAAAGTCGCTGAACAGGTACGAGAAATCTCCGGCACAGCAAAGAACGTTGTGAAATCTTCGGAGAATCTGGGTGCTGCGATGCAGAGTGTATCGGCTATCGTTGAAGAAAACACTGCAGCTACCGAAGAAATGTCCGGCGGATCCTCCCAGGTTTCTGATGCCATGGAGACGATCGCGAGCATCAGTGAGGAAAACAGTGCGGCGGTAGAGGAAGTAAGTGCAGGAACCGAGGAGATGAGCGCACAGGTGGAAGAAGTAACAGCAGCCGCTCAATCACTGGCTGAAATGGCTGAAATCCTGCAGGAGGCAGTATCCCGCTTTAGATTGAACAACGAGGAAGAAGCTGTTGAATCAGATAATGAGGATCCACTTCCCGATCCGGAAGGCATGGCTTTCGTATCCGGGAATGGCTCATCCGTTTCCGTTTGATGATTGAAGACAGGAATGCCGGCTGCCAGATCTATTCGATAGTGTAGTAACACCTGGCAGCCAGCATTTTCGTCGCTAGTATGGAGATTTTTATCGGGAATTGATATCCCCGGCATCAGTTCCGGTACAGCTGAAAATTTATGGAATTCTCACAGCAGGACGCTCCAGAAGGCTTCAGTAATGCCGTTAATAAAGCAGCGGTTTGTATAAGAAAAATCGGGAAGATCAGGCTTCTTCTGAATCGTACAGAGGAAGGTAAAAAGGAATACGGAGCAAACCAGAACACAGCAATTCGTATTGTGAAGTTGAAAAAGCTGTGAGCGAAAGGGATAACGTAAGATATGGACAGACAACTAGTTGTTTTTGAACTGGCGGATGAATTCTATGCTCTTGATATACACAGGGTGGAGAGTATTATCAAGATGCAGGAGATCACCTCTGTGCCGCATGCACCCGCATTTGTTGATGGTGTGATCAATCTGCGCGGCGAGGTGCTGCCTGTTGTCGATCTCCGCTCACGATTTGGCCTGGATACACAGGAAGAAACGAAGGAAACCCGTATTGTCGTAGTTGCGATCGATCAGATGAAGGTTGGTATGATCGTTGATGGTGTTTCTGAGGTTCTTAATGTCAACACAGATGAAGTTGAACCTCCATCACCGATGGTGACCACGGTCGACTCAGGATTTATTGAGGGAATCGCGAAGGAAGATGACCGGCTCATCATCCTGGTTGATCTTGCCAAAGTGCTCACTGTCGAAGAAACACGCGAACTGGGGGCGATGCCGAACTGATCGTTCGTTGATTGAGCCCATAAAGTTCTCTTTCATGGCGTCGGGTTTGAAGCTGGAATGACAGGCACAGCAAAAAAACAGAAGAATTTCTTCAACAGCATTACATTTTATTTAATCATTCATCTTACTTTTCAGAGAATGTAGTGCTGTTGTTATTTTCTGTCTCAGTACAAAGGTAAGGTTTTACGCATAAAACAAGAATTTGGAAAAAACTTAATCCAATAAGCCGGTACCAAGGTATACAAGAAGTTTTTATCCATGTGAAGGCTGGGAAATAGACTCGCAGATTGTCAAAAAGCCTTTCTGAAAAAGCACCAGGTCCTTCTAGTGAGAACCGACATAAAAGCAGTTCCTGCCCGTTTCCCACTCTCCACTAATCTCCATCAAGATAGCGCTGATAAATCTCAAAAACGCCTCCGGGTTTGGGAAAACCCGAACCACTCGGGTACGCCGATTGGTCCCCTGACTCAATCGTTCCAGGATAGCGCCTATTTTTTCTGCTGCCAGGCTGACCTGTATGTTGTTCACCGCGGTTCCACAGAGCTTCTCTGTGATGGCAGCTGTACAACTGGTTGAGAACCCTTGCACAAGTATCTCCACCCTAGACAGGGTCAACGCTCTTTCACAGCGCAATCCCTTCTCAAAAGCACCTGGATAAAATGCTCCCTGGCGCACTTGAGACTCTTCAACCCGGCTATTGCCAACCCGTGTCTTGACAGTCTTGGGTATATATCCATGGGTATATACCCTTCGGTCAGGGTACACTCTTAGCGGCCAGCATCAGGCTGCTGCTCCTGTTCTAATCGCATGACTTCGTTGATCAGGAGCCGGAATGGTTCAGGCTGTGCATCCGTTCCTTCTGCTGATATCTATTCCACCAGTTCAATTGGGAATGTCCAAGCTGTTTGATAGATTAATGCTCTCCTTTTGGTCTATGTCGACAAAAGGGATACATGCCCTATCACTTTTACATATTTACAGAAGAAATGGTACACCGACTATTTTAACTGGACGTTTATGGATCGGATGAATGAAGTTTCATACAATAAGATGCCTGATAAGAGGTGTAGACAACTTCATCAGAGAATTACGACGAGAAAGAGATATTAATGCATATTCATTCAATCCGTAAAAGCATCACGTGGAAATTTATCATTCCACTCATGCTGATGCTGGTGGTAGCAATAGGGATTCTGGTGGTCCTTAATCTGTATACCCAGAATCAGCTGGTAAATCAGGAAGAGCAGGAGAAGCTTGACAATCTTGGTGTGATCTTCACCAGCATGCTGGAGGACCGAGAGCAGTTGGCTCTTACACTGGCGGTACAGGTAGCAGAGATGCCCGAAGTTCAGCGGGCTTTTGCCTTGCAGGACCGTGCACGACTGCAAGAAATTCTCTATGACAGCTATATTGCGCTGGACGAGCAGTTCGGTGTGCCGCAGGCACAGTTTCACCTCCCACCCGCAACATCATTTCTTCGGCTGCATAAACTGGAAAAATTTGGTGATGATCTATCCGGGTTTCGCAATACTGTGCTTGTCGCCAACCAGGAGCAGCGCCAGGTCAGCGGCCTGGAAAAGGGCCGCGCAGGCTATGGGGTGCGTGGAGTCGTACCGATTTCATATGAGGGAGAACACGTCGGAACTTTTGAGATGGGTTTGAGCTTCGGCAGTGAATTCTTACTGGGCTTTCGTGATGCATACGGATCAGAAGTCAGTGTTTTTTCTTTTGAGGACGTCAGCAAGGTGACTTCATTCGAAGAAGAGGGCGCTGAGGAGGAATCAGGTTTCGCACTGTTTGCTTCCTCTCTGGAGGAACCCTTCACGATACCAGAAGTTGTACGTACCCGTGTTTTTGAATCAGGAGAACCAGAGATAATCAGTATTACTGTTCAACGTGTACCTTACAGTGTACTGGTAATACCAGTTCGTGATTATGCTGACGATATTGTGGCTGTGGCAGAAATCACCCGGAGCAGAGCAGAAACTGCCGCCAGCGTAAGCCATGCTAGAAACCTTACCATCCTGGGTGGAGTGGTGATTGTCGCGCTTTCCGGGCTGTTGATGGCTCTGATATCCACACGCAGCATCACACGTCCAGTGAAGGAGCTTCTGACAGTAGCTGAAGAGGTGGCGGCGGGGCGTGTGCTTGGTATTCAGGCAATTCCTGCTGGCGAGGACGAAATCGGCCAGCTCGGAGCAGCTTTCCAGAACATAGTGGGCTATATCCAGTCTGTAACGGAAACGGCCGGTACAATAGCTGAAGGGGATCTGAGTAGAAACGTGGATCTGCAGTCAGATCAGGACGATCTGGGTATAGCTTTCAACCGGATGCTTGACGGCTTGAAGAGCCTTGTAGGTGAGGTTACCGCCAATACCCTGCAGCTCACGAGAACAGCGGATGAAGTGGCCACAGCGACTGGGCAGGCAGCGGAAGCAACCAACCAGGTTGCAACAACAATCCAGCAGGTTGCCAATGGAACACAATCACAGACAGAAGCCGTAACAAGAACAATGGCTTCTGTGGACATGATGACAAAATCCATCGATGGTGTGGCCCGCGGCGCACAGGAACAGGCGCAGGAGATTACACGGGCGAGTGAATCCGCCGCTGAGATATCCACAGTCATTACCCGAACAGCGACCGATGCCATGGAGGGTGTTGAGATCGCGGAAATGGCAGCCGGAATTGCCCGTGACGGAACAGAAACGGTTGAGAAAACAATCAAGGGTATGGAAACCATTCGTGAAAAAGTCAATCTTTCGGCTGAAAAAGTCAAGAATATGGGCGAAAGCTCTGAAAAGATCGGCGAAATAGTTGCCACGATTGATGATATTGCTTCCCAGACCAATCTGCTTGCCCTGAATGCTGCGATCGAGGCAGCAAGGGCCGGTGAACATGGTAAGGGATTTGCAGTGGTAGCGGATGAAGTTCGGAAACTGGCTGAAAGGTCCACCCTTGCAACCCAGGAGATCGGCTCTTTGATCCTGGAAGTGCAGGATACCATCACCGAATCGATGACAGCCATGCGCGAAAGTACAGAAGAGGTTGATATCGGAACAAAACGAGCCGGTGAGGCAGGAACGGCATTGGTCAAAATCCGGGAGGCGGCTGAAGAAGTCGCTGAACAGGTACGTGAAATCTCCGGCACAGCAAAGAACGTTGTGAAATCCTCAGAGAATCTGGGTGCTGCGATGCAGAGTGTATCAGCTATCGTTGAGGAAAACACTGCAGCCACAGAAGAAATGTCTGGTGGATCGTCCCAGGTTTCTGATGCTATGGAGACGATCGCAAGCATCAGTGAGGAAAACAGTGCGGCGGTAGAGGAAGTGAGTGCAGGAACCGAGGAGATGAGCGCACAGGTGGAAGAAGTAACAGCAGCCGCTCAATCACTGGCTGAAATGGCTGAAATCCTGCAGGAGGCAGTATCCCGCTTCAGATTGAACAACGAGGAAGAAGCTGTTGAATCAGATAATGAGGCTCCACTTCCCGATCCGGAAGGCATGGCTTTAGTATCCGGGAATGGCTCATCCGTTTCCGTTTGAAGATTGAAGACAGGAATGCCGGCTGCCAGATCTATTCGTAGCGTCATAACATCTGGCGGCCCGCTCCCGATTATGTAGATGGTGTGATCAATCTGCGCGGCGAGGTGCTGCCTGTTGACGATCTCCGCTCACGATTTGGC
>Ga0272441_10009276_pt1 | contig 15254 bp, 6 predicted proteins | sample SSMProp6N_FD_193582 | JGI IMG/M metagenome (GOLD analysis project Ga0272441, IMG submission 193582) | Marine sediment archaeal communities from Little Sippewissett salt marsh, Falmouth, MA, United States - SSM-Prop-6N | ecosystem: Environmental > Aquatic > Marine > Wetlands > Sediment ... | reverse complement strand
CCTCCCGCCATCCGCGACCAGCTCCTCCAGACCCAGGGCGAGGGCTTCCCGCTCAAATACCGGGAACTGCTCCGCCGCTACTACCGCCAACTCGCGAAGCCCAGGGAGTAGGCTCGGCGGGGGCGGAATCCCGCTCTTCCCGGACAGCTTCTCCTTTCCCTCTTCCTCCTGTATTCGATGCTCCCTGTTCTCCTCGCCGGGCCCGCCGCAGGCGCCAGGCGGGCAACCCAGTGGCCTGTCCCTGCCATGAGACCCTGAGCGCGGGTCTTCGCTCTTCTCACGCGTCACGCATCACGCGTCACGTCTCCCCCTTTGCGCCCATCTTCCTCTTCATGACGCGTGACGGGTGACGCGTGACGCGTGGCCCCCCTCCATCACGCCTCACGCGCCGCGGGGATGCGGTACCGCCGCACTGATCCCAGGGCGTCATGGGGCGGGGCCGAGGGCCTACTTGCTCATGATGAGGATGTTGCGGCCGGTGGGGTTGATGGCGACGCGCTTGCGGAGTTCCTTGCGGTTGCTGAGGACCACCCGCACCGCATACTCGCCAGGTGCGCCGACGCCGAAGAAGGCTTCCCGTGGCGTCTGGCGGTTGTAGCCTTCCACGCGGCCAATCTGCTGGAGCCCGATGATCTGGTCGGGCGGGCGAATGAGGTAGACCTTCGCTCCAATGGCTCCTACCGGCGCGCGGACGAGGACGTTGACGTAGAAGCGGTTCTCGGCCTCGATGTAGGGGTTCACGAGGAGTTGGCCGCGGCCGTTCTCGCGCAGGATCACCATATCGATGTCGCCGTCGCGATCGAAGTCGCCGAGTGCCACGAAGTTGGTGACCTCGCTTTTCTCGCCGGTGACGCCGAACTCCTCGGCCTTGTCCACAAAGGCGTTGTTGCGCTTCTGGATGTAGAGGCGGTTGCGCTCGTTGGAGTTGCAGATGAACAGGTCGAGGAGGCCGTCGTTATTCACGTCGGCCCAGGTGGCCCAGAGGCTGTCGGCGGCGTCGGTGGCCATGGGGCCGGTGGTGTGCATCGCGTCCACGAAGCTGCCGTTGCCGTCGTTGCGCAGGAGGAGGTTCTTGCCCTTCTGGGGCACGAAGATGTCGATGTGGCCGTCGTTGTTGTAGTCGGCGACGGCGGGCGTGACGATGGGGCTGTTGCCGGTCTGTCCAGAGGCATAGGTCTGGTAGGCGACGGACTTGCTGGCCGTTCGGGCGTAGCCGCGTCGGCCTCGGTTGCACAGGAGGATGCCGTTCTCGGCGTTGAAGATGAAGTCGGTGCGGTCGTCGCCATCGGCATCGAAGACGACGTATTGGGGCCATGCGGTGGCCTTGAGGAACTCGGCGGTGTCGGCCTTGCCGTTGTCGCGGACGACGAAGCCGACGCGCTGGCTCACGTCCATGAAGGCGAAGGGCTTGCCGCGTGCGGCGAACATGGTGAGGGTGCGGATGCTGCCGACGAACTGTGCCAGGATGTCGGCCCGTCCGTCGCCGTTGGCGTCGAGGACGGCGATGTTGCCGAATCCGAAGCCTGCGGCGGCGGGGGATTCCTTGGGGTCGGGGCTGAGCGCAGGGTGGGTGTCGGACCGGAACAGCGGGTTGCCCTTGGCCATATTCTCGTAGAGGGAGAGCTTCGCCTGGTCGGCCTTCTTGAACCGGGCATCGATCGCCCCGGCGCCGCGGCACACGATGTCGAGGTCGCCGTCGCCGTCGAGGTCGGTCCAGCAGATGGGCTCGTCGCCGGTGTCGATCCCCATGTCCTTCGTGGCGTCGCGGAAGGTAATCTTGTCGGCGCCGGGCTTTGTGGTGTTGAGGAAGACGGGGACGAGGGGAGACTCCCCAGCCTTGCGGCGGATGTCGAGCGCGATGTCGAGCATGTGGTCGTTATTGATGTCCATCACCCATCCGCCGACGGGCTTGTAGGTCTTGAAGGCCTGTGTGAGGTCGCCGCAGTCGGCGCTGACGTCGATGAATGGCTTGATGGTTTCGGCCTTGCGCATGGCGGCGGCGAGGGCCTCGGCACACTGGGTGGCCACCTCGCTCACGGCGGCTCGGTTCTTGTCGACGAACACGGTGTCGCGGTAGTGGCCGGTGAGCTTGGTGATGAGGCGGTTGGCGTCGGACCACTTGCCACCGGCCACGAGGTCCTTGGCCTGTGCGAGGAGCTTCCGGGCGTCGTCCTCGCGTGCGATGGCGGCCACCCAGTCGATCTGCTGAAGCCAGCGGGCCACGTCGGCGTCGGGCGGGTCGCCTGCGAGGGCGGTCAGTCGCGTCTTGGCATCGGCACTCTCGCCGCGGTAGAGTTCGAGAAGGCCGAGGAGGACTTCGCTCTTGACGACCTTGTTCTCCTCGAGGTCCTTGGTCTTGAGCTCGTGGATGGGGAAGGGGCCACCGATCTTGCAGTGGATCATGCCCTTCTCGACCTTGGTGACGGGGCGCATGATGCCGCGGATGCGGGCCGACTTGCGGCTGGAGAGGGCCTGGGCCACCTCGTCGAAGAACGCAGCGATGCGGGCCACGTCGGTCTGTCCCGCCTTGAGCATCTCGGCCAGCGCGGGGTTCTGGGCTGCTGCCGCCGGGTCGAAGAGGGCCTTGGCCTCGTCGAGCTTCCCCGCGGTGACCAGAGGCCCTGCCTTGACGATGAGGCTTGCGAAGGTGCCCCGGGCGATACGCTGCTGGCGTGCTGCCGCCAGGTCGGCGATCTTCTTGAGCGCGCCCTGGCTGGCCTGCGTGGCATCGGGGAGGCCGAGCTTGCCAAGTGCCTGGAAGAGGCGTGTGGCTTCGGCCAGATCGCCCTTCTCGATGAGTTCCTCGCCCTTGCCCGTCTGGGCGGCCACGTAGGCGGAGGTGGCCTTCTCGACCGCTGTGCGCAGCTCGTCGACTATGGCCTCCTGCTTCTTCGAGGGCTTCTCGAAGGGCGGCTTGTCGAGAGCGGCGAGGGCCTGGGCGTACTGGTGCTGGCGGATGTGGCCCTGGATCGTGGTGCGGAAGTCGTCCTCCTGCTGCCACTGTGCCTTGAGGGCGGCGAGGCGCACCTTGGCCTCCGCGACGGCCTTGCTGCCGGCGTGCTTGAGAATGAAGTCGCGGAAGCGTCGCTCCACGTCGCCGTGGTCCTCGGCGTCGGCGGCGAAGGCGACGAGTTCCTTGAGGACCGCGGCCAGGTTGGCCTTGGGAGCGGGCCGCGTGGCGGTGGAGGGTCGGGGCCGGGGCCGCTTCTTGGGCGCGGGGCGGGGTCTGACGGTCCGGGTGGCCGGCTTGGGGACGACGGCGACGTGTTTCTTGGGGGCTGGCTCCCTGCCTGCCATGGCGATGATGACCACGATGAGGGCGATGACGAGCAGGCCGCCGCCTGCGGCTCCGGCGATGATCAGGTTGCGCTTGCGGGTCGCGGCCTGCGCCTCGCGCTGTGCGGCGCGGCGTGCTCTGGCCTCCTCAGCCTGGCGTGCCTTGTCCGCGTGGGGCAGCGGCTCGGCGGCCAGCGCAGCCTCGATGTCCTCCCGCAGGTGCCCGGCGTTCTGGTAGCGGTGCTTGGCCTCCTTGGCCATGCAGTGGTGGATGATGGTGACGACGCTCTCGGGGAGGTCGGGAGTGTTCTTGCGCGGGTCGGGCACGGGGTCGTTGAGGTGGCGGGTCATCACCACGGCGCCGGTCGGGCCGTCGAACGGCACGACGCCGGCGACCATGCGGTAGAGGGTGGCGCCGAGGGCGTAGACGTCTGCCCGCTGATCGATGTCCTCCTGGCCGCGCACCTGCTCGGGGGAGATGTAGTAGGGGGTGCCGACGGGGACGCCGGCCTGGGTGATCGACTTGTCGGTGCGGATTTCCTTGGCCAGGCCCAGGTCGCCGAGCTTCGGCGTGCCGTCCTTGGCGATGAAGATGTTGCCGGGCTTGATGTCCCGGTGGACGATATTCTGCTGGTGGGCATGTTCGAGGGCGGAGGCCATGGCGGCGGTGATTTCGAGGGCACGGCGGGCGGCGAGTTTGCCGTCGCGGACGAGGATCTCCTTGAGGCTCTCGCCGTCGACGAACTCCATGGCGAAGTAGTAGTAGCCGTCCGCCTCGCCAGCATCGAAGCCGAGCACAACATTGCGATGGTTGAGGCGGCCGGAGGCCTGGGCTTCACGGATGAAGCGGACGACGAAGTCGCGCTGGCGTGCGAGGCCGGGGGCGAGGACTTTGAGGGCCACGATCTTATCGAGGCTCTCCTGCCTGGCCTTGTAGACGGTGCCCATGCCGCCCTGGCCGATGCGGGCGATGAGGCGGTATTTCCCGATGTTGCTCACGCGGGGCTGATTGAGGGCGCGCTCGACCGCCTCGACCTGGGCGCGGTTCAGGTGGCCCTTCTTGATGAGCACCTCGGCCAGGCTCTCGTTGAGCCCCACCTGCCGTGCCTTGACCAGCAGACGCAGCCCCTCCGCCGCCTGCTCCCGGGTCAGGTAGTTCAGGGAGATGGCCATGGCTGCGAACTCTTTGTCGCGTTTCGCCATCGTGGGTCTCTCTCAGGTGCACCAACCCTGTGTGTGCGGCGGGTGGGGTCGAGAGCCTGTGGCCGGGGCGGTAGCCACCTGCGGGATGCTGGCTATCGCACATCCACGAAGTAGGGCATCACAGCCAGGACGTGCTCGCGGCTCAAGGTCTCGACCAACTGGACGTATGGCAACAGGCGCAGCATGGGAGCCAGCGCTGGGAGTCCCTTGACCGAGGGGGCGGCGTGGGCCGCCGGGCCTGCCGGGCCGAAGATCGCCTCGAGGAAGCTCTTCTCGCGGGGCAGGATGACGGGCTGGACGTCCTTGCCCTCCAGGCCGACCTTCTTGCGGGCCAGCTCGAAGGCCTCCTTGAGGCCGCCCAGAGAGTCCACCAGACCCAGTTCCTTGGCCTTGCGGGCGGTCCACACGCGCCCCGTGGCAAGCGCGCGCATCTTCTCGATAGGCATCTTGCGGCCGGCGGCGGCCTTGGTCACGAAGTCGTTGTAGATGTCGCCCATCAGGGCGTGGACCCGTTCGCGCTCGTGTTCGGAAAAGGGCGCGTAGTCCGAGAAGAGCGCGGCGTTCTGGCCTCGCGTGAAGGTCTCGCAGGTGATGCCCACCTTGTCGTAGAGGCCGCGAAGGACCAGCTTGCCGCCGATCACGCCGATCGAGCCGGTGATGGTGGCCGGCTGCGCCACGATGGCATCAGCGGCCATCGCGATGTAGTAGCCGCCCGAGCCCGCGACGTCGGACATCGAGGCGACGACGGGCTTGCCGGCCTGGCGGGTGCGCCCGACCTCGCGCCAGATCAGATCGGAGTCGAGGGCGGAGCCGCCCGGGCTGTCGACCCGCAGCACGACGGCCTTCACGCTGTCGTTCTTGCGGGCCTTCTCGAAGGCCTCCCCGATCTCACGCGCCGTCACCACGTTGCTCGGGCCGAACGCCGAACGGCCGGGCATGATGGGGCCGGAGGCGAAGATGACCACGATCTTCGGCCGCTTGGTGTCCGGGATGTCCGGCTTCGGCTTGAGTGCGGTGAAGAAGGTGAAGAGGTTCATCTGCGAGAGGTCGGGGCCTTTGCGGCCGAGGTTGTGGTAGTCCTTGACGAGCTCGACCTCCCCGCCGAGATCGGTGCCCATGGCGTCGAGGAACTGGTCTTCGTAGGCCACGTCGTCGATGAGGCCGAAGGTGCGGGCCTCCTTGGTGGTGTAGGGGCCGCGGTCGATGGCGTCGCGCACCTTCTTGGGTGTGAGCTTCCGCCCCTTGGCGATCGTGGCCACGAACTGCTCGTAGAGATCGTCGAGCAGCTCGTTGAGCACGGTGCGGCTTTCCTCGGACATCGCTTTGCGGGTGTAGGGCTCGCCGGCGGACTTGTGCTTGCCGAAGTGGAGCAGGTCGGCCTCCACGCCAGCCCAGTCGAGCAGGCCCTTGAAGAAGGTCACCTGGGCGGCCAGGCCGGTGAGCATCACCATGCCGCCGGGCGGTGCGGCCACGCGGTCGGCGGTCGCCGCCAGCAGGTAGTCTCCGTTGCCGCAGGCATTCAGATAGCAATAGACCTTCTTGCCCGACGCCTGGAGCTCGTGGATGGCATCCATGAGTTCCTGGAGTTTCGCCAGGCCGAGAGCCGGGTGGTTGAGACGCAGGAGGATGGCCGCCACGTCCGCGTCCTTGGCGGCCTTCCGGATCGAGGCGGTGAAGTCGCGCAGGAGCGGGGTGCGCTGGCCGAAGGGTGATTCCATCGACCGCTGCTCGCCGATGTCGCCCTGAAGGCGGAGCTCGACCACCTTGACCTTCTTGTCAGCCGCGGCCTTGCCCTTCGCGGCGCCGGCTTCCCCGGCCCTTGCCACGAGCGGCACGAGCGCGCAGAGCACACCCAGAGCGAGTCGCATGCGCATACCTCTCACACTGCCACCCAGGCCGAGCCCCCTCCGGCACGGTCACTATAACCGAAAACCTATGGCAATTCAACCCTTCGGAAGGCTACGGTTGCTGGAGATTCAACTCCACCGTGAGGCACGTATCCTTGGGCAGACGGCGGCGCAGTTCCTCGGCATCGCGAGCATAGAATGGGCTGATCTCGATGGCGCCGAAGACATTGCCCCTGGCGTCCCGGGGCACGCTCACGCCGGCCTCCTCGAGCCAGCGGCCGAACAGGTTCACCTGGGCCTGCCGTGCGGTCTCGGGGGAGTCCTCGCCACACTTGCGCTTGATGGGAGCGAACTCGTCCCACCGCTCGACCATCACGACGAGGGGACGACGGGCGTGCGGAAGCACGTCGAAGATGAACTTCTCGAATTTCACCGCGTTCGGCTCGGAGGGCTTGATGCGGCGGCCCCTGGCGTCCATGAACTTCACGGCCTTGTGTGCGGCGTGCCACGGCAGCCTGGTCTTCCTCTTGCACAATCGCTTCACGAAGCTCACCTGGATCGCGTGGATCGCGATGCTGCCCGCCGAGAAGATGAGGTTCCCGTGCTGGTCCTGAGCGTATTTGTAGCGCGGCGGCAGGTCGCTGTACTCGACCACCTGGAGGGTCTTCCCATCCGTGCAGAAGACGCCCAGGCCCTCCTCGGCGTTGCGCTTGGGCAGCGCCTTGCTCGAGAAGTCCGACTTGTGCACGAGGTGGTAGCCGAGGAACACGGGGTCGATGATCTTGATGAGCGGGTTGTCCACCTGGAAATAGGAGATGGTGCGGATGCCCCGCTTCGCCATGTCGGCCAGGGCCCCGCTCTCGTCGAGTGCCTCGATCGTGCCCCCGTGGCCGTTCGGGCTCATCGCGACCTGGCCCTTCCCTGCCATCAGCACGTTCCCGCTCTCGGCATCAACGACGGGCATCGACTTCTGCTGGAAGATGCACACCGCATTGGGGCAGATGCCGAAGTAGTTCTGCTTCTCGAAGCAGGCGCGCGTCTCCGCGTCGGTCTCGGTGCTGGTCATCACATACCAGGGGATGGGCTTGCAGTAGCGTCGGCTGGCCGCGCGAATCTTCTCGGCGTGGAGCTGGAAGAGCGACTTGTGCTCGATGGGGCTGGTCTCGAACATGCCCTTTGGGTGCGGGTACTTGAGGCGGGTTCCCGTGCCGCCGGCCACCACGAGTGCGGCTACCTTGCCGGCGCGCAGGGCTTCCTCGGCGATCTCGATAGCCTTCTGGCGCTCGGCCTTCGCCTCGTCCGACGCGGCCAGGGGAATGACGCTGGCCGGCTCCAGATCGCCGACCTCACTGCCCCCCTTCCTGTAGGGGATATGCTCCTCGATCAGCCCGGCGAACTCGCTGAGATTGATGCCCTTCACCTGGGCGAGAACGGCTTCCTTCTGCGCCTTGCTGAGGCGCACGGACGGTCTGCGGGGAGCCTTCGCTGTGCGTGCCATCGATTGGATCCTCCTGTCGCAGCCAGAGTCCGTCCCAGCCATCAAACCCTGAGCGGATACGTGCCGAACGCGTCGCGGGCCTCGAACATGGCGACGTAGTTCTCGGGCCGCACGGTCGAGTGGATCGAGTTCGAGCTCGAAAGGATATACGCGCCGTCCGTCGCGGCGTCGCGGAAACACTGGCGCACCGCCTCCTTGACCTCGGCAGGACTGCCCCAGGTGAGCAGCGGGCCGCAGTCGATGTTGCCACACAGGCACAGGCGGTCGCCGTAGCGCTCGCGGACGGCGGCCATGCTCATCTTCGCCACGGGCTCGAGCGGGTGCAGCGCGTCAATGCCCGTCGCCACGATCATGTCCAGGATGGGATTGATGTTGCCGTCCGTGTGCTTGATCACGTAGGCACCCGCCTCGTGAGCCGTGTCCACCGCCTTCTGAAGCCCGGGCAGGAAGAGCTGCTCGAAGTGGCGCGGCGACATGAAGGGGTTGTTCTTGTCCGCATAGTCGTCGCCGAAAACAATGATGTCGGCACCCGCGGCCACGGCGCGCTCCACGAGCGGGAGGTCGTGGGACTGGCAGAGCTCGATGAGGTCGTGCACGAGGCGAGGGTTGAGCACGATGTCCATCATGAACCGCTCGACGCCCCGGATGTGTGCGGGGTTGAAGTAGGCGTCGCGCCCCATGAAGAAGATGGGGCGTTTGCCCTTGTAGCGGGCCACCACTTCGTCGAGGTGGCCAAGGGCGTCGGCGGCGAAGGGGTCGGGGGCGGTGTAGTGCTCGAGGTCTTCGGGCTCCTTGATGGGCGCATCGACCGGGTAGGGCGAGTGCTCGGGGCCTTGCGCCCGAATCACGCCCCACTTGTCCCGGAACAGCCCCTTCTCCTTGTCCACGAAGTCGAGGTTCTTGATCTCCCACGACGAGCGGTTGAGCCCCAGGGCGTCCAGGCCGAACCGCTCGACGAAATCGTAGTAGTCGCAGCCCGGGTAGATGGCCTCCATCACGCGGGGGTCGATGACCAACTCGAACATGGGCACGCGGTCGGGCATTCTGCGCTCGAGCGCGGCGAAAACGCGTTCGCAGAAGTCCATTGTGACCTGCCGCCTCAACCGAGGAAGACGCTGGAACGGAACCCACCCTTGTGCTAGGATGCCCATTATAGCGATCCATCCCCGGAAGTGAAGAAGCAGAGCATGGAACAACGCGACGCACGGGCGACGCAAGGGAGGACCGCGGGGCTTCGAGGCCTTGTGCCAGGGCTCCTCGCCGTGGCCGTGGCTGCGTGCCCGGCCGCCTGGGGAGGCACGCCCGAGCAGCAGGCCTACTGGTGGCTCGACGAGCTTCGCACCGTGGCCTTCGGCCTGAGCACGGCGCGCACGGGGAAGGTGGCCCGCTGGCCGCGAACGGTCGTTCCCGCCGGCTCGGGCGCCCTGCCGCTTCCCCACGCAACCGGCCCGATGGCAGCCGAGGAGCGCCTCGACCCCGACGAGGCATGGACCCACGCCACCACGTGCCCCGTAGGCCCCATCTTCGGCCCTTGGACCGAAGGCCCCTTCCATCTCCAGGTGAGCGTGTGTTCCGATGACAAGGCGCTCTACCTGCGGATCGACTCGCCGCGCGACCTGACCGATCTCGGCTCGCCCGCCCCTCCCCACGCGCTCTTCCTCGTGGGCGACAAGCCGTTCCGGGTCGGCAAGGGCGGTGACGTGCCTGCCGACGCCGTGCGCACCCGGGGCAAGACGCAGACCGTGGAGGTCGCCCTCAACACGGCCCGCCTCAGCGGGAAGCTGGCCCTCACCTTCTTCCCCGAGGTGGCCCGCTGCCCCGAGGGCAAGCTCCCGCCCGAGATGGCCTCGCTGGGCCTCAACCGGCTCGGGCGCGGCCGACGCTCCCGCAGAGGGACGGCGCTGTGGCTGAGCCCCATCACCATCGGGCTCTTCCCCTCCACCCATGCCGTGCGCATCACCGTTGGCACGAAGGGCCTGAAGGTGCAGACCGCCACCAGGGAAGCCCCGGGCAAGCCGGCCAGCGTCCCCCTCGCGCCCGGGCGCGACGGCGTGTCGCCCTTCTCATGGGCGGGCACCGTGGGCGGCAAGGCTGCGAAGTTCGGGGGCTTCGCCTACGCGGAGCCCGTGCAAGCGACCCTGGCGGCCGTGCGCGCCATTGCGGAGCGCATCCCCACGGGAGCACCCGCGGCGCTCCTCCAGGATGTGGCCAGGCTCGAGGCCGCGGTCCGCGCCGCCTCGCCCCAGGCGCGGGAGCCGTGGCGCAAGCTCTTCTGCGAAGCCCGCGCCCTGCGGGCGAAGGCACACCTCGCCCTCCTCGATGCCCCGCTGCTCTTCACCAAGCGCCACCCCTACTACGCCGGCCACATCTACGACGACTACTACACCTGGCACCCCGGCGGCGGCATCTACGTGCTCGAGAATCCGCACGACCCCGCCCCCGGCCGCAAGGTCCGCGCCATCATCGACCCCGATACCAAGCCCACCCTGGGCGCGGGCGTATACCGCGACCCCCAACTCTCGTGGGATGCCTCCCGCATCCTCTTCGCCTGCAAGGCCACGCGCGGCGACTGGACGAGCATCTACGAAATCCGCGTCGACGGCACGGGCCTCCGCCGACTCACCAAGCCCGAGGGCTACCACGACATCACGCCGAACTACCTGCCCGATGGCCGCATCGTCTTCACCTCCACGCGTCCCAAGGCCCTTGTCCCCTGCTTCAACTCCGGCGTGGACACCCTGCACGTGATGAACGCCGACGGCAGCGGCATCCGCAGCATCTCGTCGAACAACGTCACCGAGTTCGACCCCGTGGCCCTGCCCGACGGCCGCATCCTCTACGGCCGCTGGGAGTACCTCGACAAGACGGCGCTCTACATGCAGAGCCTCTGGACGATGTTCCCCGACGGCACCCACGAGAACGCCCTCTTCGCCAACAACCAGGCACGCCCCACCGCCGTGCTCGATGCCCGCCCCGTGCCTGGCACACGCCTCGTCGTCGCATCCCTCACCCCGCACAACGGCCAGGCCGTGGGCGCCATCGGGATGATCGACACCTCGACCGATAAGAACAGCCTCGACGGCATCACCAACTTCACCCCCGAATACCCCAAGGCCATGGACCAGGGCCTCGCCAACGGCCCCTCAGACCCCTGGCCCCTTTCGCCCGACGACGTGCTGATGAGCAACAACGCCGTCGGCGGCCACGGCATCATCGAGCTCGTGGACCGCTGGGGCCACCGCGAGCTCGCCCACTGCGACCCCGCGATCTCGGTCTGCGCGCCCAGGCTCGTCAAGCCCCAGCCCCGACCCAACCCGCTGCCCCTGGTCGCGGCCGACGATAGACCCGGCCGCTTCCTCGTACTCGACGTCTACCAGGGCCTCACCGGCGTGCCCCGCGGCGCGGTCACCCGCCTGCGAGTCGTCGAGGAGACCGCCCGCATCAGCGGCATCCCGCCCGGCGGACGCTGGTGGAATCAGGCATTCCTGATGAGCTGGCAGGGAGCCTACGTCGTCAAGAACTTCCTCGGCACCGTGCCCGTCCACCCCGACGGCTCGGCCTACTTCGAGGCGCCCCCAGGCCGAGCCCTCTACCTCGAAGCCCTCGATGCGGACGGGCGCGAGCTCCACCGCATGCGCACCTTCATCCAGGCCGTCCCCGGAGCCACACGCACCTGCATCGGCTGCCACGAGCACAAGTTCGCCACGCCGCCGAACACCTCGAAGCCCCCCATCGCACTCCTCCAGCCACCCGCAGCCCCCGAGCCCGAATCCTGGGGCAGCGGCTTCGTCGACTACCCGACGATGATCCAGCCGATCCTCGACCGCCATTGCGTCAACTGCCACGGCGGACAGGACGGCATCGCGGGCGGCATCGACCTCTCGGGCGGCTGGACGTGGGCCTTCAACATCAGCTACGAGACGCTCCTCAAGCACAACCTCGTGGGCTTCGTGCGGTGCAACAATGGCGACGTCACGTCGTCCGTCGTCCTGCCCCCACGCACCATCGGCTCGGGCGCCGCCCCGCTCGGCGACCTCCTGGTCTCCGGCCACGACGCCCAGATCCCCAAGCTCTCCCGCGGCGAACGCGACCTCGTGATGGCCTGGATGGACGGCAACAGCAACTACTTCGGCACCTGGGACTACACGAAGCACGCCACCTGCAACGCCATCCTCACCACCGCCCCCGCACTCGCGGCCCCCATGAAGGCCGCCGGCTGCGCGAAGTGCCACGACCCGAGGCACGTGGGCAACGACTGGGTGAACCTCCAGCACCCCGAGTGGAGCCGCATCCTCCGCGCCCCGATGGCCAAGGCGAAGGGCGGCCTGGGCCTGGCCTGGTGCCGGCAGCGCAAAGCCCCGCGCGGACTGCCCCTCGTCACACAGCGGCATCTGCCGCCCGACGTCTTCCGCCCCCCGAACTGGCCCAAGCCCAATCCCGAAGGCGAGCCCGTCGTCTCATTCGCCGCGGCCGACAACCCGCACTACCAGGCCATGCTCGCCGTCATCCGACAGGCCCGAGCCGATGCCCTCACCACGCCGCGAGTGGACATGCCGGGGGCGCAGATCACCCCCGGCGTGTGCCGCCTCCAGGTGCCCATGCCCCTGCCCACTCCCCTCCCCCCGCTCGCAGCCACGCTCGGCGCGGACAGCGTGGTCCAGCTCTCCTGGCCACGCACGGCCGCCACCATCGGCCTCGAGTTCGAGGTCCATCGCGGCACGAGCCCCGACTTCGCTCCCTCCGAGGAAACCCGCCTCGCCGAGCTGCGCGGCTTCCGCATCGAGGACAAGCTGGCTCCCCCAGGCCAGTGCCACTACGCCCTCGTGTGCATCTCCTGCTCCCAGCGCAGCCGACCCGTGCGGACGAGCATCCGCGTGCCGCCCCCCGTGCCGCCGCAACCGCCCACCGCCCTCGCCGCCGCCCCCGGCCCAGGCCAGGTGGGCCTCCAGTGGACCGCACCCGAGGGCGCGGGGCTCCGATACCACGTCCTCCGCTCCAAGCCCGGCGACGCGAAGCCCCAGAAGGTCACCGACGAGCCACTCGGCGGCACCGCCTGGTTCGATACCGACGTCGTGCCCGCCACACGCTACACCTACGCCGTCACCGCGGTGAGCCGCCGGGGAGCCGAGAGCACGCCCAGCGCGCCCGCAGCCGCCGCTCCACTGCCTGAGAGCAAGGAGCCCGTCCTCGACGCCCCCTTCGCCAAGGGCTTCGACGCGAAGGTCATCGGCGGCACCGTCAAGGGCAAGCACCACGGCGCCGCCAAGCTGGCCGAGGGCGCCCTCGACCTCCGCGCCGGCGGCCACGTCACCTTCCCCCACCGCCCCGAGTTCGACCTCCGCCGCCGACTCTCCGTCGAGCTCTGGGTCCGCTTCGACCAGGCAGGCACCATGCCCGTCCCCGTGAGCTGCGGGCGCTGGAACGGCACCGGCTGGTTCCTCCAGCGCTACAACAACGCCTGGCGGTGGCACGTCGGCGGGGTGGACTGCGATGGCGGGAAGCCCGCGGTCGGCCGCTGGCTCCACGTCGTATGCACGTTCGACGGACGCACGGCGCGGGTGTTCCAGGACGGCGTGCAGGTCGCGTCCAAGGCGTGCCGGCCGAACCGCTCGCCGTGGCCCGGGCCGCTGTTCGTCGGCCAGTATGGAGCTGGCCCCACCGCGGGATTCCAGGTGAACGGCCGCATTCGCGGGCTGCGCATCTACCAGCGCGCCGTGCCCGGCGAGGAGGCGGCAGCGGCCTTCAAGGCAGGGAAGAAGAAGTGAAGATTGCCGTAGCATCCCTCGGCGACCGCCCCGTGGAACTCCACGTGACCGAGCGCCCGGCCGAGGTCGGCCTCGAGCAGGACGACGTGGTCTTCGACGCCCCCGTCGAGGTCTCGGTGAAAGTCACCCGCATGCAGGAGGACGTGCTGGCCGAGGGCACGGCCCGCACGCGGGCGCGGGGTGCGTGCAGCCGCTGCCTCGCGGACGTGGAGTTCGACCTGGCGGGCGAATTCAAAGCCCTCTACGTGCCCGAGCACGGCGCCTACGCGAAGCGAGCGGACCGTCGCGACTTCGAGTGGGGCGACCAGCGGGTCAACTTCTACACCCAGCTCACCATCGACCTCGCCTCCGAGATCCGCCAGTGCCTGCTCCTCGAAATCCCCATGAAGCCCCTCTGCCGCCCCGACTGTGCTGGCCTGTGCACCCGCTGCGGCGAGAACCTCAACGAAGGCCCCTGCCAGTGTGCCCCCGAGCCGGAGGACGGCCTCTGGTCCGCCCTCGACACCCTCGTGGCCGGGAAGGAAGAGGGAACTTCACCACAGAGGGACAGAGAGCACGGAGAAGAAAAAGGAGAGAGGGAAGAGGAAGAGAAGAAAGAGGGTGGGTAGGGTTGGGGAGGAGTGGCAGGCGGCGTGAGACTACAAGTCGAAGTTCGGCCGGCAGGCTTGGCAATCAAGACAACGCGGAGAGGCAAGAAGCGAGTCCGTGGCCCCTACCTATAGTGCGGGCTTGAGCCCGCATCTTGCGAGCAGGGCCGGTTCAGGCGAGCGATTGTGGGACAGGGCGCGCCTGCCTGCGGCGGCGGTGCAAGACGCATCAGGAGCAGAGCCACAGAACCACACTAAAGCACACAGAAGAAGAGCGGCAGCCCCTGCTGCATCCGCGTGTTCCGCGTATTCCGCGGGCAAGAGCCTTCCCCTCTCCCAACCCTACAGCCCGCCCTCTCTTCGCACTTGCCTTCTGCTGCCTCTCCTCGCTTCCTCCGCTACCTCTGCGTGAGATCCCCGCCTGTGAGATCCCCGTCTGCGCCGTTCGCGTTCAGTGGTGGGGCGGCCTCTACCTCGGATCGGCGGGTGCGGGGAGGCGGGCTTCGAGGAGCCAGTAGCCTCCCCTCTGGCGGGTGGCCACGCCGCCGAAGAGCTCCCCCATACGGGCTTCGTGCCACTCGATGCCCTTGGTGACCAGGATGAGCCGGCCGCCAGGGACCAGGAGGGCGCGGGCGGCGGTGAGGAAGGCTTCGGAGATGCGGTAGTTGCCGTAGTAGGGCGGGTTGGTGAGGACGAGGTCGTAGCCTGGGGCGAGATCGGCGGCGGGGTCGGCGGTGAGGAGGACTTCGCAACGGGCTTCGAGGCCGGCGGCCTCGATGTTGCAGCGTGTGCACTCGACGGCTCGGGCGAATGAATCGACGAGGGTCACGCTGGCCTCGGGACACCGCAGAGCCGCCGCGAGGCCGATGACGCCCGTGCCGCAGCCGAGGTCGAGGATTCGGGTCGCGCCGGCCACGTCGGCCGTTGCGAGGAGGGCTCGGGTGCCGTCGTCGAGGCGGCCGTGGCAGAAGATGCCGGGGCGTGAGACGAGGCGAAGCTCGGCCTCGCCCTCGCGGACGGTGAAGGCACGCTCGCGGGGCCGCTTGCGCACTCGCACGGTCTTGAGGCGTCGGGCGAC
>Ga0272441_10009275_pt1 | contig 15255 bp, 13 predicted proteins | sample SSMProp6N_FD_193582 | JGI IMG/M metagenome (GOLD analysis project Ga0272441, IMG submission 193582) | Marine sediment archaeal communities from Little Sippewissett salt marsh, Falmouth, MA, United States - SSM-Prop-6N | ecosystem: Environmental > Aquatic > Marine > Wetlands > Sediment ... | reverse complement strand
GCAATCGGGGAAGAAGGTTGTTTGTAATATCAGCTTTCATAATGATTGAAATTTAAGCTCATTAAGATTTGCCTCCGTCTATCGATTCTGCTATATTCACTAGCTGGTTACTGGTTATCGGATTCTGGAAAACTGGTCACCGGTTACTGCTAACTGATCAAGCGCCCGTAGCTCAGCCCCGCCGGAGGCGGGGAGGTCGCGCTGGGCTGAGGGTATTTATAAAATACGCCCGTAGCGCAATGGATAACGCGTCGGCCTCCGGAGCCGAAGATTGAGGGTTCGACTCCCTCCGGGCGTATTTTTAAATTTTCATGATTGGATAACGCGCCCCGCCGGAGGCGGGGAGGTCGCGTTGTTGAGCTTGTCCTGAGCAGAGCGAAGGAAATCGCGCCGGGCGTATTTCGAAAATCCCGAATGGATTTTCGAGTGCAAAGTGTAAGGTATAAAGTTCAAAGAAACACCCCTCAACCAGCCCTCCCTCTGAGGGGGAGGGCTTTTTCTTAGGCTGGATAAGGCGTCACATCCGGAGTATTAGTCATTATATGTACAAGGAACAGGTTTAATAGATGACAGATAGCAAAAAAACATCCCCCCGGCGCTCAACCCTTCAGAAAGTTCTTCAGTCAGCTCCGGCCCGGCTTGTTCTTGACGTCTTCGTCGTCTTTGCGGCCTACGCCGTCTCTATCTTCCTGCTGGGCGAATTCGGCGAGCCTTTTTTCTCCCGCCTGGGTATCACCGAAACGATCGTGTTTGTTATCGCGATCATTCCGGCTTACATCGCTTATTTTTTCTCCGCGCGCGGCATCGAGAGGCGAACGGTTTCCGAGCTGTCGTTGCGGAGCTCGCCGAAAGAATTTCTCTCGGGGCTGCTGGTCGGTTTCTGTCTCTGCACGACGGTCGTTCTCATCTTATGGTGGATGGGGTACTACCGGATCAGAGAGGTAACCCCGCGCTCGGAGATCGTCCCTATCGTGCCGATGATCCTGGCCGCCGGCTTCATGGAGGAGCTTCTCTTCCGCGGGATATTGTTCAGGATCGTCGAAGAGAAAATGGGGTCGTGGATCGGGCTGGTTATTTCCGGGGCGCTCTTCGGACTGGGACACATTCCGCACGGGCATGCCACCGTATTGAGCGGGGTTGCGATCGCCGTGAGCGCGGGCGTGCTCCTGGCGGTGGCCTACATGGTGACCGGAAGACTCTGGCTGCCCATCGGAATCCACATCGCCTGGAATTTTTCCCAGGGCAATATTTTCAGCCTGCCCATTTCCGGCACCGCGGTCCACGGTTTCGTGGAGGGCGATCTTATCGGCCCAACGTTTCTCACCGGCGGTCCGTTCGGTTTGGAAGGATCGCTCCTGACCGTGGGAGCGTGTCTGCTCCTGAGCGGCTACCTGCTCCGGAGGGCCGTGCGCGCGGGCAAGCTGAAAAAACCGTTCTGGTGCCGGTCGGGAGCGATATGATCTCGCCCGAGAACCCGGTAAATTCTATTGCGGTGATCGCTTTCAGGGAACGACTATCACCCTCGATGCAAAGAGAAGCTTTACCCGGAATAATCGGTTTGATATTATCATATGGATCGAGGTAATAAATGTGTCTGAGATGGCTGAAGTGCGATAAAGTGTTTCAGTGTGAACGGAATCGTTGAATGAGAAAAGAGGGGAGGAAGAACGATCAGCTGCGGCCGGTGAAAATCATTCCGGATTACGTCCGGATGCCGGCCGGCTCCGCCCTGATCGAAACGGGCAACACCCGGGTGGTCTGCACCGCCTCGATAGAGGAACGCGTTCCGCACTGGCTCCACCGGGAACAGCTCCGCCAGCCTGATAAAAGCGGCTGGATAACGGCGGAGTACTCGATCCTGCCGGGAGCGGGCCTGAACCGGACACCCCGGGAAGCGACGGCGGGGAGGAAATCGGGGCGGACCTATGAAATCCAGCGGATGATCGGACGCTCCTTCCGGGCGGGGGCCGACCTGAAAATACTGGGGGCCCGGACGATCTGGATCGACTGCGACGTTATCCAGGCCGACGGGGGAACCAGAAGCGCGGCCGTGACCGGGGGATTCGTGGCCCTGGCCCGGGCTCTGGATAGGATGGTGAAGGATGGGGTCATCGAAAAATTTCCCCTGAGCGAGCACGTCGCCGCGGTGAGCGTGGGTATTCTTGACGGCGAGATGCTGATCGACCTCGATTACGAAGAGGACCGCCAGGCGGCGGTCGATCTGAACGTGGTCATGACCGCCGGCGGGGAGATAATCGAAATTCAGGGAACGGGCGAAAGGGGAAGCTTCAGCCGCCGTCAACTGGCCCAAATGCTGGAGCTGGCGGATAAGGGAATCGGTGAGATGATCGAGATTCAGAAGAAGGCGCTTTTCAGTAAGTAAATGTTGGAATGGTGGAATATTTAAATATTTGAATGATGGGATAAAGGAGAAGATAAAATGGAAATAATCGTTGCCAGCCGTAACTCGGCCAAAGTCGCAGAACTGATGAAGCTGCTCTCACCGCTGGATATAAAAGTTCTCTCCCTGGAGGATTTTCCCGACCTGCCGGAAGTTGTCGAAGACGGTGACACCTACGAGGAAAACGCCGTGAAAAAGGCGCGGCAGGTCGCCGAAGCCGCCGGAAAAATCGCGCTGGCCGACGATTCCGGAATCGAGGTGGACGCTCTCCAGGGGGAACCGGGGATAAAGTCCGCCCGTTTCGGAGGAGAAGAGTTCACCGACCATGAGCGGAACATGAAGCTGCTGAAGATGCTGGAAAAGGTCCCCGACGACGAGCGGGGCGCCACTTTCCAGTGCCGGGTGGCGATCGCCGGGCCGGATAAACTGCTGAAAGTGGTCGAGGGAATATGCCGGGGCGCCATCACCAGGGAACCGCGGGGCGGCGGAGGCTTCGGCTACGATCCCATCTTCACTCCGGTGGAGTATCACCAGACTTTCGCTGAATTGTCGCCCGAGGTTAAAAACAGGATCAGCCACCGGGGCCGGGCCCTGGAGAAGGCGGCTTTATTTCTCGAGGGATACGTGTATTCGGAAAGAAAGGAATAAGGATAGTAACTATTTACCGGCGCGGGGTTTTAATCACATCTTTTTATACCCTCCCTCTGAAAAGGGGGGAGGGTTTTCATTATAGTAACGGGGGAGACTGTTGGGATGATTTACCTGCTCGCTTTTTTAATGAACACCACCACCGGTCTGCTCATCATCGGCAATCCTCTGCTGGCGATCAGCCGTTTCGGCGCCGGGCCGCTCGAGCTCGGAGCGCTGGGGACGGTCGGAGCGGGGATATACTCCATCTCCTGCCTGGGGAGCGGCTTCCTGGTTGACCGCCTCGGTTTCCGCAGGGTGATACTGATCAGCTGCGTCTTTCTCGGCCTGATATTTCCGGTCATTATTTTCGTCAACCGCCTGCGGTATCTTTTTCTCCTCGTCGCCGCCTCCTCGATCGGTTTGTCCCTCTTCTGGCCCGCGATTCAGCGCTGGCTGGGAGAAGGAAGGCGTTTTCACGACCTGCGTCGAAAGATCGGTTCCTTCAATATCTGCCTTATCGGAGGGATCATGCTCGGAAACTTGATCTGCGGGGAAGTGTTCGTCCTGAACGAAAGAGGACCTTACCTGCTCTCAACTCTGTTCGTTGTGGCCGTTATTATCATTTTCCTCGGGGCGGGAAGGGGAAAGGATGCCGCCGCCGGCAGACCGGGGACGGAAGATTACCCCGCGGAGGGAGAGAAGCATATCCCCGGCTTCATCTACATCGGCTGGATCGCCAACTTCGCCGTCTGGTTCGCGATCGGGGCCGCCGAATTCCTTTTTCCGAAGCTGGCGATCGAGCTCGGCCTGTCCGCCCGAACTCTGGCGTTTCTGATCGCTATGATACCCCTCGGAGAAATCGTTATCTTTTTTTTCCTCCGCCGGACCCACCTCTGGCATTACAATTTTAGGCACCTCCTTATTTTCCAGTTGGCCGGGATCGCCGGTTTGCTCCTGATTTATCTCGGAGGGAGCCGTCTGCTGTTCGGCGGCGGTCTGCTCCTGGTGGGGTGCTGCGCCGGCATGTGTTATTTCTCCAGCCTCTTTTACAGCCTCCACCGCCAGAAATCGAAAGGAAGAAAAAGCGGATTTCACGAATCGTTCCTCGGGCTCGGCGTCGCCCTGGGACCGATCGCCGGCGGGGTAGCCGCCCGGGGCGGGGACCTGAAGGCTCCGTACCTTCTCTGCGTCGCCGTGTTTCTGATCTGCATTTTTTTCCAGGCGATCATACTGAGAAGATACCGTCCGCGCCCGGCCTGAATGCCCGCTGAGTAATTTTATAATATACTGCCACGAAGCCACTAAGGCACAAAGAGTAATAAATTATTTCACGTTCCCCCCGCCGACCGGCGGGAGAAAGGTAATGAATAATATTCTTCACATCCGCGCTACCACGCAGAGCGTGGTAGCGAGAAGATAACTCCTGGTGTCTTAGTGCCTTGGTGGCAAAAAAGTTGCTTTGCTAAGTTCTTGAAATGAACGCGCGGTATGTTTATAGTTGATAATAAACACCAATCTCAAGGAGGTTCAGATGAGCGCGAGGAAAAATAGCTGCATCATCCTTTCCGGGGTGCTTTTTTTTCTCACCCTCTTCATCGTTTTTCCCCGGGCGGCCCATCCCTGGAATTGGGTTGAAGATACGGACACCCCCGCCGCGCTCTGGTCGGTCTTCGCCATCGACCCGCTCCACACCGTGGCCGGCGGAGACGGGGGAATGATCTACGGGGGCGAAAAAGGAGAATGGGATTTATGGACGAGCGTGGGAGAAAGGGTGAGATCATTCTACGCCAGTAACCCGCAGCATCTCTGGGCCGCTTGCGATAACGGCCTGATCTTTTTTTTCGGAGGTTCCAACTGGATCCTGCAGACCGATCTGGGGATAAGCAACATCAACGGGATCGACGGGTACGACGAAGAGAACGTGTGGGCGGTAACGGGAACCCGCTTGATATATCGTTTTGACGGTTCCGACTGGGTTTTTCAAACCAACGTGGTCTCATACGACCTCTACTGCGTCTGCGCTTTCGACGCCAGCCACGTCTGGGCCGGCGGCCAGAGCGGTCGGCTTTATTTTTTTAACGGCGCCCAGTGGACTCTCCAGACGGTTCTCGGCGACGGGACCGCGAGCATATCCGATATTCACGCCTTCAGCGCCAACATGGTGGCGGCGGTGACCGGATACAACGGCGGCCAGATCTACTACAGTGAAAACGGGGGAGCCGAATGGAATTTTGACGCCGATCTGTATGTTTCCCTGAACGCCCTGGCCGGTCTCGGCATGGACAATATCTGGATCGGGACTAACGCCGGGATGGTATATTTCCTGGGAGCGAATGATAACTGGCAGGTCCAGACCGATCTCGGAACCAATGTCATTCAGGATATCTGCCCCGCCGGGATCAGCCAGGTTCTGGCGGTGGATTCCGGCGGAAAGATCTTTCACGCCGACCGCACCCGGATGCCGGCCCTCGGCCTCGCTTCCGGCGATTACGACGGGGACGGGAGCTCCGATATCGGCATCTTCCGCCGCTCCAACGGCCTCTGGGCGATCCGCGGCCTGACCCGGACCTATTACGGAAATTACCTTGACCGGCCGGTCTCCGGTGACTACGCGGGAAACGGAACCACCGCGATAGGAATCTTCCGCTGGGCTGACGGCCTCTGGGCGATCCGGGGGCTGACCAGGACGTATTTCGGGGAGGGAGGCGAGTTCCCGCTGCCGGGCGATTACGACGGGAACGGAAGCTCCGAGATCGCCGTCTTCCGCGAGGAAAACGGCCTCTGGGCGCTTCGCGGGCTCACCCGGATTTACTTCGGGTCGATCGGGGACATCCCGGTGGCCGGTGACTACGACGGTAACGGATGCGCGGACGTGGCGATTTTCAGACCCGCCGAAGGCCTCTGGGCGGTCCGGAACGTAACCAGACGCTACTTCGGAAGCAGCACCGACGCTCCCCTGGCTGTTAATGGCGACGGCGACGGATCCGCGGATATGGGAATCTTCCGCGCGGCCGAAGGCCTCTGGGCGGTTCAGGGTCTCACCCGGTTCTACTTCGGCCAGAGCGGCGACCTTCCCCTTCCCGCCGACTATGAGGGTCTGGGAACGGTGGATGCGGCCGTCTTCCGTTCCGGCGGCAACCTCTGGGCGGTTCAGGGCCACACCCGGGTTTATTTCGGCCGGCCGGGCGATATCCCCGTCTCCCGCTGAGAGGATGATAAGAGCGGGGCAACCAGCAACATAATTTTCCGCGATTAATGAAAAAAGCTTTTTTCTGTCAGGAGTGCGGTTACAAATCGCTTAAATGGATGGGCCGGTGCCCGGGCTGCGGCGCCTGGAATTCGCTGGTGGAGGAAGGCGTCGAAGAAGAAAAGACGGCAAGGAAGCATCCCCGCTGGGAGAAGAGCAAGCCCCGTCCGATCAGTGAGATAAAACCGCCCGCCGACATCCGGACCCGGACGGGTCTGGCCGAGTTCGACCGGATCCTGGGTAACGGCATCGTTTCCGGCTCACTGGTCCTGGTGGGGGGGGAACCGGGGATCGGAAAATCCACCCTCCTGCTCCAGGTCAGCAATTCGCTCTCGGCCCGGGAAAAGACCGTCCTCTACGTGAGCGGTGAAGAGTCGGTCCAGCAGACCAAGATCCGGGCGGAGCGCCTGGGAGCGGCTTCCCCCGGTCTCTACCTGGTGTCGGAGACCAACCTGGATCTGATCCTGGAATACATCAGGGAAGTCAATCCGGCCCTGGTGGTCATCGATTCCATTCAGACCGTTTTCAAACCCGAGCTCTCCTCCGCCCCCGGCAGCGTTTCCCAGATACGGGAATGCGGCGCCCGCCTGCTGGTCACCGCCAAATCGGAGGGTTTCGCCATTTTTCTGGTCGGGCACGTGACCAAAAGCGGTGTTATCGCCGGACCCCGGGTGCTGGAGCACATGGTCGATACCGTCCTTTACTTCGAGGGGGACCGCCACCACGCCTACCGCATCCTGCGGGCGGTGAAGAACCGTTTCGGCTCCACCGATGAGATCGGGATCTTCCGTATGAGCGGCAAGGGGCTGATGGAGGTGAAGAATCCCTCGGAGATATTCCTTTCCCAGCGGGACACGGCGGTATCCGGTTCGACCGTGGTCCCCTGTCTGGAAGGGAAACGCCCGATTCTGGTGGAAATTCAGGCGCTGGTTTCTCCCACCGCCCTCGCCGTGCCCCGCCGGCGCTCGACCGGCCTCGACTTCAACCGGGTTCTGATGCTGATGGCGGTTCTGCAGCGGCGGGCGGGGATGAGGCTCCAGGACAAGGACGTATTCGTCAACGTGGCCGGGGGGGTGCGGGTGGGGGAGCCGGCGGCCGACCTGGGGATAGCGGTGGCGGTGGCCTCCAACGTGAAGAACCTTCCCGCCGATCCGGCCACGGTGGTGATGGGGGAGGTGGGGCTGGGGGGCGAGATCCGGGCGGTAACCCAGGTCGGCCAGCGCCTGAAGGAAGTGGCCAAGCTGGGTTTCAACCGGGGGGTGATTCCCCATAATAACCGGGACGAGCTCAAAGCGATACCCGGTCTGGAAGTTATCGCCGTCAGGACGGTGAGGGAGGCGATCGCCGCCGCCCTCGTAAAAAAATAACGGCAGGGATAGGGATCGACGGGTTCAAAGGGGAAAAGGACAAAATGAAGATCGGAGCCGTCATCGTCGCCGCCGGACGGGGAGAGAGAATGGGGAAGGGGAGGGACAAGCTTTTTTACCGGATTAACGGAGTTCCCCTCCTCGCCCTCTGCCTGATGAACTTCCAGGATGCGCCGGAGGTGGAAGGGATCGTGGTGGTGATGAGCCCGGCGGCCCGGAAGCGCTACCGGGACGAGATCAGCGGTTCCTATGAACTGCCGAAGGTGATCAGGCTCGCCGCGGGGGGGCGGCGCCGGCAGGACTCGGTTTTTAAAGGGCTGCTCGCTTTCCCGGAACCCCCGGAAACAGTCCTCATCCACGACGGTGATCGGCCTTTTGCCGGTCCGGAGCTGATCAGAGCGGTGACGCAAGGATGCGCCGAAAGCGGGGCCATCCCCGCGGTCCGGGTCCGGGACACGGTCAAGTGGGTGGAGAAAGGAGGGGTGATAAAAACACTCGAACGGGATCGAATTTGGCTCGCCCAGACGCCGCAGGCTTTTCCCTATCCGCTGATTTTAGCGGCTCACCGGAAGGCCCGAAAGGAAGGACGCGTGGTGACCGATGACGCATCCCTGATCGAAGCGGGCGGAGGGCGGGTGAAAATCGTGGAAGGGAGTTATGATAATATCAAGATCACAACGCCCGAAGATCTCCGGGCGGCGGAGATGCTCCGGGCGGGAAGAGCAGTGATCGGTGATCAGTAAGCAGCCGTATCGTTCAGGAGGAATTTTCAGAAACGGTGAGCGAATAATCAATAACCAAGGATGATTATGAAACTGCATAAAATAACAAAGGTAATCAAAGCATCGCTTTGCGCGGCGATAGCGGCAGCGGCTCTTTCCTGCGCGGGGCCGGAGGAGCATCCGCCGGCGGGAGAAGGCGCGGAAGTTCCCGGAACGCTCGCGGTCCAGGACCGCGAGAGCGGCCTCTTCGGTTACATCGACCGCAGCGGAGATTTTGCTATTTCACCCCGTTTCGACCTGGCCTGGGATTTCGCCGGCGCGCGCGCCCTGGTGAAAAAAGGCGACAAGTACGGATATATCGATCAATCGGGTGAGTTCGTGGTCGAGCCCCGATTCGATGAAGCCTGGGATTTCTCCGAAGGCCTGGCCGCGGTCGAAACCGGGGGACGGGTCGGTTATATCGATGAGTCCGGCGGGACGGTCATCGAACCGCGCTTCATCGACGCCGGCTCCTTTTCCGAAGGCCGGGCCTGGTTCTTCACGGAAGAGAACGGGGTAAAGAAATGGGGTTTTATAGATAAGGAAGGGGAAATCGTCATCGAGCCGGTTTTCGATTGGGCCTTCGACTTCTCGAACGGACGGGCCCTGATCGGCCTGGGAGGCCGGATGAATTTCATCGATCCCGCGGGCGAACTGCTCCTGAAAGGGGGCGGATTCGTCTTCGCCCTCCCGTTCCGGGAAGGCATGGCGGTGGGGAGAGGGGAAGACGGCCTCTGGAGGTATATCGACGAGAACGGAAAGGTGCTGATCAAAGGTCGGTTCGAGGAAGCAACGCCCTTCTCGGAAGATTTGGCCCCGGTTAAGATCGACGGGAAGTGGGGATACATCGACCGGGCGGGGAAAACGGCCATCGAAGCCGACTACGAAGCCGCCCTGCCGTTTTCGGAAGGATTGGCCCCGGTGAAGGTCGGCCCGAAGTGGGGCTTTATTGATAATGAAGGAGGAATTATGATCGATCCCCGTTTCGATCGCGCTCTTCCCTTCGCCGCCGGCGGTGCGCCGGTGGAGCTGGAAGGAACCTGGGGAGCCATCGACCGGACCGGGGAGATCATTATCGAACCCGGCCTGGAAGAGGGAGAGTATGTTTACCGCCTCCTCCGCCTGTTGCGATGACGGGGGAGAAATTAATGTGATTTTCATCGGTCACCAGTGGATAATCAGCATTTTTGAATTCAATCAAATTTTCAGAGCCTGCTTTATAATGACGAATTCCGGATGGCGAATGACTAATCAAATCCTAATAACGAAGGAAAAGGAACGATGAGAACGGGAATCGGATACGACATCCACCCGCTGGTGGAAGGAAGGAAGCTCATCCTGGGAGGGGTGGAGATCGGATTTCCGAAAGGGCTTGCCGGCCACTCGGACGCCGATGTTCTTTCCCACGCGATCGGCGACGCCCTCCTCGGGGCCGCCGGGGCGGGGGACATCGGAAGGCATTTCCCTGATAGCGACGAGAGCTACCGGGGGATTTCCAGCCTGGAGCTGCTGCGAAAAATACAGGGGATGATCGCGGAAAAGAAATTGGCCATCGAAAATATCGACGCCACGGTGGTAGCGGAAACGCCGCGCCTGGCTTCTTTCATCTCCGAAATGATACGGAAGCTGGCCGAAGCCCTCCGGATCGAAGACGAGCGGGTGAACATCAAAGCCACCACCAGCGAGGGCTTCGGAGCGATCGGGCGGGGTGAAGCGATCGCCGCCCTTGCCGTAACCAGTTTGAGAATTATCGACTAATTACGTTATCCCAAAAATTTAATCACACTTCATAAAAAAATCATCAATAACCAAGATACAATAATCAGTTAATACCCAATAACCAATCACCGAAATGAGCGAAGCTCAGATTCCTCTTTCAGCGATTGCAGATTGGCTCATTTGATGCCATTTGGTTATTAGTTTATTGGTTATTGTTTGGTTATTGCATCTTGGAATTTGGTTATTTAAATTTTCTTTTAGGAAAATTTTATTATGGTGCAGAAAAAAATCAGGGTCAGGTTCGCCCCCAGCCCCACCGGCTATCTCCACGTCGGCAATGCGCGCACGGCCCTTTTCAACTGGCTTTTCGCCAGGAAGAACAAGGGTGATTTCATCCTCCGGATCGAAGATACCGACGTCAAGCGCTCGGCGGCAAAGTACGAAGAGAGCATTTTCGCCGACCTCCGCTGGCTTCGCCTGGAATGGGACGAAGGGCCCGACATCGGCGGAGCTTACGGTCCCTATAAGCAATCGCTCCGGGAGAAGATATACGCCCGCTACGCGCAGAACCTGATCCGCCAGGATAAAGCGTATTACTGCTACTGCCAGCCCGAAGAGCTTGAAAGCCGGAGGCTCCGGGCCCTGGAAAAAGGAGAATCGGCCCGCTACGATAACCGCTGCCGGAAGCTGAGCGCGGCCGAAATCAGGGAACTGGAGAAGGAAGGAAGACTGCCCAGCATCCGCTTCAAAGTGGAGCCCCGCCGCCTCGTTTTCCGGGATCTGATCCGGGGCGATGTCGAATTCGACACGGCGCTGATGGGAGACTTCATCATCATGAGGGCCAACGGCACCCCCTCCTTCAATTTCGCCGTCGTTCTCGACGACAGCCTGATGGAGATCACTCACGTGATCCGGGGAGAAGATCATCTTTCCAACACGCCCCGCCATATTCTCCTCTTCGAAGCGCTGGGTTTTCCCGTCCCCCAGTTCGCCCACATGTCGCTCACGCTGGGCGCGGACCGAAAGCTGCTGAGCAAGCGGCACGGCGCAAGCTCCATCCGTGCCTTCCGGGAAGAGGGTTATCTGCCGGAGGGGATAGTGAATTACCTGGCGCTGCTGGGATGGAGCCACCCCGAGGATAAAGAGATCATGAGCCCGAAGGAGCTGGAAGAAAATTTTTCCCTGGAGGATTTGAATAAATCGGCCGCCGTCTTCGACCGGGAAAAGCTGGACTGGGTCGACGGCCGTCACATCCGGTCGGCGGACCCGGATCGGCTGGCCGGCCTTGTCATCCCGTTTTTGAAAAAGGAGGGATTTCTGGAAGAGGAAGTTTCGGAAGAGAAATATACATGGGTGAAAGCGATCATGGAAGCCCTCCGCCGCCATCTCGACTACCTTTCCGGAATAAAAAAGTACGCTCCAATTTTCTTCGGGGGCTGCCTGGAGCCGGAATCGGCGGCGGCCGAGCAAATCCTTAACGGGAAGGGAGTGGAGAGTCTTTTGAAACTGATCGCTAAAAATCTGAAGCGGCTGGGGCGGGATGAGTTCTGGGAGGTCACCCTGAAAGAGGCCCGCGGCTCCCTGGGCCTGTCCGGGAAAAAGCTTTACCCGCCGCTGCGCGTCGCCCTCACCGGCCGTTTGGAAGGGCCGGAGCTGAAGGATATCCTTCCCCTCATCCCGCTGGATTTGGTAAGGTCACGCGTCGAAAATACGATGAAGCGGACCGGAAGGGCAATCGAGGAAAACCATGAGCAGCGCACTGAAAGTTTATAATACCCTGGCGCGGAAAAAGGAAGAGTTCAAGCCGGTGCATCCGGGCAGAATTAACATGTACGTGTGCGGGGTCACGGTTTACAGCTACTGCCACCTCGGCCACGCCCGCTGCTACGTGGCCTTCGACGCCATCTACCGGTACCTGAAGCACCTGGGCTACCGGGTAAAGTACATCCAGAATATCACCGATCTGGATGACAAGCTCATCCGGAAAGCGAACGAGGAGGGCGGTGAAGGAGATATAAAGAACCGGGTGCTGAAGATCGCCGAAAAATACACCCGGGCTTACTTCGAGGACATGGACCGTTTGAACATTCTCAGGGCCGACGACTATCCCCGGGCCACCGACAACATAAAGGAGATGCAGGATATCATCGCCGCTCTCATCGAAAAGGGATACGCATACCGTCGGGGGAAAAACGTTTATTTCGAAGTGGCAAAATTTGCGGACTACGGGAAACTGGCCGGAAAAAACGTGGACGAGCTGCGTTCCGGCGCCCGGGTGAAGATCGAGGAGGAGAAGAAAAGCCCGCTCGATTTCGCCCTCTGGAAGGAGGGAGATCCCGGCGATCCCACCTGGCCCAGCCCCTGGGGGGCAGGTAGACCGGGCTGGCACATCGAGTGCAGCGCCATGAGCATGAAGGAGCTCGGGCCCACGTTCGACATCCACGGCGGCGGCCAGGACCTGATATTTCCCCACCATGAAAACGAGCGTGCGCAATCGGAGGCCTCCTCCGGCAAACCGTTCGTCCGTTACTGGCTCCACAACGGTTTCGTCACCATCAACCGGGAGAAGATGTCAAAATCGCTGGGAAACGTCTTCAACCTCCGGGATATTTTCCGCCGGTACCGCCCGATGGTGATCCGATTCTTTCTCTTAAGCCAGCATTACCGCTCCCCGGTCGATTACAGTGAAGAAGCCTTGGCCGAGGCCAAAGAGGCCCTCAAGAGGCTGGATGAGTGCTATTCGGAAGCTCATATTACCCTGGGTGACATAGAGGCGGAACCCGACGAGACGGCCATGGAGCGTTTCCGGGAAGCGATGAACGACGATTTCAATACCGCTGCCGCTATAGCTGTTGTTTATGACCTAGTGAACGAATTTTATCAGGAGAAAGATTCACCGGGAGCAAGCGGCGAATTGAAAGCTAAGATAAAAGCAATGGTTGAGATATGTGCTGTTCTTGGCCTGGAGCTTACGCCAATAAAACGGAGGATTGAACTTTCAAAACATCCTGAGGCCGCAGATGAACTTCTGAGTAAGGAAACTCTGACTAGAGAGGAAATAACAGCTTTAGTGATGGCCCGCCAGGCTCTTCGCAACCGGAAAGAATGGGAAAAGGCCGATGAAATCCGTATAAATCTTAAGGATCGAAATGTGCAGATACAAGATGATAAAGACGGAACTTCAGCGGCCGTTTATTATGAGGAAGACTTAAAACCGCTAAAACAGGAAGAAGTTAAATAAGACTTCGTGTCTTCGTGCCTTAGTGGCTTAAATCAGGAGAAAACATATGAAAGGGACATTTATCACGTTCGAGGGAGGCGAGGGGAGCGGCAAAAGCACCCAGGCCCGCCTCCTGGCGACTTATCTGAAAGAGCGCGGGCAGCAGGTGATGCTGACGCGCGAACCGGGCGGGACCGAAATCGGGGACGCCATCCGGGAGATCATCCTCAACCCCGCCTTTTCCGAGATGAAAAACATCACCGAACTCCTCCTGCTGGCGGCGAGCCGGGCCCAGCACGTGGAGGAGCGGATCAAACCGGCGCTGGAGCGGGGGGTGATCGTGATCTGCGACCGCTTCACCGAAAGCACCCTTGCCTATCAGGGATACGGCCGCGGTTTCGATCTGAAGCTGATGCGCTCTTTGAACAGCCTCGCCACCGGCGGGGTCATGCCCGACCTGACCATATTGCTCGATCTGCCGATCGAAGTGGGCCTGGTCCGGGCGAAATCTTTGAAGAAGAAAGAGTCCGAAGCCGGGGAGGGCGACCGGATAGAGCAGGAGGACGCCGACTTCCACCGGCGCCTCCGGAAGGGGTTTCTGGCGCTCGCCGACGAAGCGCCGGAAAGGATCAAATTGGTCACCGTCAGCGGAAATATCGAAGAGACCCGGCGGGCGGTTATTTCCATCGTGGATAATTTTCTCAAAGAACATGAAGTGGGAAGAGATAAAAGGGCAGGCGGAGGCGGTTAACTATCTGCGCCGCTCCCTGGAGAAGGGGGCGACGGCTCACGCCTATCTGTTTCAGGGTCCGGACGGGGTGGGCAAAGCCCTGACCGCCCGGGTGCTGGCCCAGACCCTCAACTGCCGGCGGGGGGGGAGCGATCCGTGCGGGGAGTGCCCCTCCTGCCTCCGGATTGAGGAGGGATCCCATCCGGACGTGCTTGTCTTCTCACCCCGGGGGAAATCGCGAACGATTACGATCGACCAGCTCCGGCGGATGCAGCGGGCCGCCCACCTCAACGCGGCGATGGCGGGATGGAAGGTTTTCATCCTCCGGGAGAGCGAAACCATGAACGAGGAAGCCGCCAACTCTCTCCTCAAGACGCTGGAGGAGCCGCCGGAGGAGACCCTGATCATCCTCATCTCTTCCCGGCCGGAGCAGCTCCCCGCTACCATCCGTTCCCGTTGCCAGACGGTTAATTTCAAAACCTGGCCGGAGGAGCTGATGCTGGAGTTTCTGATAGAAAAAGGCGCCCTGGGACGGAACGAGGCCGAAGTCATCGCCGGCGTTTCCGGCGGCCGCCCGGGGAGAGCACTGAAAATGACGGCGGATGATTTCTTCACCACCCGGAGCCGCATTCTGGAAACGCTCCGGAAGGGGAATTTCAAGTCCGCTCAAGAATTGACCGGGATGGTGGAAAGCTGGTTGGCGCTGCTGAAGGAAAAGAGCCGTCTCCGCCAGGCGGTGCTGGAAAAGGAACGGAAGCGCGCGTCCGTGGACGCAGATCCCGCCCTGGTGAAATCGTGGGAGGAACGGGATCAGGCGCGGGCGGTCGGGGAAAGCCGGGCCGACCTGGAGCTTGTTTTCGAGCTGATCCTGAGCTGGTTTCGTGATCTGTATATACTTCGGTCGACGGGCCGCGCGCGGATGATTATAAACCGTGATCAGGAGAAGTTCATCCGCCAGCTCTCCGCCTCGCGCGAGCCGGAGGCGCTGCTGGGAATGATGAACCGGGTCGAGTTCAGCCGACGGGCGGCCCTGGATAAGTACGTACCGCCGCGGCTGGTTCTGGAAAACCTTTTTCTCCAGCTCGGTTTCTGGAAGGCGGGAGGTTGACCATCATGAAGAGAATAGTCCAGCTGAGAAGAAGAGAAAAGGGGGGGGAGCACTTCTACCTGGTGGGTGACC
>Ga0272441_10009273_pt1 | contig 15258 bp, 12 predicted proteins | sample SSMProp6N_FD_193582 | JGI IMG/M metagenome (GOLD analysis project Ga0272441, IMG submission 193582) | Marine sediment archaeal communities from Little Sippewissett salt marsh, Falmouth, MA, United States - SSM-Prop-6N | ecosystem: Environmental > Aquatic > Marine > Wetlands > Sediment ... | reverse complement strand
CGGCTATATCCACAAATTCCTTTTTTTCCGAGTGAAAATTTTAATCCCCAAACCCAAGCAGAGCAAATCATAAATAGAATATACGGGTGACAATAATAGTTATAGGTCAATCTTGGGGAGAATTAAATGAAAAAGGCAATTTTGGCAATGTTGTTTGCATTGTTTCTGTTGTCTGCTATGACTGTTCCGTCGATGTCTCAGGATTTAACAGTTGGTGTTTCTGTAGGCGACTCCTTCACGTATGAAGGCAATTGGTTCCATGATGTCACTTCTGGCGGAACAACTATTCCTAATCAGCTGGTGGCTTACCAGTTTTGGAATGAAACTGATTCGGTTACAAGAACGGTTATAGATGTCGCTGATACAATGATAACATTTGAGAATGAATATCAATTCTCTAACGGAAGTTCTGGGACTGACATAATAGTGGAAGACATAACAAACATTACATGGGTCCATCTGTGCGTTGGAGCCAACATGGAGCCGGGGGACACTTTCTATTATGACGAGACTTACCTGGTTGATTACCTGACATTTAACTCGACTGTGATGTGGGACTACGAAACTGCAGCTGGCGAAAGAGAAACGCTTTACCACCAAAGCACCACAGCCGCTTGGGCAACGGTTACTCGGCAATACTGGTTCGATAAAGAAACCGGAATTCTTGTTAAAGCGCAGCTCGATGCAGGATACGACTTGGAAGATCAGAATTCAACCACCGGAACTATAGTCGAGCTGGTAGACACAAGTGTTTGGGTGATACCCGAGTTTCCCACCGGCACAGTTATGTTGGCTGTGTTTGTTGCGGTCACGGTCTGTGTAGGCATCTATAGACGAAAAAAGCTGAAACGCCGAATTGGCTAAACAGCTTAACATCCTCCCTTTTTTAAGGCAAGTTTAATCATCTAGATGTTTTTCGAGTTGAAATTTCAATCATAAACCTTAATGAAATTTTGTTAACGGGTAGCGAAAGTTTAAAAAATCAACTGCACAATAAGAATCTTCACTGAGTTTATGGGGGTCTCTGACAATTGGCTTGTACAGCAGGGCAAAATTTTCAGAATGAAAAGACTTGCTCGACAATATAACAGGGTAAAACCGGTAAAACAAATCAGTTGCCAAAGGCAACCAGAACCCAACAAAAAATGGAAAATGAGAAAAAATGAAGAAACAATATTGTAAAACAAAACTTGCTACTATTGCTTTAGTTCTGGCGTTAACTTTTGCTGCACTGACAGCAGGTATTTCATACGTTGTAGCTCAAGAATCTCAAGAAACTGCAACCCGTTGCTTTCTATCTGCGCAACCAAACCCTGTTGGACGTGGTCAAATTGTCACCGTTACTGTGATGGTTCAGCCTGTTCCTCCATCAATGAGTGACGTCTACCATGACGTGAAATTGGATATCACAAAACCTGATGGACACGTTGAAACCTACGTGAAGGACAGTTGGTCGACTGGAGGCTATTATATCCAATATATACCTGATATGGCTGGCATATACCAGCTGCAGATGAGCTATCCCGGCGAATACTTTGCATCAAGCCGACAAACTCGAAGTGCCAGTGAGTCTCCTGTGACTGAGCTTGTTGTGCAAGAAGATCCAATACCAAGTTGGCCTGAAACTCCACCATCTGGCGACTTCTGGGACCGTCCCATAAGCGCTGACCTCAGAGAATGGGCTCCGATTTCCGGAAACTGGTTGCAGAGAGGCTATAACACTACCTACCAAATGGGTCGAAGCCCTTCGGCTTACAATCCATACAGCACAGCGCCGCGGTCTTCACATGTAGTGTGGACTGAGGAGTTGGGGTTAGGTGGTCTCGCCGGAGGAGAATATGGTAGTGCATCCTACTATGGAGGACTCGTATACGAAAACTATCTTACGCCACCTATAGTCATGAACGGCCTGATTTATTACAATCTGTACTTTGACTCGTCGCCTTTCACAGCTTTCGCTTGTGTAGATCTGCGTACTGGAGAAGAGCTGTGGCGTGTAGAGGGTGCAAATGTAGATGTCGGACAACTGTGGTATTACCGATCACCCAACCAATATGGAGTCATCCCGATGCTATGGGAGACAGGCTCTACCTATAACATGTATGATCCTTTCACAGGAAGATTGATATGCAGTTTCACGGGCGCCTCGACAGGTCGTATTGTATTCGATGATGACGGAACAATGCTAGTGTACATGCTTAACGCGCGAAGCGGTCAAGTGTCTATGTGGAACTCAACCAAAGCCTTTGAAGAGAATGGCCTGATAAGCGTTTTCGGGTCGACTGGCGCAGGGACATTCAGATTCCGTACAGGATCGTATGACTGGCAGAGAGGAATTGAATGGCAGGTAACAACTGATATTGCGAGTATGACAGCAGGGGGCAGAACATATTATCCAAATGCGTTCTCAGTTTCAGGTGATGTTATATTAGCTTCTGGAGGACTCGGCTCAAGCCAAACAACACTACATGCTGGATATAGCGCAACGAATGGTTCATTGTTGTGGTTTTTTGCACGCGAACCAGTGGATACGCCACTTATCAGATCTGCTGTTGGAGATGGCGTCTTTGCTCTTCATAACACAGTGAGCACACGATTTCATGGTTACGATGTAGCTACAGGTGAGCCATTATGGGAGAGTGATGAACTTGTGTATCCTTGGGGTACATACATTGGGCTTTCGATGCTGATTGCAGACGAGAAACTCATCGCTGGTTCCTACGACGGATACATGCACGCCTTTGACATTGAAAACGGGACGGAGTTGTGGAAGTACTCCAGTGGAGACGCTAACATCGAAACTGCTACGGGTACCTGGCCCTTCTTCTATTCTTTCATGGTTGCTGACGGGGTAGTTTTTGCGCCCACCGGTGAACACTCTGCCTCACAGCCCTTGTACCGTGGGGAAAAGCTGCACGCAATCGACCTGGAAACAGGAGAGGGTATATGGAACCTGACAGGATGGTATGTAAATGCTGCTCTTGTTGACGGTTACTTGCTGACACACAACGCCTACACCAATCAGATGTATTGTATAGGAAAGGGACCAAGCGCCACGACAGTAACTGCACCCCAAACGGAAATAGAACTGGGAGAGAGCGTCATGATCAGAGGCACAGTCACTGACCAGAGCCCATCGCTAAAGGATACACCAGCCATCTCAGATGAGTGCATGAGTGCGTGGATAGAGTACAAGTTGCTGCAACATCCAATCCCTGAGGACGCAACAGGCGTTACAGTGAAATTAACCGCCGTTTTCCCCAACGGCGAAACACATGAGATAGGCACGGCTACAAGCGACATGCAAGGTAACTTCGGGAAAAGCTGGACACCAGAAATTGAAGGAGATTACCGGATAATCGCAACTTTCGAGGGCACAGAATCATACGGAAGCTCATCAGACTCAACCTACCTAACAGTGGGTCCAACACCAGAAGCGGCTCCTACCGCAGACGAGATTGCTGAGACAACCGTAACCCAGATGCCACCATACCCAGAAATTCCAGAGATACCTGCATACCTGACAATCGATATAATCATACTGGTAACCGCTGCAGTCGGCGTAGTCATCGGCTTAATCGCGTACATGGCACTCAGAAAACAGAAATAACCAACAATTTTTTCCCTTCCCCCCTTTCTTTTTCATAAAAACGCAGACAAAACAGAGAAAACTTCAGTGCAATAAATGTCTACTAAATGGTGAGCCATCGCCACAACTCCTGCGCGCCTTCAGTTTCAGAAGTAAAACTTCGATTTCACACCTAAATGAGAATCTCTGCTAAATGTTAGAATAACTTTAAAAACAAAATCGCGTATAGCTCATTGCAATGGGTTTGGGGTAGCCTAAGTACAGCTAAGTATGTACCTACGCAAGTTGGCAACTCGGCTGTCAAAGGCAACCAAGACTCAACAAAAAATGAAAAAGGAGAAAAAATAAACATGTTAAAAATTAGACACAAAATTTCAACGATTATTTTACTGACAATACTAACACTTTCGTCAATTCTTGCAATTTTACCGATAATTAACGCTCAGCAAGGACAAAAAACCTACCCATACATCGGTGCTGTACCTAATCCTGTACAAGTAGACCAGCCAGTGTTGTTCCATGTTGGAATTTCAGCGCAAGCATCCAATGTGAAGCAGGGCTGGGAGGGCTTGAGCATAACAATTGAGAGACCTGACGGCCACACTGAAACAATCAGTGACATCAGGACTGATTCGACTGGAGGAACTGGAGTTCCTTACACTCCTGATATGATTGGAAAATATATCGTACAAGGTTTCTTCCCTGAACAAGGCAACATGTTAGCTAGCGAAACTGATAAACTAGAACTTGTAGTACAAGAAGAACCACTAGAATATTATACCGAACATGCGGTTCCAAACGAATACTGGACTCGTCCAATAAACGCACAATTCTATACATGGACAGACATTTCTGGAGATTGGCTAAGACCTGCAGGAAGCTACGTTATGCCACCAATTCCAAAATATCATTCTGGCAACGCTGATGCACCTGAAGCAGGGCACATTCTTTGGACAAAACCATACACGCAAGGAGGACTAGCTTCAGTCGACCTTGGTAAAGTACAATATGAAATGGGCGATGCATACGAGCTCAAATTTATGGGCTCAGTGATAATTAGCGGAGTGCTATACTACAACAGCTACGAAGATGTAGGTAGTGATCCTGAACTAGATCAAGAAGTCATTGCAGTAAACTTAAAAACCGGTGAAGAACTTTGGACAATGAATTGGAATAATGAAAGACTGGCTTTCGGACAAACTTTCTACTGGGACTCGTATAACTATCACGGAGTTTTCGGTTACCTCTGGACCGAGAGCGGTACAACATGGAAAGCATACGATCCAACAACCGGGCGCTGGGAATATACAATGACAAACGTTCCATCCGGCTGGAACATGTATGGACCAAAAGGCGAAATCTATCGATACACCGTAGACACCAGATCAAGAACAGTTTCATTATGGAACTCCAGTAGAGTTGTTTCAGATGAGGGCAGCTGGAGACCACAAGGAAACACTTACGACGCCACAAGCGGAATCGAATGGACCAAAGATGTACAAGGAGACATGCCGGGATCAGTTTGTTCCTATCATCTATTTGACAAAATAGTTGGTAGTAGTGCTGGCGGAATTTTTGGAGCCACATCTCCAGAAATCACCAACTGGGCAATCGATGTTTCACCCGGAAATGAAGGAAACATGGTTTTCTCAAAAACTGAGACATTACCAGAAAGCGGTTTGACTTTAGTTTATTCTGATGCCATCATGGAAAACGATGTCCTGATAATATCGGCAAAAGAGAACAGACGATACTATGGTTTCTCTCTGAGCACTGGTGACCTGAAATGGACAACTGAACCAGAAGGCTACTTGGCATTCTACGACAAATGGTACGGTCCTGCATACGGTTATGGCAAATTCTTCACTGGCAGAGTTAGCGGAGTGGTAACATGCTACGACCTTGAAGATGGAAAAGAACTATGGCACTATGATGTAACCGACCTATACCATGAAGGTACTTGGGGACCCAATCACCAAATTGAATACCATTTCTTGGCTGATGGAAAAATCTGCTTATCCTATGGAGAGCACTCACCAATTAATCCACTGCCTAGAGGCGGACCATTAGTCGTTCTTGATGTCGAAAATGGAACAGTACTCTGGCAACTCAGCTGGTCAAACAACTGGTGGGGCGGACACGTAATGATCGGCGATAGCACAATGGTAGGATTAAACGCATACGACAACCGCTTATACGCTATAGGTAAAGGTCCAACCGAAACTACAGTTACAATACAAAACGACGTTCTTTCACAGGGAAGCAGCGTTATGATAAAGGGCACAGTGATGGATGTTTCTCCCGGCACAGAACAAACCGCTACGGCTTTACGGTTCCCGAGTGGTGTTCCAGCAGTATCCGACGACTCGATGACCGACTGGATGCAGTACGTGTATATGCAGTATGAGCGCCCAACCGATGTTGAAGGTGTTGAAGTATTTCTGAAAATACAAGACCCTAACGGCGACTATTACTCAGCAACAGTTACCACCGACGAAAATGGAGTATTCAGCCACATGTGGGCTCCCGCAATTGTCGGCGAGTACCATGTCACTGCGATGTTCGAAGGTTCCAAATCTTATTGCGTCTCAAAGGCATCAACCACCTTTGGTGTCGACGAAGCGCCAGAAGAAGTAGATGTTCCTAGCGCAGCAGAGATTGCTGATACAACAGTGAACAAGCTTCCAGCATACCCGACAATCCCAGAAATCCCATCATACCTGACAATCGACATAGTCATACTGGTAATCGCTGCAGTCGGCGTAGTCATCGGCTTAATCGTCTACATGGCACTCAGAAAACAGAAATAACCAACAATTTTTCCTTTCCCCCTTTTCTTTCTTTATTGTGTTAAAGATAGGCAGAATACAGATTGCCTGTTCTGAAGTTTTTTATGCACCAAATCTTGAGCATCTTTCGGGATGAGTGCCTCTGGATATGATCACTTGTAGGTTCTTCAGGTTTGCCCGAAGAATCCTGCTTCCAGAAACGCGCTCATCCCAACAGAAAAAGTAAAACGTTATGGGAATAGTTGTTTCATTAACGATTGCGTTATCACACGATCTCCCACAACTCCCTCCTTTTTTAGGGGCTAAAGGTTAAATTTTTGGGAGTAGAGGGAGCCTGAAAAGGCTTTAATTTTGATATGTGCTAGAAATAGTTGGGGGTGAAGATTTTATCTGTTTTTGTAGTTCTAGGAAATTGGACTGAACAGGGGATACGAAAAATCAAAGAAGCACCCAAACGAGCAAAAGTGGCTAATGACATGGTGGAGAAAGCAGGGGGTAAAATGCAGACTTTATACACTCTTGGAAAGTACGATTTTGTAGCTATTATAGAGCTTCCGAAAGAAGATGACATAATGGCAATTCTATTGTGCTTAGGAAGCATGGGTAATGTCAGAACAACAACAATGAAAGCATGGAGTACAGCACAAGTAACTAAAATGTTAACTACTCCACATCCATAAATTCAAAAGCAAATCGGTTCAAAAAATAATCCTGAGTATTCCCTTAAACTCCTCCTTTTTTTGAAGGTTAGATATTGATTCCAAATTCAAAATGTCTATTATTGGGAAGTTAGGTTGCAGTATGAGGTTGATTTGCATTGTTTGCAGGATCTTTCATATCTTTCTTCAGCGTCACTTTTGTGTTTCTAAACGTGCCTCCAGGAAACATTATTGGTGATTTCTTCAGAAACTCTGAAAGTTACATGATAGCAGGAATTTCTGGAGACCTCCTTGTGTCTGCAATAATTAACGGATTAATTTGGGGCACAACAATCACAGTTGTTTATTCCTATTTGAGAGGACCCAAAAGAGCCACGAAAGATTTGCCTGTTTGGGTTCCTGGCTACGCCACTTCAAACAACTCAAAAGACTAACCAACATAGTATGTGTATTTAGCTGCTTGTAGAAAAGTGGCAAATTTACAGGCGAGTCAATGAAAGTGGTTTCTTACAGTTTTTACACATCAGGCTTTTTCCTTTCAAGGAGCTGAGCCTATAGGGCGTTACACGTCCACATTGTGGACATTTGGCGAACCTGAGTTGTTTTTCTTCTCTTTCTTTGATCGAGTGATTCAACGTGATGAATGGTCTATCAGGCGTAGATGGCGGCAATTATGTTTTCCTCATTCAAGAAGTAAAAACAGATCTAATAAAAAGTTTCAGAATACATGATCAACATTATCGGTATACTGGGATTTAGGAAACATTTGTGTCTGCGCTTGCCACTGTTTTCTAACGGAATGCTTTTTCGATCAATTTGAGTTTGTGTTGAATGTCTTTTGATAGCTGTTTTTTCTGTTTTGGTTCTTTCTTCTCTTTAGGTTTCGCCGAATTTTGAAGAGCCATATTAAGTGTGAAATTACCCATTTCAACAACCCATGTAGCACGTATTAAGATATGTTATATAAGTGATGTTTCCAACCTTGATATATGAGCTTCCCAAAGAAAAAATGAACCCATTTTTCCTAGTTCTGCACGTAAAAGAAACTTGTCCTAATTCTTTTGGAATAGATGTAAAGAGAAAAACGAAACTAAATTGTCCGATTACCAAATTTCAAAATCTATCTTGTTCTTTGAAGTTTTTCTATTTCTAGGAATTGTCTCCTTGATTCTTGAGCTGCTTTCCTAAGTTTCTCATTTACGTGCATCTTGACTTTTCACTCCATTGTTAAAGGGATTTCAAAGCATGAAGACAGCATCCTATTTAAGTCATTATATTATAGAAAAATAGCTTACCCTGATATTGGAACACTTAATCGCTAAAACTTTTGAACTTTGACGGTGTAATTGAACTAAAATTAGTAAACAGGGAAAAACGTTATGGGAAGGGTTGTTCTTTCCATCTTTTCAGCTGTTTTTCGCATCTACTTTTTATGTCCGCGTCATCTGTTTTGTCTCTTAGGGCTTCAAGGAACTCCATACGCTTGTTCACTGCCCGAATCTCACCAGTTTCATAGTAGAGCCGCCCTTCAATAAAGTCCTTCATCTGCTGCGTCTTCTGGATAATGAAGCCTGCATCGTCAACCGGGTCGTCAAGCGCTTTCACGTTGAACCAGATAGCCGCTTCCTGTTCGCGGAGCTGGCTTAGCCCATCGATTTCGCGGATAACCCTGATGTATGTTCGCAGAAACTCGTAGTATCCCGCAGTTTTAATCAGCTTCAGGGCTTCTTCAACTTTAGCCTCAAAGTTTTTGCTTCCTTTTGCCTTCAACTCATGCTTGTACCCGTTTTCGATGAGTTCTCTGGCTTTCTTCACTTCTGCCTTGGTGTAGACTCTTTCAGGAAACTCCATTTTCCCCCAAACCTCCATCTAAAGACGTACAAGAAATGTTTATGCTAGAAGCTTATAGATTTTGAGGTTTTTTCCTCCGGAAACGTATTCAACCATTTTCCGTTTTTCCAGTTCTTTGAGGAAAGCGTTGGCTAGACTCAACCGGATGTTCAGCCGTGAAGCTACCGTGGAGGGAGTGAGAGCCTTCATTCCTTTTAGTGTACCCATCACCTTTTTGTTGTTGATGTCGGGCATGGTTAATCCAAGAGGCTTTGAGGATTGCGATGCATCTGCTTTCGGTTCTTTACGTTTCGGTTCTTTAGTTTTCTTAGGTTTCGTCATCTGCTTGAGTGATTGCTTCTTTTTTCCGCCGCCCATAGTATCTTCACCAGAGTTTTGAAGAAGAACCGCTCCTTATAGCCTTTCTCCCTGTTATTGGACTTCGCCGACTCCAATCTTGTGCTGCTTCTTCCATTCATCCAATGGGATACCCAGTTTTTCCTCTACCTTGGGTCTGTGGATGGAGTTCATGGTGCAGAAAGGTATGATTCTGCCGTCCGGCACCGCATAGTGGATGCAGCATCTTTGAACTCTCGCTAGGTCAAAGTTGTATGGATCCATGAAGTGCATGCTGGAGATGAGCAACATCTTTCTGTGGAGGTCTCCCAAAGATTCGTATGAACCTGTTCGCAGTATGGGCAGAAGATATTTCCGTAGCAGACCAAACTTGATGTGGCGGAGAGCGCCGATTAGACGTATTTTAGCCTTTTTTGGGTGCCCATTTTTTGCTTCCTCGTAGACCTTTTCTAGGGTTTTGATGAACTTGTCGACGTTGCCGTAGCGGGTGATTGGGATCATGTCGCCGTCTTCAACGAAGGCGTAGGTTGCCATGCCGCAGTGTTGGTGGGCTGTGAATTCTACGTATCTTTTGCCTTTTAGCGCAGCAACTGCTTTGCTCATGGGTACAACCACGGGTACGGGGTAGAAGTCGGAAACTTTGATTTTTCCTTCGGTCTGTTCTTCCACGTCTTTCATGAAGTCAGGGATAGTGATTCTCATTTTTTCTCGTTCTTTCTGGTCGATTCTGCCGCAGATTGACACTGGCTGGACGTTAACGCAGCGGATTATGTCGAAGTTGTCTTTTGCGAAGTTGATGATGTCGCCTATTTGTTTGTCATTGACGCCTTTAACCAGCGTGACAACGAGAACGATGCTTAGTCCTGCTTTTCTGCAGTTTTCTATGGCTTTCATTTTGGTGTCAAGGAGATCTAAGCCTCGCGTGAACTTGTACACGTCTGGGGTTAGCCCGTCGAATTGCAGGTATATTGTGCTTAGCCCCGCGTCTACTAGGGTTTCTGCGAATTCTGGGTCGTTTGCCAGTCTGAGCCCGTTTGTGTTGACTTCTACGTGGTGGATGCCGAGTTCCTTCGCTTTTTTGATTAGTTCCGGAAGGTCTTTTCGGATTGTTGGTTCGCCGCCGCTGAATTGTAGACCTGGAGGTTTCACTGGCTTGTTTTGGACAAGGTTTTCGAGCATATCAAAGATTTGCTGTTTTGTGGGTTCGTACACGTATCCTGCAGCTGCTGCGTTGGCGAAGCAGACTGGACATTTGAGGTTGCATCTGTTTGTTACGTCTATGATGGCTAGTCCGGTGTGGCTTTTGTGTTCTGGGCAGATTCCGCAGTCAAGTGGACAGCCGAGTCTGGTTTCGGTTCTGGGGTTTTCTAGACCTGTGCCTATTTCCTCATATTTTTCTGCTTCTTGGTAGAGGTCGTAGTCTGACCAGTAGATTTCCCTGAATTTTCCATGTTCTGGGCACTCTTTTTTGATGTAGACTTTGTTGTCTTCCTCGAATATGGTTGCGTCGAGGACTTGAAGGCATTCTGGGCATAGGCTTTTTGTTTGTTTGAGAACATTCATCTGATTTGACACCACTCTTGGGGGTAACATTTTTTATGTGGCTGGAGAGCATATAAGAATGTTTCCAAACTTTTCAGAAGGTGAAAAAGGTTGACTACGCAAGTCAGTGAGGACGCAAAGAAAGTTTTGCACGAAGTTGGGTTAACCGAGTATGAGACGCGGGCGTACCTGATTCTGCTGGGGCAGGGAGTTATGACCGCCAGCGAGGTCAGCGAGCAGGGTGGTGTGCCATACTCCAAAGTTTATGAGACACTGAATTCGTTGGAGAGGAAGGGCTGGGTGGAGGTGGAGCGGGGTCGTCCCAGCAGGTATTTTCCGAAGGCTCCGTCTGAGGCACTGGAAGCTGCCAGATTAAGATTGGAGGACATGGTGAATGGATGGAAGGGTGTGGTGATGGGGGAGCTTCAGCCCTTGTATGAGAAACGGGAGCTGATGGAGAAGCCTGACATGTGGATTCTGCGGGGCGAGTTCAGCGTCATGGCGAAGCTGCAGGAGATGCTGAGCATCGTCAAGTCGGAGTTGCTGATTGCTGTGCCCGCGTTTGCGAAGCCGTTTGTCGATGCTTCAGTGTCCACTCTGGGTCAGGTGAGAACCAGCGGCGTAGACGTGAAGGTTATGGTTGCGGGTGACTGGAATGAAAAGGAGCTTGCACTGCTGGGCGATGCACGTTTGAGGGATACGCTGTTTGGGGGCGGGGTGATTGTGGACGGCAAAGAGGCGCTGCTGTTTTTGGGTGAGGCAGACACGAAACGCAGCTACTCAGGTCTACTCGTCATATGGAGCAACCACATCGGACTAGTGAAATTCGCACGAGAATACTTCCAACTCCTATGGGACACAGCAAAACCAACAAAAACAAACACTTGAAACTCTGATTAACAAAGAGGCATTATTGTTAGCAAAGTTCTTGAGGAACGAAAAAAGATTGGAATCCAAGAATCAGCAATATCTGACTATAAACGAGCATACGAAAAAGGCTCTTTTTTGACGGCTGCCTCTTCTAGTTGGCAGTCTATGTTGCAGATTCAAAGTTCAGCTTAAATATTAAATGCTTAGAACAGATAGAGTGGGAGTCAGAGAGGGGATTTCTTATGGATCAGGATGAGGCACTCCAGAAGTTGAAGAAAACGCGGATTGAGAATGAGCAAGCGTATTTGAAGGCTAAAGCTTTCTTGGATGGTTTCCGGGCAAGAGGGCAGCTTAGCCAAAACGATTCTGAATTCCTGTTTCTGTTGGAGTTTGTAATCAAGGGCTTCAAAAATCATGGAAACGACATCATCACGGCATTCGAAAATCAAGTCAGATTCAACGATGCATTCAACAACCTCCAAGCCAAAGTAAACGACTTGGAAAAGGAAATCTATCAACTAAGAACAACGTTGGATAAAATGTATCACGACCGATAAACGCGGTTTAAGCGGCAGCTTTTCAGATTCGAGAACAGTTTTATCCTCCCAGCGCCCTCAAAATAGCTGTTGGTGAATTCAGATGGACTTCGGGTTAACCGAGAAGCAGCAGAAACTGAAAGAGTCTGTGAGAAGTTTCTGCGAAAAAGAATTCAACGCAGATGTTGCCTTGCAGTTGGACAGAACTGAACAGTTTCCCATGGAACTTTACAGGAAGGCTGCAAAGCAAGGATTCCCGAGCCTGTTCATTCCAGAAACGTATGGAGGCGGAGGACAAGGCTACCTTGCGGCTTGTTTAGCCATGGAGGAGATGTGTAGGGCAGACTCGTCTCTTGGGTTGGCGTGCATGATTGGAACCTTTGGAAGCGACCTGATTCTCCTCCACGGAACAGAAGAACAAAAAAAGCGTTACCTTCCACCCCTCTGCCGCGGAGACTGCATATCCGCCGCCGCCTTCACCGAACCAGAACGTGGAACCGACATAACCTCGGTGGACACCACGGCAACTAATGATGGAGACGGCTGGAGGATAAACGGAACAAAAACGCTCATAACAAACGCGCCCATAGCCGACTTCATCACAGTTTTGTGCCAGACAGGCAGCCAAGACAAACCACGCAAAAGCCAAACCCTGTTCATAGTAGACAAAGAGGCAACGGGAGTAACAGTCAGGAAGTTGTCTGGCAAAATGGGAATCCGATGTGTAGCAACCGGAGAAGTCATCCTAAAAGACGTGAAAGTAAGCAGCAGCAACCTGCTGGGCGAACTGAACAATGGTTTCAGCCACTCCATAGACTTCTTCACAATGAGCAGAACAGTAATCGCTGCTCAGGCAGTGGGAACAGCACAGGGAGCACTCGAAATCGCCATCGAACACGCCAAACAACGCCAATCACATGGGCAGCCCATAATCCGGTTCCAACAGATAGGAGCCAAACTAGCCCAGATAGCAACCGAAATCGAGGCAGCAAGACTTGTGACTTACAAGGCTGCGTGCAGCATCGACCAAAACAGGGTTGACCCAATGTTGACTTCGATGGCGAAGCTGTACTCCAGCGGTGTGGCTGTGCGGGCGGCTGATGCTGCGGTTCAAACTTTGGGCGGCTACGGCTACATTGGCGATTGTAGGGTTGAAAGAGTCTACAGGGACGCAAAAGTAACTGAAATCTATGAGGGAACATCCGAAATTCAGAGATTAGCCATCCTCAAGCAGTTGACCAAGTCACATTTGAAATCTTAAATTCCGCCAACCACATCACCAATTGAGGCACCAGAAAGTGTCCAAGCACTATACTACAATAAAGCTGAGAAAAGAACAGACCACCGCATGGATAACCCTTGACAGACCAGACAAACTGAACGCCATAAACGCCACCATGCTACAGGAACTCTCCGAGGCACTGGACACCACAGAAAGAGACGTCAACGTCAGATGCGTCATAATCACAGGAGCAGGAGAAAAGGCATTCAGCGCCGGAGCCGACATCACAGAACTCCACAGACTCACCCAAGAAACCGCTGCGGAACTATCCAGAAAAGGGCAACAAGCCTTCACAAAAATAGAAACAATGTCCAAGCCTGTCATAGCCGCAATCAACGGCTACGCCCTAGGCGGAGGACTGGAACTTGCGCTTGCATGCGACTTCAGGCTCGCCTCCAACAATGCAGAGTTGGGGTTTCCCGAGATGAAGCTGGGGATAATTCCGGGATGGGGCGGAACCCAAAGGCTCACATGGACTGTTGGAGCGGCGGATGCTAAGCGGATGATAATGTTGGGGGAAAGGGTGAAAGCAGAGGAAGCATTGAAGATAGGGTTGGTTGATAAGGTCGTCCCCTTAGATGAGCTGGAGGCTGAGACGAATGCACTGTCAAAAAGACTGGTTGAACACCCGACAGAGGCGCTGAAGCTGGCGAAGCATTCCGTAAACTCTGTAACCAAAAGCATTTTGGAGTCTGGATTGAAGAAGGAAACAGAATTTTTCGCATTGCTCTTCTCAAAGAAGAAAACCAAGGAAAGGATGGATGCTTTCGTTTCCAAGAGAAACAAAAAAGAGGGAGACCTGTAAGTCAGAGTAAGAGTGGTTTGGCTGGGATGAAACACGAATAGAGTAGCGATTATCGGGGTGGGGCACAGCAGATTCGGAGACAGGTCAGACGTTAACCTCTCTGAGTTGTCGTTTGAGGCTGTCCAGCCATCCCTAGAAGATTCAGGGTTAACAGCCAAACAGATACCATACATGTCTGTGGGTTCGATGGGCGTCTGGTCAGAGGAGCCCTTGCCCGCCGTTGTCATAGCAGAATACTGTGGACTAACAGGAGCAGGATTGGTTCGATGCGAGGCAGCCTGTGCCTCAGGAAGCGCCGCCGCATTCAACGCCTACTCTGCCATCAGGAGCGGTCAACTGGACACCGCATTGGTTGTCGGAATCGAGAAGATGAGACAGATAGACACGCCCACCGCACTGGAGATGATAGGCAGAGCCGGATACTATCTGTGGGAGTTCGAAAACTTCGGCATGACATTCCCAGCATACTACGCAGTTCACGCAGTCCAGCACATGACAAAGTATGGCACCACAGAGGAAGACCTCGCTTTGGTCGCCGTCAAAAACCACAGGTACGGAGCCATGAATCCGCTGGCTCACCTACAGCATGAGATAACCGCGGAGAAAGTGCTCGGTTCACCCGTGATTGCTTGGCCATTGAAGCTTTACGATTGCTGTCCAATAACGGATGGCGCCGTAGCCGTTGTGTTGGCGTCTGAAGAGAAGGTGAAGGAGCTGGGAATAGAAGACCCAGTGTGGATTGAAGCGATGGGCGTCTCGTCGGACACTGCCAGCCTGTCCAAGCGAGAGAACTATGTGGGGCTGGAGGCTTCGGTGAGGGCTTCAAGAATGGCTTACAGGATGGCTGGCGTGGAGCCGAAGGACGTGGATGTCGCGGAGGTTCATGACTGCTTCACCATCGCCGAGATTATGGCGTATGAGGATTTGGGCTTCTGCATGAAAGGTGAAGGAGCAAGCTTGGTCAGAGAGGGGGAGACTGAGGTGGGCGGCAGAATCCCG
>Ga0272441_10009272_pt1 | contig 15259 bp, 13 predicted proteins | sample SSMProp6N_FD_193582 | JGI IMG/M metagenome (GOLD analysis project Ga0272441, IMG submission 193582) | Marine sediment archaeal communities from Little Sippewissett salt marsh, Falmouth, MA, United States - SSM-Prop-6N | ecosystem: Environmental > Aquatic > Marine > Wetlands > Sediment ... | reverse complement strand
GTCCTGGCCGCCTTCCAGCTTGATCGAGTCGGCCAGACCGTCCTTGTAGAGGATGCCCGCGTTGGTCACCGCCTGCTCGATGGAGATGTTGTAGGACATGAAGGGCATATCCGAAACCACGTGGGCTCGCTTCACCGCCCGGGTCACCGCTTTGGTATGGGAGAGCATCTCCTCCATGGTAACCGGCACGGTGTCCCTGTAGCCCAGTTCCACCATACCGAGGGAATCCCCGACCAGAATCACCTCTATTTCCGCCTCATCCGCGATCAGCCCCTGCGGGTAGGAGTAAGCGGTGATCATGGAGATCCTTTCCCCCTTCTTCTTCATGGCCCACAGATCGGAGATCATCACTTTCTTGACTGAATCACTCATCGGTTCCATCCTTTATATATTGTTGCTTGAATGAAGGTATCCAAAAAAGGACGTTGCTGCAAGGAAGATCCCGAGCGTGATTGACAATATACGGGGCTGTCTTTATTGTAGCCCCTGTCCAGGGCGTTCGCCGAACAGTCGACGCCGATCTCGTAATTCTTAAAAGGAGCTCGATCGTGAACGATTCAATTACCGATGTTCCGGGGATCGAGGTAGGGCATGCCCAGGATCTCCAGGCCGGCACCGGCTGCACCGCGGTGCTGTGCAGGAACGGTGCAACCCCCGGTGTCGATGTATCCGGAGGGGCCCCGGCAACCCGGGAGACCGACTGTCTGCGTCCGGAAAATGTGGTCACGGAAGCCCACGCCGTAGCACTTACCGGGGGCAGCGCCTACGGCTTGGACTGCGCCGGGGGAGTGATGCGCTACCTGGAGGAGCAGGGGTTCGGCTACCCTATCGGCCCGACCACGGTGCCGATCGTACCGGCCGCCTCGATGAACGATCTGGCCTTCGCCGATCACAGGGTCCGTCCCGATGCCGCCATGGGTTATCAGGCCTGCCTGAACGCTTCTGCGAACAATACGGAGCAGGGCAACGTCGGTGCGGGAACCGGGGGGGCGATAGGGCGTCTGGAAGGTAATGCCCGGGGGATGGTGAAGGGCGGTCTGGGGACGGCCAGCTATTCGATCGGGAAGCTCATCGTGGGGGCGATTGTCGCGGTAAACTGTAACGGAGATGTCATAGATCCGGAAACCGGCGAAGTCCTGGCCGGCACCCTCAATCCGGAACGTACGGCGGTGGCCGGGGCCATGCGCCTGCTCACCACTAAGAACGATCAGTACAGAGAAGGGTTCCCCTCCAACACAACCATCGGGGTGGTGGCCACCAATGCCATTTTGGACAAAGCCATGGCCACCCGGGTGGCCATGGTGGCACAGGACGGCTACGCCCGCACGATTGTGCCGGTCCATACGCTCGGGGACGGCGACGTGATCTTCTGTCTGGCCACCGGAGAGCTGCAGACCGATCCCATTCGCATCGGCGCCATCGCCGCCTGGGTGATGGCCCGGGCCGTGGTGAAAGCGATACGGGCGGCGGAAAGCCTGCACGGGGTTCCGGCCTATCGAGATTTGCGGGGCAGTGGGAAGTGCGGAGGATAATGAAATGAAAATCGGAATCGTCGGTGCCGGAGCCATGGGTTCGCTGTTCGGGGGAAGGCTCTCCCAGGCCGGTCATGAGGTGCTTCTCTTCGACATCAATCGGGAACATGTAGAGGCTATCCGGCGGGACGGGCTGATCATCGAAGACTTGGCCAGCGGACAGCGTGAAGCGGTCCATCCTGCCGCTACGACCAAGGCTGAGCAGCTGCGGGAGGTTCAGATTCTTGTCATCTTCGTCAAATCCGCTGCCACCGAGGCCGTGGCTAGACAGTTTTCTCAGATCGCCGGGAAACAGACGATCGCGGTGACCGTGCAGAACGGGCTGGGTAACGAGGGGATTCTGAAGCGGCACTTCGGGGCCGGGAGAACCGCCGCCGGGGTAACCTCCCAGGGAGCCACCTTTCTGGGCCCCGGGCAGATCCGTCACGCCGGGCGGGGGCCGACACACCTCTGCATGTCCGACCGGAACAACGAGAAACTCAAAGATTTTGTCGGCGCGCTTAATCAGGCAGGACTGGAAACGGACCTGGAGGTGAACATCGACGACTTGATCTGGAGCAAGCTCATCATCAATGTGGGAATCAACGCCCTGACCGCCCTTACGGGCCTCGCCAACGGCAGGCTTCTGGAGTTTCCCGACACCAAGGCGCTGATGGCCGACCTGGTGGCGGAGGCGGTGACGGTCGCCGAGAAGAGGGGCGTGCAGCTGACCTACTCCGATCCACTCGTGATGGTGTACCAGGTAGCCGAGAAGACCGGAGGCAACCGCTCCTCGATGCTGCAGGACTTCGACAGGAAACGACGGTCAGAGATCGACTTTATCAATGGCGCGATCGTCCGGGAAGCGGAAGCCCTGGGTCTGGAAGTTCCGGTGAATCGTGCAGTTGCCCGGCTGGTGCGTGTCCTGGATACTCTTCACGCCGAGCAGCCCCAGGGTAACAGGCAAGACTAACGCAGCAGGAAACGACCGGCCCCGATCAGATCTGGATCGTCCTCATGGCAGCGGAAACCTCGACCAGAGGATCGCTCCCGGTTTTCCACTGGTCTACGTAGCCCAGACAGTTGCAGATATGTTCGGTTTGGCCTATCCGCCTGCTCTTGCGGTAGTGCACGTGCCCTGAAATAGCGTATTTGACGTTGCGGTGCCGTCCGACCAACTCCCCATATTCTTTGCTGCCGAGGAAAGCGTTGAGATAGTTCCATTCCTCGGTCGGCTGGGGCACCGTGAATTCGCGAATAGGCAGAACATGGGTGACGAATATGACCTGCTTGTCGGTGTGTTCCTCCAGCTGAGTTTTTAACTTTTCGTAAAAATGGCGATGCTGCTCCACGGTATCTCTGTTCCACACCGCCTTGATGCCATCCTGCCACACCCGATCCCCGAATTGCATCCTGTCGAACTCCTGCTTCGAGTATTCGACTCCGCCGAAGGAATAGTCGTACCAACCTAAGTCACCGATGACGACCCAGTCCTCGGTTAGGGGAATGGGTCCGTTCGACAGGTTGTCCGGGAGCTCCCCGAGCGTGTCATAGATCTGCACGGAGCTCATGCCCGGATGGTATTCGACCCAGATGTCGTGGTTCCCGGGAACGAACAGGCATCGGCGGCCTGTGCGGGCGCGGATCTCCCGGATTGTCCTCGCCGTACGTTTGAAGTCATCGGCCACGTCCCCTGCACAGATGAACAGATCGATGTTCTGCTTTTCGATAGTTTGGCAGATCGCGGTTGTCACATCGTCCCTTCCGGTATCGTTCAGATCCACGTGGATATCTGAAAGAATGCCGATCTTCACGTGTACTCCTCCTTCATCAGTTAATATGTCAGGAAAATGGTAGGCCTTGAAAGTTACCGGCGATACACTCGGGGATTGAGCCGCTCGGACAGGGAGTCGCCGAGAATATTGAAACAGAAAACCGTCAGGGCGATGGCCAGTCCGGGATAGATCGCCATCCACGGTGCCTGGACCAGGTAGTTGCGGGCGTCTTTGAGCATCAGGCCCCAGCTGGGGGTAGGCGGTTGGGTGCCGAGTCCGAGAAAGGATAGAGAGGCTTCGATAACCACGGACAGCGCAAAGGTGATGGAACATTGCACCACCACCTTGCCGAGCAGGTTCGGCAGGATATGCTTGAACACGGTTTTGAAGATCGGCGTTCCCAGGGCGCGGGACGCCTCCACGTATCCTTCCGTTTTTATGGACAGGGTTTCGGCCCGCACCAGGCGGGCGAAAACCGGGGAGAAAATCACGCCGATCGCCCCCATGACCTGTGCCAGTCCGTAGCCCAGGAATGAGACCACGGTTATGGCCAGAAGCACGGTGGGAAAGGAGAGCAGGCTGTCCATGATGAGCATCAGGGTGTTTTCCACCAGCCCTCCGGCAAGGGCCGCAATGAGGCCCACGACCGAGCCCAGCACAACGGCGATCGAAACCGACACCACGCCCACCAGCAGTGCGGAACGGGAACCATGGATCACCCGGCTCAGGATGTCCCGGCCGAAGTTGTCCGTCCCCAGAGGATGGTCCAGGCTCGGAGCTTCGAATCGATTCTCCAGATTCTGTGCCGTGGGGTTGTGAGGTGCAACCCAGGGAGCCGCCGCAGCGGCGGCTCCCAGAATTGCTAAATAAGCGATAGCGATGTATAAGAATCGGCTGCTCGACTTTCGCTTCACCGTTGCTCCTGCGGTTTTACTTCAGGTCCGTCCAGCGGAAGTCGAAGGTGTCCAGGTTGGGAGTCATGCGGAAGTCCTCGACATTGTTCCGATAGACCACCCTCCGCAAAGAGGAGCCCAGGAACATGAAGGGTGCTTCCCTGGCCATGATCTCCAGAGCCTGATCGTAGAGTTTCTTCCGGGCCTCGTACCCCGAGGTTACCGCTGCCTTGTCGATCAGTTGGGCGCATTCCTCGTTGGCCCAGCGAACATAGCGGCTCTCCCGTCCGTAGTTGGCCAAAGTTCCATGGGGATCGAGCTTACCGGTGTGGCCGATCACGGTGAGGTCGTATTTGGCCTGGCGGTACACGTCGCTGATCCAGGTGGACCAGTCCACCAGCTTGATCTCGACGTTCAGTCCCACATTTGTGAGCATCTCCTGGTACACCTCCCCGGCTTTCACGTGGGGCGGGTAGTTCTGCGGTAGAAACATCTCCAACACCGTGTCATCCCCGACTCCGGCTTCAGCCAGAAGGCTCCTGGCCTTGTCCGGATCGTAGGGGTACAGATCGGTGAAATCCTTGTAGTAGGCGCTGGAATAGTCCATGAACGTGCCTATGGGGTTGCCACCGCCGTAGGCCACGTCCAGAACCTTCTGTTTGTCGATGGCGTGGGTGATGGCTTGGCGGACCCGCAGATCACTCAGTACCGGATCGCTGCAGTTGATGGACATGACCATGATCAGGGATGTGGGCTTGCGTTCCACCGTCACCTCGCCGGAATCTTCCAGGATGGGCACATCTTCCTCATCGATGATGTAGCTCACGTCCACCTCTCCGGTCATCAGCCCCTGTACCTGGACCGCCCGCTCGGGGATGATGTTCATCACCACCTTGTCCAGCTTGGGGTGGCCCTTCATCCAGTAGTCTTGGTTTTTCTCCAAGACGATTCTGGAATCACGAACCCACTCGCTCATGCTGAACGGGCCGGTGCCGACAGGTTGGGAGGCGAAATCGTGGCCGGAATCGATCAGGCTCTTGGGCAGGATGGCACCCCATCCGGATCCCAACGTGCCGATCAGCGGGGACCAGGGTTCGTTCAGTTTGAGAACCACCGTGTGATCATCGGGAGTCTCGATAGACTGAATCGGTTCGAACTCGTTGCGGTTCGGGGAGGCGGTCTCTTCGCTCTTGATCCGCTCGAAGGTGGCCTTCACATCCGCCGAGGTGAGCGAGTCGCCATTGTGGAAAACCACGCCCTTGCGCAGGTAGAAGGTCCAGGTTTTCCCGTCCCCGGACACCTCCCAGCGTTCGGCCAGAGCCGGCACCAGCTTTCCCTCCGGATCGGGTTCCACCAGCGTGTCATACACGCTCTTCACCGTTTGGAAGGTGAGAGTGCCGGATGTCTTGTGCGGATCCAGGGTGTCCGGATTTCCCGAGAGCGCGAAGTTCAGGGTTTTTTCCTCCGGCTGAGGACTGGCAAACAGCATCCCTGCCGCCAGCAGAAAAAACGCCGCAATCCAAATGAATCGCCAGGCGGACGATCTGTTGTTACGAACCATACAAACCTCCTTGCATTGTGCCGAATATCGGCTTTTTTATTGGGGCCCGACAGGCCCTGTAATCTTAGGGACAAACCCTTGAGATTTTCAAGCATGCTACCAAGTGCTCGTTTCCCACATCCGTGAGCTGGGGCTCCTGCTGCAGGCAGGCAATATCACCATGGGAACATTGCTGGTAGTAGGAGCAGCCTGGCGTTGTGGCGGCTGCCTGCTTTTGCCCCGCCGGTGCGGCAGCCTGTTTCTGTTTCAATATGCTTCCCCTGATCCCCGGCACCGAAGAAAACAGCTTGACCGTATACGGATGAAGAGGGCGATGAATCAGCTCATCCGTGGGAGCCAGCTCCACCACGCGGCCCTGGTACATGACCGCGATCCTGTCGCTCAGATAGGCGACCAGATGCAGGTCGTGGGAGATGAACAGGTAGGTCAGGGAAAACTCGTTCTTGAGATCCAGGAGCAGGTTGATGATCTGGGCCTGAATCGAAACATCCAAGTTGGATACCGGCTCGTCCAGAACCAGGAACTCAGGGTCCATGGACAGAGCCCGGGCGACCACGATGCGCTGCTTTTGACCGCCGGAAAACTCATGGGGATATCGTTGCACATGGGAGGGGGAGATCCCCACCAGCTCGAGAAGCTCGACGATTCTTCGGCGCCGCGGATCTTTGGCGGTGCCGAGGTTCATCAGCCCTTCTTCCAGGCTGTGCAGGATGTTCATCTTGGGATTCAGTGCGCTGTTCGGATCCTGGAAAACGATCTGCATGCGGCGGCGGAAGCGCCGCAGCTCCCTGGTTCTAAGATCCCCGAGGAGGGTTCCGTCGAACCAGATCTCACCGGAGCTTGGTGCGTCCAGATACAGCAGAGCTCGTGCCAGGGTGGTCTTGCCGCAGCCGGACTCCCCGACCAGACCGAAGACCGAGTCCTTTTCTATTCCGAAACTGACCCGATCGACAGCCAGAGTGCCCCCTCTGTTCTGCGGCAACAGACCGGAACCATGGAAGCGTTTGCTCAGGGCTTTAAGTTCTACAAATCGATCCATTTTTTCCCTATCATATGACAGGCCGCGGTGTGTCCTTCGCCGTTGCTGCCGTAGTCCGCAGTCTCCGGATCCTGGTGCCGGCAGATCTCTTCGGCCAGGGGACAGCGGGGATGAAAAGCGCAACCGGAGGGGATGTGTTCGGCATCCGGAACCGTACCGGGGATCGCCTTAAGGCGGGTCCCCCGTTTCCCCGCATCGGGAATCGACAGCAGCAGCAAGCGGGTGTAGGGATGAAGAGGCTCTTCGAACAGCCGCTTCTTTGTTGTGGATTCGACGATCCTGCCTGCATAAATTACCGATATCCGGTCGGCAATCTCGTGAACCACGGCCAGGTCGTGGGAGATGAACAGGATTCCCATGTCAAAACGCTGTTTCAGATCCTGGATTAGCTTGAGAATCTGTTGTTGCAACGTTACATCCAGGGCGGTTGTGGGTTCATCGGCGATCAACAGAGATGGATTGCAGGAAATGGCCATGGCGATCATGGCGCGCTGCTTCATCCCCCCGGAAAGCTCGTGCGGATAGCGGCGGAGAGTTTTTGTCCCTCCCTTGAGACCGACCAGATCGATTATCTCCAGAGCTTTCGCGATGGCCTGTTGCTTCTCCAAGTCCTGGTGGAGAATCAGCATCTCGGTAATCTGCTCTCCGACGCGCAGGGCGGGATTCAGATACCTTGCCGGTTCCTGAAAAACCATGGCGATCTCTCTACCCCGTAGGCTCCTGCGCTGTGCCTCACTAAGGTTCAGCAGCTCCCTTCCTTTGAAGATCATAGATCCACCGTTGATCCTGCCCGGTGGCACGGGAAGCAGACCGATAATGCAGGTGGAGGTGACCGTCTTGCCGGAGCCGCTCTCTCCTACCAGGCCGTGGATCTGGCCGGTGTCCATGATCAGGTCGATTCCCCGAAGCGCACGGGCTTGTTCGTTGAAGCTGACATCCAGGCCCTCGATCTTCAGTAGATGTTCCATCACCGGATCCTGATCTTCGGGTTCAGAACGCTGTAGAACATGTCCACGATAAAATTGATCAGAGAGAAAATCACCGCTACAAAAACGACTCCACCCTGGATCAGGGGGAAATCCCGCTGATACACACCAAAGAGAAACAGGCGGCCCAGTCCGGGCAGGGAGAAAACCTGTTCGATGATGATCGCTCCACCGAGCATGTAACCGAGCTGGATACCGGCAACCGTGATGACCGGCAGTAGGGCGTTCTTCAGGGCATGTTTGTACTTCACCATGCGCTCGGTCAAACCCTTGGAACGCGCGGTGATCACGTATTCTTTGCTGAGCTCCTCGATCATGGAGGCCCGGGTCAGGCGAAGCAGCACCGCGGCCCGGGCGATGCCCAGAGAGAGAGCCGGTAGGATCAGATGGCGTATACTGCCGCTTCCGAACAGCGGGAAGATTTTGATCTTGACGGCCAGAATCAGCAGCAGCATGATACCCAGCCAGAAACTCGGAATCGCCATGCCGATTTGCGAGAAGACCATTCCCAGATAATCCCACAAAGACCAGCGCTTTACCGCGGAGAGCACCCCCAGAGGCACGGCGATGAGGATGGAGATTATGATCCCCATGACCGCAAGCGAAAGGGTAATGGGAAAACGTTCCAAAATGAGCTGAGTGACCGGCTGGCTTGAAATCATCGAGGTGCCGAAGTCGAAACGCACGATATCCGACAGCCAACTGAGGTACTGCACGATCAGGGGGCGATCCGTTCCCAGCTGCGCCCGAATGGCTTGAATGTCCTCTTGAGTGGCGTCGATCCCCGCGATGACAAGGGCCGGATCGCCGGGGATCACCCGGATGACGAAGAAGATGATCGTGGAGATCAGCAGGACGGTGAGCAGCAGTCGACCGAAGCGGCGCAGGGCGAAGGTAAGAACCTGCATGACGGTTTATTTTATTGATTCGCTAAAGAAAAGCAAGAGCCCAGAGCGAGACACTATAGGCTCACTTTCTTGCCCGTCGCCGCCAGCTCGGCGGGCCCTGAAAACTGCTCCCCGACCTCTTTCAGAAGGTCACCGTGCTCGCCGGAGTGGGGAAGATGGGTAAGTACCATTTTTTTCACCCCCGCCATAGAGGCCAGCTTTCCCGCCTCTCCGGCGGTCAGGTGTCCCTCCACCCAACCGAAGTAGCGGTTGTAGAGGCTGGTTTCGCACAGCAGAAGATCCGCACCCTTGGCCAGATCGACCAGCTCATCGTACCAGCCGGTGTCCGCCGTATAGACGAGGGACTTGCTCCGGCTTTCGATCCTCATGGCGTAGCACAGAGTGGGATGGCTCGTCTGCTGGAATGTTATGGTAAAGGGCCCGATCCGCGATTTCTCGGAGGATTTGACGTATCTGGCTTCCGTATATTCGTGATAGACGAGGGACGGACAGGTATCTCCCTCGGGCCCGTACAGAGGCAGGGGAGCGCTTCTCAATCCCAGGTCCATCTGGACTTTGATGGCGTACTGGAGGCATCCGATATCGGCAACGTGATCCGCGTGGTAGTGGGAAAGCAGGACCGCATCCAGACCGTTGATATCAACAAAGCCGGGCAGAAGCGAGAGCACGGCGGAACCGCATTCCAGAAGTAGGCTGAATTCCTCTGACTGTATAAGGTACCCGGAGGTGGCCTCCCCGCCACCCGGATAAGCCCCCCAAAACCCTATGATTGCAACGTCTATGATCCTACTCTCCCTTGGTCATATAATCGTATATCTCCCGAATGTCCGGGATCACCGGACAATCTTGGATTTCTTCAATCCCGAGATTTCCATATTGATTTACGATAAGCGGTTCTATCCCGGCCTTCCTGCTGCCCACAGCATCGTCGTAGTAGTTGTCGCCGACGTAGATGCATTCACCGGGATTGACCGAAGCCGCTTCGATTGCCTTGTTAAAAATCTCGGCATCAGGTTTCTCCGATCCCACCTCCGAGGAGATGATAATGTGCTCGAAAAAATGATAGAGGCCGTGTTTCTTCAGTATCGCTCTGGCGCTGCCGTCCCAGTTCGATATAATTCCCATTCGGTATCCCTTCTCTCTGAGACCTTCCAGCACGTCCGCGGCAAAAGGATAGGGAAGCCATGAATCGATCTGGGTTCCGATGCGTTGCTGCCAGCTGTGAAAGAAGCTGCACAGATCGAATCGCAAGCCCAGATGGTACTGTATCACACCGAAGTACCAGGGCATGTAGTGGCGTCTGTCTCCCCCGAACAGGCCGGGAAACTCCCTCATGAAGTACTTGTCCGTAAGATGGAAGATGTGTTTTACCTGGCGGGGGTCAGCATCCAGATTGAACTCTCTCAGCGTCTGTAAGAAAGGTTCTTCCCGTTTCAGGTACAGCAGAGTATAGCCGAGATCGAACCAAATAAAGGATTTTTCCATATCAATGATGATCGCACCAGTTTGAGGCGAAGCGAGCTCCTATTGCTTATTCGGATGGTCTGGATTGAAAGAATACTATGAAAGCGAGTGTGAGTCCACAGATGAGGATATCAAGTTTGTATCAACCGGAGTGAATGGCTATTTCAGGAACAATCGGTTGTCTTGACCCAATACCAGACGAGCGCCGAATCCCGGGCTGTAATGGTTCAAGATTTCCTGGAGCCAGAGGGCATCCGATCTCGATGCCCTCTGCAGACGGAAGTTCTTGATCTTCAGGGGAGCCATTTGCAGTTCGATCAGGTGGCCGTCTTCCGGATCGATCCGAGGGAAGTACATCAGCACCAGATCGCTTCGATACTCCTCGTAGCCGCCAATTCCTTCGTAGTCATTGATGAAATCCCCGCAGCCGTAGAGGATGAGTTTGCCCCTGTACAGCTCGATCGGACGGGGGTGGTGAGAGGAATGCCCGTGGATCAGATCGACCCCGGCCTCATCTATGAGTCTGTGGGCAAAACGCCTGTAGGTCTCGGGGATTTGATACCCCCAGTTGCCGCCCCAGTGGATCGAAACCACAAGGATATCACCCGCTCGTTTTATACTGGCGAACTGCGTCGCCAGAACCCGGATCGTTTCGTTGGAGAAATCCCGAATCAGGTTGACGCCGGGGGTGCGATTTCCTGCAGCCCATTGCGGGGGGACGCCGCTGGAGCTCATGCACAGAGCCCATACGAGCACCCTTGCTTTACCCTCGATTTCAAATACCGCTGGTGTCCCGGCCTCCTTCCGATTCTTTCCCGCCCCGGCGAAGCGGATGTTCGCTCTTTCAAGAGTTTCCATGGTCTCGAGCAGCCCTTTGTATCCCCAGTCCAGCGTGTGATTGTTGGCGAGGGAGCAGAAATCGATCTTGCCCTGGCTCAGGCAGGAGACATTGTCGGGATGCATGCGGTAGTTGATGCCCTTTCCCGGCCAGAGCTCCTCGCAGGCGGTGATGCTGGTTTCCAGGTTGATGATGCGTAGATCCGGTTGCGTCCGGTCCCACACCTCCAGGGCGGCTCCCCAGATATAGGAGAATTCCACGGGCCGGGGTATGGGTCCATTGGCCTGTTCGGCGATTTTCACATACCCCCGTGCATCCTTCATGAAGGGTTCGTGGATCCGGGGATCACTTGGGCAGGGTAGAATTTGATCGACGCCCCGTCCGCTCATCACGTCCCCGCAGAGAAACAGGGTGATGGAGTTTTCGTTCCCCGATGCGGGTGAGGCGCAGCTCATCAGCAGAATGAGGGACAACAGAACAGGGATCCTTTGCCTTCCCGGAGCGCTGTGCATGTCGAGCCCCTCGTATAACTGTACGGCAAAGAACAGGTGCTGCCAATAGGCTTCATGAATCGAAAATTTCATGTCACCTTTTTTTCGATTCGTCCTCTCTTATATAATGGAGGATGATGGGTACTGTGAAAAGCCTAATATCCCGGGCGGCCGAAGAAAAGCACAGCGGTTGCCCTACGAAAAAGGCTTTTACCGAGCTGGTCAGTCGATACCAGGATATGGTGTTCGGCCTGGTGTATGCGATCCTGCGAGATCACTTCCTGGCTCAGGATGTGACCCAGGAGACCTTCATCATCGCCTACAACAAGCTGGATACCCTGCTCGATCCTGAGGCCTTTCCCTCTTGGCTGAAGCGTATCGCCAGGCGGGAGAGTATTCATGCTTTGGAAAAGGGAAGGTCAATCCCGCTGCCGCGGGAGGTGGAAGACGGATCCGGGACAGGGGATACCCTGCCGGAAGTGATTTTCGAAAGGAAAGAGGCAAAGCAGCAGATCCGGACGGCTCTAAACAACCTTCCCGAGGGCCAGCGGATTCCCGTGGTTCTCTATCATATAGACGGTTATTCTCAGGGAGAGATCGCCGAGTTCCTGGAGCTTCAAGTGAGCACCGTAAAGAAACGAATCCAGCGGGGGAGAGAAAGCATGCAGAAAGATCTCATGGGCATGTTCGAGAAGGATTTGAAGAGCATCCGTCCCTCAAAAGATGACAGACTTCTCAAAACGATCAGCCTGTATCTGACCTTTGATGCCGCGGCCAAAAGCGGACAGCTCGATCTTCTGGAGCAGATGCTCGTGGACGGAGTGGAGATCAATGCCAAGGATGCGGGGGGCCGAGCTTTGCTGCACTGGGCCGTGGAAAACGATCACGTGGAGGCGGCGCGCCTCCTGTTGAAGTACGGGGCGGACAGGAACATACCGGATCGATCCGGCAGAACCGCCTATCAGCTGGCAAAGAAACGCAGGAATCCCCAGGTGCTCGGCTTGTTCGAATCCGCAGAAACAGTGAGGCAACAGCGAGCGGATGAAAGACAGTAACACTACAGAGAGAAGATCCCCGGATCTGTCCTTCAGCCTGTTATGGCCCCGGGGGACAAGAACCGCGACGGTGGAGATCCGGGAACAGAGCGCGCTGGATCTGGGCCTTCAGAAACTGATCGAGTTCATGGCTTTCAACGCCAAACACTGCGACGCTTTGCGGGAGATCGTTCGTTCCTTGTGTCAGGATGCGGACACAATCAACTACCGGCTCGATATCATCGATGAACTGGCCCGCTTCCCGAAGCTGGTACGCTGCATCGAGAGCCTCCTTCCGGTGCTGCGGGACCTGAAGTATTACGAAACCTTCCTCGCCCTGGAGTGGAAGACCTCCCTGCAGGAGACAATCTGGCGCCTTAGGGAGCTGGAACACTACGTCGATTGTCTCAGCAAGCTGGCCGCTGCCTTCAAGGGGATTCGCGGGGAGCTCCGCTCTGAGGCGTTACGAGATCTCTCTGATTTGGTCCTGAGGGTGCAGGGGGATCCGGTATTCCAGAGGCTGGTGGTTGCCCTTCCGGACCTGCTGTGCCGGATCCGCAGCCTGAAGAGCATTACCATCGGTGTCAATCTGGACGCCGGTATGATGCCCTGCGAAGCCACGCTGGTATCGATAAACTCGGACGAATACAGGGAAAGTCCTTTCTTTAAATCCCTGTTCGGGGCGGATAAGTGGCAGGGTATTGGTACGCTGCACAAGGCGCCTGAAAGATCGATTGCTACCGGTCCCATGATGGTCTCGTTGTTCCAGGATATTTCCAAGATCATGGAGAAAACCACCCAACCCCTGGCCAAGGCGCTGAAGGAGTTTGTGAGCATCAACACCCGGGTGCTCACCCATCTGCACGGAGATTTCCTGTTCTACCTTGGAGCGATCAAGCTGATCGATGCGATGAAACGTTGCGGTCTGCCAGTCGCCCGCCCGCAAGTATTGACTCGGGAGAAGCGACAGTTAGATGTCAAGGACATCTACAACGTCGATCTTGCCCTCCACCTCTTGGTACAGAACGGAGGCAAGCCCCGGGACCTTTCGAATGAGATCGTAACCAACGACTTTGGCCAGGATCAGAAGGGGAGGATTGTCATCATCACCGGTCCGAACCGGGGCGGGAAAACCACCCTCCTCCAGGCGATCGGTCTGGCACAGATCATGATGCAGGTCGGACTGTACGTGCCTGCCCGGGAAGCGGCCATGAGCATCTGTGACGGCATCCTGACCCACTACCCGGCGCTGGAAAGACTGGAAAAAGGCACGGGGCGTTTCGGCGAGGAAGCCCAGCGGATCGGATCGTTGTTCGAATCGGCAACCCGTCACAGCCTCGTTCTGTTGAACGAATCTCTTTCCAGCACCAGCGGCGGGGAGAGCCTGTACCTTGCTCGGGATATCGTCAGGGTGCTGAGGATGCTCGGCAGCCGGGCCGTCTACGCCACTCATCTGCACGAACTGGCCGCTTCGGCGGCGCAGTTGAACCGGGACACCCGTGGCGACAGCAGGGTGCTGAGTGTGGTGGCGCTGATCGAAGCGCAGAGCGGCGCAGGGGAGCAAACCGCGATCAAACCGACCTTCAAGATCGTACCCGGGCCTCCGGAGGGCCACAGCTATGCCATCGATCTGGCCCGGCGCTACGGCATCAGCAGGGATCAGCTGATCGCAGCGCTGGAGCAGCGGGGAGCCTTGGCTGCCTCGTCTTGAATCTCGGAGGGCTTAAGATCGCGCGAAGCCCTACGGAGATACAAAGATCTGATAAATCTTCTCTCCCATGGAGAGATCCGGTAGTTTCAGATCCTGTATTCGGCCCGCCGGATAGTCTTCGAACCATACCAGCATGCTTTTCACGGCATCCTCCGACTCCTGCACTCGGAGAGGAAAGCAATGCTCTGCCAGGTGAAGCGACAGAGTGGATCTGAACAGGGTGCGCACATCCAATTGGAATCTCGTGGTTGGAGTAATCAGCTTCCGGATATGTTCAACAGCGCCGCGGTGCCACGATCCGAATTCTGCGATCAACACCATAATCGCCGGCACGATCCTGGCCTGCAGCCGGAACAGTTCTTTCTCAAGGTGATAGTCGAGCTCGAGAAAGCCGTACTCGTGGATCTCGTTTCGCCGCAGCCAGAGAAAGAACTCATCGAAACAGGGAGATGTACAGCTCTTGTCGATCACGACCCGTTCTCTTGCCGGTTCCTCGACCGTATAGGGGACGGGCTTGTCCTTCGCATCGACTATCAGCGGTTCGTTTCCCCTGGAGAGCAGGTCGATCGTGACCGAGCCGCGGCGCTCTGTCGAAGCGGCATCCAGCCGCGGCGAATGACGGAGATGTTGAAACGCCAGGTCTCTCAGGGGCTTGCGCAGGAGCTCTGACGGCACTCTCTCGCGTTCGGGGAGCGAGACTCTGCCCGCTGTTCTGCGACGAATCGGTGAAGACACGGCGTAGGCGGCATCGTTGAAGGCGCAAAGCCAGTACAGTCCGTCTGTCCGGATCTGCATGTTTCCGCTTTTCCGGGCTGTCCGCACTCTGCTTTCTCCGCGGTAGATCTCGATCGTGTGCTGCTTCGGGATGATTGGATTCCCCGGATTCCACTCCACATGCCAGGACAAGGTATTATCATCCACGCTCCAATTCAAGCGAATGCCCGGATCCGTGGTGGCGAAGGTCTCTCTGCGGCGAATCGCGGTCAATACATCCTTTACCTTCAGCGGGGCCGGCAGATGCATCCCGGTGAGCCCCGTGCCCATCTCC